>Ga0335073_10003497_pt1 | contig 21904 bp, 22 predicted proteins | sample Lox_Sample_22_FD_207093 | JGI IMG/M metagenome (GOLD analysis project Ga0335073, IMG submission 207093) | Soil microbial communities from Loxahatchee National Wildlife Refuge, Florida, United States - Lox_Sample_2.2 | ecosystem: Environmental > Terrestrial > Soil > Wetlands | place: USA...
ATCCGCTGGTCGTGGCCGTCGTGGTCGTGGGCCTTGAGGTTTGCTACATAGCGGCGACAAGCACCCGCGGGGTCTCGGTGACTGGTGCCGCCATGGCCACCGCCGGCCTGCTGATTCCGGTCCTGGCCGTGCCCCCCCTGGGTCCGATCCGGGGTGGCAGCCTGGGCAGCTCGCCAATACACGTGGTCACGATCGCCGTACCCCTTTTCACGATCATTGCCTGGCTTATCGGACATTCGATCCGGCAGGCACAGGCCCGGGCCGAGATGGTGCGGGCCCAGGCGGCCGCCCAGGCCACGATGGCCGAGCGGCTGCGGATCGCCCGCGAACTGCACGACTTGGTGGCGCACAGCACCGGCATCATCGCGATCCAGGCAGGCTCGGGCCGCCGGGTCTTCGACGCCCGGCCCGACGAGGCGCGCGACGCCCTGGCCGCCATCGAGGCCATCAGCCGGGACACGCTGTCCGGGCTGCGGCGGATGGTCACCGGGCTACGGCGTGCAGACCCGGAGCCCGGGCCCGGGCAGGCATCGCTCGGCGCGACACCCGGCCTGGCCGACATCGACCGGCTGGCTGCCACGGCCCGGGACGCGGGCGTGCGGGTCGAGGTGGACTGGCACGGCGGCCGGGAGCAACTCCCGCCCGACATCGACCTGTCGGCGTTCCGCATCGTCCAGGAGGCGGTCACCAACGTGGTCCGCCACGCCCACACGGGCCAGTGCCAGGTCTCGATCGACCAGCAGGACGGGCAGCTGTCCATCGAGGTCACCGACAGCGGGCGCGGCGGCAGCATGGCCGGGACCGGCTACGGGATCACCGGCATGCGCGAGCGCGCCGCGCTGCTGGGCGGTGACTTCTCAGCCGGCCCGCGCCCCGACGGCGGCTTCCGCGTCGCCGCCCGGCTGCCAGTGCCCGCGCCGGCCCGATGAGCATCCAGGTCATCCTGGCCGACGACCAGCCGCTGGTCCGGGCCGGCCTGCGCAGGCTGATCGAGCAGACACCCGGCATCGACGTGGCCGGCGAGGCCGGAACTGGAGCCGAGGCGGTACAGCTCACCAGGGACACCGGCCCTGACGTGGTCATGATGGACATCCGCATGCCGGGCATGGACGGCATTGAGGCAACCCAGCTGATCACCGCCAGAGACACGTCCACTCGCGTGCTCGTGCTCACCACGTTCGACGACGACGACTACGTCTACGGCGCGCTGCGGGCCGGGGCGAGCGGGTTCCTGGTCAAGGACATGGCGCTGGAGGACATCCTGGCCGCGATCCGCGTGGTCGCGGCCGGCGACGCGATCATCGCCCCGGGCGTTACCCGCCGCCTGATCGCGCAGTTCGCCGGCCAGGCCCGTCCGGACCGCAAGTTCCGGCAGCTCAGCCAGATCACCGACCGCGAACGTGAGGTGCTCAAGCTGGTGGGCCTCGGCATGTCCAACGCCGAAATCGCCGCTGCCCTGTACATCACCGCGGGCACCGCCAAGACTCACGTGGCCCGGCTGCTGGCCAAGCTGGACGCCCGGGACCGTGTCCAGCTCGTCATCACCGCCTACGAGGCCGGCCTGGTACAGGCGCCACACTGACGCAACGCCCCCCGCGGCGGCCAGGCAAGTCGTCCAGGACCACGTTCATGAGGTATCCTTGATACCTAAGATAGACATTTGTGATATCCATCATCTCTTCTAGGAGTGCCGAGATGGCGATGGTGAAGACACCAGTCGAGATCGACTCCGAGGCCCTGGCATTGGCTGCCGAGGTCCTGGGGACGAAGACGAAGAAAGACACGGTCAACGCCGCGCTCCGCGAGGTCGGACAGCGCCTGGACCGGCTGCGCGCGCTGGCGCGCCTGCGCGAGATGGCCGACCAGGGAGACTTCGACGAGTTCGTCGGGAACAAGGCCGCCTACCGCCGATGAGCCCGGCACTGTACCTGGCCGATACCTCTGGCCTGTTCCGCCTCCTTCAGGCCAAGACCGGGGAAGCCTGGGACGAACAGCTAGCCGCAGGCGTCATCGCAACCTGTCCCGTAGTGGAGCTTGAGTTCCTGTACTCGGCACGCTCCCTAGCCGACCGATTGGAGAAGCAGCGCCTCTTCCAACGGCTATTCACCTGGGTCCCGATGCCCGACGACGCCTACGAGCGCGCCAGCGAGATCCAGCAGCGACTCACCGAGACGGATCACCACCGCTCCGCCGGACCGGTGGACCTCCTCATCAGCGTGACAGCCGAACGGCACCGGCTCACGATGCTCACAGACGACCGCGACTTCCTCACCGTGGCCGCGGTCACAGGCCAGCCGGTTCGACTGCTCTAGAATGGGGCCGCCCCACTCCCCGGCAGGACAGCCTCTGAGGCGACCTAGCACTCGCTATAACCGCAGGTCAGGGCTACCGTACGTCCAATCCAGTCACGGCCCTGCCGATAATCATGCGCTGGATCTCGCTGGTGCCCTCGAAAATGGTGAAGATCTTGGCGTCGCGATGCCAGCGCTCGACTGGGTACTCGCGGGTGTAGCCGTTGCCGCCGAGGATCTGGATCGCCTGCTCGGTGACCTTGACCGCGGTCTCCCCCGCGACCAGCTTGGCCATCGACCCCTCGGCGTGGTTGAACGGCTTGCGGCTGCGGGCCATCCACGCCGCCCGCCAGGTCAGCAGCCGGGCCGCGTCCACGGCCGCGGCCATGTCCGCGAGCATGAACGCGATCCCCTCGGTCTGCCCGATCGGCCGGCCGAACTGGGCCCGGCCGACGGAGTAGTCGCGGGCGTACTCGAAAGCGGCCCGGGCCACCCCGACGGCCATCGCGGCGACGGCCGGGCGAGTGGCCTCGAACGTCCTCATCGCCGCCTGCCCGCGGCTGCTGCCGCCCTCCCTGACCCTGGCCAGCCGGGCGTCGAGCCGGTCCTTCCCGCCGACCAGGCAGCGGCCGGGCACGCGCACGCCGTCCAGCACGACCTCGGCGGTGTGCGAGGCCCGGATCCCGTGCTTACGGAACTTCTGCCCCTGGGACAGGCCAGGCGTGCCCGGCGGCACGATGAACGTGGCCTGGCCCCGGCTGCCCAGTTCCGGGTCGACCGAGGCCACCACGACGTGCACGTTGGCGATGCCGCCGTTGGTGACCCAGGACTTGGTGCCGTTCAGCACCCACTCGTCGGAGGCCTGCTGGTAGGCCGCCCGGGTGCGGATCGCCGCGACGTCGCTGCCCGCGTCCGGCTCGGACACGCAGAACGCGCCGAGCTTGGGGTCATCGGCGTCACCGAACATCGGCGGCAGCCACTCTGCCATCTGCTCGTTCGTCCCGTTGCCGCTGACCGCCACCGCGGCCAGGCCGGTGCCGACGATCGACAGCGCGATCCCGGAGTCGCCCCAGAACAGTTCCTCCCAGGCCACCGGAATGCCCAGGCCACTCGGCTCGAGCCATTGCTGGGCGAAGAAGTCCAGCGAGTACAGCCCGATCTTGGCCGCCTGCTGCAGGATCGGCCACGGGGTTTCCTCCCGCTCGTCCCACTCGCCGCCCGCGGGCCTGATCACGGTCTCAGCGAACTCATGCACCCAGTCCCGCATCTCGCGCAGGTCCTGGCTCAGATCCATGGAGAAGCCGCCGGCGTCCTGCTCCGTACTCATCGTGCTCCTCGCTAGTACGCGCTCACCGCCTCTAGAAGTTACTCAAGGGTAACAGCACGGACGCCTGCCACACCAGCCGCAGGGACCACCGCTTATCCTGGCCGTCGAGATTCAGCCCGCGAGCAAGGGAGCCGCACCGGCATGGATTACGGCAGCTACGATTGCCTGCTCTTCGAGCGGCACGACCACGGCGTGCTCCAGGTCACGATGAACCGGCCGGAGAAGTACAACGCCGCCCACGAGGCCATGCACGGCCAGCTCGCGCGGGTGTGGGCCGACATCGCGCGCGACGAGGAAACCAGGGCCGTCGTGGTGACCGGCGCGGGCAAGGCGTTCTCGGCGGGCGGGGACCTGGCCATGGTGCAGCGCCAGATCGGCGACTACGGCCGGGTGACCAGCATGCTCAGCGAGATGACCGACCTGGTCTACAACATGGTCAGCTGCCCGCAGCCGATCGTGTCGGCGATCAACGGCGTGGCCGTGGGGGCCGGCCTGGTCGTGGCGCTGCTCGCCGACATCAGCATCTGTGCCGAGGACGCCCGGCTCGGCGACGGGCACGTCCGGCTCGGTGTCGCGGCCGGCGACCACGCGGCGATCATCTGGCCGCTGCTGTGCGGCATGGCCCGGGCCCGCTACTACCTGCTCACCGGCGAGATGGTCACCGGCACCGAGGCGGAGCGGATCGGCCTGGTCAGCAAGGCCCTGCCGCGGGAGCAGGTGCTGGCCGAGTCGCTGCGCGTCGCGCACGGCCTGGCCACCGGCCCCCAGCTCGCGATCCAGCTGACCAAGCGGGCGCTGAACAGCTGGCTGAAGACGGCGGGGCCGATCTTCGACCAGTCGGCAGCCTACGAGATGCTCACGTTCATGGGCGAGGACGTGAAAGAAGGAGCGGCGGCCCTGATCGAGAAGCGGCCGCCACGCTTCGCCTGACGCCGCCCCGGTCAGTCCTTTTCGTAACGTTCAAGAAAATTAAAGACGTCGGCTTCGTCGACGCCAGGGAAGCTGCCCGTAGGAAGGGCGGACAGGATGTGCGAGTGGGCCCGGGCCGACGGCCACGCCTGGCCCTCCCAGCGCGCCGCGAGGCCGGCCGGCGGGCGCTGGCAGCACGCCTCGTCCGGGCAGGCCGAGGCGCGGCGGATGAGGGTCTCCCGGCCGCGGAACCAGCGTGAGTGCTCGTAGGGCACGCCGAGGGTGATCGCGAACCCGCGTTCGCGGCTCTGGTCCACGTAGGCCGCGCACCAGTAGGTCCCGGACGGGGTGTCCGAGTACTGGTGGTACGGGCTGAACCGGTCCTCGGCGGTGAACACCTGCCGGCCCGACCACTGCCGGCACATCCGCTGGCCCTCGATCGCGCCGGTGGCATCGGCCGGGAACACCACCCCGTCGTTCTCGTAGGCCTTGTAGATGATCCCGCCGTCGTCATTCTTGACGAAGTGGCACGGCAGGCCGAGGTGATGCGTGGCCAGGTTGGTGAACCGGTGCGCCGCCATCTCGTACGACACCGAGAACACATCCCGCAGGTCCTCCACGGACAGGCTCCGGGCCGCGGCGGCCTCGCGCAGGAACGCCGTGGCCTGCTGCTCGGGAACCAGCACCGCCGCGGCGAAGTAGTTGGCCTCCACCCGCTGCCGCAGGAAGTCCGCGAAGTCCTTCGGCACGCTGTGACCGAGCACGAAGTGCCCGAGCGTCTGCAGCAGGATCGTCCGCGGCGTGTGCATGCCCATGGACTCCTGCTTCAGGTAGATCCGGTGGTTGCGCAGGTCGGTCACTGACCGCACAGAGCGAGGCAGGTCCTGGACGTAGCGGACGGAAAATCCGTGATGGCTCACCACCGAGAGCAGCATCCCGTGGGACAGCGCGCCGCCCGCATAGCCGGCAGTGGCCAGCGCCGCGGCGGCCTGCTGCTCGATGTCCGCGAAGTAGTTGCCGCGCTCCCGCATCATCGCCCGCAGGCCGGCGTTCGCGGCCCGGGCTTCCTCGGGGGTCGCCGTGGGCTTGGCCCGCTGCTTGCGCAGTTCGGCGTGCAGCGCGACCAGGTGCTCGATGACGTCGCTCGGCACCCGCGCACCGACGCGCAGATGCGGCAGACCCAGATCACGGTAGACCGGGTCCTGCTGCGCCTCCTCCAGGGCGATCTCCAGCTGGGCCCGGCGGCTCGGCGGCTGGCGGCGCAGCAGTTCCGAGGCCGGCACCGACAGCGCGGCGGCCAGCGACTCGATCAGGGACAGCTTGGGCTCGCGGCGGCCGTTCTCGATCATCGACAGCACCGACGGAGCCCGGCCGACGCGCTCACCGAGCTCGGCCAGGGTCAGTCCCCTGGCCCGGCGGGCGTGCCGGAGCCGCTGCCCGAACACCCCGAGATCGAGACGTTTTTCCGTGAAGGAAGCTGAATCTTCTGCGGTGAAGACTGGCATATCTTCACCCTAGACGAAATTCTGACGAAATTCAGGCCCACGGACCCTAGGCTCGCATGACCTGACTGACGCAGGCTAGCTGGTATCAGCCCGGGAAGCCGCAGCGACCGGGGGGACGCGAGCCGGGAGGTAGGCCGTGAACGATCAGGCAGCAGCGACATTGCAGCAGGAGTGGGCGACGGATCCCCGCTGGGCGGGGGTAAAGCGCAGCTACTCGGCGGAAGATGTGGTGCGGCTGCGCGGATCGGTGCAGGAGGAGCACACCCTGGCCCGGCTGGGCGCCGAGCGCCTCTGGGCGATGCTGCACGAGGACGGCTACGTGAACACCCTCGGCGCGCTGACCGGCAACCAGGCCGTGCAGCAGGTCAAGGCCGGGCTCCGGGCCATCTACCTATCCGGCTGGCAGGTGGCGGCCGACGCCAACGTGGCCGGCCAGACCTACCCGGACCAGAGCCTCTACCCGGTCAACTCGGTGCCCCAGGTCGTCCGCCGGATCAACAACGCGCTGCTGCGGGCCGACCAGATCTCCTGGGCCGAGGCGCGCAGCAACGGGAACGGGACGCCTACGCCGTACTGGCTGGCGCCGATCGTGGCCGACGCCGAGGCCGGGTTCGGCGGCGTGCTGAACGCGTTCGAGCTGATGAAGGCCATGATCGCGGCCGGGGCGGCCGGGGTGCACTGGGAGGACCAGCTCGCCTCGGAGAAGAAGTGCGGCCACCTGGGCGGCAAGGTCCTGATCCCGACCAGCCAGCACATCCGCACCCTGAACGCGGCCCGGCTCGCCGCGGATGTCTGCGGCACCAGCACGTTGGTCGTGGCCCGCACGGACGCCCAGTCGGCCACCCTGATCACCAGCGACATCGACGAGCGGGACCAGCGCTTCGTTACCGGCGAGCGGACCGCGGAGGGCTTCTACCGGGTCCGCGGCGGCATGGAGTCCTGCATCGCCCGCGGCCTGGCCTACGCGCCCTACGCGGACCTGCTCTGGATGGAGACGTCGACCCCCGACCTCGACGTGGCCAGGGAGTTCGCGGAGGGGATCCGGAACGTCTACCCGGACCAGATGCTGGCCTACAACTGCTCGCCGTCGTTCAACTGGCGGGCCCACCTGGACGAGGGCACGATCGACAAGTTCCAGCGCGAACTCGGCGAGATGGGCTACAAGTTCCAGTTCATCACGCTGGCCGGCTTCCACGCGCTGAACCACTCGATGTTCAGCCTGGCCCGCGGCTACGCCAGCGAGGGAATGGCCGCCTACGTCCGGCTGCAGGACGCCGAGTTCGCCGCCGAGGCCGACGGCTACACGGCGACCAGGCACCAGCGGGAGGTCGGCACCGGTTACTTCGACCTGGTGAACTCGGCCATCACCCCGCAGTCGGCGACGACGGCGCTGGCCGGCTCGACCGAGAGCCAGCAGTTCGCCCACGCCCACTAGCAGCGGCCGCCAGCTGCGCCCCGGTTTTAGAACCGGGGCGCAGCCGCGCCGCCTTCCGGTCTAACCGGCGTCAGCGCATGAGCCCGATGCCGCTCGGCTCGTCGACGTAGTCGTCGTCATCGTCGACGTACTGACGCCGCCACCGGGACGGGACGAACAGCGGGACGATCATCACCGCGCCGGCCAGGGCCAGCACGCCGCTCGTCAGCATGATGCCGAAACCGAACGCGAACGTGTGGGCGCGCAGCGGGATCAGGTGCTCCGCGCGCTTGGCGCTGACCGCCAGCAGCGCGGTCCAGCCGAGCAGGCCGATCCCGGGCAGCCCGGTGGCCAGCGGTGAGATGCCGGGGACGGCCAGCAGGACGCCGAGCAGCAGGCCGACGCCGACCAGGGCAGCAAGCGCGATCAAGCCATGCGTGCTGGTCAGGCTCGAGCCGCTGGCATGCAGTGAGGTGGCCTTTGCGACACCCCAGCCAGCTCCGACAAACACCGCTCCCGCCATGACCAGCGCAAGAAGAACTCCGAACAAGTGCCGCATGTCGCCTCTACCCTTCGGTTGGCTACCTCCGAAGACTTCGGCTCCCTGACTCCCGCGTGATCCCCGCCGCCGGGCTCTCCGGCCGGATTCGGCGGCCGGCCAGCAGCAGTCGCAGCTGGTTGACCGGCTCCAGGACGGTATAGATCATGTAGGCGTTCCGCTCCACCAGGCAAAACTTTACTCCACGGACACCAGGTGGTCTTCTGTAGCCAACTGGCCGGTACCGGACGAAGTCATCCTGCATACGGCGGAAGTACGTGCGGCGCGCTTCGCGGGGCACCAGGGGCAGGAGCGTGGTGTAGTGCCAGATCGCACGTTCGAATAAGGCTGCCCGCACCTCGCGGGCCAGCGGCGGCTCAGCGCTTTCGGCCAGCGTGAACACTTTCTCGTACGAGCAGAAGATCCGCAGTTGCGCGCTGCTGGCGGTCGCCATGAACGACCCCGGCCGGGCCCGCCGGTACCGGTAGCAGACCCGGGACAGCGCGCTGATGCGCTGCGCGCGCAGCAGCATCGCGCAGCTCACCGGCACGTCCTCGTGGATCCCGTCGGCGAACGCCACGCCGAGCCCGGTCAGGAACGTGCGGCGGATCACCTTGCTCCATGAGGTCATCGTGAGGTGGATCAGCGACGGCTGCTCGGCCAGGGAGAACGGCCCGGCGGGAGCGGCCCGCAGCAGGGCCAGGCCCGGGCCCGGCCCGGTGACGCCGCCCGGGTAGAGATCCTCGTAGCCGATCAGCAGCACGTCGGGGCGGTCCTCCTCAAGCCGGCCGGCGACCGCGGCCAGGCCGCCGTCGGCCAGCAGGTCATCGGCGTCGACGAACCAGACGTACTCGCCTGCCGCGTGGGCCAGCCCCACGTTGCGCGCATTGCCCGGCCCGGCGGTGTCGGTCAGGTGCACCACCCGCAGCCGCGGGTCCTCCCGGGCGCGGGCATCGAGGATCCGGCCGCAGCCATCTGGCGAGGCGTCATCGACGGCGATGACCTCGGTGTTTGCCGGCGCCTGGCGCATGATCGAGTCGAGGCAGGCGTCCACGTACTGCTCGACCGCGTAGACCGGGACGACGATGCTGAGCGTCGGCTGGGCTGGCATGCGGTCCGGTGACTCAGGGCAGGGGGTCCGGCTGCCCGGCGACGCCAGGCCCATCGTCGGCGAGCGCGTCAACCGCCCCGGTCAGCTCGCGAAGGCCGGGCAGCGCGGCGCCGAGCGCGTCGCGGCTGGCGGGCCCCAGGCTGGTGATCGCCGCCTGCAGGATGCGCTCGTTGACCTGCTGCCAGCGGGCCACCATCGCCGTCCCGTCCGGCGTCAGCTGCAGCGACGCGGTGCGGCGGTCCAGCTCCCCGCCGGTCCGGCTGACCAGGCCGGCCCGCCGCAGGCCGTACACCAGCGTGGCGACCGAACTCGGCGCCAGCCGGAGCAGCCGCGCCAGGTGGCCGGGCCTGGCACCCGGATTGTCGGCCAGGCAGGACAGCAGTTCCAGCTGTGCCACCGACAGCCCGCCCGGCAGCGTCCCGTCCCGCCCGGCCGCCCGGGCAGCGCGGCGCATCGCCCGGCGCAGCCGCGAGACCACGTCGGCGATCTCCAGCCCGAGCGAATCGGGGCCAGCCTCGGCCGCCGCGGTGGCTACCGCGACGACGGCCGGCTCAGCCGAAGGCACCCGATGGACCTGTCTCGTGCGCCTGGCCGAGCCTTCCGCGGGCGAGCACTGGCACGGTCCAGCCCGGCGACTTTGACATGAAGATGAGCATAACAAGCGCAAAGCCGTAGGTGAGGGCTCCGTAACAGCACGCGCCCGGATCCTGCCCCCGGCACGCCGTACAAGACGGCGATTATCGGCGTTCCGCCCGCCGTGGCCGCCCGGCGTCAATACGCTGCGAAGCGAGTGCCTGCCTCGGGGACCAAGGGCCAGGACGGGAATACGACATGCTCATGCAGGACATGCCGGGCGAGGTGCTGGCCACGACGGGGCTGCAACCGTCAGACTCGTGACTGGGGAGGTCCGAGCTACGCCCCCGCGCGGCCGGGCAGCGCGGAAGGGACGCCGATGCACGAGTTGCGCCTCGTCGCAGTCAGCGAGGACGGCAGTTATGCCATCCTCGCGGTGCCGGGGCGGGGTGGGCGTTTCTCGTTGCCCATCGATGACCGCCTGAGGACCGTAGCCCGCGGCCAGTTCTCCCGGCTTGCGCAGTACGAGATCGAAGTGGAGAGTCCCTTGCGACCCAAGGAGATCCAGGACCGGATCCGCGCTGGAGAGACGGCTGACGAGATCGCTGACGCGGCGGGAGTCCCGATCGAGCGGGTACGCCGCTTCGAGGGCCCTGTCCTCGCTGAGCGCGAGTACCGGGCCCAGGAGGCTCAGCGGGCCACGGTCCGCAGTCCGGGAGACCCTGGACCCGGGCCGCTGCTGGGCGAGATCGTCGCCGAACGGCTCGTCGACCTGGGCGTCAGTGCCGACGATGCCCGCTGGGACTCCAGAAAGCGGGCCGACGGCAACTGGCAGGTCCAGGTGGCGTTCACGGCGGGCGGTCGGCCGCAGGTCGCCGAGTGGGTCTTCGATCCGCGGCGCAGGCATATCGCCCCGGATGACGACCAGGCCGCCCGGCTGTGCCTGCCCACGGATGAGCTCCCGCCCCCCACCCACCTCCCCGACCCTCTCCAATCCCCCTTCGCCGCGCGGGAGCCCGCCACCGCGACGGTCACGCCCATCGCCCCGCGCCTGGGCGGCGTCGCGGCGCATCACCCCGAGCAGCGCGCATCCACTGCTCCCCCGATCCCGGCCGTGCCCAGCCAGGGGACCAGGGATGCGGAAACCGAGCGCCATACGGCTGAGCGCGACACGGCGGCAGCCGCCGAGGAGCGTCGCGACCGGGCCAGCGAGCGTCCGGTCCGCAAAGCGGCCGGCGGCCGGTCCCGCCGCGCCTCTGTGCCCTCCTGGGACGAGATCATGTTCGGAAACTCCCGTCAGCCCGAGTAATCACCTTGATCGTTTCCACCTTGGGCTCGTAGATGATCAACACGTCGGTTTGATCTTGGCCTATGAACCCGTTCCATGATCCTGGTAGATCTCCCGCTTATAGCGCGGGTCAGCTACCAGGATCATGAAAGATTCCTGGTTGAACAAGCTGGATCGAACTTAGGTTCGGGTTCTTGCCCACCTGTGGCCCCCCCGCATACCACCTGTCGGCTTGTCGCAACGGAATGACGGGAGCGCGTGAAAAGAAGGGGGCCGCAGAGCCGGTAGCGGCGGTGCCAACTGCGCCTGAGGGTAAACACTGGGGATCTGCCTAGTGCTAACTGACCGGGCGCGACAGCACACTGGGCGGCATGACAAGGGCAGCGAGGGTGGGCTGGGCCGGCCGGCCGAGCCAGACGGCAGGCAGAACGGGCAGCGCAGGGCGCGGGTCTGGTGGCCCGCATGACGAGGATCGCACTGGGATCCCGCTCCGGGCCGTCGGCTGGGCGGCGAGCGCCATGACCATGATGGCGCTGGTGGCCGCTTGCGGCGGGTCGTCGAGTCCAGCCGGCGGTGCCGCCAGCACTCCGTCAGGCGGCTCGCCGGCGGCGTCCTCCCCGGCGGCGTCCTCGCCGTCCGCAGCGGCGACCCAGGCCGCCGGGGGGTCAATGGGCTGCCTGGCCGGCACCTGGCGGACCAATGCGATCAGCCTGCCGGAGTTTAAAGCCAGCGGTGGCGCCGGGGGGATGCTCACCATCGGCGGCACCGGAGCCTTCACGGTGAACTACAGCGGCATACAGCCCATGACGTTCAACTACAACGGCGTCAAGGGGTCGATGCAGTACAGCGGGCAGGCCAGCGGGCAGCTAAAGGTGAGCGGCAGCAAGCTGAGCGGGGTCACCCAGTCGAGCACCTTCAACGTGAAGTCGCAGATCAACGGCGTGAGCTACAGCTTGCCGCTGCCCAAGGTCAAGGCCGGCACCGCGGCTCCGTGGGTGGGCTACACCTGCTCGGGCAACACGCTGACGCTGATCGAGCCGCAGTCCGACGGCTCCTGGACCCTGACCAGGACCAGCTAACCCGCGCCGGGCCTGCCGGGTTGGCCAGGCCGCCGGACCGGTCATCTCGCCGGAGCCAAGGAGGGGAGAGCGGGGCCGCCTCGGTCCGACGCCGACAGGGGCATCGAGGCTGCCCCGCCCAAAGGCGGAGGCTGGCGGGCTGGCACCAGAAGACGATTTGTCGACAAGTCTTTTATCAGGCAGACAAACGGCGAGTACGCAGGTGACGGTCCGCGTCATTCTTCCGGCCATTTCGCGGTCCTATGCCGAGCGGGCGCGGCCCGCTCCGGATGGCCAGTCTCGTCGGGTCGGCCTGGCCACCGGGTTTGGCAGCGTAGGATCGCCCACCGGGGCGAACTGTGGCGCCGCGCAGGGCGGCGAAGGCGGGCAAGGCGGCGAAGGCGGGTAGGCAGGGCAAGGACGAGTGCATGGGCTGGGGTGACAGCGTACTGGGCCGTGCGGGCCTGCGGGCCGTCGCGACGGTGGCGGCCGGCCTGATGCTCGGCGGCTGCGGCCTGCTCAGTGGCCCTAAAACAACACAGCAGGACGATCCCCTGGTGATGACCGTCACCAGCTCGGAGTTTGGCTCGGGAGTACCGATCCCCCATCAGTACACGTGCTTCACCGGGCATCCCCAGACCCCGCCGCTCTCCTGGACCGGCGCGCCGCCGGGTACCAAGGCGCTGGCGCTGGTCATGGACGACGGGCCGGCCATCTCTGGGGCGCCCATTACTCCCTATATCTACTGGATCGTGTTCAACATCAGCCCGGCGACGCCAGACATCCAGGCGGGCCGGCCGCCACCCGGCGCGCTGCAGGCTGACAACAGCAAGGGGACTCTCGGCTACAGCCCTCCTTGCCCGGCTCACCTGCACCAGTACCGGTTCACCGTCTATGCTCTGAACACTGAGCTGCCGCTCCGGGACGGGGCCAGCCTCACGGCCGCGTGGACCGCCATCGCTGCCCATGCGATCGGCCGAGGCAGACTGCCCGTTACTGTCAATCCGTAACGATTTGAGCACACTACGTGGACACGTCCGGGTAAACTTCTCGAAACGCGTGACAAGGGCTATAGCGGTCCGACAGAATCACTTCTCAACCGGTCGGTAACCGCATTCGATCCAGGGTGCTCGCGAAAAGGGGAAAGACCCGCGTTGATGGCCGCGTGTGTCTCGCCTGCGCCAGCCTATGAGGCCATGCCTGTTGGATGGTGCGATGACTAAGCTCGTGCTCGTCTTGGCCGTGGTTGTCGTGGTAATCCTCGTCGTTGTCATTGTGGCCGTGAAGAACATGAGAGCCGAGGATCCCGACGAGTTCGGTGGCCAGGATGAGCGTGATGTTCGCTATAACCGCCAACGGCCGGGCCGTCAGCCCGTGCGCGCCAGCCGGGGGGCAGGGTCTGCCGGGCGCGCCGCGATAGGCCGCCCTGGACGCAGCCAGTCCCGGTCGGGTGGCGCCGGCCGCGGCTATGACGAGCGCCGTGATCAACGAGGGCGCGGGTACGACCAGCGCATGCCGGAAGACCAGGGCTACGACGCGGACCCAGGCTTCGACCAGCGGGCCGTCGGTGCCTATGACGATCCCCGCAGCACACCGGTCCCGGCCGGCCAGGAACGGCGTCGCCGCAGCGACAACGCCGCGGGTTATCGGCCAGACGAGGAGCCCACCCGCGTGCGCCCGGCCCGCGCCAGGCGTTCTGGTGACAGCTCCGAGTGGGACAGCAGCGAGTGGGACAAGCTCTCCGATGTGGACTACTGGGCGGAGCTGGCGTCAGATAAGCCGCTGACGACCACCGCGCAGCCCGCTGCACCGCAGCCCGCCGCACCGTATTCAGCCGCACCGCGTAACGGCGCCCAGAGGCGGTCCGAGCCGGACCGGGAGCCCGAGACGCTGGCCGTCCGGGGGCCAGTGCCTGGCGCTCCGCGGCGCGATCCGGCCACCGGCCTTCCGGTGCGAGGCCCGCAGCAGCCCGCCGATGCCGACCTGGCCGCCGCGGCCAGCAGGAACGAGTTCTCCGCGGCTCCCGTGCCCGTGGACCGGGCCCAGGACCGGCCGCGCCCGGCCACCGGACCGAACCGCGAGCGCCGCCGGCAGGATCCGCAGCGCCCGGCGACCGGCCCTAACGGCGAGCGCAGCGCACGCCGCCAGCGCCCGCGCGCCGCCTCGACCGGTGAGCGCAGGCTGCCAGCCCGCCAGCGGCCAGCCGCTGACCCGGCCAGCGAATCTGAGCACCGATCGCTCGCTGCCCTGATGGGTGAGACCAACTCGTACCTGAGTGCCGGCCCGGCCAGCCTGCCGATGCCGGCCATCCGCGACGTCCCGCGGGACATGCCGCGCGACGCCCCACGGGACATGCCTCGCGACGTTCCACGGGAGAGGCCCCGCGTGGCTCCCGACGACGATCCGCTGACCAGCCCGTCCTTCCCGAAGATCCCGGCCTCGGACAGCAGGTCGTACCACAGCGGCAGGGCGGACACGCCAGCGAACGGCTCACGCTCTCACTCGCCGTACCCGGCCGATATGCCGCTGAACGGCTCACGCGCCCAGTCGCCGTACCCGGCCGACACGCCGGCGAACGGCTCGCGTTCTCACTCGTCGTACTCGGCGCCTACGCAGCAGTACGCGGCTTATGATGCGCCCGCCGCGCCGTATCCATCAGCGCAGCGCCCCGAGCGACCGGCCGCGCAGAATCCGGCCGCGCCGTACCCGTCGCCCGAGCGCCCGGCCGCCCAGTACCCCGCCGCCCAGTACCCATCGGCGCCGTACCCGTCGTCCCAGCGCCCCGAGCGCCCGGCCGCTCAGTACCCGGCCCCGGAACAGCGACCCGCGCGGCACCGTGGCAACGGCAGTGCGGAAGGCGATCGCACGAACCCGCACACCTACCGGCCCGATCCGCTGACGAGCCCCGGCCCATATCCGGCGGGCGGCGCTTCCGCGTCACCGGCTGCGGCGTCCATGCCGCCCGGTCCCGCGCCACTTCCCCCGGCCGCGGGCAACCCGTATGGCAGCTACGTAACCCCCGATAGCCAGTCGACCATGGCCTCCAGCTATAACGGCTACCCCGCCATGCCCGGCAATGGCCACGGCCAGTCCTACCTGCCCCCAGCCGTGCCCAGCGACGCGGGACAGAACCAGAACGGTTACTGGCACCAGCAGCCGTCGGCGCCAGCCAACTCGTCCGATCGCAGTGACGCGAGTTATCTCGGCAGTGCGGCGCAGATCCCTAATGGCGATGCGCACGCAGCCGGGTACCGGAACGGCTACGGACAGCATGGGCAGGCGGGTTACCAGCCAAACGGCTATCCGACCAGCCAGAATGACCCGGCGGGATACCCACCGGTGGACCCGTACGGGAGCGATGGATACGGCGGTTACCCAGGGTACGGAGCCACCGAACGCTGACCTCCGCCCGGCGGGCGGGCTTGACAAGGTGGGGCTGCCCGCATCGACAATGTGCCGACCCCGCAAGGCAGGTGAGATGCAGGACGGCACGCATGACCATGTACGCAGTTACCACTTGCACCGGCTGGCGACGGCGCTGGACACCAAGGGCTTCCATGCCACGGTGAAGACCAGCTACCCGGCTGCCCTGCACGTCTTCATACCCGGTGCGTCGATGCTCGCAGAGAGCATCGACTGCACTCCGGGTACTGACGAGGACGGCCGCCTGTGCTGGTATTACCGGTGGTCGTGGGGCGAGGTGCTGCACGACGCCGAGGATCCGCCGGGCGCCGCCGCGAAGATCGCTGAGGTCCTGGCGGCACGCTGAGAGCGCTCTGGGCGCGCCCCGGGGATCCCAGTATGGTCCCCCGGGGCGCGGCGCGCCTTAGCGGATGAGGCCGGCCAGCAGACCGCCGTACTGATCCTCGTCCGAGCTCCGTGGCGGTGAAGCGACCCTGAGGTCAGGCCCGGACTGCCCGGCTCCGGACGGCCGACTCGCACCCACCTTCGGCCGGGTGGCCTTGCCCTTGCCTGTCGGCTTGGGGCTTGTGGTGCGGCGCGCCCTTGTTGCTGTGGCGCTCCGCCTGGCTGCGGTCCCGGACTTGGCCGCCGTGCTCTTCGGCCTGGCCGACGAGCCGGATCTGGCCGACGTCTCGGACTTGGCGGCGGGCCTGGTCGTCCGGGCCTTAGTGGCGGTCCCGGCCGACCTCGCCGTCCTGGACGACGATGTCCTGGACGTAGTAGTCCTGGACGACGTGGTCCTGGGCCTGGCCGCGGCGCTACTCGGCGTGGCCGTCGGCGCCTTGGCTGACGACATCGTCTTGGCCGCTGCCGTCAGCGACTTGGCCGCATTGGTCATGGCCTTCGTGGCGGTGTTCATCGCCTGCATGGCGGTGGACATGGTCTTGGCCGAGGACGTGGCCTTGGTGGCCGCGGCCGTCATCTTGGTAGCGGCCGAGGTGACCTTGGTGGCCGCGGACGAAACGGTCCGCGCCGCGGCTGCGGGCGACGTTGCATTCCTGCCCGCCACCGTGCGCTTCGTTCCAGTCGCGGCCCTCGTGGTTCTGGCCCTGGTCGTCGTGCGGCGTGCGGCGCTCCTAGAAGCGCTCCCGCTTGCCGACCGGGTGCGGGCACTCGCCGGGCTGCGGCGAGCGGCCGTGCCGGCCGTAGTTCGTGCAGGCACTGATCTTCCCCCCGTCTAGATCAATTACGGAAGTCCTATTCCACGAGCAGCGGAGATTTACACACGCGATGTCCGTTTAGCTGGAGAACAATGGCCCCAAGCAGATGAAAATAGCCGCTAATTCCCCGCCGGGAGAGCGCCCGGCTGCCGCGTGTCTCGCTCAACCGCGCCGGACCGGCGGCACGAGCCGGGCCAGCGCCGTACTACCCGTTCATGATTCCGGGCTCGTGACAATCGGGGCTGGGCCAGCACCGCCTGGTGAGTGTGGCCGGGACGAGGCGGGCAACGCCAGACTGGCAGGCCCCCCCACGACCCTTGCGCGCCCGAGAGTGGCTCGGCGCGCAGGCTCCCTTGGGTCGGCCGCAGCTGCGGACGGCCTCCCCGAACGCGATGCCGCCTCGTCCCGGTTAAGCACAGCCAACCGCTCTCCGGCACGCTCGGCCACCCCCGAACTCGGGGATGCGGGCCGCCTCTAGAATTCTCGCTACCGCACGCAACCGCAGCCGATGGCACCGTCAGACGGCGGAGACCATACTGGCGCGGCAGCAGGGACACCCGCGAACAGGACGCTGATGGCGCTCGATTCGGCTCAGGTGACGGCGCACGTGACCACTCCGTCAGGACGCGTGATCGGGATTCCCGCCGGTACCCGGCTGGTCTTCGGCCGGGGGCCGGACGCGGACCTGGTGATCCCGGCCGGCCGCGGCCTGTCCCGGCGGGCCGGTGCGATCAGCGCGGCCGCCGACGGTGCGTGGGTGGCCAACATCAGCTACACCCATGCGCTGTATGCCGAGGGCGACGGCTACCGGATCCGGCTGCCCCGCCTGGACGGGCCGGGCGAGCCGTCGGCCGGGTGGTTCGTCCGGGAGGGGACGGCGCTGATCGGCTCTGGCGCGATGCTGGACGAAGGCCAGCCACTGCGCCTCGCCGTGGCCCTCAGGGCCGCCGCGCTGAGCGGCGCTGGGAGGGCTGACGATCCCGGGGCTGGCGGGGATCACGCCCAGGTCCGGCTGACGGCGATCCAACTCTGCTCCCGCTCTACCTGGATCCGAACACCAAGCTCTTTCTCGTTGCGCTGATGTGGTGCCGGCCGTGGCTGATCGACCCGGCGCGCAGCATGCCGCTGCCCCGCACGCCAGAGATCGCCCGCGCGGCGCTCGAGGTCATTGACGCCCATCACGAGATCGATTGCTTCGACAACGACCCGGCTTTCCGTGACCGGCAGTCCGCGCGGGTCGGCGAGCATATAAAGGTGCTGCGCCGCAAGATTGCCGAGCGCGGTCTAGCCCGTGCCGGTATCCGGCTGTCCGATGAGGTCGCGGTGGGAGCGCTCATCGATGCTGGCATCATCACCGCCAGCGACCTGGCCCGCCTCACGGACCCGGCATGGTGCTCCCGCCAGGAGAGCGGCTCGGTCAGTGCAGGCTGCGGCAATCCGCCCTCCTCCCGGTACGGGAGGCTAACGCCCGAAGATGTCGGCCCGCCAGGTTTCCCATGCGAACGGCCCGGTCCTGCCGTACCGAGGGCAGGCCTCCCTGGCCGTGGGGTGCTGGCCTCCTTGCCGCGCCCAATGCGGCCAGATACGCTGCCAGGCAGTGGCAGCGCACAACCTGCCTGCTTCCGAGCCAGCGAGCGGCCCGCGCCGACGATGGCGACGAGGACAAGGGTCCACGACTCGTGTGCACTCTCCAGTCATGCCATTCGTCTTTGGCGGGCAGTCGCGGGCGGACCCGCCGGGAAGCGATCAACCATGACTCGGAACAAGGCCCAGAAGATAGCCACCCGCCAGCGCATGGCCGAGACCGGCGAGCCGTACAGCGTCGCCCGGCACGTGATCGAGGACGACCAGGTTCAGGCGGAACCGCCGGAACCCCCGACGGCCGGCCCGAACGCAACGGCCCGCGACGACCGCTGGTACGCGCGGGTAGCCGAGGAAGCGGGCATCAGCGTCGCCGAGTTCAAGGCGCAGGAAGCCGCAGCCCGGGCGGCTGACCTGGCCGACGAGGCTCAGCAGCGGGCCGACGCGGCGCAAGAGCGGGCCGACCAGGCACAGGAGCGGGCCGAGCAGGCGCAGGAAGCGGCCGAGCTGGCCCAGGCGGCCGCTGACCTGGCCACGGAAGCCGCTGAGCTCACCCACAGCTGGGCGGACGAACAGGAGCGGGAACGGGCGCAGCAGCGGGCCGACCAGGCGCAGCTAGCCGCCGACCGGGCGCTGGCCGCCGCCGGACTGGCCCAGGAGCAGGCCGAACGGGAGCAGGAACTCGCCCACCGGGCGGAGGAGACGGCCGACGAGGCGCAGGAGCGGGCCGAGGAGTTGGCCGAGGGGTCCGACGACGAAGACGACGAGGGCGGCCCGGCGAACTGGCCGTTCGGCGACTGGGGCTGGGGCCAGGCTGGGCGGGAGTCGCCGGGCCATGGGCCGGGGCTGGACTGGGACCGCCTTGACGACCTGGGCGACCGCATGCAGGCCAGGGTGGCCAGGCTCCGGGAGCGGTTCGACCAGGCGCGAGAGCACGCCGAGCGGCTGATCGGCCAGGCCGAGCGGATCGTCAACGCGGCTCAGGCCGAGCCCGAACACACCGACCAGGGCTGACCGGCACGCGCAGCCCCGGCGGTAAACCCGGTGCGCCCGGGTGCCCGCCGGGGCTAGCGTGCGGGCATGCGGCACGATGACCGGGCGGACCGCCCGGTATGGCGCGTGACCTCTGGCGAGCCCGCGCCCGACGCTGTCGAGCGGCTGCTGCGGATGCTGCCTCGCTGGTTCGGCATCGAGTCCTCGGTCCTCGAGTACGTGGCCGCCTCCCGGACCCTCCCGGCCTATCTGGCCTGGCCGGGCGGCCCGCAGGCGGGCAGCATGCAGGTGGCCGGCCCGCAGGCGGGCAGCACGCAGGTGGCCGGCCCGCAGGTGGCCCAGCCGAGCGGGGTGCTGCTCGGCGTCCGGCACTTCCCGGCCTCGGCCGAGATTTACCTCATGGCCGTGGACCCGGCCTGGCACCGGCGCGGGGCCGGCCGCGCCCTCGTCACCGCGCTCGAGGCCGACCTGATCGCCCAGGGCGTTGAGTTCCTCCAGGTCAAGACCCAAGGACCGGGCCGCCCTGATGCTGGCTACGAGAAGACGAGGCAGTTCTACACGGACGTCGGCTTCCGGCCACTGGAGGAGATCCACGGCCTCTGGCCGGGGATCCCGTCCCTGATCATGATCAAATCTCTCCGGCGGGGAGGCCGGGCCAGCATGCCGGACCGCCCCGCGCAGTGACTGAGCTGGGACGGAGCAGGCCTGGCGCACGGTCGATGTGGTTGACAGGGCGGCGGTTGGCCCGTATACAATCAGTCAGTTGTACAACTAGCTGGTTGCAAAAGGAGCCGACGTCATGATGGATTTGATCTCTGCCGAACGGCGGGAACTCACGGGCGTGCTCGCTGGCCTGAGCGCCGAGCAGTGGCAGTCGCCGTCGCTGTGCGCCGGCTGGACGGTGGGCCACGTGGCGGCGCACCTGACGATGCCGTTCCGGATCAGCGAGGAAGAGTTCGCGCGCGGCATGGCCGAGGCGCACGGCCAGTTCACCGAGTTCTCCGACGGCGTGGCGGCCCGGGACAGCCGGCTGCCGCAGGCCGAACTGGTCGCCGCGCTGCGGGACAACATCGACAACCCGTGGGCCCCGCCCGGCGGCGGCCAGCAGGGTGCGCTGAGCCACGACCTCATCCACGGCCTCGACATGACCCGGCCGCTGTCGATCACGTACCCGATCCCCGACCAGGCCATGACCATGGTGCTCGACCTGATCACCGGCCAGGACGGCGCGAGCGTGTTCGGCGTCGACCTGGCCGGCATCGAGCTGCGGGCCAGCGACCTCGACTGGTCATCTGGTACCGGCGACCAGGCGGTCGGGCCGTGCCGCGACCTGCTGCTCCTGCTCGCCCGGCGTTCGCTCCCGCACGACACGGTCACCGGGCCGGCTGCGCAGCGGCTCAGGGACGCCGGCCGGTGACCACGGCCACGACGACGGCCACGGACGACCTGAGCCTGACGTTCGCCGCCCTGGCCGACCCGACCCGGCGAGCGATCCTGACCCGGCTGGCCGACGGCGACGCCACCGTGACCCAGCTGGCTGAGCCGTTCGCCCTCACCCAGCAGGCGATCTCCAAGCACCTGAAGGTGCTGGAACGGGCCGGGCTCATCTCCCGGGCCCACGTGGCCCAGTCCCGGCCGCGCCGGCTCGAGCTGGCCAGGTTCGACTCCGCTGCCGAGTGGATAGGCCGCCACCGGCAGCTATGGCAGGATCGCTACGACCGGCTCGACCAGCACCTGTCCGAACTGCGGTCGCGGCAGGAGGGAGAGAGCCAGTGACCCGGCCCGCCCAGCCCGGCGAGTTCACCTACCGGCGCGTCCACCGCGCGTCGCGGGAACTGCTGTTCGACTGCATGACGCAACCCGAGCACCTCGCGCAGTTCTGGGGGCCGGCCGGGACCAGCACTCCGGCCGACGGCATCACCGTCGACCTGCGACCGGGCGGCGCGTTCGATACCGTGATGATCAGCGACGCCGACGGCAGCCGGTACACGATGCGCGCCGTCTACGTCGAGGTGCGGCGACCGGACCGGCTGGTGTGGGCCGAGCCCGGCGTCGAGGGCGGCATGACCACGACGATCACCTTCACCGACCTCGGCGACGGCACAACGGAGGTCGTCACGCACCAGACCAACGTGCCGGCGGCGTTCGCCACCCCCGAAGGCCAGGCCGGCTTCAAGACCAGCCTGGACCGTTTCGCCGCCTACATCACCACGCTCACCGGGCGGTAACCGCGTCAACTGGCGGCCGGCCCGGGCAGCGACAGCGTCGCCCCTAGCTGGCGGAGCACTCAGCTGGTCCCGGGTACGGGTCCTGCTCTGGCTCAGGCGTGAAGGTGAAACCCGCCACAGCGAACTGCGGCAGCGTCTTGGAGCCGACGGGGCCATCGTCACCCGGCTGGTCAAGAGTTCGAGTACGAGGGGCTGCTGTTTCGTCGTCCGGATCCCGCGGACAACCGCTACACCCTGGCCGCCCTGACCAAAGCCGGCGAAGCAGCAGCCGACGAGGTCGAGCGGTCGCACCAACGATTCCAGCAGCAGTTGCTGGCCGGGATCAACGAGAGCGACCGTCAAGCCATGCTTCGCGTCCTGCGGCGGTTCCGGGCGAACGCGCATCACCAGGAGCTGCCGTGACCGGCTGCGAGCAGGTGCGCGCGGGTGTTCGTGCGGGTGTTCGTGCGGCGGCGGGCTAGAGCCG
>Ga0335073_10003498_pt1 | contig 21896 bp, 16 predicted proteins | sample Lox_Sample_22_FD_207093 | JGI IMG/M metagenome (GOLD analysis project Ga0335073, IMG submission 207093) | Soil microbial communities from Loxahatchee National Wildlife Refuge, Florida, United States - Lox_Sample_2.2 | ecosystem: Environmental > Terrestrial > Soil > Wetlands | place: USA...
CTGCGGGAGCGGCCAGTTTCGAGTGTTCCGGGAATGGGTAAGGTCTGGTCGGCCATCGCTTGCTCCTTCAGTGCAGGGTCGTCAAGTATGCCACAACTTCGTCGGTTTCCCGGTCGCTTAGCTGCATAGCTGGCATCAGTGCGCCGGGCTTGAACCTGTTAGGATCCTGAATCCATGAACGTAGATTGTCCGGGGTGTTTGTCGCGGCTCCCGCGGCAATGGTGTCACGACTCATCAGGTGCGTCAGGTCAGGTCCGAACTTTCCTTTTGCTCCTGTGCCCGCAATGGTGTGGCAGTTGACGCAGGCCTGGGTCTCGAACACATGCTGGCCGGCCGAGACCACGGTATTCTGTGGTTCAGGTTTCGCGCCCGGTCGCTGCTGCCCCTTCACCCATGCGTCAAACTGATCCGGCGTGTCGACGTAAACGCGAATCAGCATCTTGGCGTGTTCCACCCCACAGAACTGCGCGCACTGGCCCAGATATAAACCTGTTTTTTGCGGATCCATCCACATCTGGTTGGGATGATTTGGAATGAGATCGGTTTTTCCTCCGAGCTGCGGCACCCAGAAGCTGTGATCGACGTCGGCCGAGAGCAACTGCATATACGTGGGCTGCGGCGCCGATGCCGAGCTGACCGGAACATGCAGTTCATTGGCGGTGACGATGCCCAGTTTGGGATAGCGGAACTCCCACCAGAACTGGTGGCCGATCACCGTGACGTCAATCGCGGAAGGCGGCTCGGGCGCATCCTGAATGGCGAAGATGATTCGCGCCGTAGTGAGAAACAGAACAACCACAATGAGCACAGGAATCACGGTCCATGCGAGTTCCACTTGTGTACTTCCGTAGACCTGCGCTGGTTCGTGCCCCTCGTCGTTCTTTCGGGCACGGAATTTGATCACAATAAACGCGAGCAAACCTCCGACTACAACAAAAATCGCGCCCGTAATCAGGAGAACAAATTGCGAGAGGGCGTAGATCTCATGTGCCGGAGTGGTCGAGGGATCCAAAATGGAAGGCGTCGTATACGCGGCCTGCGCGACATGGGGCATCGCCAGCGTGCAGGCCAGGGCCAGCATTGAAGCCTGGGGACGAGTTAACTGAAGATCACGCCTTGGCCGCATAGTTCTCCACTTACCGATCGGGATCTACGAAGTTCTCTGCAAGCATTGATGCTCAAAATTCGATTAGGTCGCACGGTGACGACGAGTCTATTGCACTTTGCAGACGATTGACGCTTTGGAATCGAACCTAATGTTGGGGAACAGTTTCACGATGTGCTCGGCTCGGTATGGGGGTACCGATCTGTCGTCAGTGAATTGATTTTACGCCATTCAAATCCGACCGTACTGTTAAAGCTTATGCATGGAATACCGGCCACCGATCTCTGTTCACCGCTTCACAATGCTCTTCGCCCTTGCCGCAACGTTCTCTGCCGTAAAGCCAAGCTCAGCCATCACAACCTTGCCCGGCGCCGACGCACCAAACCGGTTGAGCCCCACGACGTCACCGCCGGTGCCAACATGTTTCCACCAAGCGTCGGTAGCGCCCGCTTCCACCGCCAGCTTGGGCACGTCCGCCGGAAGAACGCTCGCCCTGTACTCTGCCGATTGCTCGTCGAAGACCCTCCAGCTCGGCATGCTGACTGCGCGCGCCTGAATTCCTTCGGAAGCAAGAAGTTTGGCCGCTCCCAGAATTAATGAGACTTCTGATCCTGTTGCGATCAACACCACCTGCGGATGCACCGCGTCCTCCAAAACGTAGGCTCCCTTGCTCACCCCACCGTAAACATCGTGCCTGGTCGCGTCGATCACAGGCAGATCCTGCCGCGTCAGCGCAAAGAACGTTGGCCCGCCGCGTTCCAGCGCCAACCGCCACGCCGCCGCAGTCTCGTTCGCATCTGCAGGACGAAAATCAGTCATATGCGGCACCGCGCGCAGCGCTGCCAGGTGTTCAATTGGCTCGTGCGTTGGTCCGTCCTCGCCCAGGCCGATCGAATCGTGCGTGAACACGAAGAGCGAGTTCGCCCTCATGAGCGCTGCAATCCGCAGTGCCGGTTTCGCGTAGTCTGAAAACACAAAGAAGGTCGACCCAAACGGCCGTAGTCCTCCGTGTACCGCCATACCGTTCACTGCCGCGCACATTCCCAGCTCGCGCACTCCGAAAAACACATTGCGACCAGTCGGGTCTTCAGCAAAATGCGGTGAGTTTTTGAAAATCGTCTTTGTTGAAGCAGTTAAATCGGCCGCGCCGCCAAACAGCTCAGGCACATCGTTGAAGATGGCTGCCATCACCTGCTGGCCGGCATTACGAGTCGCCACCGGCTTCTCAGTCGTAAAGCTGGGAATTGCCTTCTCCCATCCGGAGCGCAGCTTGCCTGCCTGCGTCCGCTCGAACTCAGCAGCGAGCCCGGGGAATGCAGTTGCATAGTTCCCGAACAACCTATTCCACTCCGCCTCCTGCGCCCTGCCGCGCTCTACCGCCTTGCGCCAGTTGGCCAGCGCGTCTTCGGGCACATAGAAGCTCTGGTCCTCCGGAAATCCGAAGAATCTCTTTGTTGCGGCCGCATCCGCCGGCCCCATCGCTTCGCCGTGCACTTTGTTCGTGCCCGCTTTCGGGCTTCCGTAGCCTATCACCGTGCGCACCGCAATCAACGAAGGCTTATCCTCGACGGCCTTTGCAGCCTCAATCGCCGCTTCAATCGCGTCAAGATCGTTGCCGTCTTCAACGCGCTGCACGTGCCAGTTGTAAGCCTCGAATCGCTTTACTCTATCCTCGGTGAAGCTCCATTCCGTGGGCCCGTCAAGCGAGACCAGGTTGTCGTCGTAAAGTGCGATCAGCTTGCCCAGTTTCAACGTTCCCGCCAGCGACGCCGCCTCGTGCGACAGGCCCTCCATCAAATCGCCATCGCCGCAAAGCATGTAGGTGTGGTGATCCACTACGTTGAAGCCTGGCCGGTTGTACGTCGCCGCCAGATGCTTCTCCGCGATGGCCAATCCTACTGCCATGCCGAAGCCCTGCCCCAGCGGGCCTGTCGTTACTTCCACACCGTCGGTCCATCCATATTCGGGATGCCCTGGCGTCTTCGATCCGAACTGGCGAAAGCTCTTGAGGTCGTCGAGTGTAACCTTGTAGCCCGACAAAAACAGCGTTCCATAGAGCAGCATCGACCCGTGCCCGTTCGACAGTACAAATCGATCGCGATCGGCCCACTTTGAGTGCGCGGGATTATGCTTCATCAGCTTGTGGAACAGCAGGTATGCGATCGGCGCACAGCCCAGCGGCGCCCCAGGGTGGCCGCTCTTCGCCTTTTCCACGCTATCCACTGCGAGCAGGCGCAACGTATCAATTGAAAGCTGATCGAGTGAGAGCGAAGCAATGCTCGTAGTCATGGTTGTCTTTGGGATCTCCTTCCGTTCGAGCGTGAATCGCGGCGCAAATCACTGTCGCCTTGGGATCGCCGTGTTCCAGCGCGGTTGTCGTACGGGTGTCCACACCCGTACACAGCTCCATACTTAGGAAACCGCTTGTTGTTCTCGCTCTGTCGAAGCGGTCACCATCTTTTTCCCGGTGGCGGGTTGCGAAATGTTATTGAACAGCTTCAGGCGCCCGAGAACCACCTGCTTCACCGCTTCGACTGCTACCGGCAGAATCTTGTACGGAACGACCTGATGAGGCTGCGATGCCAGTCCCTCTTCCAGGCCGTTTCTCCATGCCACTCGCAGTTCAGTGTTGATGTGAACAATGTTGATTCCGGCAGCGATCGCCCGCTGCAAATCTCCATCATCGGTTCCCGATCCGCCATGCAACGTGAGCGGAACCCGTGCGGCAGTCTTGATTTGAGCGATTCTTTCGATGTCGAGGCGTTTCTTCTTCTCTCCCTCAACCATCTTCTGAGACATGCCGTGCATGTTGCCCACTGCGGGAGCCAGCACGTCGACCCCTGTGAACTCAACAAATTGTTTTGCTTCAGTGGGAGTGGTGAGGTATTTCGACAGATCGGGAGCGAGTTCGTGTATCTCAGAGCCCGTGCCGATATTGCCGATCTCCCCTTCCACAAGGATTGCGGGATTGATTGATTTGAGCGCATCGACCGCTTCCTTCGTCTGGCGCGCGTTTTGCTCAAACGGAAGTGCTGAAGCGTCGAATACCACTGAGTCGAAACCTGCTTTGGCGGCTTCAATCGCCTTTTCGAGAGTGTGAGTATGATCGGCATTCAGGAATAAGGGAAAATCGAATTCTTCCCGCAAACTTCGCACCAGTGATGCAATCTGCCGCACCCCCATAAACTCGCGCTCTCCTTCCGACGCACCCACCAGGACCGGAACGTCAAGTTCCTGAGCGGAGGAAAACACCGCCTTCAACAGAACCAGATCGGAGACATTGAAATGGCCGAGCGCAACTCCATTTTTGCGTACGAGTTCTAAGACTTTTCGTAAGTCGGGCATGTGTCCTCCGTAGAGTAGATGCCGCAAATCGTCGGTCGTTTCGGTCCCAATTGCCGGTTGCGAGCGATTCGATGAGGTTCGACGTAACAATTAAGCCTGAAGCGAGAGACCAAAACAATTAGTCCAATGTATTGCAGATGCCTTCGTATCGGACTATAAGTCCAGCTCAATTGGTGATTCCGGTGTCGAGCAACAAATCAATGCGTTGCCTGTCGCCGGTCGATCCAGGGGCTCTGGTGCGTACCTGAGCCGGCCGTCAAGAATACCGCACTCGCACGAGTGACACACTCCTGTACGGCAGGACCACCTGACTGGAACGTCGCACGCCTCCGCCAGTTCGAGCAGACTGTTGAATCGAACGTCCCACGGCACTGCCAGACCGCTTCGCGTAAACGACACGACCGGGCCCGTTCCTTGAGGAACCGGAAGATGCGGCGGTCTTGCTTCGGCCTTCATCACGCCTGGCGCCTTGCTGTCCGCGCCTCCAAACACTTCCTGATGCATCGACTTCGGCTTTACTCCCAGAGAAGTGAGTGCCTCGCTCATTTCCTTTAAGAAAGCGGTCGGCCCGCACATGTAAAAGTCCGCCTCAACGGGAATGTCAAGCTTCTGGAGATGCGCGAGATCGAGATGTCCCCGAATGTCGAAGTCCGCGCCCAGCCTGTCTGTTGGCTCCGGTTGGCTGTACGCTATTGCCGAGCGGCTACCGGAAATTGCGGCGAGCAGCTGCCGGGCTTCCTCTGCAAACGCGTGCTTCGACGCGCTGCGCGCGGCATGGATCCACCACACTTCGCGCGGAATTTTCGCCGGCTCCTGCGCAAGAGCGCGAAGCATCGAGAGCACTGGAGTGACGCCGATTCCGGCGCTCAGCAAAACGACCGGCCGCTCACCGGTATGCAAAGTGAATTCACCACGCGGCGCGCTGATCTCCAACCTGTCGCCGATCTTTGTCGCGTCAACCAGGTGCCTGCTGCCTGGCCCTGTTCCGCGCTTCACGCTGATACGATAGGCGCCTGAATCCGGAGCTCCTGAAATGGAATAACTGCGTACGACTGGCGGCGTGTTGTCATCGGACTGGCGGCGCACTACCAGGTACTGACCGGGAAGCGCACGTGGGAGAGGCGATCCTTCAGTGTCAGCAAATGAAATCGACGTCACCTCGCTGGTTTCCCTATGCACATCGATTACTTTCACCGGGCGGAATCCTTTCCACGCGGGAGGGGGCGAAATGGACGACGTAAGTCCTGCGTTGCCGTTCTTTGCTCCGTTCTCTCCTGCTTTGAGAAAGCTTTCGAACGAGCCCTTCCACCCCTGGCTTAGCGCTGGTATTCGCGCAGCGATCGCGATGCGCTTGAGATCGTGGTTTGCCGAATACAGAAGTGAATCGGTCTCCGCGACCGAGATACCCCCCGGCCCTTCCGCGATCTTCTCAATTTCGTCGCCGGCGCCAACTTCGCCCTCGGTAATAACGCGGCAATAGAACCCGGGCTTTTTATGCGCAACAAGCAGAGCCGCCATCTGAGGATTATCCATTCGAATCCCCAGGCGATAGCAGGTGACACGGGGTTGAGTTACTTCAAAGACCGCTGTTCCGATTCTGTATCGGTCTCCGATGCAAACCTCATCGTCTGCGAGTCCCTCAACCGTAAAATTCTCACCAAACTGTCCGTACTCAAAGTCGTTTCGGCCAAGCACCTGCTGCCAATAGCGGTAAGTCTCGAGTTGATAAACCATGACGGCACGGTTTTCGCCGCCGTGCCCTTCGAGATCGGCCTGCCCGTCGCCTTCAAGATTGAGCCGTCGGGCAATCACGCGCCCATTGACGGGGCGCTTCCAGATCGCCGTGCGCACCACCTTGCCTTGCCACGCGATCTCACGCGGCAGGCCCACATTTACCGACACAAGCTTCGGCATGTGCTCCTCCACGATTCACATCGTTAGCACAACGCGGAACTCAGCGTTGCCGCTCATCATGCGAGCATATGCCTCGGCAGCCTTTTCCAGGGGATACGTTTCGATCATGGCGCGCACCCCGCGTAGTTCGGCAAAGCGAAGCGCGTCATCGGAGTCGGCCGGAGTTACACCCGCCCATCCTTCAATAGTCTTGCCGCCCCTGATGAGTTCCACCGGAGCAAATTCCATTCGGTCTGTAGATACGCCTACAAGCACAAGCTTGCCGTTCGGACCCAAACCTCCAATCAGTTCGGTCATTGCCTTGGCGTCAGGCGCCGTGGCGATAATGACCTTTGCGCCGCCTAATTTCTGGAGTTCCTTTGCAACGTTCTGCGCTTTGTTGTCGATGTACACGGTAGCGCCGAGTTTTATTGCAAGAGATTCAGTCTTTGAGCCTCGCCCGACCGCAGCCACTTTGTAGCCGAGCTTACTGGCGAATTGAATTCCCAGATGGCCCAACCCACCGATCCCCTGCACTGCGACAAGATCCCCTGGCAGCGCGCCTGAATACCGCAGAGCGCTAAAAGTGTTGCTGCCAGCGCAGAGCAATGGCGCGGCATCGGCATCGCTAAGGCCGTCCGGAATGGGAACCAATGCCTCGATCGGAGCCACGATGTACTCCGCATAAGCGCCATCATAACTAAGTCCGGGATTCTTCTCGTTGCGGCAAAGTCGAAAATCTCCACGCCGGCACTCCGGACAAGTGCCGTCATGCCCGCCATGCCAGCCAACGCCAATACGCTGGCCTTTCCGCCATCCTGTCACCCCATCACCGAGCGCATCTACCACACCGGCCACTTCATGGCCGGGAACGCGCGGATACTTGATCCCTGGCCGTCGGCCTTCAACAATAATCGCGTCGCTGTGGCACACACCACATGCATTCACTTTGATGCGCACCTGGCCGGGGCCTGGCTCGGGAATCTCCAGCTCGACGATTCTAAGATCAGCTCCAGCCGCGGCCACCTGGGCGGCCTTCATGGTTGCCACTGCAACTGAAGTTGGCATCAATCTACCTGTCTCCCGGACGTTCGCTTTAGTAAGGATCGAACTCTCGTTATCTGTTGCGATTAGGCCTGAAGCGCAGCGGCTAAACCATTGGACGAAAGTATCGATCAATACCTTCGTCTCGGCCTACACCTTCGTCCAATGGATTTATCCGATACACAAAGTCAAAAATGATCGGGCAATGGTATCGAAAACTGCATTTGCATCGATTTGCGATCGACCGATTCACTCGTTTATACGTTGCGCATGAGGTGGTTTATGAAAGCAATGCAGGTTAACAACGCAGACCGGAGACCAGGACTCATCCCCGTGGAGCTTCCTAAGCCGGAACCAGGCGCAAACGAGATCTTGGTTCAGGTTCATTCTGCCGGTGTTACTTCCGCGGAATTGACCTGGTATCCCACGACTTATACAAAATCCGGAGCAGCGCGAATGCGCGCTGTGCCTGGGCATGAGTTTTCTGGAGTTATCGCGGCCATTGGCAAAGATGTCGAGGGCTTCGAGGTCTGCGACGAGGTCTATGGCATGAACGACTGGTTCGCAGATGGGGCCACTGCGGAGTTCTGTATCACTCTGCCTCGGAATATAGCTCGCAAGCCCGCGACCCTGAGTCATAACGCTGCTGCCTCAGTACCGATCAGTGCCTTGACTGCGTGGCAAGGGTTGATAGATCGTGCAAAGCTGGAGCCGGGCGAGCGCGTATTAATTCATGGGGGCGCGGGAAGTGTTGGCCTCTTCGCGGTCCAAGTTGCGCATAATCTCGGCGCCCGCGTCATAACTACCGGGTCTGCTCAAGACATCGACTTCGTAAGGAGTCTCGGGGCAGACCATGCGATCGACCGCAGAGCCACTCGATTTGAAAGAGAGACCGGTAACTTGGATGTTGTCTTCGACACGGTTGGAGGCGACACGCTCGAGCGTTCGTGGAATCTTCTCAAACCAGGCGGACGCATGACTACAATCGCTTCGGGCAGCGCAGATGCAGTTGATCAGCGAGTGAAAGATGCTTTCTTCATCGTCGAGCCGAATCAAAATCAACTGGTTGAAATTGCCCGGCAAATTGACGCCAAGCGTCTACAGGCATTCGTCAAAGCCACCTTCGCGCTGAGCGAAGCTTCGGCCGCGTACAGTGGAGAAGTAGGGGACAGAAGCAGACACGGGAAGATCGTTATCAACGTGATCGACTGATCCCAATTTCGACTCACCGCTTTTCGTACGGATGAAAAATGTAGTCCTTTGCTTTAACAACGGTGTGGCAGGTATTTCCGCAGTCTGAGAGGCTCTTGGCATCGGCAGTGAACGTGTTCGATGCGGTATCGTAGTTGAACACCGCGTATCCCCATCCGCCGCTTTTCGCGAACCGCTTACTGTCCTTTTCCATGACAAACGCCTGCGTAAAGACGTCCGGCACGTCCACGGCAAATTGAGCCTCTCGACTCTTCTTTGGCTTCCATTGGAGCTTCACGATCATTGAACCATCCGGAAATGTCTGACTGTTGCTGGGAACACCGGACTTGAAAGCCGCGATCATTGTCGGATTGGCAACGATCACTTTCAGCACTTCGTCGGTCCGGGCAGAAGAGACCAGAGCCCAGTCCTCGTATCCCCTGAAGTCAGAGAATGCAATTCCGCCCGGCGATTTCAGCGAGTACTTATCCTGTGCATAAATGGTGGAGGCGACCACGACAGCGAGCGCAGCCAGAGCTGTCGCGACCAAGGTCAAGCAGGCGATACGATTTGTGACTCTGCGTCTTTCGGTCTTCTCGACTCGCTTCTCCTGAGTTAGAGCATTTATCGCAGGTTCAGACATTCGGCGCTCTCCTTTGCAGCATCGGCTTTCGGCCGCATGAACGAACGGCTCCAACCTTCGCTATTACGACAGAGTCCAGGGACGAGGACAATTGGACAATAGTATCGATAACTCCTTCGTATAAGTGCGCAGTCAAAGTTTGCATGCGACCGCTTCGTTAGCCACAGTCAGGCCTGCAATCGGCTTTCGCGCACGATGAGGAAATGATCCAACCGCCGCGATGTACACTGTGCCGTGGATTAGTTCACGGAGGAAATGGCCATGAGTGCAGCAGGCCTGGATCTTGAAAAGATGTTCGATGTAGCGTGGGTTCGCGCCCAGTTCCCGTCGCTCGAAACACAGGTCGATGGGCATGGCGCCGCATTTCTCGACGGCCCGGCGGGTACTCAAGTGCCTGCTCAGGTCATTGCGGCCATTCAGAATTACCTTTTACACGCAAACGCCAATAGCGGCGGCGTCTTCCTCACCAGCCTGCGCAGCGACGATATGATCGCGGATTCGCGTCGGGCGATGGCAGATTTCTTCCATTGCGACCCGTGCGAGGTCGTTTTTGGTCAGAACATGACGACTCTCACATTTGCCGTATCGAGGGCGATTGGGCGCGAGTTGGGCCGGGGCGACGAAATTATTCTTACCACTCTCGATCATGACGCGAATTTTTCGCCCTGGAAGGCACTCGAGGAGAAGGGCGCAGTTATACGAGTGGCGGATATCCATGAAGAGGACTGCACTCTTAACCTCGATGATCTGAAAAATAAACTGAGCCACCGGACGCGGGTCGTGGCCGTGGGCTATGCGTCCAATGCGGTGGGGACCGTCAATCCAGTCCGGGAGATCGCGCGCCTGGCCCATGCTGCCGGCGCATTGGCATTTATCGACGCGGTGCACTACGCCCCTCATGGACTGATTGACGTCAAAGATCTCGATTGCGATTTCCTCGTTTGCTCTCCGTACAAATTCTTCGGGCCGCATATGGGCGCGCTCTTTGGTAAACGCGAACATTTAGAGCGAATCCAGCCTTACAAGGTGCGGCCCTCGCACGATCACACACCGGATCGATGGGAAACTGGCACTCTCGCACACGAACTGATCGCCGGGATTGGCGCGGCCGTTGACTACATCTCTGGCGTAGGCCGCCACAGTGACCCAACCGCGGTGACGCGACGTGAAGCACTGGCAGCGGCATATCGCGTCACGGCCGCATACGAACGAAGGCTGGTCGCCAGGCTCATTGAAGGCCTGCAGACAATTCCGAGTGTGACTATCTACGGGATCACCGACCCGAGGCGATTTGATGAACGTTGCTCGACGCTCTCGCTCCGCATCGGAGATCATCCTCCAAAGGCAATTGCCAAGTTTCTCGCCAGGCGCGGCATCTTCACGTGGGACGGGAACTACTACGCACTCAATTTGACTGAACGGCTTAAGGTCGAGCAGCATGGGGGCATGCTGCGCATTGGATTCGTGCACTACAACACGCTGGAAGAAGTGGATCGCCTGCTAAGCGCCTTGTGCGAATTCGTCTCGCATTGAGAATGGCGGCTGTTGACCGCCAGCGTTTCCCCACGGCGACTGCGAGTAGTTTTTATGCCAAGACCATGCGCCGCGCAGGCCAGCAAACCTGCATGGCGCATTCAGTTTGTTACTTATCAAAAGGTGAAGCGTGCTGCAAGTTGAATCTCACGGTTGCTGTACACCTGAGTGCTCTCAATCTGCCCGAATTGCCCCGAAGTAAGGCTGCCGTTAGGGTTGGTGAACGCCGGCGTGTTGAACACATTGAATGCGTCACCATGCAGTTCGAGCGTGTACTTTTCAGTGAAATGCAAGTTTTTCTGGACGCTGAAATCCACCTTGCGATAACCGGGACCGTATATCTGGTCCCGCTTCAATGTTCCGAGTCGGGTGTATACCGTGCAATTGCAGGCGGACGAAGCGACTGTAGGCGGATTTGAGAACAACGACGTCTGGAACCAATCCGCACCAGGATTGCCGCTCGTCGCCTTAGGGTAGGAGATGGGGCCGGACACATCTGGGCGGTTCCCCGGCGCGTCCTCGCCGGTTGACAGATCTACAGGAGTTCCCGACTGCACCAGGGCGATCACGCTCGTTTGCCATCCGCCTACCACCCAGTTCAATATCGGTGAAACATTGCCGCCGATAAGTTGGCCGCGTCCGAAAGGCAGTGGATAAAGGATCGATGTGCTGAACACATGCCGCTGATCCTGTAGTGAGTTGCCATATCCCGCCATTGGATCGTAGTACAAGGCCGCGGTCTGGCCCTCGAATGCACCCGGTGAGTCATCGAGCGTATGCGACCAGGCGTACGAAGCGGTCGCCACCAGCCCGCTTGAGGTCCGGTGCTCCGCGTGCAATTGCAGACCTTCGTAATTCGATATCCCGTTGTAGTTGTTGTAATTGATTCCTCCCAGCCCAGGGAAATTCTGTATGCCGGTACCGAATTGATAAAGGTTATAGGGGTAATACGAGGAGAGATTTGACCCTCTCGTTCCCACATATGACACGTTAACAACGTTGTGAGAACCGTATTGCTGCTCCACTTGCACGTTCCACTCCTGAATCCTGCTGGTTGGATTGCTGGTGTTCACGGCAATCATGCTTGTTCCGGCCGGCGGAGCCTGGGGATTGAAGTTTACATAGCCTCGCGCCGGGAGCGGACTGCCGGTATCCCCGCCGGCACTGTACGCAACCGTCGCCGGGCTTGTGTAACCCGCGCAGTTATAGTTGTTGCCTGTCGAGCTGGTCGGCTGATTCAATTGACCCGTAAACGTGATGCAATACCCGTTGCTGGCCAGATAGTCGTTACTGCCCCCGAACGGCGCCTGCTCGCCTAGTTGGTTGTCGATGCCCCCGTAGTCAGGATAGTAAAAGATTCCGTATCCGGCATGAAGCACTGTTGTGCCGCGGCCGCTCAAGTCATACGAGAGGCCGATGCGTGGACCGAAGTCGTGATAAACCTGCCCAACAATGCTTGGCGAGACGCCGTTTCTGCCCGCTTCAAGTACGGTCCCATTGTTGACATCGAATGCCGACTGCTGATTATGCGCCTCATACGGATGAGAAAGAAAATCCCAGCGCAAACCAAGGTTCAATGTCAATCTGCGGTTCACGCGCCAGTCGTCTTCAGCGAAGATGCCATCTTCCTGCTGGATGTTGGCAAAGTAGCCTGCCTGCGAGCCGATTTCGTACTGATCGACGCCGCCGGCCAGTAGCTCCGACACCTCGTAGCCGGTGAAATCAACTGTGCCCTCATCGATCCAGAAATAGCCCTTGCCTTCCTGAGGATTGAAGAACTCCACCTGCCGGCGGATGAACGTTCCTCCAAATTTGAGCGTGTGGTTTCCCTTCTGCCAGCTCAATGAGTCAGTCACCTCGTAGGTGTTCTGCGGTACAGCATAAAGACCGTAATCGCCGGTGTATTCAAGATCGCCTTTCCAACCGCCGATCAATGCGCCGCCTGAGGTCTCCTGATTGATATTGGCGTTAACAATGCCGAGATTCGCAGACACGGCATCGCCGTAGAACGGAGGCGTATAGCCGTAGTTGTCGCGGTTGTACGCAATGTGCGCCTCATTCACCATTGTTGCGGAAAGAATGCGCGTATAACCCAGGTCATAGCCGCGCGCGTGAGTGGGGTTGATACCTGTGCCCCCGCCGGCCGGAAGATTGGCAAACTCCGAAGTCTTGGTGTTGACCGAGTTGTCGTAGCTGAAGCGGAAGAACGCGGTATTGCTTTGATTGATGTTCCAGTCGACCCTGCCGTCGAACGTGTTGTATTTGTTCGCCTCGCTCTGGGTAACCAGGTAATTGTTCAGGTAGCGATCGGTCCGCGAAGGTGTCGGAAAAGCATTAAGGTAGTTGACTGCGGCGGCATTCAAGCGCCCCTGCGGAATGATGTTTGGCGTGCTATCCGCGGCTCCAAACTGCAGCGGCGGTCCGCCGGAAGAGCACGTGGTCGGATCGAAGATCCATCCGCCCTGCGCACCGAATGTTGTTGAACCGGCGTAAGGTGTGGTGCCACCCGGGATGTTGCCGGGGTAGCAGCGCGGATATTGGCTTTCAAACGCAGAACTCGAACCCGGCCCGTTTGCGCCTTGTGGATTCAGCAATTCAGTGAAATTGCCGGTGCGCATCAGCGTAGTAGGAACGGTAACATAGTGCGGAGAAACTGCAATGGTCTCACGCAGTGCCTGGTAGTCGCCAAACGCAAACAACTTGTTCTTGATGAGAGGCCCGCCTAGCGAAAATCCTGGCTGGTTGCGTATGAACCCGCCCGCCGGCGTAAATGGAGCACTATCGAACTGATAGTTGGGGTTGGAGTCAAAGCTGCGGTCGCGATAAAACCAGAACGCCGACCCGTGATAATCGTTGGTCCCGGATTTGAGCGAACTCACCACGATTGCCCCGCCCGCGCGGCCGTACTCGGCCGGAGCCACGCTCGTATTCACTTTGAACTCCTGGGTGGCGTCAATGTTGGGGAAGAAAAGAATCGTGTTTACCAGGCCGTCGTTATTGTCTACACCGTCCAGAATGTAGTTATCGGCCTGAGGTCGAAGACCATTCACTGAGATAGCGGCTGCCCCGCTCTCGTTATTTCGATTCGTCTCTGTGTAATTCGCGCTGCCCCCTCCACTAGCCTCATCGCCATAGGAGCCACGGGTTACCCCTGGAGTCAACAACGCCAGTTCGCTGAAGTTGCGGCCGTTCAATGGCAGGTCGGTCACTTGTCTGCCCTGAATTGACGCGCCGATAGTCGAGTTGGATGTGTCTATCAGCGGGGCTGCGGCGCTGACTGTCACGGTAGTCGCCGTGCCCGCGGGTTGCAGTTGGAACGCGACGGTTTGGGCCGATGAAAGTGTTACCGTTACAACCGCGGAATCGCTTGTAAACCCGGTCGCCGAAGCGCTCACAGCGTAGTCGCCGCGCGGCACAGCCAGGATTGTAAAGTCGCCCGTGCCGTTTGAAACCGCACTTAGCTTCTGCCCGGTAGCGGTGTTAGTTGCGGTAATTGCCGCGCCCGGAATTACCGCGCCGGTCGGGTCCGTTACCGTTCCTGCGATGCTGCCCGTATCTGTCTGCGCCGTCAGTGCAGGACTTATAAGCGCGACCGCGACCAACGCGAATGCCGTTAGGGTCAAATGCGCATAGCCCCGCAGACCGATCATGAATCTGGATGTTTTCAACATCGCAATCTCCTCCGAAAAACCGCGTTGGCAAGCTCCGATAAATTACCGTGAATGCGGCAAACTTGAGACAGTATTCTCCCCTTTTCAGTTTCTTGAGGCACTGAAGGCGGCGCTTGAGGTTGTCCTTATCGAATTGCGATCGCTCGCACGCCGGTCGGATATCCCATTGGACTCATATCCGCCGATTCCGGACATTGCAGCGTTGATGGCCCGCTTGTTGTTCTTCGCGTGGCGCTCATATCGTCAATCCAGGCTTCCACTTTCGAATTACGCTTGCTGCGAGAGATAGCGAAGGACTCTCGCCAGTTTCCTCATCGCGGAGCATTCCCTCGATTTGCAGTCGCCTTGCGAACACCCCATCGCGACTGCAATCCGAGGCTTGTTGAATGAGATGCTGCGCTTGAGGTCGGGTTACACGATTTTTTGCAATTTCAATGCGTGTGAGGACGCGGAGATCTATGGCGCTCCTGAAAGATGCTGTAGACCGAAACCGCATTAAGAGGGAACGAGTGGAGGAATCCGCTATCCAAGTGACTATTCAATCAGGACTGCGGTCTCGTGACGAGCAACCGTTTTGCAGCGTCGCATATCGCCTCTGCAGTGCAATCGGGCTCGACACGCTCGTCGTAGAGCCAGTCGTCAATCGTAGCGCGTTCGGCCTCAATAAGGAGGATCTTTGCCGTGCTCCACTGTTGACGCGCAAAGTTTGCAGCGTCGGTAGTCTCGCCTGCTTCCCGGTCGAGCGCAAGGATTACGAGAGCATATCCCCGCTTGCTGTGACTGTAAAGATCCGCGCATGACGGAACAATTTCAACGATCGCCGGAATGGCCCGAATGAATTGCACATGCGACTCATGCAGAGAAAGTGCTGCGTTCACTACAAGAATTGACGGGGAGCTTTGTACGGAGACAAGTGGAGCGTCCGTAAACCGCTCGAGCATACTGTTTTCGCCGAACTTCGCATCTCGATCGGATTCGACAGGAGCGAAATTGCGCCATACACTTGGCGCTGATTCTTGCCATCCGATCTCTATCTTTCTCAATGGTCGCCTCAATTCGCGCTGCGGCTGCAATAGCCTAAAGGCTAACTAAGCCAGAAACAAGCACCCAAGGCAATAAGACATTGGTATAGTCATGGCATCGCATCAATCGCAACCAACGCTCTTGTAGTTCGGCCCCTTCGCTTCGGCGTAGACCAATACCAACGTATAGTAGACAAGCTTCGAGGTTGGAACGTATTCTTGCTGCCTCTCGGGCCCCTGCGAGCGGGCTCCTTCCATCGTTCATTTCGAGAGCGAATCCGGTTCCAGGATTGTGACGTTGCTTTTATAAGTGCACGAGACCAGGATTAAAACCTGACTCGCATATTGATTCTGTCCGGAGGTGCGAATTTGAATACCCCTGGCACTTCGATCACCGACCGGCCGATTGACGATTCCGTCTCCGGTGACTCGGCCCCACTTGAAGCAATCCTGTGCGAGGAGGATTTTCGACGCCGCGCGTCGCGTGGGCCCAACTATGAGAGAGAGACCCGGGCGCTGGTCAAGCTGATGGGTGCGCTGGCTGACTCGCCAAGCACGGTTCTTCAAACGTTAGCTGACACGATCCTGGAGATCACAGATTCCGACTCTGCCGGACTAAGCCTCCTGACGAAGGATGGCAAAACGCCGCACGTCGATGGCAAAAGGTTTTTTTGGCCCGCGATCGCCGGTATGTGGAACCCTCACGTGGGAGGTGGAACCCCGCGTGATTTTGGTCCATGCGGAGACGTGCTGGACCGAAACTCCACTATGCTGTTCACTCACTGGGAGAAGCGTTATCCATACTTGGGCTGCGCGACACCGCTTGCCGAAGAGGGATTGCTCGTGCCTTTCTATGTGGAAGGGAAGGCAGTGGGAACGATCTGGGCGATCATGCACAGTGATCGCCGTAAGTTCGATGCAGAGGACGACCGGGTAATGGCCTCGCTGGGCAAGTTTGCCTCTTCGGCGTACCAGGCCCTGATGCACATTGAGGATCTGAAATTCCAGGTGGCCGAGCGGGAAAAAGCTGAAGCTGAAGTGCGGGAACTGGCGTGTGGTCTGGAGGCAAAAGTTCGCCGTCTGGTCGAAGCCAACGTCGTGGGAATTGCGATGTTCACGCTCGAGGGAGCAATCGTCGAAGCCAATGATGCATTTCTCAACATGGTGCAACACAGCCGCGACGATTTGACCTCGGGACGCGTTCGTTGGACAGACCTCACGCCCCCCGAATGGCATAATCGCGATGAAAGAGGAATAGAGGAGCTGAAAGCAACCGGGGCATTCCTGCCATACGAAAAAGAGTTCTTCCGGAAGGACGGCAGCCGTGTTCCGATTCTGCTTGGCGGCACGTTTTTCGAAGGAAGTGGGAATGAAGGCGTGGCATTCATTCTCGATTTGAGCCTGCAAAAACAGACTGAGGCGGAGTTACAGCGCAGCGAGGATTTCCTCGCGGAAGGCCAGCGTCTCGGTCAAATGGGATGCTTTTCCTGGCACGTTGCAAATGACGAAATCAGAGGGTCGGAGCAGTTCTATCGAATTTTCGACTTTGAGGCTGGCGCACTCATTACGCCTGAATTGATTCGGACGCGAGTCCATCCCGATGACCTCACCTTATACGAGAAAATGGTGGTTCAGGTTCGAACCGGCAATCACCATTTTGAATGGCAGTATCGCTTGTTGATGCTTGACCAGTCGATCAAATACCTGCAAGCGGTTGCCCATGCGACCTTGGATCAAAATGGCCAGTTGGAATACATGGCGATGGTGCAGGATGTGACGGCGCGTCACCTTTCTGACGAGGCGCTGGAGAAGGCTAGGACGGACCTTGCGCATGTCGCGAGGGCGATGAGCCTTGGAAGTCTCGCAGCATCGATTGCTCACGAGATCAATCAACCTCTGTCAGGCATTGTTACCAACGCGAATACCTGTCAGCGGATGCTCTCTGCTGCCACTCCCAACATTGAGGGCGCTCTTGAAACAGTTCGTCGAACCATTCGTGACGCTAACCGCGCTTCCGATGTGATCAGACGGCTGCGACTGCTGTTCACCAAGGGCACTGCGGCAACTGAATCAGTGGACTTGAATGAAACCGCCGAAGAAGTAGTCTCTCTATTGCGGAGCGAGTTGCAAAGAAATCGGGTGGTCGTACAATTGGAATTGACTGGAGACCTGCCGTCTGTTGTGGGAGACCGTGTTCAACTTCAGCAAGTCGTTTTGAACCTGGTTCGCAATGGCTCCGATGCGATGGCCATTGTGAATGACCGTCCCAGGCGGCTCGTAATCAGGACTGAGCGCGACGACGGACAGCGTGTGCGCCTCAGCGTTGAGGATGCTGGAGTTGGTTTTGAGCCGCAAGCAGCAGAGAGGCTGTTCGAAAGCTTCTATACGACAAAGAAAGACGGCATGGGAATCGGTTTGTCAGTGAGTGGGTCCATTATCGAAAGTCATCAAGGCCGTTTATGGGCCGAGCTGAACGAGGGATCGGGCGCAACCTTTTCGTTTTCTCTTCCGTGCATGAGAGAGAAAGAAATTGAGAATGAAGATGTCTTGGCTGTCAGTCGAATAGATTCCGGAGATGAAATCGTATGAATTGGACTGATGGAGGCTCACAATGCGCGTTCGAATCCCCTAAAGGAGAGGCACCTGCCTGGGCCTTGCCTCAATCTCAGCGTGAAAGGAGCAGCGTCGGACGTACGCTCGTCACAATCGTCGATGATGACGAATCTGTACGCGAGTCGTTGCCCGATCTCGTGAGAGAACTGGGCTTTGCAGCTCTTGCGTTTTCGTCGGCGGAGGAGTTTCTTGCCTCCGAAACCGCTTACGGGACGAAATGCCTCATTGTCGACGTCGTAATGCCGGGAATGACGGGACCGGAACTCCAGCAGGAGTTGAAGCTCCGCAGACGAAACATTCCTATTGTTTTCATCACCGCCCAAACAAGCGAGAATATCCGCGCGCGAATGCTCGAACAAGGTGCGGTTGACTGCCTGATCAAGCCTTTTAGCGACATAGCGCTGCTTGATGCAGTCAACTCCGCCTTGCGGACGAACTGAACGACACTCGACTTGAATACCTGAGATTGATCGGGCAAGTGAATTGTAATTAGTGGGCGCCTGCGCTCAATAGACCCGTCGATCGCAGCACTGCACTTCCCCGTCTCCTTTGGAGACATTGCGAACGTTTATCCCCTGAAAGCGAGGGGGTCAATCATCCCCGTAAAGGGGACCAAGGGTTATGCCTTGACCGCTGAGGGAAAAACGATGATTCTAACAAGCTCGGTTAACCAGCTTATTCCACCTTCAATTTCAAAGCCGGCAGAACCTGTTGTCTTTGTTGTAGACGACGACGTCTCCGTGCGCGAATCGCTCAGTTCGCTGTTGCGCCATGAAGGCTTCCGCTGCGAAGCCTTCGGATCCGCGCAAGAATTCTTGAGCCGCCCTCCTGCGAAGGTTCCGAGTTGCCTGTTGCTCGATATTGTTCTGCCGGGGATCAGCGGGCTTGAGCTGCAACGATCCTTCTTGAACCAGCGCTCCATTATGCCCATCATCTTTATCACCGGGCATGGTGACGTTCCAAGGGCGGTTCAGGCTTTGAAGGGCGGCGCCGTGGAGTTCCTGGTGAAACCGTTGAATGACGAGAAGCTTTTGACCGCCGTCCGGCATGCTCTCAGGCGAAGCCAGAATGCGCTTGTAAATAAGGTTGAGATAGACAGGCTACGAGAGTGCCACGCATCTCTTACGCCTCGCGAGCAACAGGTTATGGCCATGGTGGTCCTGGGTAAGCAGAACAAGGAAGTTGCGTACGACCTTCAGATCAGCGAGATAACAGTGAAGGCGCACCGCGGGCGCGTCATGCAGAAGATGCAGGCCAACTCATTTGCCGACTTGGTGAAGATGGCCAACAAGCTCCAGATTGCTCCTAGATCCGTTGTCATGGCTTGAGCGCCGCGCCGCCGTATCATCGAAGCTGGGTTGCTCAAGCAACCTTACTCTCGGTCAAGTTACGATTCGCGGAATTTGCTTCCATTCGATTCCATGCGGGCTTTTGTTCGCCGGTCCGATCGCCTTCAACAGGCAGGTCCCGGAACACCTCGATTGACAAAATGCGGCCGGGAATTGGCCCTGAGCCCGGCCGCGCAACCGACGAAACTGAAGACACACTCTTTCGCAAGAGAAGGATTTACGCCGCTGCAGCGGCTGCAAAATAATTCAAAAGCGCGTGAGCGGTGGAAGTCGACGATGCCGGATTCTGGCCCGTAATCAAGCGGCCATCGGTGATAAAGAACGGTACTCAGTTTTTCTTTTTCTCGTAGATGGCGTCGAGCCGGAGAAGTTCATCCTCCACCCGGAATGGCACAACCTTGGTGAGCTTCACTTCTTCTTCTTCGCCGTTAGTGAAGCCTGTCACGCGATTGCCTTTCACAAGAGGCTCGCCCTTGTGATTCACATGGCGCAGCACACCTGGCGCATGGCACACCAAGGCGATTGGTTTGCCCGAATCATAGAAAGACTCCAGCAGAGCAATCGATTCGGGGCTCTCGGCAAGATCCCACATGGGGCCGTGCCCACCGGGGTAAAAGACCGTGTCGTAGTCTTCCGACCTTACTGCCCTTATCTTGACAGTGTTCGCCAGCGCTTTTTGCGCCAGGGCGTCTTTCTTGAATCGGCTCATCCCCGGCGTTTGGTTTTCCGGCAGATCGCTCTTGGGGTCAATCGGCGGTTGTCCACCTTTGGGCGACGCAAGCGTCACTTCCACGCCTGCATCTCGGAATACGAAATACGGCGCCGCAAATTCTTCGAGCCAGAAACCAGTCTTCCGGCCGGTATTCCCCAGTTGATCGCGCGAAGTCAGCACCATCAGGATCTTCATCCCTCATCTCCTCCTTGCTCGCTGCATGAGAGCCGATGATGCCGGATCTGTAAGTCATAAGAGCAAAATCACGAGGGGAAAAACAATTGGACGTTGGTATCGCCCGCACATTCCGATAAGTTGAGAAGTAAGTGACCCTCACTCCTGGCCAATACCAAAGTGTTGCCGACACCATTGTCCAATTGTGCTGTCCGTTTTCTTTTTGGCTCAATCACAGTGTTAAGGACTTCGTTGATCATCCAATTCTCATTGAAAAGAATGCGCAACCACACGGCCGACGAGTTGTCCCATTTGTGAGACATCGCAACAGCAGAACGGATTGCGATCTTCCGCTAAACGATGATGAATAACCATCAAGTTGCCGTCCTGCTTCCGGTGTTAGCCGGCTCGCTCGCGGCTCTCTGCACAATCCTCATTCACTCTCTAGCCCTGGTCGCTTCTGTCAATCTGTTCCGCCATGAAAAACAGCACGGACACGTGGGGTCGCAACCATGGATCGATCTCGGGCTGTTTATGCTTACGATGTCATTCGCATTTATAGCGCACTTGATTGAAATCGCGCTGTGGGCGGTGTTGCTTCTCGTTTGCGGGGAATTCGAAACCGTTCAGCTAGCGTTTTACCACTCCGCGGCTAACTACACGACGTTGGGTTCCGGCGATTTACCCATGACGTTGTCGTGGAGGCTTCTGGGACCGCTGGAAGCTGCGAATGGGGCGTTGATGTTCGGTGTATCTACGGCAATGATTTTTGCAATGGCGCAGCGCCTGATGCGCGCCAGATTTGGCGATCTTCAGTAATAACTGTTGTACGGCCTAACAATTTAGGTGCAAGTCGGCCGACTAAGCCGGCGGAATTTCTTGCGGGAATCTATCGATGGAACAACATGATACTTTTTCAAAATTGATTTACGAGGAACAAACGCATTTGGCCGAACGCGAGTTATCTTCGTTCGTCGCTGCAGTCACACAATGGTTTGGCCCGCAGGAGGCAAAGCTTTCTGCAGAGTTCTGGCTTCAGGAATCGGAACTTATCGATAGCCCCCCAAGATCTGAGCCAAGAGATTGGCATGCGGTAACGATTGCAGCTTCAGCCCGATTAACACATCGGTTCTATTAGTTTGTGCCCATCTACTCATTGCAAGAAGTGAATGAGACGCATATTGATGTGACACGAAAGTATCGACTATACCATCGTCTGATTGCTCCGGTCACAGCCGTTTGCTGTAATGCGATCACGAATCCGACGCAGTCGGATTCGGTTTCGTGAGCTGCAGCATCGTGCAGCGGGATGGCAAATCAACTGCAGGGTGCGGTTGGGTGGGTCCAAATCATTTCTTCAGTGGAGGTCCATATGGCGAAATTCGATTTGAGTTTCAATCACAGCAATGCGCTCCCTGGTCCGAGCGCCTGGGAGAAGTTTCTTCTCGGAGCGGGCGTTGCCGAGAACTCTTGTTCGCAATTGGTTTTGGGCCGAACGCGGAAAGGCCGCGACATCCGGTCGTGGGTGCGCGAGCACTACACGAAGAATTATGTCCCGGAGATCGTACTCGAGACGCTCGGCCTGCACAAACGGGTGATGA
>Ga0335073_10003500_pt1 | contig 21891 bp, 21 predicted proteins | sample Lox_Sample_22_FD_207093 | JGI IMG/M metagenome (GOLD analysis project Ga0335073, IMG submission 207093) | Soil microbial communities from Loxahatchee National Wildlife Refuge, Florida, United States - Lox_Sample_2.2 | ecosystem: Environmental > Terrestrial > Soil > Wetlands | place: USA...
CTTCACCACCCTCACAACCCTCGGCTACGGAGACTTCACCGCGGCCGGCAACGGGGGCCGGGCCGTCGCGGTCATCGAGGCGCTCGTCGGCCAGGTGTTCCTCGCCACCCTGGTCGCCCGCCTCGTCTCGGCCTTCCGGGGCGACGAACGTGACGGCCCGGGGAGCCGGTAACCATCCGGCACGGGTGATGCCCGCGGCGGCTCCCTGACCGCACACTGCGTGTCAGGAACGGCAGCTCGCGGTTCTGGAATCGAAAACCCGCGGCCGAGCCGGAACGCCGGCGGCCATAACCGGATGGACGTGGCACCCATGGCTGGAGTCTTCTGGGGGATAGGACTGGGCGTCCTGTACCTGGTCCTGGTTTTCACCTTGGCCGTCATGAGCTTCCGCAAGGGTCACTGGGTGCTCGGGCTGATCGGCTTCATCTTCCCGGTGTTGTGGCTCATCGGCGCGATTCTGCCGTCGCGGTACCGCCGGGCCTGACCTCGGACTCGCCCGCCGCTGGCGCCGGCTCCGCCCGGGTGTCGGTGGCCTGCGGCGTGAGCCGCTCCGATGTGACGTAGGCAACCACGACGGCAACAATCACCAGCGGCGTGACCGCCAAGGCATCGGGTGCGAGCAGGAGAGCGGGCAGAAGCACGGATGTCATCGGCAGCCGCAGCATGGTCGCGCTCATCGCCCCGATGCCCATGCCCAGGGCCGGCACGAGCGGCAGCCCGGGAAGGTGCGACAGCGCCATCGCGCCTGCCGCCCCGACGAACATGGCCGGGAAGATCGGCCCGCCCCGGAAGCTGCTCAGCGACAGCGCGTAGGCAATGCCCTTGCAGACCACGAGCAGCAGCAGCGCACCCACGGCGTACTGGGCGCTGTGCCCGACGAACGGGCCGAGGGCATCCTGCCCGGAGAACAGCACCTCGGAGGAGCCCTTGCCCGTTACCGCGGCGTACCCGATGGCCAGGCCAGCGATGGCCAGGCCCACGAGCGGGGTAAGCAGCACCATGCGCCGCTCGATGTGTGGCCGCGTCAGCAGCGCGCCGCGCCGGATCACGGAGCCGGCCAGGGCTGCCGCCACACCGATGACCAGCGCCCACCCGAACTCGGCGATGTCGGGCGTGGAGAAGTGCGGAAGGTGGGGTATGGCCAGCGAGAACGTGCCGAGCCCCGTCCACGCGTTCAGCCCGAGGAAAATGAGCGAGCCGACGCCAGCTGCCAGCAGGCCGGGCAGCAGCACGAGCTCCAGCGTGGCGCCGGCTATGCCGGACGCCTCCATCAGCAGGAAGGCGCCCAGCAGCGGTGAGCCGAGCAGCGTGCTGATCGCCGCGAAGCTGCCCGCCGCCGCCACCATGGTGCCGGCCCGCGACGGGGCGTCGCGCTTGACCAGGCGCACGGCGAGGAACGCCAGGCCACCGCCCAGTGCGATCAGAGGCGCTTCGGGACCCAGTACGACGCCGAGGCTCAGCGTTGCGAACGCCGCGAGGATCACGCCGGGCAGCTCGGCGGGCGGCGGCGCTCCCGCGCCCGCCTTGAACCCGTCTGCCGGTGAGTGGCCACCCGTCCCCGGCAGGCACCGGATGGCCAGGCCGACGAGCAGCCCGGCCAGCACGAGCGGCGGCACCGGCCACCACAGCGGCTCGGCCTGAAAGCCGAGCGCTCTGGGAAGGTCAGCGAAGATCCATCCCTGCGTCTTCGTGACCAGAGCGAGGAATCCGTAAGCCGCCGCCGAGACCGGCACGCCGATGACCGCGGCAAGACCCAGCAATCCCAGGTAGCTGCGGGATCGCAGCAGCGCCAGAGGATTGGGCGGCGACGTCATTTGTTAATGGTCGGGTGATGGGCGCGGCGGGCACGTCACCTGGCACGGGTGATTGGCGGGCCGTCTAGGTGAGCAGGTAGATGCTCTTGCCCGCCAGCCAGAATCCGAGCAGCAGGAAGACCACGACGATCACCTGGTCTTCGTGCGTGTCCAGCCAGGCCCGCAGCGCCCTGAGCCGGGCGGCCGCGGCGGCGGGCGTGAACGTGGCGTAGAGCTCCAGGTAGAGGAAGCTGGACGTCGCCAGCAGGGAGAAGCCCACCAGCGTCAGGTAGTCGCCCGCGGTCGACAGCCTGGCCTGGGTGACGGTGGCCGCGCCGGCCGCGACGAGCGCCCAGGGCTGCAGGAACGCCGCCAGCCCGGCCGCGGCCCACAGCGACACCCCGTCGAGCCGCTCCATCCAGGCCGGCGGCTTACGTCTGCGGCCGATGCGCCGCCACTGCCGTACCGCGAGCAGGATCAGCACCAAGCCCAGCGTCAGCTTGACCGCGAGGACCGCGGTCGACGGCGTGGTGTGCGCGGCTGGTGGCTTGCCGCCGGTGGCCAGGAGCACCGCGGCGATAACCGCGACAAGGCACGCCAGCCAGCCGAGGATGAATGCCAGGCCCTTCCGGGTGCCCTTCGCGGAACCCAGGATCAGGATGAAGGCCGTTATCGGAAACGGCTCGAGCGCGATCCCGAGGCCGATCAGCAGAAGGTCAGCTACCATCCGCCGGGTTCACAGGCCGGGCTCAGCGGTGATCCGCCCGGAGGCGACGGCGTCGACCAGGGACTGGTGGTCTTTCTCGTTCTGGTCGGCGTAAGCGACGGCGAACTGAGAGATCGCCTTGTCGAAGACGTCCGCGCCGCCGAGGTAGGCGGCGATCGCGATCCGGTCCCCGGACCGGGCGTGCGCCCGGGCCAGGGTCCAGCCGCACAGCTCGCCGTACAGCCGCATACCGCGCGGCACCATGGCCTCGATGTCGAGCGAGAACTTCCAGTCCCGCAGCTGGCGCACGTAGAAGTCACGGGCCTTGCCGTCGAACCCGGCGGGGTTGCGCTGCCAGCCGAGGAAGATGTCACTGCTGGCCTGCATCAGCCGCTGACCCGCGACCACGCGCTGGCCCTGGTTGGTGTGCCTGCTCGCGCCCACGTACCGGCTCAGCACCGACGCCTCGGCCTCCTTGATCTGGAGGAACAGCGGGTCGCTGGTGTCGCGGCCGAGCATCAGCGCGATCCAGCAGCGCGTTCCCACGCTGCCGACGCCCACCACCTTGCGGGCCAGGTCGCAGAACTCGAACTGGTCGATCAGGATCCGGCGGTCGGTCTCGAGCGTGCGCCGGTACTTCGCCAGCAGGTCGGCCACCTGAGCCTCGATGCTGCCCGGGTCCATCTCGTCGGGTGTCAGCTGGTCGATCGGGACGATCAGCGGCGGGTCGGCGATGATCCGCGGCCTGCCGTCGACCAGGCGCGTGAGCTTGGCGACTTCCTGCATGCTGTCCCGGGTTCGCGCCTTGGCCATGCCCTGGTCGACGGCCTTGCGCTGGCGCGTCTTCAGCTGCGGGGCGAGCTGGGTCCGCAACTCGTCGATGTCGGCGCGCGCGTACCAGACCTCCAGGTTGGTCATGCCTGCGAAGCCGCGCATCGCCTGCCGGTACCCGGCGGCCGTCGCCGCGACGATCGCGCGGCGCTCCTTGCCCGTGAAGCCGTTGCCCCGGCCGGCGACTTCGAGGCTTGCGGCCAGCCGCTTGACGTCCCACTCCCACGGGCCCGGCAGGGTCTCGTCGAAGTCGTTGACGTCGAAGACCAGGCGGCGCTCGGCGGAGCCGAACACGCCGAAGTTGGACAGGTGGGCGTCGCCGCAGGCCTGCACCGCCAGGCCGGAGACCGGCGTGGTGGCCAGGTCGGCCGCCATGGGCAGGGCCGCGCCGCGGTAGTAGGTGAACGGGGAGACCATCATCCGGCCGTAGCGGACCGGAACCAGTTCCGGAACCCGGGTGGTGGCCTGCTCCTCGAGCAGCGCGATCGGATCCGGCCGACCCGGGCCCGGGTCGAACACCGCGTGGCTGTCCCTGGGAACTTCGGCCCGCACCGCCTTGCCCTTCGCGGCGCGTTCTGCGGGGGTCAGCCCGAGCGCCGTGTCCAGCTCGTACCGGGTACGCCGGGGCGCCCGCTCGACGATCAGCTCAGTCATCACCGGCCCCTTAGGCGCTCGTCATCTCCATGGCGGCCACCTCGCGGAGCGAGTGGCGAAGCAGGAAGGCCCCGATCATCTCCATGATCCCCATGACGATGAACCAGATCCCGAACAGCACGGCGAGAACGTTGAGTGAGGAGGCCGGAGTGGACACCACCACTATTCCGGCGATAAGGCTCACCGCCCCAAAGAAGATCCACCACGCCCTGCCCTCGCGGACACCGCCCGCGATCCCGCCGATGAACGCCGTCAGCCCCTGGACGACCCAGGTGACGCCGATCACCAGGCCGATGAGCGCCCGCGTCAGATGCAGATGGCGGATCAGGATCACGCCGATGACGATGAACAGCAGGCCGGTGATGCCCAGCCAGATGCGGTGCCGCTCCCGTGGGTCGAGCACCCGGATCAGGTGGAAGAGCCCCGACAGCAGCATCAGGATGCCGAGCAGGACCGCGATCACGTTCAGCGAACCGGTCGGGTGGAAGGCCACGATGATCCCGAGCACCAGGGTCAGCGCGCCGAGCACGAAGCCCGCCTGCCACGTGCCAGCCATCGTTGCCGAGGGCGATGGCTCTGCGTTGAATGGCTCTGCGTCGAACCCATCGGAAGCCATTGCCGCTCCTTTCTCGCCCAGGCGCCAGCGCCTTTGCTGCTGCCGATACTCGGTGCGCGGCCCAGCCCTTGTCGTCACCCGTGCTGGGTGAGGGCGATCGTTCTGCGGCAAATGATCCGCTGACCGGCTGGTGCTCCACGTGGGGTGATGTGCGCCGGGCCAGGCCGGGCTGAGGCTAAGGCATGGAATTCGAGTCCGTCGACGCCGCAGCGGTGATCGACATCCTGCTGCTGCTCCTGATCGGCATCGGGCCGAAAATCGCGCTGGTGCCTTTCCTCGACGTGACCTCCGGCATGCCCGAGGCAACGAAGCGCCGTGTCGTGCGGAAAATGCTCGTGACCGCTGCGGCGGTGGCGGTTGTGCTGCTCATCCTTGGCGGACTGCTGACCCGGCTGCTGCATTTCTCGGCCGGTGCGCTCGGCGTCTCCAGCGGCATCATCTTGCTGATCATCGCGGTCACGATGGTGCTCGGCGGGTCCGGCGAGCAGCAGGCAGCGAAGCGGGACGGCGAAGACCCAATGCGGCTTGCCGTCTTCCCGCTGGCGGTTCCGTACCTGCTGAACCCGGCGGGCATCGTCGTGCTGGTCACCGCCTCCGCGGAGGCGGGGACGGCCGGCGTCTACGGCGTCGTGCTTGGAGCGCTCGCGGTCGTGGTCCTCCTCGACGCCGTGGTGTTCCGGTGGGCAGCAAAGGTGGGCGAGCACCTTAACGCCAGCAGCATGCTGGTGACCGAGAAGGTGTTCGGCTTTCTGCTCGCGGCGCTGGCTGTCCAGCTCGCGCTGGACGGGCTTGCCGATCTTGGCGTGATCCACCTGCTTCATCACTGACCGCTCCTGGCGACCAGCCATGCCTCGGCGCCGAGGCAAAGCGCGGCACGTCACCCCGGACGGGTGGTGCTGACCTGCGCCCCGGCTCTTAAAGTCGCGACTGGGATCGGGAGAATCGGAGCAGGGGTCATGCCCACGGCGCAGCATCAGCCCACGGACATGACCTGGGTCGCCGGTGGCACGTTCCTGATGGGCTCGGCCGACTTTTACCCCGAAGAACGCCCGGTGCTCCCGGTGAGCGTCGACGGTTTCTGGATCGACGAGGTTCCGGTGACGGTGGCGGAGTACCAGCGATTCATCGCGGCCACCGGGTACGTGACCGTCGCAGAGCGGCGGCCGGACCCGGCCGATTACCCAGATGCCGACCCTGCCCTGCTGGTGCCCGGGTCGCTGGTGTTCCGCCGCACCAACGGACCGGTCGACCTGCGCGACTTCCGCAACTGGTGGGCGTATCTGCCCGGGGCCGACTGGCGGCACCCCGGCGGGCCGCGGACCAGCTGCCGGGGTCGCGACGAGCATCCGGTGACGCACGTCGCCTACCCGGACGCGCGGGCGTACGCCGCGTGGGCAGGGAAGGATCTGCCGACGGAGGCGGAGTGGGAGTACGCCGCCCGCGGCGGCCTCGACGGCGCGGTCTACGCCTGGGGCGACGAGTTCGCGCCGGGCGGCCGCATGATGGCCAACACCTGGCAGGGCCGGTTTCCGTGGGAGAACCTGCGCACCGACGGCTACGAAGGGACCTCTCCGGTCGGGTCGTTTCCCGCCAACGGCTACGGGCTGTACGACATGACCGGCAACGTCTGGGAATGGACCTGTGATCATTTCCTCCCGCGCCACGTGCGCTCCGCGGCGAGCAGCTGCTGCGGGCCGCGCGGCCCGCACGCCGGCGCACCGGCGCGCCAGCAGCTCAAGGTGATCAAGGGCGGCTCGCACCTCTGCGCGCCGAGCTATTGCCTGCGCTACCGGCCGGCTGCCCGCCAGGGCGAGTCGATCGACACGTCAACCTGCCACCTGGGCTTCCGCTGCGTCGTCCGTGAGCCAGCGAACCAGTAGCTGGTGCGCACCGCGATGCGACAGGTGGGCTGGGCCGAGCGGCAGATTCGCCGGATGGACCGGTTCCAGCAGCGGCACGCGGTGATCGCGTTCCCCTGGGCGGTGGTTCAGAAATTCGGCGATGACCAGGCCGGGAGCAAGGCCGCGCTGATGGCCTACTACGGCCTGTTCGCGCTGTTCCCGCTGCTGTTGCTGCTGGCGACCATCCTTGGCTTCACGCTTTCCGGCGACCCGGCGATGCGCGACCAGCTGATCGACTCGGCGCTCGGCAACTTCCCGGTCATCGGCGACCAGATCCGCTCCGACGTGCACCCGCTGGAAGGAAACACGACCGCGCTGGTCATCGGCATCGTCGGAACGATCTACGGCAGCCTCGGCATCGGGTTCGCCGCACAGAACGCGATGAACAAGGTGTGGAACATCCCGTACGTCCGCTGGCCGGGATTCTGGGAACGGTATGCGCGCACGTTCGGTGTGATCGGCCTCCTCGGCGTGGCGTCGGTCTCGTCGACCGCGCTGGCCACGATCGCCACGGCGTTCGCGCGCGGCGCCACCGCAACCTTGCTGGCGGTCGCCGGCTCCGCCGTGCTCAACCTCGGGCTCTTCCTGCTGGCGTTCAAGGTGCTCACCGCGGAACCGCTGAAGGCCCGCGAGGTGGCCGTCGGGGCGATATCCGCCACCGTGTTCTGGGAGACGCTGCAGCTCGTCGGCACGTGGTACGTGACCAGGGGGCTGCGGCACGCCGGGCCGACCTATGGGTTCTTTGCGGTCGTCATCACGTTGCTCTCCTGGCTGTATCTCGGATCGCAGCTCACCCTGTGGGCGGCCGAGATCAACGTGGTGCTGCGCTACCGCCTGTGGCCCCGGTCGCTGATGCGGCCCCCGCTGACCAGCGCCGACAAGCTGATGCTGGTCCGGCTGGCGAAGATGGAGGTGCGCCGGCCCGAGCAGACGATCGCCGCATCGTTCACCGACGAGGCCGACGAGGACCCGCTGCGCAGCGCGGGATGACGCCGCCAAGCTCCCCCCTGACGGGTGACGTCGCGGCTTTCCGCGGGGCCGATCCTTGATGAGATGTGCCAGCCAGCTGACTTGCGAGAACGCGACGTGCGGAGGGACTGGGCCATGCGGGGCCTAATGAGGAGCGTGGCCCTTTTGCTCGCGGCTGTCGCCGCCGGATTGCTCGTGGCGGGATGCGGCAGCGGGGTCAGCAGTGCGATCAAGAGCCTGGCTCCGAGCAAGAGCATCAGCGTGCCGAGCTTCTCGCCCAGCCCGGCCCCGGCGCCCACCGCGCAGCCGACTCCGGCCCCGGAGCCGTCGGTGACCCAGGCCGTGACCACACCCACCGCGTCGGCGGCCGCACCGGTCACCTCGGCGACCCCGAGCCGCGAGCCCCGCCCCACGCCGGCCTGGATCTGGTGGCTTGTCGGCGTTGTGGTCGTCATAGGGCTGATCGTGGTGGCATGGGTGGTGCACTCCGTGACCCGCAGCCATTCCATGACGCTCAGCGCCTGGCGCGCCAAGGCGATCGACGCGTACGCGAAGGGATCGGCGCTCTACGACGCGATGAGCTTCGCCGAACGGCCGGGGGCGCTGGACGCCACAGACAGCGGGACCCGCTGGGCCGACATCCAGCGCCGCGCCGACGATCTCGCCCAGGCGCTGTACGCGATGCGCGAGGGAGCCCCGAACGAGGATGAGCGTGCGCGGGTTGCCGATGCGCTCGTTTCTCTGCAGGGGGTCCGCTCTGCGATGGACGCGGAGCGCACACCGGGCGGCGCCAGCGCCCAGCAGGCCGAGGTTGTCCGGGGCCGCCTGTCCGGCTTCGACGCGGCACTGCGCGCGCTTCGCCCGCCGGCTCCCGGCGTCGCCTGAGAGAACACCGCCGGGACCGCCCACGCGTGGGCAGGCCCCGCCGGCAGAACCGGTCTCGCATGGGCAGGCCCGCCGCCGCGTTTGGGGGGTTTGGTTGCGCAGCGACGGGCCTGGCTGGTTCCCCGGCCTACTCCCGGGCCAGCATGGCCTGGGCCTGGCGGGCGAGGTCGACGTAGGGCTCGCCGCTCACGTCGACCACGACCCGCTTGATCGTGCCGCCGGTGAACCGGTACGGCCGCTCGCCGGGGTAGTCCTCGGTGATCGCGTCACCGCTGTCGCGGCCGACGCAGAGGCCCTCGCCGGCGAGCTCGAAGGCGCCCGGCTGGTTCTTGATGCGGCCTTCTCCTACCTTGCGCTCCCCGTAGTAAAGGGACAGGATGCCGGTGGCGACGCCGGGCGGATCCTCGCCGTCCTTGTCGAACGAGGCGGACAGGATCAGGTTCTCGCCGGTCGGCACGTCCTGCGTCGCCATGACCTTCTGCTCGAGGATCCCGACGAAGCTGTACACGTAGTGCAGCCGGTTGTCCTTCACGTAGAGCGAGTGCCCGCCGAACCGGGCGCCGTGGGCGAACAGCACTCCCTCGGCGCCGGAAGCCGGGATGTCCACCAGCGCCCCGATGCTGTACGAGCGGTTGTGGATGTTCACCGCCTGGGTCTCGGGGACGTCCGCGGCGTCGGGGTAGTAGGTGTAGCGATCCCGGGGGCTGGTCAGCTGCGGCCTGGGCGTCCGCAGGATCTCCAGCGCGGAGCGGTCGTCCAGCGGGAAGGCGCCGTTGTCGCCAGCCTCGGCGAACCACAGGTTCACCATCTCGCGCACCCTGCCCGGGTGCTCACCGGCCAGGTTGTGCAGCTCGGAGCGGTCAACGTCGGTGTGGTACAGCTCCCACGCGTCGTCGTTGAAGTGGCTCCAGCCGCTGATCGTCGGGTGCGTGGTGACCGCCTTCCACCCGTCGTGCCAGATGGCCCGCGAGCCGAGCATCGAGTAGAACTGGGTGGGGCGCGCCGACGGCGCCGAAGGGTCGTCGAAGCAGTACCGCATGCTCATCCCGTCGACACGGCTCTGGGCGTGTCCCTTGATGGTTTCCGGGGCCGCAACGCCGAGGCAGTCCAGGATCGTGGGCACGATGTCGATGGCATGGTGGTACTGGTGCCGGATCTCGCCGCCGTGTCCCAGGACCGACGGCCAGGCGACGATGCACGGGTCGCAGGTACCGCCGTTGAACTCATACCGCTTCCACATCTTGAACGGCGTGTTGAACGCCATGGCCCAGCCGTTTGTGTAGTGGTTGTAGGTCTTCGGCCCGCCTAGCTCGTCGATCATCGCCAGGTTGGCGGCCAGGTCGTCGGGAATCCCGTTGAACAGCTTGTTCTCGTTGACCGACCCGTCCGGGCCGCCCTCGCCGCTGGCGCCGTTGTCCGACACCAGGATCACCAGCGTGTTGTCCAGCTGCCCGGACTCTTCCAGGTGACCGAGAAGCCGCCCGATCTGGTTGTCGGCGTGGGACAGGAATCCGGCGTAGACCTCGGCCATCCGTGCGAACAACCGCTTCTCGTCGGCTGACAGTGAATCCCACGGCTTGGTGTAGTCGAGCGGGGGGAACGGCTGACCGCCGGGACCGGTGCGGGAATCGGGCGTGCCGATCGGGTTGACCGGCGGGAGCTCGGTGTCGGGGGGAACGATGCCCAGCTCCTTCTGCCGGGCCAGCGTCTGCTCCCGGATCGCGTCGTACCCCATGTCGAATTTCCCGGCGTACCGTTCGATCCATTCCGCGGGGGCGTGGTGCGGCGCGTGTGCCGCGCCTGGCGCGTAGTAGAGGAAGAACGGCTTGTCCGGCGCGATCGCCTTCGCATCCCTGATGAACTCCAGCGCCTTGTCGGTGAGGTCCTCGGTGAGGTGGTAGCCCTCCTCCGGGGTCTTCGGCTGGTCGACGGGGTGGTTGTCGTAGACCAGTTCCGGGTACCACTGGTTGGTTTCGGCGCCGAGGAACCCGTAGAACCGCTCGAACCCGCGGCCGGTCGGCCAGTTGCGCCGGGTCGAAGCGAGGTTCATCTCGTCGGTGGGGCACAGGTGCCACTTGCCGACGATGTAGGTGTTCCAGCCGCTTTCGCCGAGGATCTCCGACACCATGCCGTTCTCCGGCGGGATCGTGCCGCTGGCGTTGGGGAACCCGCTGGACGCCTCGGTGATGCAGGCCATCGAGTTGCGGGTGTGGTTGCGCCCGGTCAGGAGGCAGGACCGGGTCGGCGAGCACAGCGCGGTCGTGTGCCACTGCGTGAACCGGACCCCGGCCCCGGCTATCCGGTCGATGTTCGGCGTCTCAATCGGCCCGCCGTAGCAGCTCATCGCCGAGAACCCGACGTCGTCGAGCACGATGTACAGCACGCTCGGCGCGCCGTCCGGCGCCTTGGGCGCCTCGAACGGCGTCCAGTCCGGCACCGAGTCCCTGATATCGATGTTGATCTTCCCCTGGAATGGGGTACTCATCGCGCTCTCCGTTCAGCTGCCAAGCAGCTTGGACTTGGCGGCGGCGAATTCCTCGTCGGTCAGCGCACCCTGCTCGTGCAGGGCGCTGAGCTGATTCAGCTGGTCGAGCATGGATGGCGCCGCGGCAGGCGGGGGCGGTTGCGGTGCCGGCTGCTGCGGGGGGTAGGCCGGGGCTTGCTGCTGCTGCTCCAGGTTGGCGATGCGATCGTCCTGCTCGGCCTCTGCGTACTGCCGCTGCTGCGCGGCCCGTCCCATGCTCCTGCCCGCTACGTACGCGCCGCCGCCGACCGCGGCCGCGCGCAGCAATGGGCGTCGCCGTATAAACATGGCCGACCCCCTACTGGCCTTCGGGCAGGGCGATGCCGAGCGCGACCATGAGCTCTGGCGCAGCAGCCACGATCTTCGGCATCCCGACCTGCGGTGCGATGGCGTGCAGCACGCCCACGAGTTCTTCCGGGGTGCACCCGGCGTCGAGCGCGTTGCCTACCTGCCACAGGTAGGAGGATGGCGGGGCGTCGAGCGCGACCAGGGCGGCGAGCTTGACCAGCGAGAAGCTGCGCGGATCCAGGCCGCTCTTGACCTGCCAGTCCGCTCGCGCCTCGATGCCCTCGAGCAGCAGTTCCGGGTCGCTCAGCGCCAGCCCGGTCAGTACATCCCTGGTCCTGTCGTCGACGTCGGCCTTGGCGGGCATGTTCATCTTCGGATTCCCTCTCGGTCGATCAGGAGCCGGATTGGCGCGCCGCCAATCCAGCCATGACCAAGAGTTACCGCTGCGATAACGGCGGGGACGTCACCCGCCACGGATGGTTGCTGGCGTCCCGGATCACGGCGCCCTGTCCCCACCCGTGCCGGGCGATGCCGCACGGGCGAGGAACCGGAGCCGGGCCGCCCGCGCGTCCCATGCGTATACGACCGCGGTGCCGGCGATGAGGTCGTGCAGCGCGCGCCGCTCGCGCTGCACGAGGATGCCAAGAAAGCCGAGGCCGCACAGCAGGAAGCTGAGCGGGAACACCAGCGCGCGCAGCATCCCGCGGCGCGGCTCGACGGGGGTGCCGTCGGTCATTACCACCCTGATGCCGAGCGCCGCCATGCCGACCGTCCTGCCGCTCGCGGCCCATGAGTAACCGAAGTAGAGGAACTCCCAGGCGACGAACACGGCCGCCACGACGGCGTCACCCCTGCTCCACGAGACCTCGTGGCCGGTCACCACCTTCGCCACGTAGGAAATGGCCGCGAGCGCGAGGCCGAACACCGCGGAGCTCGCGGTGATGTCGATGGCGTAGGCCAGGAACCGGGATACCGAGCCGGCGTAGTGCCCCTGTGCTGTCACGGACCGGTCGGCGTGGGCTCCGGCACTCACGGCTCGGCCTGCCCGTTCAGCAGCACGGGCGGTGCCGTCGGCGCTGGGTGCTTGCGCCGCAGCGCTCGCTGGGCCCAGCGGTCGATGAACTGGTCAAGACCGACGGCCTGGCTGCGCGCCGCGTCGAGCGCCTCGGTCGCCGCTCCGCCCGAGGACTTTGCGATGACCGCGCCCAGGTCGGTCTGCTCGACCAGCGTGTCCATGTCCACGCGGCTTACCAGGTCGTTTACGTCGACGCGGCTGAGCAGCGCGCCCACATCGACGCGGTCCAGGAGGGCATTGACGTCCGCCCGGCCGAGCAGGGCCGAGACGTCCACCCGGCCGAGCAACGCGTTCACGTCAACTTGGCGCATCAGCGCGTTCACGTCCACCCGCCCGACGAGCGCGTTGACGTCAACGCGCTGCACCAGCGCATTCACGTCCAGGGCGTGCACGATGAGGTCGAGCACGCGCTCGGCAACCCCCTGAGCGAGCGTCTCCAGCGGGTCGGTCATGCGCCGGCCCGCCGAGCGCAGCCGGTCGAGTGGATCCACGTGATTCAGTATCGTCACGCCTGGCGCGGGCGGATCATCCAGCAGGGGTGAGCCGGACGGGCGCGTTCCGGGCCACGGATCACCTGACGACGGTGAGCCCGTAGATCCCGTTGCCGATCATGATCGCTCCTGCAGCGATCAGGACAACGGTGAGGATGACCTTGCCGTGCGCGCGCAGCCAGCCGTTGAAGGCCATGAGATACCGCGTGGTGATTCCCGGGACGGCCACGTGGAACACGATCGGCAGCCACACCAGCAGCACGTTGATGACCACGACGAGGATCAGCGCCAGCGCGGTGAGGCCGACGCCGGCCCTCGCCGTGGCGATCACCTGGAGCGCGGCCAGGAACGTGATGCCGGGTGCGAAGACGATGACGCCGACGAGGAACGCGCTCAGCGGCGCGGGATTGGCGATCATCCGGGACACCAGGCTCTGGTGCGGCCGCGCGGGATCGGGCGGCCGCGGCTTGCGCACGGCGACCACGATGCCGGCCGCGAGCAGCACGATCCCAAGACCGAGCCGCAGGCCGTACCGCGGCGCGTGCTGGTCCGGGTGGTTCAGGCCAGTCGTCCGCAGCACCACCAGGATCACCACCCCGAACACCACACTGATCACCATCGCCCCGGCCAGGTAGACGCCGGCGATCAGCCGGGGCCTCGCTGAGCCGAGGTACACGGCCGCGACCAGCAGCGCTGTCGGGGACAGCGCCGCCAGCAGAGCCAGCCCGGCCGCCTGGATGAGCAACGGACCGGCCTATCGCGGCTGGCTGGCTATATCTGGCTGGACCGGCGGCCGGGCGATCAGTTCGATCAGCCCCAGGACCACCAGCAGCAGGACCGCGAGCAGGATCACCACCATCGCCGTGGGGCGGCCCCAGAACACGAAGATGATCGCGGCGAGACCCACCGCCGAGATCCGCAGCGCGGTCCGGTGCGCGTAGGTCCACCGGCCGACGGGCCCGGTGCTGACGCCCCCGCGTTCGCCGGCTCCCCGGATCCAGGCGAATCCAGATGTGAAGGCCCCCCGGGTCTTGACCGCGGTCGCCGAGGGCCCGGTCAGGAACGCGCCGATGGCGACGAGCAGACCTAGCACAAGCAGCGAGCGCAGCGCGGTCCGGATGAAGCGCACGACGGTGTCGAAGATGTCGGCGGCGGCGTCGCTCGGCAGCACGCTGTTCGGGACGCTGTTCAGGTAGATACCGCGGATGACCAGCAGGGCCGCGCCGAGCAGCACCATCGAGGCCGCGAATCCCAGCCCGGCGCCGATCAGGGCGCGCCGGTGGCCCCTGGCGAGGTACACGCCGAGCGCGATCAGCAGCAGAGCCAGTATCGGCAGCACGATCTTGAGGTCGTTGATCGCCCGGTAGGCCGTCTGCGCCTTGACCAGCTGCCGCGCCGAGAACAGCGTCAGGGTCGGGTGGAAGGTCGGCAGGCTGTTGATCAGCGTGAACCCGCGCGCGGCCAGGGCGTGCTTGACGATGGCGATGAACGGGGCGAGGTCGATGGTGACCTCGCCGTTGCTGACGGCTATCGCGCCGGCATGACCGGACAGCGCGTTGACCAGCGTCTGGTGGGCAACGGTGTTGACCTGGATCCAGGTCTGGGCGAACCGCGCGCTCGTCACGAGCTTGTGCACCTGGGTATGGATGAAGCCGTCCACCGCGCTGGTCAGCGCGGGGCCGAAGGTCTTCAGCAGCGTGCCGACCCGGGTCAGCCCTTTGCTGGTAAGCAGCGCGGCGGCCTGGTTGGTGTAGCCGGTTATGTTGAGGTGGCTGGCAATCTCGGTCGTGATCTTGTCGGTCAGCGCGTTCTGGACCGTCGGCTCGTGGATCAGCGGCTCGATGTTCGCGATGTAGCGGCTGGTGTTGGAGACCTCGTTGGCCCCCCACACCCCGAGCACGGAGACCGGGGCGAGCAGGCAGCCGATCACGATGAGGACCGACGCGACCGGGGTCCGCCAGCTGAACCGGTGCCGCGCGACCATGCGGGTCTGCCGGTCCCGCAGCTCGGTCACCTCCGCGCGGAGGCGCTCCAGCTCCGCCCGCTCGTCCTGGCGCAGGTTCGGTGGAGTCGCGGCGTCGCCCATCAGCTCGCTGCCGGTGTCAGACACGGCTCACCTCCCCTTAGACCCGCGCCCGGCGCAGCCGCTGGCACGGCGGACCCTTTCCGCATCCATTCACGGTTCTCCGAACGGAAGGGCCGCGCCTCACCCGGCTTGGGTGAGTCGGGGTGGGCGCAGGAATGGCACGGTCGTGCGTCCGCAGCCGATGCCGGATTGGCGAGGTGCCCCGCCGGCCCGGACCGGCGGGGCACGCTCAGAGACGCCGAGCCAGATAGCGAGGGCACTCGCGGGCAGGAGCGGGCGCTTGTGCGCTCACCCGTGTGGGGTGTTTCGCCGTCGGCCCTCGATCCCGGAGCCTTGCACCATGACCCCGGCTAATGAGCTGCCGAGCTGGCGTGAGACGCCCGCCAAACGATCAATCCTTGACTTCGTCGCCGCGGTAATCAGTCCTGACTCGGCCGACCACGTGCCAGAACCAGAACGCATCGCGGTCTTCGACAACGACGGCACGCTGTGGACCGAACAGCCCATGTACGCGCAGCTGGCGTTCGCGCTGGACCGGGCGGCCGAACTCGGTCACCCCACGAGCCTGGACGAGCTGCACGCCGGCGGGATGCAGGCCCTCGTTGACCTGGTCAAGCTCACCCACGCGGGCATCACGACGGATGAGTTCGACGTCTCATGCCGGCGCTGGCTTGCCGGGGCGCGGCACCCGCGGTTCGGCCGCCCATACCCGGCGACGGTCTACCAGCCGATGCTGGAGCTTCTGGCCCTGCTTGACCGCAACGGCTTCTCCTGCTGGATTTTTTCGGGTGGGGGAACCGATTTCATGCGGAGCTGGACGCTCGACGCCTACGGCCTGCCGCCACACCGCGTCATCGGCAGCGTGGGATCCACCGAGTTCCGGGCCGGGCAGGGCGGCCCCGAGCTCGTCAAGGGCAGCGCCATCCAGGTCATCAACGACGGCCCGCAAAAGCCCGCGTCGATTCACACGCACATCGGCCAGCGCCCGATCGTGGCCGCCGGGAACACCGACGGCGACCTGGCCATGCTCCAGTGGACCGCGGCCGGCCCCCACCGGACGCTGCAGCTGGTCGTGCGGCACACCGACGGTGAGCGCGAGTACGCCTATGATCGCGACCCGATCCTGGGCAGCGGCACTGAGAAGATCATTTCCGCCGCCGCCGAGCACGGCTGGACGCTGATCGACATGGCCGCCGACTGGTCGGCGGTGTTCCCGCCAGCCCCCCGACCGTGACCTGCTAGGCTCCCAGCATGCACGCGAACCGCAGCGAAGGCTGGTGGCGCCGCCCCTGAGGCGGTTGCTGGCTCGCGTACGCTGCAGATCCTGACAACGACCGCCCGGTAACCGGCGGTCATTTTTCTTGCCCGAACCGTCGGCAGCCGGGCCGATGACAAGGGGCCGACGTGGACCTGACCCAGTTCGAGACCGGTGGCGGAATCCGGGTGAGCCGCACCGCCGCCTCGTTTGACCCCGACGTGCTCGAGGAGGTCACCCGGCAGGTCGAGGCGCGCCGGGGCGGCGTGCTGAGCTCCGGGATGGAGTACCCGGGCCGCTACAGCCGGTGGCACATGGCGTACGTGGACCCGTGCGTCGAGCTGGTCGCACGGGGCCGCCGGGTCACCGCGACCGCGCTCAACGCCCGCGGCGGCGTCCTGCTGCCAGCGATCACCGAGGCGATGGGCCGGGCGGGCGAGCCCGTGCCAGGCGCCGCCGGGTCCAGCACCGTCGTCGTCCATGAATCCGGGGGCACGTTCACCGAGGAGGAGCGGAGCCGGCGGCCCACGGTGTTCTCGGCGCTGCGCGAGATCATCGCCGCGTTCGCCGGCCCCGACCCGCACCTGGGCCTCTACGGCGCGTTCGGGTATGACCTGGCGTTCCAGTTCGAGCCGGTGCGGCTGCGGCACACCAGGCCGGCGGACCAGCGTGACCTCGTGCTGCACCTGCCCGACCGGCTGTACGTGCTGGACCGCAAGCGGGAGACCGCGACCTGCTACAGCTACGAATTCGAGATGGCCGGCGCGTCGACCGAGGGCATGCCCCGCGACGCCGACCAGCCGCTGGCCGACGAGACGGGGGAGGGGCATCGCGTTCAGGCCACTGAGCTTCCCGAGGAACCTCGGCCAGGCTCGTTTGCACGGGTCGTGGAGCAGGCGCGGGAACGGTTCGCGCGGGGTGACCTGTTCGAGGTGGTGCCCGGCCACGTCTTCCACGGGACCTGCGGCTCGCCCGCCGCCTTCTACGAGCGGCTGCGGCGCCGAAACCCGGCGCCGTACGAGTTCTTCCTCAACCTCGGCGAGGGCGAGTACCTGGTCGGTGCGTCGCCGGAGATGTACGTGCGGGTGACCGGCGACCGCGTCGAGACCTGCCCGATCTCCGGGACGATCGCCCGCGGGGGCGACGCGCTGGCCGACGCGGAGAACATCCGTACCCTGCTCACCTCGGCCAAGGAAGAGTCCGAGCTGACCATGTGCACGGACGTGGACCGCAACGACAAGTCCCGGGTGTGCGAGCCGGGCAGCGTCCGGGTCATCGGCCGCCGGCAGATCGAGATCTACAGCAGGCTGATCCACACCGTGGACCACGTGGAGGGGCGGCTGCGGCCCGGCTTCGACGCGCTGGACGCGTTCCTGACTCACATGTGGGCGGTGACCGTGACCGGTGCGCCCAAGACCTGGGCCATGCAGTTCATCGAGGATCATGAGGACCGCCCGCGGCGCTGGTACGGCGGGGCGGTCGGGATGATCGGCTTCGACGGCGGGATGAACACCGGGCTCACCCTGCGCACCGCGCACATCCGCGGCGGGGTGGCCGCGGTCCGGGCCGGGGCGACGCTGCTGTTCGATTCAGACCCTGAGGCGGAAGAACGGGAGACCCAGCTGAAGGCCAGGGCGCTGCTCGAAACGCTGCGCGAGGAGCAGGCCCCCGCCGAGGAGCCGGAACGGGCCGCCGAGGCGCCCGGCGCCGGGATGAAGGTGCTCCTGGTCGACCACCAGGACTCGTTCGTGCACACGCTGGCCGGCTACTTCCGTGAGGCGGGCGCGGAGGTGACCACGCTGCGGGCCGGGTTCAACCCGGCGCTGCTCGACGACTACCGGCCCGGCCTCGTGGTGCTTTCCCCCGGTCCGGGCCGGCCCGCCGACTTCGGCTGCGACGCGCTGCTGACCGCGCTCGACGAGCGTGGTCTGGCCGCGTTCGGCGTGTGCCTGGGCCTGCAGGCGATGGTCGAGCACGCGGGCGGGCAACTCGGCCTGCTGGCCACGCCGGTGCACGGCAAGCCGGGGACGGTCCAGGTGCTCGGCGGCCCGGCCGCGTCCGGCCTGCTGGCCGGGCTGCCGGCCGAGTTCACCGCGGGGCGGTATCACTCGCTGCACGCCGTTCCGGCCGGCGTCGCGGGCGGTTTCTCGGTCACCGCGGTCACCGCCGACGGTGTGGTGATGGCGATCGAGGACGAGGCGGCCGGCCGGTGGGGGGTGCAGTTCCACCCGGAGTCGATCCTGAGCGCGTCAGGCCGGGCCGGTCACCAGGTAATCGAGAACGTGCTGCGGCTGGCCGGGGCGCGGTCACGGGACACGGTCGGCAGCGCGGTCTCCTGAGCGCGCCGCCGACCGTAGCGGCGCGCCTGATTGGCCGCCGCGCCCCGTTTGGTTACCTTTGCCCGCGAGGGGCGGTGGGACTGATGCTGGGGCACTCGCATGCGCTGTCCGGAGCGGTCGCAGGCATCGGCGCCGGGATCGTGCTGCACCTGCCGGACTCGCGGCTGGCCGCGCTCGCCGGGTTCACCGCGGGCATGGCGCTGCTCCCCGACCTGGACAAGTGCGGGTCGTCCCCGGCCCGCTGCCTCGGCTTCCTGTCTGAGACGTTCGCCTGGCTGATCGGGAAGCTGTCCGGCGGGCACCGGCACGCCACGCACTCGGTGCTCGGCATCGCCGCGTTCACCGGCCTGGCCTGGGTGTCCTGTCACTACCGCGCCGACTGGGAGGGCAAGGCCGGGCTCGCGCTGCTGATGACGCTCAGCGTGTCCGCCGCGCTGGAGGCGCTGCACCTCGTCCGGGGACACGCGGCCGACCTCATCGGGATCGCCGTCGCGGCCGCGGAGGTGCGGTTCGGGTACGGGCTGACGCTGATCCCGCTCGCGACGGCGATCGGCTGCACCACGCACGTGGTGGGAGACATGCTGACGGACTCCGGGTGCATGCTCGCCTTCCCGCTGTCCAAGCTCCGGTTCCACCTGCTGCCCGAGCCGCTGGCGTTCACGACCGGGACGAGCCCGGAGACCCTGCTCGTGGACCCGCTGCTGACCGGGGCGCTGCTCGTTCTGGGCGGCTGGGTGATCGACCCGGCCTTCGTGATGGCGCACTGGCACACGTTCACCAGCGCCCTCCGGGGTGATCACCGCTGATCGGCCCGCCCCGTGCCGGCCGCAGCGATCTCGCCCTCACCGGTGAGCCCGGTAGAAGAGTGTCGGTGGCTCCTAGCAGAATGACGACCGTGCCGGACATCACCTTCCGCAGCGACATGACCGTCGAGCTCGTCAAGCATGCAGCCTCCGACGCCGATGTGATCTGGGCAGCGCGCGTCTCTACCAAGGGTGAGCAGTCGCTCGCCGACGTCAACGCCGATGCCGAGCGCTCCGCGGGGCTGATCAACTTCCTGATGCGTGACCGCCACGGCACTCCGTTTGAGCACTCGTCGATGACGTTCTACGTGAACGCGCCGATCTTCGTGTTCCGCGAGTTCATGCGGCACCGCACGTTCAGCTACAACGAGGAGAGCGGCCGCTACCGCCAGCTTGACCCGGTCTTCTACGTGCCGGGCGCCGAACGCAAGCTGGTGCAGTCGGGCAAGCCGGGCGCGTACGTCTTCACGGCTGGATCACCCGAGCAGCACGCGCTCGTGACCAAGACCATCGAGTCGTCCTGCAGCCAGTCCTATGCGGCATACCTGGAGATGCTGGACGCCGGCGTGGCTCGCGAGGTGGCGCGCTCGGTGCTGCCGGTCGGGCTCTACTCGTCGATGTACGCCACGTGCAACGCGCGGGCGCTGATGAACTTCCTCTCACTGCGGGTGACGCATCCGGACTCCGCGTTCCCCTCGTTCCCGCAGCGTGAGATCGAGATGGTGGCCGAGCAGATGGAAGCGCTGTGGGCGGGCCTGATGCCGCTGACCCACGCCGCGTTCGAGCGCAACGGCCGGGTCTGCCCGTAACCACCGGCGCGTCGATACCGCGGTGGCGCAAGGTATGACAGTGTTTGCCGCATGCCAGCGATTTCGTACCAGGTGGCCGACCGCACCACGCACGGATACCTCGCGGTGCCGCCGGCCGGCGCAGCCCCGGGGCCGTGGCACGCCGTGGTCGTGATCCACGAGGCGTTCGGCCTGAACGACGACATCAGGAACAAGGCGGACCAGTTCGCGGCGCGCGGATACCTGGCCCTCGCGCCCGATCTCTACGACGGCAGGTCATGGGTGCGCTGCGTGGTTGGCGCGATCCGCCAGGTCCGGGCCGGGTCCGGGCCCGCGTTCGACACGCTGGAGGCGGCGCGCAGGTACCTGGCCGCCCGGGACGACTGCACGGGACGGACCGGTGTCATCGGCTTCTGCCTGGGCGGAGGGTTCGCGCTGCTCTGCGCGCCGCGGGACGGCTTCTCCGTCGCCTCGGTGAACTACGGCGAGGTTCCGGAGGACGCGGAGAACGTGCTGCGCGGGGCGTGCCCGATCGTCGCGAGCTACGGTGCCCGCGATCCCATGGGCACCAAGGCCCCGGAGCGGCTGCAGCGTGCCCTCACCGTGCTCGAGATCCCGCATGACGTGCAGGTCTACCCGGGTGTGGGCCATCGCTTCCTGACCGAGCCGTCGGGCGCCATGGCGGTGCTCTCGAAGTTCGCCAGGATGAACTACGTGCAGTCCGACGCGGCCGACGCGTGGCGGCGGATTTACGCGTTCTTCGGCGAGCACCTGGGCGGCTGAGCGCTCCGGTCAGCAAGATGCAAAACGGGATTGCATCACGGGCAATTGCAGCCCTTAGAACGGACGTGGGATTGCACCGAGCGAAATTTTCCCAGGTCGATGCGCGAGATGGGATTGCACGCGCGGACGTGCACGCTAACCCGAGATGAAGGGGGCGCAGCTGCGTGGGATTGCATCGCGCTCATTTGCGCGGGAAGCTACCTCGTGGAGCCCGGCGGATCGTAGCGGATCTGTCCGGGCCGGACGCGATCCGCGAGAAGTGAAACCGTGCGCCGCACCATGAACTCGGGGCCGCTTACGAAGATTTCCCTGCCGTCGCATTTCGCATGGCGAGCGGCGACATCGGGAAGCTGCCCGTTAATGCCATCAAATTCTTCCTGCTGTGCGGCAACGGGAATCACCGTCAGCGCCGAGTAGATCCACTCGAGCACCCGCAGATCCGGCAGGTCGTACAGGTCCTCGGCGGACCGTGCCCCGAAGTACAGCACGATCTCCCGGCGGCGCCCCGGCTTGCTGGCGTTGATCACTCCCTCGATGATCGCCTTGATCGGGGCGAGCCCGGTGCCGCCGGCTATGCACAGCAGGGGGGCATCCCCGCCGTCGGGCACGGTCACCTCGCCGCACGCCTGGCCGAGCAGCAGGGTGTCGCCTGGCCGCGTGTTGTGCACCAGCGACCCGCTCACCATGCCGCCGCGCACGCCGCGGACGTGCAGGTCTATCAGGCCGTTCTCCCGAGGCGCGTTGGCGATCGAGAAGTTGCGCCAGACCCGCGGCCAGCGCGGCACCTGAACGGCGACGTACTGACCCGGCGTGTAGCGCAGCGGCTGGTCCGGCTTGATCGTCAGCACCGCGAGGTCGGGCCGGCGCAGGTCGTGCTGTACCACCTCGCCGACCCACCAGGGCGGCTGGAGCGCCGCATCACGCTCGGCGGCGGCCAGCATCCCGGCGGAGACACGGCCGAGAGCGGCGTCCCAGGCGGCCTGCGTCTTGGCGGTCCAGTTGCGGGAGTTGAAATGCCGGACCGTTTCGGCGAGCACGGTCAGGAAAGGCTCATAGTGCCGTTCCTTGACGCCGAATTTCCGGTGACCACGGCCGAGCTGGCCA
>Ga0335073_10003501_pt1 | contig 21888 bp, 18 predicted proteins | sample Lox_Sample_22_FD_207093 | JGI IMG/M metagenome (GOLD analysis project Ga0335073, IMG submission 207093) | Soil microbial communities from Loxahatchee National Wildlife Refuge, Florida, United States - Lox_Sample_2.2 | ecosystem: Environmental > Terrestrial > Soil > Wetlands | place: USA...
TCCTGCGGGGGCAGGGCGGAGTCGGTCCCGAGCGCCGCGTTGACGTCCGCCACCAGCTGCTCGACGCTGCCTTCGCCATAGCCGGTGTGCTCCGCTGCGACCCGGCCGTCGCGGCCGATCAGGAAGAGGTGCGGGATGGCGCGAATGCCGTAGTGGGCCGCGATGCCTCCCCACTTGTCGTCGATCAGCGTGATCTGCCAGGCGCGTGCCGCCTTGACCAGCCCCGGATAGGTCTGGTCGGGCTCGCGATAAGGCACTGCGTAGACCAGGAGACGGTCCTTGCCGAGCTTGCTCTGCAGGCGCTCGAGCACCGGCAGCTCCTTGCGGCAGGGCGCGCACCAGGTGGCCCAGAACGTCAGTACGACGACCTTGCCCTGCGCGGCGCTCAGGCGCACGGGCCGGTGCGTGACGGCATCCCGGGAGGTGAAATCCGGTGCCGGAGCCCCGATCGCCGGCGTGGGATGATCGGCCGCGGCCGCCGCCCGCAGCGCCAGTGCGCCGCCGCAGGCGAGCAGAGCGAGCAGTGCCCGACGCACCCGCACGGCCGCTGGCCGCCTCGAGGCCCGGCGCCCTCCCTCAGGCGTAATAGTCGCTCGCGACCGTCTCGTCCACGCGTTTCGCGCGCATCGCGTTGAACACCAGGGTGAGCACGACCGCGATCGCGAGGTTCAGCAGCAGCGTGTAGAAGGCGGTGTAGCCCGGCAGCAGGAAACCGCCGAGCTTCAGCGGATACGCGGGCTTGAGATCCTGCGCGACCGCCATCGCGGTACCGGCGTAAGTGCCGACCGCCCAGCCGACGAGCAGCGCCCAGTCGTTGAACCAGCGCGTATAGGCGCCGAATACCACGGCCGGCAGCGTCTGGATGATCCAGATGCCGCCGAGCAGCTGCAGGTAGATGGCGTACTTGGTGGGCACGAACAGGATGAATACCAGCGCGCCCACCTTCACCACCAGCGAGACCCACTTGGCGAGCTGCGCCTCCTCTTTCGGCGTCGGGTTGCGGTTGATGAACTCGCAGTGGATGTTGCGCGTGTAGAGGTTGGCCGCGGCGATCGACATGATGGCCGCGGGCACCAGCGCACCGATGCCGATCGCGGCAAACGAGACGCCGACGAACCACGACGGGAAGCTGTGCAGGAACAGCGCCGGCACCGCGTAGTTGTTGCCGAACTGCTTGAAGCCTTCCGCGAACTCCGGCAGCTTGGACACACCGGCGGCGATGGCGAAGAAGCCGACCAGCGCCAGCAGGCCGAGCATGAAGGAGTAGCCCGGCAGGAGCGCGGCGTTGCGCCGTACGGCCTTGCCGCTGCTCGCGCTCAGGATCGCCGTGAGCGAGTGCGGATACAGCAGCAACGCCAGCGCCGAACCGAGTGCGAGCGTGGCGTAGGCGCCATAGGCCCCGGTCGTGCCGGCCCCCGGTACCGCCAGCAGCACCTTGGCGGGCGGCACGGCCGCGAAGATCTTGCCGAAGCCCCCGAGCTGCATCGGGATGACGATCACGGCGGCGAAGGCCGTGATGTAGATGAGGATGTCCTTGACGATGGCGATCGAGGCCGGCGCGCGCAGGCCGCTCGAGTAGGTGAAGGCGGCGAGGATCAGGAAGGCGATGATGAGCGGCAGGTCGGCGGCGAGCCCGCTGCCGGAGACGCCGAGACCGCCGAGCACCACCTGCAGTCCCACGAGCTGCAGCGCGATGTAGGGCATGGTCGCGACGATGCCGGTGACCGTGATCGCGAGCGCCAGCCAGCGGTTGCCGTAGCGCCCGCGCACGAAATCGCCCGCGGTGATGTAGCCGTGCTTGTGGCACACCTGCCAGAGCCGCGGGAACACCAGGAACAGCAGCGGATAGACCACGATGGTGTAGGGGACGGCGAAGAAGGCCACCGCGCCGGCGCCGAAGGCGAGCGCCGGGACCGCGACGAAGGTGTAGGCGGTATAGAGGTCGCCGCCGACCAGGAACCAGGTGATGAGCGTGCCGAAGCGCCGCCCGCCGAGGCCCCACTCGTGCAGCTGGTCGAGATCGCCCTTGCGCCAGCGCGCCGCGGCGAAGCCGAGCCAGGTGATGAAGGCGAACAGCAGCACGAAAATGCTGAGTGCCACCCAGTTCACGTCGTGCATATCGGCTCCTTGTTCTTGTTCTGTGCTAGCGCTGCGTGACCAGGTAGACGAATGCGGTGATCACCGCGGACCCCAGCACCCAGGCGAGCTGGTACCAGTAAAAGAACGGCATCCCGAGCCAGGTGGGCTCGGCCGAGTTATAGAACGGCGGCCACAGCACCGCGGCCCACTGGACCAGGAACAGCAGGTACCACCAGCTCCAGCGCTCGCCGCGCTTCTCGACAGCAGTATTCATGGTGCGTCCTCCTCGGTTGCGGGCCCGCTCACTGCACGTGCCGGTCCTTGGTCTCCGGCAGGAAGAAGAAGCCGATGACCAGCGTCATGAGCGAAACGATGATCGGATAGCGCAGCCCGTAGTACATGTTGCCGGTAAGCGCCACCAGCGCGAAGGAGATCGCGGGCAGGAAGCCGCCGAACCAGCCGTTGCCGATGTGATAGGGGAGCGACATCGAGGTATAGCGGATCTTCGCCGGAAACAGCTCGACCAGCCATGCCGCGATCGGCCCGTACACCATGGTGACGTAGACCACCAGGATCACGAGCAGCAGCAGCACCATCCCGTAGTTGATCTGCGCGGGATCGGCCTTGGCCGGGTAGCCGGCTTCCTTGAGCTTCGCGCCGAGGGCCTTGTTGAAGGCGCCGCTCGCCTCCTTGAAATCCGCGGGGGAGAGCATCGCGCCTTCGACCGACGGAACCTCCGCCGCGCCGATGCGCACCCTGGCGAGACTCCCAGGCGGTGCCGCCTCGTTCGTGTAGGGTACGCCCGCCTTGGCGAGCGCGGACTTCGCCAGGTCGCACGAGCGGCGGAAGGTCTTCTTGCCGACCGGATCGAACTGGAAGGTGCAGGCGTTGGGATCGGCGACCACCGTCACCGGGGAGTTCGCGACCGCGCTCTCGATCGCCGGGTTGGCATAGTGGGTGATGCCCTCGAAGATCGGCACGTAGGTGACCGCGGCCAGCAGGCACCCGGCGAGCACGATGCGCTTGCGGCCGATGCGATCGGACAGCCACCCGAAGAGTATGAAGCACGGTGTGGCGATCGCCAGCGACGCGGCGATCAGGTAGCTCGCCGTCTTGACGTCGACCTTGAGGACCTGCTGCAGGAAGAAGAGCGCATAGAACTGTCCGCCGTACCACACGACCGCCTGGCCGGCGGTCGCGCCGAGCAGGGCCAGAATGACGATCTTGAGGTTGCCCCAGCGCGCAAACGACTCGGTCAGCGGCGCCTTGGAGAGCGTGGCTCCCTGCTTCATCTCGAGGAACACGGGCGACTCGTTGAGAGACATGCGGATGTAGACGGACACCACCAGCAGTATCGCGGACGCGAGGAACGGGATGCGCCAGCCCCAGGTGTCGAAGGCATCGCCCAGCAGCATGCGGGTGAAGAGGATCACGAGCAGGCTGAGGAACAGGCCGAGCGTCGCGGTGGTCTGGATCCAGCTGGTGTAAAGACCGCGTTTGCCGAAGGGCGCGTGTTCGGCCACGTAAGTCGCCGCACCGCCGTACTCGCCGCCGAGCGCCAGCCCCTGCAGGAGGCGCAGCGCAATCAGCAGCGCGGGGGCGAGCAGCCCGACCGAGGAGTAGCTCGGCAGCACGCCGATGAGGAAGGTGCCCATGCCCATGATCACGATGGTGATCAGGAAGGTGTACTTGCGGCCCACCATGTCGCCGATGCGCCCGAACACCAGCGCACCGAAGGGACGCACGAAGAAACCCGCGGCAAAGGCCAGCAGCGCGAAAATGAAGCCCGTGGTCTCGTTCACGCCGCTGAAGAACTGCTTGGTCATGATCGCGGCGAGCGAGCCGTACAGGTAGAAGTCGTACCACTCGAACACCGTGCCGAGGCTCGAGGCAAAAATGACGCGGCGGTGGGCCGTATCGATGCCGGATTCGGCGGGCAGATTGGTCGCGACCATGAGGCGCTCCTTCGAGGGCTGAATTATCGTTATTCGTACCCGAACCACAGAAACGCGAGCGGCGGCAGTATTCCACACGTGCCGGCCGCCAAGGAAGCCTGGGGGGCTCAGGGGTGCCGGAAGCGCCTTTTCAGGGGGTTAGCGGGGTGAGCGCGCGGCCCGATGCCCCGGCCGCCCGCGCCCGGGCGCCGGCGGGGGTTGGCGCCCTCAGCCGCGCGCGCGTCCGAGCGCCGCCAGCTTGCTGTGCGTGCGCGCGCTCTCGTCTTCTTCGAGCGCGGGCTGATTGGCGAGCGACTGCCTGACCAGCGCCACGAACTTGTCGGCGCTCAGTGCCGGGCTGAAATAGAAGCCCTGATACTGGTCGCAGCCGAGGTCGGCGAGCAGCGAGAGCTGCTCGGAGGTCTCGACCCCCTCGGCGATCACCTTCAGGTGCAGGCTGTGGGCGAGGGAGATGATCGCCCGCACGATCGAGGCGTCCTCGGAACGGCGCGTCATTTCCTCGACGAAGCAGCGGTCGATCTTCAGCTTGTCGATCGGGAAGCGGCGCAGGTAGCTCATGCTCGAGTAGCCGGTGCCGAAATCGTCGACCGAGACCAGCACGCCCATGCTGCTGATCGCCTCGAGGATCAGGATCGACTCCTCGGCATCGCTCATCACGGCGCTCTCGGTGAGCTCGACCTCGAGCAGCTGCGGGTCGAGCTGCGCCGCATCGATGGCGCGGCGGATCTGGTCGACCAGGTTGGTGAGGCGAAACTGCGAGGGCGCGAGGTTCACCGCGACCCGCAGCCGCGGCAGGCCCGCGTCCTGCCAGGCCTTGGCCTGGCGGCAGGCCTCGTGCAGCACCCATTCGCCGATGTCATCGAGCAGCCCGCAGTCATCGGCGATGCCGATGAACTCGGCGGGCGGCAGCAGGCCGCGCTCCGGGTGGCGCCAGCGGATGAGCGCTTCGGCGCTGTTGATGCGGCCGGTCGCGGTATCGACCTTCGGCTGGTAGTGCAGCTCGAACTGTCCGCCGTGCAGCGCCGCGTGCAGCTCGCTCTCGAGCCGTACCCGCTCCTGCGTGCCGGCGCTCATGCCCTCGGCATAGCACTGCACGTTGTTGCGGCCGCGCTCCTTGGCGCTGTACATGGCGGCGTCGGCATGCGCGAGCAGCGTGTCGACGGTGCGGCCGTCGCGCGGGTAGAACGCCATGCCGATGCTGGGAGAGGTGTGCACGTCGATGCCGAGGAGGCGCATCGAGGGCTCCATGAGCTGGATCACGCGCCGTGCGACCGCGAGCGCCTCGGAGGGCGTGATCGGCGGGGCCAGCAGGATCACGAATTCATCGCCGCCGAGGCGCGCGGTGGTGTCGACGGAGCGCACCGCGGTCTTCAGGCGCTGCGCCACCTCGCGCAGCAGCTCGTCGCCGGCGCGATGGCCGAGCGAATCGTTGATGATCTTGAAGCGATCGAGGTCGATGACCAGCACGGCGAATTCGTGCGACTGCCGGTCCGACTGCGCGATGGTCTGCGTGATGCGGTCGTCGAGCAGCAGGCGGTTCGGCAGCCCGGTGAGGGCGTCGTGCGAGGCGAGATGACGCAGCTTGCGGTTGGCGGCCTCGAGGCCGCGGGTGCGGTCGGTGACCACCAGCTCGAGACTCTCGACGTGCTGCTTGAGCGCGCGCGCATTGGCCCACTTGCGGCTGAGCGCGCTCGCGCACTGCAGGATCTCGATCGGCTCGAAGGGCTTCTTGACGACGATCAGCTTGTCGGAGTGTCCGAGCCGCGAGAGCAGCTCGAGCCAGTCGTAATCGGTGTAGGCCGAGCACACCACCACCTGGATATCGGGGTCGATGCCCCAGAGGTGCTCGATGGTCTCGAGACCGTCCCAGCCCGGGGGCATGCGCATGTCGACGAAGGCGACGGAGTAGGGGCGCCCCTCGGCGAGCGCTTCGCGCGCGAGCTCGACGCCGTCGCGCCCCTGCATCGCCGAGTCGACGTCGAAGGTGGGACGCTCGAAGGTCGGGCGCTGCTCGCCGAACAGCGCGGCTTCGGCGCTGGAGACCTTGCCCGCCTCCTGGCCGGCGAGAATCTTGCGGTAGTCGTCGTGGATCGACGCGTTGTCGTCGATCACCAGGATGCGGTGCGTGAGGACGTCCGACTCGCCGTTCATTTGGCCGGCTCCGGCGCGGCCAGCGGCAGTGTCAGCGTGAAAGTCGCGCCCATGCCCGGACCGGGGCTCTCGGCGCGCAGCGTGCCGCCGAGCTCGCGTGCCGCGAGCGCGCTCGAATGCAGGCCGAAGCCGTGGCCCTCGGCGCGGGTGGTGAAGCCATAGCTGAAGATGCGGTCGAGGTTCTCGCGCGGAATGCCGACCCCGGTGTCGATCACCGCAACCAGCACCGCGGAGGTCGAGGCGCGCACGCGCACCGTCACGCGCCGCTCGCCGCCGCCGCGCGCTTCCGAGCAGGCGTACTTGGCGTTGCGGATCACGTTCACGAGGATCTGCAGCACCTTGTGCTTGTCGACCCGTACCGGCGGCACGTCCTCGAAGTCGCGCACGATGGTCACGCCGTGGCGGTTGAAGGCGCCCTCGTTCATGCGCAAGCTGTCGTCGACCAGCACGCGCACGTCGACCGTGTCGGTCACGCCGCCGAGACGGGCATAGCCCTGCTGCATGGCGACGATTTCCTTGATGTGCTCGACGTTGCTGCGCAGCGCGCTGAGCTCGGCGACCGCGGCATCGCGCTCGGCGCTGAGCTCGTTGGCGAGCTCCGTCAGGTAGGCCGGCACGTGCCGGCCCTTGGGGCCGCTCATGAATGCGGCGAGGTCGGCGGCGTGCTCGCTGAACAGTGCCGCCACCTTGCCGAGCCCGGTGCACTTGGAGCGCTTGATGCGCTCGGAAACCATGCTGGCGGAGACGTTGACGCTGTTGAGAACGTTGCCGACGTTGTGCAGCACGTTGGTGGCCACTTCGGCCATGCCCGCCTGGCGCGAGGCCGTGAGCAGCTGCTTGTGGACGCGCTCGAGCTCCTCCTCGGCATGGCGCCGCTCGGTGATGTCCTGGACCATCGCCAGCGCGCCGAGCGGCTGGCCTTCAGGACCCACGAGGCGCTGCGAGCTCGACAGGATGGTGCGCACGGCGCCGTCGGGCCGCACGATGACGAATTCGACGTCCTTGCAGGTCTCGCCGCGCAGCGCCCGCGCCAGCGGCCGCTCCTCGCGCGCCACCGCGGTCTTGCCGTCGGCGGCGTATACCTGCGAGGTGATGGGGTAGGGGTTGCGCGGCGCGGCCTCGCTCTGTCCGGCGATCCCGAACAGCTCGATCGCCGCGCGGTTGTAATGCGTCAGCTGGCCGCGCACGTCGCATGACAGCAGCGCGAGCGGCAGCTCGCCGACGACGGTGGCGAGCAGCGTCTGGTTCTGCAGCAGCGCGGCCGCCATCTCCTTGCGATGGGTGATGTCGCGCAGGAACTCGACGGCGCACTCCGGCTCGCTACCGCCGTTGCTCACCAGCGAGCTGGTGACCCGCACCCACAGGGCGCTGCCGGTGCGGCGGATGTAGCGGCGCTCGACGTCGAGGTGATTGATCTCGCGGTTCCACAGCCGCTCGAGCCCGGCCCGGGTCGCCTCGAGATCCTCGCCATGGGTGAGGCTCAGGATCGACTCGTGACGCAGCTGATCGACCGTGTAGCCGAGCATGGCGCAGAAAGCGAGGTTGGCGTGACGGAAGCCGCCGTCGCGGTTGGCGAAGGCAATGCCGACGGGGGCCTGCTCGACGGTGTTGCGAAACAGCGTCTCGACCGCGGGCCGCGCCGTGGCAGGCACGCGGAACAGCCCCGTGGCGGCGATGTCCTCGGAATCGGCTTCGGGCCCGCCTGCGGGCTTCACGGCCATGCGCGCAGCCTCCGATCAGCGGCTATTAATAGGTGTACGTTGCGCATACGGGGGCTATCGGCAGCGGCGAGCCACTTCCATCGCGGCGACTTAACAAAAACAGGCGAAATTCCATCACGCCGTGCCGCGCCACACAGCGAACCAGGTCGCACCTCGGGACCGGACCGCGCGCGATTCCGCTCGCGCGTTCCACGCGGCGTGACGCGCTGCGCAAACCCGCAGCCGGCCGCAAGGCCGGCACGCCGCCCGCGGCGCTCAGTGCAAGCGGCACCTGCAGGAGTCGGCGTGGAAGAGAGCGAGCGCGGCTCGAGGAGACCGGCAGGTGCCGCCCGTTACGGGCGGCTGCCGCTCAGGTGTCTATCATATTTCACATAATATACATTATGCGAATAAGGAACTGTGTAGGCGGAGGGATAGGGGCTTCCGGTGAGCAGCGTTTTGCACTGCGCTCGAGATGTTTCGTCTAGCTTGGCCGCCGCTTCGAGCGCTTCAGGGTCGACCCTTCGCAGCCGTCTCCAGGCACTGAAAGTTCAACGTCGCCCTGGTCTCGTTTGGTTGGCTAACGTTGCGCGTGAGCGTCGAGCCGTCCGGCCGTGATACCTGCTTGATAACGTAGGAGACGATCTTCAGTGCGCGCCCTTGCTGCCGACAGAAAGTCTCGCCACGGCCTAACAGGTCGTGGTAGATCGCGTTGTGTGTTTCGCGGGACCATGGACCGGCCGTTATCGAGTACGCGCCCGCGCGTTCTTCCTCAACAGCGCTAAGCCGATACGCAGGGGTTGTGGCCGGGGCCGCCGGTGCCGGGCAGTGCGCCCACGGGAGTGCGAGCGCAAGCAGGTATGCGCGTGTAGGGCGGGCCATGCGGGCGGTATCGTAGCGCTTCGGACCCCCTTCTATACATTCTGCCAATGATCAGATACGGCTACTCGACCGGGGTGAAGATCACCGGCTCGCGCCCCATCTCGCTGATATCCCCGATCATCAGGATCAGGTCGTGCGGCACCCATAGGTCCATCGGTGCCGCTCCCTCTTCGAGATTGATGGTGAGCTTGGCGTACGTGTGATGGTTCAGCTCGACCCGCACGCAAGCGAGGATGAGCCGCAGGTCGCTGGGGGTTTTGCCCGAGGGCGGCTTTTTCGCGAACGAGCGGAATTCGCTGGCCACTTGTGCCGAGAGGTCCGGGCGCAGGCGGACGAAGTAGCTATTTACCGGGGCAGCCATTGCTTCATCCTTGGAGACTTCGGGTCTTCATCCTATAGGCTTCGCAGGCTCCTGACCCGGAAGTTGGACGCCGGCACTACCGGGCGGCGACGCCTTGTACGGGATCGTAGTGCACCTCGACCACGGCCTTGTCGCACAGGAACTTCGGCTCCTGCGGCATGGGAAAGGTGCTGAAGCCGTGCACATAGGTCAGGGCCTGGGTACGGACGTGGTAAGCCTTCGCGATGCGTGCGGCGGTATCTTCAGGATCCAGATCCCTGGCGATCAGTACCCAGCCGCCCTGGTAGCCGCCCGCGTCAGTTCCGATCACCCGGGCGGGATTGCGGCACAGCGACGCCCGGTGCGCGGCGCACCCACAGCACGCCACCGCGACGCCCACCCATAGCAGCAACTGCACACTTTTCCAGCGACGCACGACTGTGGCCCCGGCAGCGGATCCAGGCGCTATCTTCGGGCTGTTCGACTCCGCAGTCCCGGGCGCCGCACCGTTTCTGCGGCGGCGATCACAATCTCGTCCCGACCGCCTTCAAAAGTCGCTTTGGCTGGCTGCATACAGCAGGCGCGTGATATCCGCGATCAGCGTGGCGCTGCGCCCGGGGTCGGCGATGCCGCGGGTGAGGATCACCAGCACGAAGGGCCGGGGCGCGTACACGATCGCCGCGTCGTGCTGAATCCCCGTGATCTCCCCCGTCTTGTGGGCGACGCGGGTGCCGGCGGGCAGCCCCGCCGGAATTGCGTCGTTGAAGGTCTGGCGCTCGAGGATCGCAACCATCGCACGCGAGGCTGCGGCATCCACCGCCCTGCCCTGCGCGATCGCCGTCAGGAGCGTGAGCAACGCCCGCGCCGTGGTCGTGTTGTTGAGCCCCTGCCTAAAGGCCTTGCCGTCCTCGACGCCGCGCAGCACCTGCATGCCGTCCGCGCCGAGCGCGCGCACCTCCGCCTGGATGTTGGCGATGCCGAGGCGCTCGATGAGGAGGTTGGTGGCGAGATTGCTGCTCACGGTGATCATGAGGTCGGCGAGCTGCGCGAGCGTGCGGGTGCTGCCCACCGCCAGGTAGAGCTCCGTCTCCGAGTCCTCGGCCGCATCCAGGCGGTAGGGCGTCCCGTCGACGAGGCTCGGGAACTCATTCCTGATGAGGAGGGGCTCCTCGAGACGCAGCGCGCCGGCACTCAGCTGCCGATAGAGCTCGATCAGCACCGGCACTTTCATGGTGCTCGCGGCGTGGAAGGGGTCGTCGGCCCGCAGGAACCAGCTGCAGCTCCCGTCCAGCATGCGAAAAGCGACCGCGACTTCCGCTCCGCTGCGGGTGACGGTTGCCTCGATGGCGCGGGCAGCGCCGGCCATGCCGGGGTCGGGCGGGGCGGCGAGGCTCGCCTCGCCGGCGCAGGCGGCCAGAACGCTCCCGAGTAACCCCACCAGGCGCCCGGGCGCGAAAGCAGCTCCCCTCATGTGTCCTTCCTTATACTGAACTTCGGGTCGGAGGCCAGCGTCTCATGGAACGCGGGCAGCGGGAGCCCCCGGGAGCGATCGCCATGCGAACGATCTTGCTGACACTGGCTGTTACGGGTCTGTGTACCGGCCCTGCCCTCGCCGACGACCCGACCATCTACCTCGACGGTCCCTCGGACCTCGCACGGCTGCGCCAGGTGAACCCCGCTCACTACGCCCGCGCCGAGCGCATTCTCGCGCAGGCCAACCGGCTGTGCCGGCCGGGGCCCGGACAGCTCCAGGAGCTCGCCGGGGCGAAGGACCTCGGCTGCGAGGGCGCGCTGCTGCGCACCAGTAACCCGCCCAAGTGGGAGATCCGCTTCCGCCTCGACACGGTCCGCTACGTCGCCCTGGTCACGATCACCGACGATCCGCCGCACCTCACCCCGGCGATGACCGCGCCGCAGGAGCCCTCCGCCGGCTCTTATGGTGAGTCGCGCTGACCGCCCGTAACCGCCCTGCAACCGTCCGTCGGGCCGCCCGGCCGATGTGACGCATTCCCGCTTTGCGGACCTCTGTTCTCCATTAAATTGCCGCCGCATGAAGCGGCAAACAGGTTTCACCCTCACCGAGCTCATGGTGGTGATCGCGATCGTCGCGATCCTCCTCGGGGTCGGCATTCCCTCGTACCGCTACATCACCAACTCCTATCGCATGGCCGCGGAGCTCAACTCGCTGGTGGGTGACCTGATGTACGCACGCGCCGAGGCGATCAAGGAGGGGCAGCCGGTTGCCATCTGTACCTCGAACGACGGCTTGACCTGCTCGGGCGCCACGTCCTGGCAGGGCGGCTGGATCGTGTTCCCGGACCCGGCCGGTAACGGCGCGGCGGACGCCCCCGCCTCCATCCTGCACGTTCAGCAGGCCTTCACGGGCACCGACACGCTCACCTCGCCCAACAATCCGGTGAGCTCGATCCTCTTCAACCGCGAGGGCTTCGCGCAGGGCGACGGGGGCGTCGCCTTCGCCGCCACTCAATACGACCTGCAGGACAAGACGGCCAACCGGGCCTGGACGCGCTGCATCTCGATCTCGGCCCAGGGCATGATCCAGATCGAGTCGGCCACCGCGCCGATCGCCAACTTCCTGGGGGGGGCCTGCCCATGAGCAGCCGACTCGCCCGGCGGCGCTGCGCGCAGCGCGGCTTCAGTCTCGTCGAGATCATGGTGGCGGTCGTCGTCATCTGCGTGGGCCTCCTCGGCATCGCCAAGATGCAGGCGCTCGCGGTCTCCAGCACCACCACGGCGCGCCTGCGGGCGATGGCGGCCTTTCAGGCCGCGAGCCTCGCCTCGATCATGCATTCGAACCGGGATTACTGGGCGAGCGCCGCCGCGGTCGCCAACTCCCCCACCACCATCGTCATCCCGGCGGGCGTCGGCGCCGCGGGCATCACCATCACCCCCGCCGGCTTCGCGCAGGCCAACAACGCCTGCATCGTCACGACCGTCTCGGCGGTGCCCGCCTGCACGGGCGACGGGGGCCTGAAGCTCGCGGGGATGGACATCACCCGCTGGAGCCAGGGCATGCTCGGCCTGCTGCCGAATCTCACGACCACCATCAATTGCCAGGGCGCGATCCAGCCACCGAGCTGCACCATCCAGATGCAGTGGACGGAGCAGACCGGCACCGTCAACTCCGCGGAGAGCTCGGTCGCGATCACCTCGGTGGTCGCTGGCGGCGGCCTGGATTACTACACGCTGTACGTCGCACCATGAATACCCGGCGCACACCCCTGGCGGACTCGCGGCGCTACGCGCGCGGCTTCACGCTCGTCGAGCTGATGGTGACCATCGCCATCGCGCTGTTCCTGCTCGGCGGTCTCATCACCATCGTGCAGGCGGTGCGCCGCAGCTATACCAGCCAGCAGGCCCTGGTGCAGCTGCAGGACCAGCAGCGCTTCGCGATCACGCTGCTCACCGATGTCATCCAGTCGGGCGGCTACTTCGACAACCCGACCGGCGACACCGTCCTCAGCGCCCTGCCCGCCGTGGCGCCCAACTTCGGCTCCGGCCAGGCCTTCTACGGCACCCAGGGCGCCGCGGCACCGGCCGCCGGCGACACCATCTACGTGCGCTTCCGCACCGCGCAGAACGACGGAATCATCAACTGCACCGGCAGCCAGAACACCGCCTTCAACCCGGATCACGTCTATACCAACGAGTTCTACGTGAACCCGGGCACCGGCCAGCTCATGTGCTCGCTCGACGGCGCGGCGGCCGTGCCGCTGGTGAGCGGCGTGGTCAACCTGCAGATCTACTACGGCGTCAAGCGCGCCGTGCCCTTCAGCGACTACAACGTCGACACCTACGAGCAGGCCAACGCCATGCAGGTCCCGAGCGACTGGGACCAGATCAGCTCGGTGCGCGTGGTCGTGACCTTCGCCAATCCGCTGTTCGGCATTCCGGGTCAACCGGTGGCGACGCAGCAGTACATCACCTTCGAGCGGGTCATCCAGGTCATGTCGCGCGCAGGGAATTACACGTGATGCCGGCATCCACAACGCGGCCGCAGGGCGCGCGGCGCACGGGCGGCGCGCAGCGCGGCGTGGCGCTCGTCTCCGCGCTGCTGCTGCTCATCATCATCACCATCCTGGCGCTCAGCATGTTCCGCAGCTTCCCCACCCAGGAGAAGATCGCGGGCAACGTGCGCGAGAAGGAACGCGCCTTCCACGCCGCCGACAGCGCCGTGCAGTTCGCCGAGTACTGGCTGATGGCGGGCAACAACATCGCCAACGGCGACGTCATCTGCGGCGCGCAGGCGACGCTCCTCAACGGCAATCTCAACGAGGGGCAGATCTGCTCCAACGCGCTCTACACGCTGCTGCCGGGCGGCATCGTCAACGACGTCGCCAACAACGTCCCCTGGAGCGTCGGCGGCGCGCCGATCGGCGTGCAGTACACGCCGACCGGCATGACGGTCGCGGGCACCGGAGTGGCGCTGGCGACGGCCAACAACGACACGACTTACGTGTCTGCTCCTGTGTACTACATCGCGGACCTCGGCGCGGCCGGTGACGGCCAGGGCGAGGCCTATCAGATTGACGCCTACGCTTACGCCGGCTCGACCAGCACGGTCGCGGTCGTCGAGAGCGTCTACGAGGTTGCTCAGGGCGTCATTAACCGGACGGGTGAATAAATGAATCGTAACCGCTTCATGACCGCTGTCGTCGCGCTCGCCGCGCTGCTGCTGCCCCTGGCAGCCCCGGCGCAGACGACCGTCAGCGAGGATTTCACCGGCACGACCACGACCAACAGCTGGTACTTCTTCAACGGCGCCTGCCTCACGGCCGGCACCGCCGCCGGCGTCGAGCCCTCGGGCGGCACCGGCGGCCAGCTGCCCGGCTGCACGGCCATCGGCATCGGCGGCAGCGGCTCGCTGTACTACAACGAGAACCTGGTCGGCGGCTACAACGGCGTCTCGGGCACGGCGCAGACCCTGCCCGACCCGGTGGGTCACGGCGCGCTGCGCTTCACCAACGGCAACCTCGCCGGCAACGGCGCCGCCGGCAGCGCCGGCGGCCTGCATCAGAACGGCGGCATCGTCTCCGCCACGCCCTTCCCCACCGGCCAGGGCATCTCGGTCACCTTCAAGACCGTGACCTATCGCGGCGACGGTGGCGGCTCTTCCGACCACGACGGCGCGGACGGCATGAGCTTCTTCCTGATGGACGCGAGTCAGCTCAACACCGCCGCCATCAACGGCGTCGCCAACGGCGACGGCAACGGCCTGGGCTCCTGGGGCGGAAGCCTCGGTTACAGCTGCTCGAATTCCAACTCCCCGTATAACGGCCTGATCGGCGGCTACATGGGGCTCGGCATCGACGAGTTCGGCAACTTCCTCAACGGTACGAGTAACACCCTCTCCGAGAGCGGCACCACGGCGAGCGGCGACAACACCGCGAGCGGCGGCGGCTACAAGGCCCCGCGCATCGGCATGCGCGGCGCCGGCAACGTCGCCTGGAATGCCCTCACCGGCGCCTACGGCAACAACCCGGCCAACCCGGCCGCGCCCTACTACCCCGTGTCCCTCGCCACTTCCTGCCTGAACGGCGGGGGCACCTACAACGCCAGCACCGGCGTGTGCGAGACCTGCGCGAGCGGCACGACCTACAACCCGACGGCCAACAAGTGCGAGAAGTGCGCGACCGGCGTGACCTATAACGCCGCCACCAACACCTGCGACAGCTGTCCCTCGGGCCAGACCTACGACGCGACCACCAACACCTGTCAGAGCTGCGCCAGCGGTACCTACAACGCATCGGGCAACTACTGCACCAGCTGCCCCTCGGGCCAGACCTGGGACGCGACCACGCAGACCTGCAACAGCTGTCCCTCGGGCCAGACCTACGATTCCACGACGCAGACCTGCCAGAGCTGCTCCTCCGGCAGCTACGTCTCGAGTACCAATACCTGCTCGGTCTGCCCGAGCGGCTCCACCTGGAACTCGAGCACCAACGTCTGCGAGACCTGCGCGAGCGGCATGTACGTCAACGCGACCACCTGCTCGGCCTGCAGCACCGGTTACTGGAACGGCACCAACGACAAGTGCGAGACCTGCACCGCCCCCTATGTCTACGATGCCACGCTGGTTGCCGGCGGCCAGTGCTACAAGTGCGCGAGCGGGACCTACCAGGCGGGCTACGGGCTGTGCTGCCCGACCGGCTACACCTATAGCTCGAGCAGCGGCAAGTGCATGCTCGGTGCGAGCAGCGCGTCCTCCACCACCGCCTCCACCAAGGGGACCGGTACCGGAACCGCGATCGCGCCCACGACGAGTGCGGGCGGAGCACCGGTCGTCAATTCCCCGACCCAGGGCTCGCCCAACTCACCGACGTCCAACACGCCGCAGTCCCCGACCGCGAGCGCCCCCGGTACCGCGAATCCCGACTCGTACTACGCGGTGCAGAACACCTGCAAGACCGGCAATCTCTTCAACTACAGCGTCGCCAACGCGCCGACCGCGGCCGGGGCGGCCAGTCTCACGAACGTGCTCAACACCGGGCTCGCCTCCGCCAACATCGGTCCGATCCTCGACTACGGCGCGATCCCCGGTGCCTATTCGGTGCTGCCTTCGGGCACCCTGATCGCCAACGAGAGCGCCATGAGCCGCGGCGCCGCGACGCCGATCTTCTACGACCTCTCGATTTCCCAGAACGGCCTGTTGAGCCTCTCCTACAGCGTCAACGGCGGCGCCTACCAGCAGGTCATCAAGTCGCAGAGCATCACCGCCTCCAACGGCCCGCTGCCGGCCAACTTCCTGTTCGGCTTCGCCGGGTCGACCGGCGGCGACAGCAACATCCACGAGATCCTGTGCTTCAAGGCGACGCCGCAGACCACGGCGGCGAGCTCCGCCGGCGCGAGCCAGCGTCAGTCGGCGAAGCTCGAGACCGGCGCGCAGGCCTACTTCGCCTTCTACAACCCGAACGGCTGGATCGGCCGCGTGACCGCGAGCTCCCTCAGCCTCGACCAGTACGGCAACGTCATCGTCGCCGGTACGCCCAACTGGGACGCCGACTGCGTACTGACCGGCGTCGCCTCGAGCAGCACCTGCCCGACCACCGGCGTCGCCGGTCCGACCGCGGCCCAGGCGCCGAGCAACCGCACCATGCTCACCTGGAACGGCACTGCGGGTATTCCGCTGCAGTACTCCAGCCTGACCACCTCCCTGCAGGCCACGATCGATGCCGGTGACAACACCAGCACCCCCTGCAATGCCTCGAGCCCCTACGACGCAGCGGACCGTGTGGCGTACCTGCGCGGCGACCGCAGCTGCGAGATCAACTCGCAGGCCGTCGGCCTGTTCCGGGCGCGCGATGCGGTACTCGCCGACATCATCGACTCGAGCCCGGCCTGGGTCGGTCCGCCGGACGCCCCCTACCCGGCGACCTGGAACGACCGCCTCTACAGCACGGCAACCAACGCGGAGAACTCCGGCAGCGCGCCGACCTACATCCAGTACACCCAGGCCAACGAGACGCGCCTCAACGTGGTGTACGCCGGCTCCAACGACGGCCTGCTGCACGGCTTCCGCAGCGGCTCCTACAACGCCGACGGCACCTTCTGCTCGACCTCGACCAACTGCAGCGGCAGCGTGACGCCGAACGACGGCCAGGAAGTGCTCGCCTACATGCCGGGTGCGGTGCTGCAAACCATCCACAACAACGGCACGCCCTCACTCGACTACTCCAACAGCCAGTACGGCCATGCCTTCTTCGTGGACGCGACGCCGGGCACCGGCGACCTGTTCTACGCCAACGCCTGGCACACCTGGGTGGTCGGCGGCCTCGGGCCGGGCGGCGCGGCGATCTACGCCCTCGACGTCACCAACCCGACCAACTTCACCGAGGCGAACGCGGGCAGCCTCGTGATCGGCGAGTGGACGCCGACCAGCATCACCTGCGCGGGAACCACCAGCACCAATGGCGGCGCCAACTGCGGCAACAACCTGGGCAATACCTATGGCACGCCCACCATCCGCCGACTGCACAACGGTGACTGGGCGGTGATCTTCGGCAACGGGCTCGCCAGCGCGAGCGGCGATGCCGGCATCTACATCATGACCATCGACCCGACGACGACCAACACGACCTTCTACTACCTGAGCACCAACACGGCCGGGCAGTCGAACGGCATCGCCTACGCCTCGCCGGTGGACCTCGACGGTGACCACATCACCGACTACGTCTACGCCGGCGACGTGCTCGGCAACGTGTGGCGCTTCGACCTGACCAGCAGCAACCCGAGCAGCTGGGCGGTCACCCCCGGTGCGGTCTTCAAGACCCCCGCGGGCGAGCCGATCACGACCGCGATCGTGGCCGCCTCGGGTGCCCCGTACGCCGGCATGGCGAACTACCTGATGCTGCTGTTCGGCACCGGGCAGAAGTTCCCGCTCAGCAACCTCAATCCCGCAACCTATGCGGGCGGGACGCAGACGCTCTACGGCGTATGGGACTGGAACCTCACCGCCTGGGACACGCTGTCGCGCGTGCAGTACGCGGCGCTCAGCGCGACCGCGAGCGGCCTCGGCGGCAATCCCATTCAGCAGGCCAGCCTCACGGCGCAGGTCGCGACCATCAATGCCGCCACCGGCAACCGCGACATGTCCTCCACCAATCAGATCTGCTGGATGGGCACCAGCACCTGCGTCGGATCCAACAACAAGTTCGGCTGGTATCTGAATCTGCCGGGCACGCAGGAGCAGATCATCTACAGCCCCGAGCTCGTGCAGCAGGCGCTCACGGTGAACTCGATCGTGCCGGCCTCGAACGATCCCACTTCGTGCGCCATCCCGACCGACACCGGCTTCACCTACGTGCTGTATGCGATGACCGGAGGGGTGATCCAGAACAACGGCTACGGCGTGTTCCTGCCGCCGAGTGAGCTCAACAACCCGAACGTGAACACCAACCCGGCGTACCTGGACGCCAATGCCATCGCGCTGCAGACCAACGCGACCGGCAGCTCGTTCATCACCGGGAACAGCTCCGGCACCATGTACCTGATCTACGAGACCAACCAGGTGCAGGGCGGCAACGGCGCCAACAACGGCAACATCCAGAGCGGCACGCTGGGCCTGAACCTGCCGCCGAACACGACCGGCCGCCGCATCAGCTGGATCGAGCGGCGCTGACGGAGGAATCACATGGAGCTGCGAATGGCGAGACGTGACCAGGGCTTTACGCTGATCGAGCTGATGGTGGTGGTGGTGATCGCCACCATCCTGGTCTCGCTCGCCGTCCCCTCCTACATGAACAGCGTGCGCCAGGGCCGGCGCACCGAGGCCAAGACCACGCTGCTCGATGTCGCGGGCCGCGAGGAGTCCTACTTCAGCACCAACGGCTCGCAGTACACCGCGACGGCCGCCAATCTCGGCTTCAACGCCTTCGGCGTGCCCTTCGGCAGCGGCTACTACACGCTCACGGTGTGCTCCCCCGCGGCGGCCGCGTGCGGCGGTCTCGCCATTCCCAATCCCCCGGCGGCACCCTCGTACCAGGTGGTCGCCACCGCGATCGGCAGCCAGGTGAACGACACCCAGTGCCTGCAGTTCGGAGTCGACTCGACCGGGCAGCAGTACGCCACGGGCACGGGCGGCGCCGTGAACACGGCCTACTGCTGGTCCAATTGATCCAATTTATAGCTATTAATATTCAGTTACTTGCATAAGTAACTTAAGGTCGTTTCCGCAGGCGGCTGCCGCGCCCTCCTGCAGTCCGCCGGGTAGGCACCGGGATCACCCTGCGGCGCCGTACCCGGCCCGCTCGCGCTCGCCGACCGCCCATCGCCCGCCCGCCCGGTCAGGAAATGGTCACGAATTGACCATATTTTTTTCCTAGAGTCTGAGCTATATTCCGAGCGCAGCCGCTTGAGTGTGCTTGGATTCCGATACCCAGGGCAGAACAAGAACTAACCGACGCCACCCCGCCGCGGAGCTCGCGCACACGAACCGCACCGACGGGAGGCGTCCCACGAGGTAGTGATGGCCACTACATGGGAACAGCTTGAGGGGGCGGCTCTGTCGCTCGTGCGTTCGGGTCCGATCAAGGATCGGCTCGCCGATGCTTATCGCAACCATCTGGCGTTCGTGCGGGTCGAGGATCTTCCCGAAGCCCTGCGGGAGGAGTTTCGCGCCTGTCACGACGCGCTCACGCGCGAGCGGCCGCTGCGCGGCGAGGACGCCGTGCGCGCCACGGTGCGCAAAATGTCGGCGAGCGAGGCCGATGAGCTCGCCTGCACGGTGGTGCGGCTGTTCGCCGCCATCGTGCGCGAGTACGCCAGCGCACAGGCTCCTCTCTCGCGCAGCAACGGCGCCGCGCTCAACGGCTACCACGGCCTCACCAACGGGGCGCGCGCCAAGAACGCCGCCATGCCGCAGGTGGCTGCGCTGTAGCGGCGCTGCGGGGCGCCCGCGAGCCTAGTCGAGCTTGAAGTCGATCGTGTCCCAGCGCGTCGTCTCTTCGTGACGCGCCTGGCGGCGCAGCGCGTCCACCAGCGCCCGCTCGTCCCATTCCACCACCTCGTCGGCGAGATCGAGGATCGCCTTGGGCGCCTCGCGTCCGCCGCCGAAGGGCTTCATCAGCACGACGGGCTTGTGGTTGGCCTGGGCGTACAGCATCTGGAAGGTGAGCAGGTCCGGCTGCGTGGCGTGCAGGCTCGAGAGCGCGATCACCGCCTCGACGGGTGAGATCTGCCGGCGCAGGTCCTCGCGCAGCGCTTCCTTGTCGCCACTCGGGCGCAGGTCGGGGGTACTGAAGTTCTTGTAGAAAAAATTACGGGCGCTCTCCAGGTACTCGAACACGCGCAGGTAGTCGTCGCTGTGCTCCCAGGCATGCGTGACGAAGAGGCGTACGGGCTTCGCTTGCGACATCGGCCCCCCTAGTCGCAGGTGATGACGGACCCCAGTCTCGCATACGGGGTGCGGAGCGCAAGGGCGGGATAGAATGTGCCATCAGCCGTGCGCCTGCTCGTCTACAACATCCGCTACGCCACCGGCACCGGGCCGGGGTTCCATCTGCCGTTGCCCGGCGCCGGCTACCTGCGCAGCAACCGCCGGGTGCTCAACGGCATCACCGAGTTCATCCGCGACGAGCAGCCCGACGTCGTCGGGCTGGTCGAGGTCGACACCGGCTCGATCCGCACCGGGATGGTCAACCAGGCCGAGCACATCGCCCGGCAGCTCGGCCATTATTCGACCTTCCAGTGCAAGTACCGCAGCGGCTCGATCAATACCTTCATGCCGATCGTGCGCAAGCAGGGGAACGCGTTCCTCTCCGGTCCGAACGTCGCCGGCGAGCGCTTCCACTATTTCGATACCGGCATCAAGCGCCTGATCATCGAGCTCGAGCTGAGCGAGGTGTGCGTATTCCTGGTCCACCTGTCGGTGAAATTCCGCCACCGCCAGTACCAGCTGCGCTCGCTGCACGACCTGGTGGTGCAGTCGGCGAAGCCGGTGATCGTCGCCGGCGACTTCAATACCTTCTGGGGAACGCACGAGATCTATCTGTTCATGCGGGCCGCGGGCCTGCGCAGCGCCAATACCGCCGGCCTGCCCTCCTACCCCGCACGCGTGCCGCGTATCGAGCTCGATTTCATCCTGGTGAGCGAGGGCATCGAGATCACCGGCTTTCGCGTGCCCGACGTGCGCTTCTCGGATCACCGCCCGCTGGTGTGCGATTTCGTGGTGCGCCCGCGCAGCACCGCCACCGCGGATAAGGCTGCCGCCACGGTCGCCTGAAAGTCTCCAATCCCATGACCACCGAAAACGCCCCCAACTGGAGCCTCGAGAAGGACGCCGACGGCGTCGCCTGGCTCACCCTCGACAAGCCCGGCACCTCGGCCAACGTGCTCTCCGGCAGCGTCCTCATCGAGCTCGACGCACTGCTCGCGACGCTCGAGCGGCAGCCGCCGCGCGCGCTGGTGGTGATCTCCGCCAAGAAGAGCGGCTTCGTGGCCGGCGCCGATATCCGCGAATTCACCGGCATCACCGATGCCGAGAGCGGTTACGGGCTGATCCATCGCGGCCAGCAGGTCGTGAACCGGCTCGCCGCGCTCCCGTGCCCGAGCGTCGCCGCCATCCACGGCTTCGCTCTCGGCGGGGGCCTCGAGCTCGCCCTCGCCTGCCGCTATCGCGTCGCGGTGGGCGATGAGCGGCTGTCGCTCGGCTTGCCCGAGGTGCAGCTCGGCATACACCCCGGCTTCGGCGGCACGGTGCGCAGCGTCCAGGTGGCCGGCGTCCGTGCGGCAATGGAGCTGATGCTGACCGGCAAACCGGTGCGCGCCGATAAGGCGTTGCGGCTCGGTCTGGTCGATGCCCTCACCACCGAGGCGCAGCTGCGCACCGCGGCACGCGCCCTCGCCCTCAGGGGTCCGCCGCCGCGGCGCGCGCCGTTCATGGAGCGGCTGCTGAGTGCGGCGCCGCTGCGCCCCCTGGTGCGCCGCTCGCTCATCGCCCAGGTGGCGCGCAGGGCGCCCGCCGATCACTACCCCGCGCCGTACGCGATCATCGATCTGTGGGCCCGCTACGGGGCCCGGGGCCCCGCCGCTTACGAGGCGGAGGCGCGCTCGATCGCGCACCTGTTCACGACGCCGACCTCGCGCAACCTGGTGCGGGTGTTCCTGCTGCAGGACCGCCTGAAGAGCGGCGGCGGCAAGAGTCCGGCGGAAATCCGCCACGTCCACGTCGTCGGCGCCGGCGTCATGGGCGGGGACATCGCCGCATGGTCGGCGCTGCGCGGCTTCACCGTGACGCTGCAGGACCGGGCGAGCGAGCTCATCG
>Ga0335073_10003502_pt1 | contig 21887 bp, 14 predicted proteins | sample Lox_Sample_22_FD_207093 | JGI IMG/M metagenome (GOLD analysis project Ga0335073, IMG submission 207093) | Soil microbial communities from Loxahatchee National Wildlife Refuge, Florida, United States - Lox_Sample_2.2 | ecosystem: Environmental > Terrestrial > Soil > Wetlands | place: USA...
ATTCCGGTGTCGCATTGTATCGGGCCGTCACTTTGGGCGGCGGCCGCCTGCTGAGTTCCGGCAGAACGATTCAGGGCTATCCCGCAAATACAAAGAACGAGCGCCAGAATTCGTCCTGCCGAGCCCCATGTCCTGGAAGTAGTCATGATCCCTTCTCCACTCCGATCTTCACCGTGGCATTGTTCCAGTGAGCTACTTCTCACCGCTCTTGGTTACATCTTTCACAGCATCACAAAATGGCTTCGAGCCTGAAGTGCGGTGAATTCGGGCATTAAATACATCGTCCCATGTGATGTAGGGATAGAGATGGTGAGATTTGGCCTGCTCTTCGAACAGAGCTTTTAGTTCAGCTAGTTTCTCGGGGTATTTCTTGGCTAAGTCGATTCGCTCTGTGTAATCCTCATTCAAGTTGTAGAGTTCCCAGGCGTTTTCATCGAATGGCTTTTTGTCTTGGGCGTTTCCAGTAATAAAGCTGTTTGGGTAAGGCAATTCAGCCTTCCACCCGTCGTGATAAATCGATCTCGCGCCAAAAATGTAGTAATACTGCAGGGTGTGACGGGAGGGCGCCTTGGCATCGTCAATCGAGTATGCCAAAGAGGTTCCTTCAACAGGCTGCTGCTGAATGCCCCTGATCTGCTCGGGCGCCTTGATGCCCAAGAGATCGAGTGTCGTCGGAAAAATGTCGATTACATGGCTGTACTGGGTACGAATTCCTCCTTTGTCCTTGATTCCTTTCGGCCAGAAGATGATGAGCGGATTGCGAGTACCGCCTTCACTGTTCGCATCCTGCTTCCAGAACTTGAAAGGCGTATTCGCGGCATGGGCCCAGCCGAGCGGATAATTCCCCTGAGTGGCGGAGGGCGTGCCAATCTCCCCAATCTTGTTCAAGTTATAGGAAATAAGTTCTTCTTCCGTAAGATTCTTGTCGCAAAAAGAGCGATCAACGTCCCCGTTCAAACTACCTTCTTTGCTCGCGCCGTTGTCGCCGATCATGACGAAGACAAGCGTGTTATCCAGTTGGTTGATCTCTTTTAAGTGATTGATCAAACGACCGACTTCAAAATCGGTGTATGTCAGATAGCCCGCATACACTTCCATGAAGCGCGCATAAAGCTTTTGTTCCTCCGCTGATAATTGATCCCAGGCTTTGATGTCAGGGTTGCGAGCGGGAAGCTTCGCATCGGCAGGGATAACGCCAAGCTTCTTCTGACGTTCAAAAACCTCTTCACGGTAAACGTCCCAGCCTTTGTCAAATTTGCCCTTGTACTGATCGCTCCAGTATTGGTCGACCTGGTGCGGCGCATGAGTCGCGCCCGGTGCGTAATAAAGGAAGAAGGGCTTGTCCGGAGCTACCTTCTTTTGACGATCGATATAACTAATGGCTTTATCGGTGATCTGATCGCTCAAGTGGCGCCCATCGGGACGGACGTGAGCCTGATCTTCCACCAGGTCCGGCTTGTATTGGTCGGTTTGCGAACCGAGGAATCCGAGGAAATGGTCAAAGCCTTTGCCGGTCGGCCAATGATCAAATGGACCGGCATCGGTCGCTTCTTCGTCCGGGGTCACCCCGTATTTGCCGACCGCGAAAGTGTTGTAGCCATTGTCGCGAAGAATTTCCGCAATGGTCCCAGCCGTAGCGGGCATCCTGCCGTCCCAACCGGGGAATCCGGCGGACAGAACCGTGTGTGAAAATCCGGAAACGTGCACGGACGCGCTGTTACGGCCCGTCAGCAGTGCTGAGCGGGTTGGGGCGCAGATCGCAGTCGTATGGAAGTTCGTATAACGCAAACCGCCGGCGGCAAGAGCGTCGAACGTGGGAGTATTTATCAGCCCACCAAATGTGCCGGCAGCGCCATAGCCCACATCGTCCAGGAGAATCCAGACTACGTTTGGGGCACCTTTGGGCGCTTTCACAGGTTCCGGCCACCATTCCTTTGACTCGGCCAGGGTTCTGCCAACGACTCCTTGATACGGCTGCGTCTCTTGCGCATGCAGTGCGAGTTTCGCACTCGCCGCAAGGATTAACGTCATTGTCAACGCCTTCAATACGCTATTGTTTTTCACAGAGCTCATCCCCCCCGGGAATTATTCTTCGTTTGCGACTGCTTACTTCACCATCGGCCCATCGGCTGCGAGTTCGCTGCCTTGGACCTTTGACTTGAAAATTGGCCACAACAATTGCGCGTACCACTGATCGCCCTGGTAGTGCGATATGCCGTAAGACTTCGGATATTCGCGGGAAATATGGGCCGTGCGAAAAATGACGTCCCAGAGGAAGAACATGTTCCCGAAATTACCTTTGTAGTAGCCGATGCCATCATCGGTGGTGGCGGCATGATGAGCATGATGCGTGGCGGGCGTCGAGATCAGCCGCTCCAGCACCCAGGCAACAGGATGCAGCGCCTTGTACTTATAAAATGGCTTGTCCCAGGGGATGCTGGAATGCGCGAGGGTGGTGATCACACTCTTCATCGCCAAAACGATCAGAGCCGGACCACCCAAACCCACATAAGACAGGGCCGCGACAAGATAAATCTGCGAAAAGAAAATCGTGTAGATCACATTCTGCCGGCTCGCCATGGCCATGCCCATATACGCGGCTGAGTGATGCGTGCGATGAAATCTCCACAGCCAGGGCACCTGGTGGTGGAGGCGGTGATACCAGTATTGCGTCAGATCATCGGCGATGCAGATGATGAACACTCCCCAGAAGAAAGGGACCCACGCGAAGCTGTTCTTCAGCCCGGGCAGTACGGCCGGCAGAACCTTCAACCCAACATAGGTGAAAAACGGTCTGAGTATGATGTAGGAGGCGGCGAAACAGGCAATGTCAGTGGCCCTTTCGGTCTTCGTCCAACGGTTTTCGTACAGGCCGAATGAGAACTCTACGATTCCGAGAACGATCACAAAGAGCGTGAGCCCGTAGTCGTGCAGAGGACCGAGTGCATGCTCAAACGACTGGTAGAAGCGGAGCAGCGGAACCGTGGGCTGTGCTGCCTGCTGCCATGGCCTCTGTCCGGTAAAGGAAAACGTGAGGAACATCAGGACGACCGGCAGTGCGTAAATCAGCACACTCGCCAAGGCGTTGCCGATGAGTTTCTGTCGAACGTCGGCGTCCATTTTCATAAGCACAACCTCCAGTTATTTAACCTGTGAGGAAACTTGTTCCGTCGCGGAGCCTGTGGTCAGCACTTTTCGCGTGAACTGCAGGCCACCCAGAAGAATCAGGAGCGGCACGGCCGTGGCAACAATGCCTACCAGTATTTTCTTTGCTAACAGCGTGAAGTCTTGCAATCTCATCGCATCTCCCTGATCTCGCTATCGCATCAGCGGCGCTAGCTACGGCGGTTAGAAGGTGAACTTCACCGCCAACTGGATCTCGCGCGAGATGCGCTGGAAGGTTGTAGGAGAACCCGCCGAGGAGATCGTCCCGTAGGCCGAGCCTGCAGTAATATTGGGAACCAGCGTCGTACTCGTGGCGGCAGGGCTTGGGGCGACCGCCGACGGATTGTTGAACTGCGGCGTGTTGAAGAGATTGAAGAACTCACCGCGGAATTGCAGAACCTTCGATTCGGCTATCTGGAAGTTCTTGAACACAGAGAAATCGATGTTCTTCGTTCCCGGGCCCTGCAGGATGTTGCGCCCGGAATCCCCCCACTGCCCGTTGGCCAGCGGTCCGGTCAGGGGAATGCTGACAAAGGCGGAGGTGTTGAACCATTCGTGAATGTTGCGCTGGCCCGTGGGCAGCGATCCGTTGCCGTAGCCGGGCACGACTTCCGCGCGCGGCGTGAGGCCATCGCCAACTCCGTTCGCGGAAGCCACGGAAAATGGCAGGCCATCGAAATATGACAGAATCGCATTCACCTGCCATCCCTGCACCACCGGCTTCAACTTACCCGCGGCTTGGAAAGGCAACTGGTAATTGGCGCTGGCCACAAAACGATTCGGAACATCGAGGTCCGAATTTCCATAGTCCGCGCGGAGATTGTAGGGATTCATTGCGTTGCCCGTAGCGCTGGCCGTCCCGGGGCTGCTCGTGTTTTCGTCGAGGGCGTGGCTATAGGTGTATGAGGCGAGGAAGGTCAAACCACGCGCACGCCGCTCGGCTGTGACCTGTAGTCCGTTGTAGCTCGAGATCTGGTTGGTTTCAAGCTGGTTGATCTGAGCAAAGAACGGATAGGGCCGATTGGCGGTGACACTTGTCGTTCCCGGCGAACCGGCGTTGATATCGACTAGATCGTCGAGGTGAACTCCTCGAGTTCCGACGTACGCGAAGCTCACAGTTGTATTGGGGAGGATTTCCCTCTGGATCGTAGCGTGCCATTGTTCGCTATAAGGCGTCTTGGCATGAGGATCCTGGGCATACACAGGCAGTCCCGGCGGCAGGTTGCCGGCGTCCGTTGCCGGGGTGTGAACGAATCCGTCCGAGGCAAAGTTGAAGGGAGTACCGTTTGCAGCGGGCGCTCCATATACTGACGAGTTGTTAAACGCCCAATAGTCGATCGCCGGCGCGTTGTTTGACAGGCCACTTGAATTCGTGACGTTTGGGGCGGAGTAGTAAATGCCGTAGCCCGCGTGGAAGACGGTCTTAGCCGTTACCTTGTACGCAAATCCCACGCGCGGCATGAAGTTCAAGTTATTGCCGCTCAAACCGCTCCGCGGAATGCCATTGGTACCTACCTGAAAGAGTTGCGTCGTGGACAATGAGGGAACGAAGTTATACATGCGATTTTCAACTTCCGTCCAAGGCCACCCCAGGAAGTTCTCGTAGCGAACGCCCAGGTTTAATGTCAACCGGCTGCTGACCTTGTAATTATCCTGCCCATAAAACGACAAGTCCGTCTGCCGGAATCCGAATCCGTGATTGCCGTTCGGGAAAGCGTATACCCCGGTTTTCGGCGCTCCAAAAAGCAGATCCGTCCAAGCCAATCCGCTATAAACGGTGCCAAACGAGAAGGCTCCGTGCTCATCTGCCGTCTGGAACATGTTGTATTGCAGGCGCACCAATTCAACCCCGATGTCGAGGGAGTGCTTGCCCCGCACGAGGTTGACGTTGTCATCCAACTGATAGTTGTTCGTTCCGATAACCGTCGGACTATTGCCGGCGTCGCCAATTGCCGTGTCTCCGGCGAAAGTCATTACCGGGAGTCCGTCAGAGTTTGGATTGCCCGTAACCTCGACCCCTGGAATTCCGAGCTGTGTCGGCAATTGCAGCCCAGCGTCCCAGTTCTGCGCGTAAACAAAGAACCGAGACCAGCCAAAGCGCGCGGAGTTAATTGTCGTCGAAGTAAAGATGTGGGTTTCGCTCAGAACAGACTGATGGGCAGGATCCTTCGCGGGTCCGCAAATTACCGTCCCGACCAGTGGCACAGGCAGAATGCCGGGTTGACCTATGTTGTCGCGGGCCTGGCTGTAACGTGCGAAGGCGCTGTCAGCATCGGAAAAGCGATGATCGACCTTCACGTCGAAGGCGTCCTCAGTGACCGACCGCTCTGGATTGAACAGAAAGTTGTTGGCAGTGGTAGCGCCAGGAATGTTGGGAGCCGCGTACTGATGATAAGAATTCAGAATATTGGCGCCGGTCTGGTTGAGGGCGGGATCGTTCAACGGAATGAAGTTGTTCGCGTACGGAAGACCGGTGATTGGGCTCTTGATTGCCTGGGAATAGGCGGAGAAGTCATAACCAGTGCTGGTCAGATTGAAGTCCGGCACGGTGTCGACATAAGTTAATCCCTGGCGAGTGCGCTGCCCGGAGTAGTCAACGAAAAAGAACGTACTCGGGTCCTTCCGTGAAAACAGAGGGCCGCCGAACGTGCCGCCGAACTCGTTCATCTTGAACCCGGGCTTGCCGGCGGTATCGAAGTAGTTTCGCGCATCCAGGGCGGAGTTGCGCAGGAATTCAAAGACTTCGCCGTGGTATTGATTGGTCCCTGACTTAAAGATCAAATTGATTGTGCCGGCGTTGCCACGACCGTAGCGCGCATCGGCATCGGTGGTTTCTTCCGAAAATTCCTGCACCGCATCAATTGGAGGGAAGACTACGACGGCAAGACCGTTGTGGTTCTCGTTATCCCCGATTCCATCGAGAAGGAGGCGGTTTTCCTGATAGCGAAGGCCGTTGAATGCATAAGACGACGGCCCGCGCTGCTGCGTGTAAGGGACGCTCACGATCTGGGTCTGCGCCGGCACCACCCCGGCGCCCAGACCTAGCAACTCAGCGAAGTTGCGGCCGTTCAGAGGAAGATCCTTGACGGCTTCCTCGCTGCGCAGATTGGAGACGGTGGAGGTTTCGCTCTCCAAAAGCTCGTTGGTGGCCTCGACCGTAACGGTTTGTGTGCCGGCGCTGCCGACCGTCAACACTGCATCGGCGGCGGCGCGCTGGCCAATCTCCAGCCTTATGTGTTCCTGGACCTTGCCAAAGCCAGGCGCCTCAAACTCGATATCGTAGTTTCCAGGATTGAGTGGGGGCGAGACGTAAAGCCCCTGGGAGTCCGTGATCGTGCTGCTGGTTAGCCCGGTCGCGGCGTTTCGGATGTTTACTTGCACCCTCGGAATTACCGCACCCGAGTTGTCCCGCACGACGCCGGTGATGGTACCGGTTTCGACGATCTGCGCCTTGAGCGCGACCGCCCCTGCCAACAGCATAGTAAAGACGACAACACGCCCCAATTGCGTCATGACAATCCCCTTTGACTGCGAATCATTTCTGGAACCGGTCCTTTTTGAGCAGGGAACGCCCACGGCTTTAGCGTTCTCGTTTATTCACAGCGGAAAGTCTCTGAGACAGCTAGTCCACGAAACTACTGTTTTCCGTTGCCACCCGGATCATGCGTCGTTGTCGAGCGCCAATGATCCGGGTGCTACATCGCAGCTTCATGACGGGGGTGGGCATGACCGATCGCGGTCCCAAGATCGCAGGAGGGAATATATTCAAGTATGTCTATCATGTCAATAGACATATTTATTAAAATATCGTTACATGCAAACAAAACTTTGCATGGTAGTGCAAGGCCTACGACACGGAAAAACTGCTCGGGAAGAAGGTCCTTGATCGATGGCTGCCGGGTTTACCGAACCATGGAATCAGATGGTGGGGCTGCGGGTTCGGTGATCTCGGCTACGATTTTCCTGACCTGTTCGCTTCGACGATCGCCAGGAGCCTCTTTCAAGAATAGCCCGAATTCTTGCGCCGCTTCCTCGCTGCGGTTGAGACTTGCGAGTATATTCGCTCGAACGAGATGCACATCTGGAAAATCCTTGCTCAACTCGTCCAGTTCTCGCAACGCCAAGACGAACCGGCCTTCACCATACAGAGCCTTGGCTATCTCCAATTGGCCCTGCCAGAAGTCGGGGCGCATCCCGAGAGCTTGCTGCGCGGCCGCTTCAGCCTTCTGGAACTCGCTGACTGAGTTGTACGCTGTTGCCAGCGCCAGGTACGCGTTCGCGTCAGCGGGATCAAGGGCCAGTGAGAGGGTCGCATCTTCGATGGCTCCGTGAAAATCTCGAGAAGACAGGCGCAGGAAAGCCCGCATGGAGAATGCTGCCGCGCACGTCGAATCGACTTGCAACGCATGATCGATCTCCCTCTGGGCTCCGGCAATGTTCGACTTGCTGAACTTCTCCTGTGCCAGTTTGAGATATGCGCGCGCCTTTGCCGGCACACGCAATGCTTGCGCGGAAACTGTATACACCTGTTGCGGTACGCCAGCGGCACCGATAAACGGTAGAGCGATTGTCACTTCACGATCTGCCCGATCGAGTATGATCCGCTCATCCCCTATCTGCCATTCTTTTGCCGCAAGAAGCACATATTCGCCGGGATTCGCCGCTGTGGTGATGGCAAAGCTTCCAGCGGCGTCCGTGAAGGCCGTGGCCATTTTGATCCCGCGGAGATCTCGCACCTCAACCGTAGCACGGGCGACTGGGTGCCCCTGTGCGGTCACGATCAACCCGTGAATAATGAGGCTGCGGCGGTTCGGAGATGTAGTTTGTCCAACTGCGGGGATCGATGTTAGAACGAGAAGCAGGAAGAGGATTAGGCAGGCAGGAACGGTTCTTTTCTCAACGGCAAGCCAACTAAGTCGATTTGGTTTCTTGCTATACCAACAACACTCCGTACGCTCGCGGCAGATCCCCCAACGGCTAGACGTGGAGTCCGCGGCCATCTCGCGGCCTCACGACCTCATGGTTGGTACAATTCACCAGCTACCCTCCAATTCGGGGCTTGTTCGTTCGTAGAATACTCCATGTTTGCCCTAGTCGCTCAGGATTTTGGCAATACCGAAACCCGATAGCTTGCTTCTCCACCTGTCGTTCTCCTAGACACAATAGTGCAATAGTGTCCAATGGCACACAATTGTACTTGACTGATGGTGTCCAATGGAGTACAAGAGAATTGTGCAGACGGTTGCGCCACCCGGACCTTTCGAAATCCGCCGGTTCCACGGATTACATCCCCACATTCCGGGTCAGCCGCAACCAGGGCCACGATGTCCATACGCTCCTCCTCGCTAAAAAGCTTGTTCGCAATTGCGAGATAAGTAGGCGCGCAGAGGAATGGGTAAAAGCGGCGGGGCTCGGGTTGTGTATATCTGGCGCAACGAAAGATTTCCGGTTTTTCTGATCACGGTTTTTCCGAAAAATCAGAAAGAAAACCTGTCGATGGCAGAGCGCAACGCGCTAAGGAAACGGGCGGATAGTATTTTCGAGACCTATGGGAGATAGCATGAAAACGCAATTCGAGCAGATGATGGATGGCCTTAATGACGTTGAGGCGTTCCTGGCTGGAGAGCAAGAGGGATTCAAGGCATATGTGCCTCAGGAAGTTGATGTCAAGGCCATCCGTAATCGACTAGGCATGACACAAGCCAAGTTCTCTGACACGTTTGGCTTCAGCCTTGACGCGATCAAGCACTGGGAGGGAGGTCGCAGGACTCCAGAAGCGCCAGCTCGGACATTACTGACTGTGATCGATAAGAACCCCACTGCCGTACTCACTGCACTGAATCCCGCTGCGTTCGCTGCCGCTGTCGGCTCTTCTAAGCCCACCACAGTCGACGTCAGCCGTCATAGAAAGCTTCAGGCGTCTCGTCGCGTTGCAAGACGAAACGCTCATTCTGTCGGGAGAAAAAGAATCGCGAAGTGAAAGGCTTTGATTACACCGAACCCAAAGGGATTGGTAATTGAGTGCGCGAATCACGAGTTCTTGAACCCGCGATTTCAACCCATGATCACTGCGTCTCTCACGACTTATCAAGAACTTAGGCGGCCACCCAGAGTCACGTAAGTCGTTCAAACTACAACATAAACAAGCCCTGAAAAGGCTGGCGTCGGCGGTTCAACTCCGTCCCTGGCCACCATTCATACTGCGAATCAATCATGTAACTCTAATTCTTGATTTGTTACATTCGGCGAAAATCCAGGAAGATCCACGTTGTTCGATCCTCCTGATCCCCTGCCCATACTGCGCGGATCGCCGATGACTGCAATACCGTCCGCATTCCGTTGCACATCAGCTCCGTCCGGGCCCAACGGGAATTTCGCTGGATGGTCCCGTTGGAAGAGGAAAGGATGCCCGACCGGTCCGTCGCCGTACACGAGGAGGAAATCAAACACTTTGGCCATGCCCACATAGGGGACAGCCTGGTACACGATCTCCTTGATTTCTACCGAAGGTGCTCGTTGATTCGTCTACTCCGATTTCAGAGAGGCCATGTCGATCGAGAACCGGTACTTCACATCCGACTTAAGCAGTCTGTCGTAAGCTTCGTTGATTTTCTGGATCGGTATGACTTCCACATCGGCTGTGATGTTGTGTTGCCCGCAGAAATCGAGCATTTCCTGGGTTTGCCGGATACCGCCAATATTCGAGCCGGAGAAGTTGCGATTGCGCATAATCAGGGAGAATCCAGCCACACCGAGAGGCTTGGCAGGCGCGCCGAGAATCGTGAGATTACCGTCGCGGGCGAGCAGGTTCATGTATGCATTGATGTCGTGATCAGCGGAAACCGCGTCGAGAATGAAATCGAAGCTGGGACGGTGTTCAAGGGTGCGGATTCTTCGAGTGCTATGATTGCTAACGTCGCTGTCTTCTTTCGCTGGCGTTTATGGATCCCAGTGAACTAGAACAACTCAAAGAAATCTTCTACGCGGCGATTCAAGAATCGCCGAACCAGCGGGCCGGGTTCCTGGCAAAAGCCTGCGGCAGCGATGAGAATCTTCTAGCTGAAGTCACGCGTCTGCTTGCTGAGCACGACAGTGCGGATGGATTTCTCGAGAGTCCATTCAGCAGCGTCTCATCCCTTCGGTATTCAGCTGAGGGCGACAAGAACCTTGAAAATCGAATCATAGCTGGACGCTATCGGGTTGTGAGCTTTCTCGGTGAAGGTGGGATGGGGGTGGTGTACAAAGCCGAGGATACTCGGCTTCCAAGGTTTGTTGCCCTCAAGTCGCTGGGCAGAGCGCTAGCGGGAGACGCGACGTCTCTGGAGCGCCTGCGACGGGAAGCACACGCTGCATCCAGCCTGAATCACCCTAATATCTGCACTATCCATGACGTGGTGGAAAGCGAAGGCCACACTTTTATCGTGATGGAATATTTGGAAGGGCAGACACTCCGGGAGATGATCAGAAGCGGATGCTTCAGTACAGGGAACACCAAGTCCCAGCGAAACGAGGCGCCCCTTGCCCTCGACAATCTAATAAGAATCGCTACGCAGATCATCGAAGGCCTTGAGGCGGCTCACGCCAAAGGCATCGTGCACCGCGACATCAAGCCGGCGAATCTTTTTGTAACGAAAGCTGGGCTCGTGAAAATTCTAGACTTCGGGATCGCGAAAATGGCGCGACCTTTTGACGGTGATGCAGCATTTGCCGGCCATGCACAATCCGGTCTCCATTTTGAAGAGCACCTAACTATGGGAGTGGCCGCGGGTACGATTGGCTATATGTCGCCGGAGCAAGTGAATGCCAAGGAGTTGGACGCTCGTACCGATTTGTTCTCATTAGGCGCAGTGCTTTACGAGATGACCACGGGGACGATGCCCTTCGCTGGGCAGAGCACCAAGCTGGTTCTTGACTCGATCCTGAGGCAGCAGACGATTCCAGCAGAGCGGTTGAATCCAACCCTTCCACCAAAGTTGGCAGCGGTGATTGCAAAATGTTTACAGAAGGACCGCGATCTGCGTTACCAAAAGGCCTCGGACGTTCGAGCGGATCTGCAACATCTGAAATCGGATTTGAATCTCCCTGACTCGGCAGCGCGGCCCTTCGGCGGAAGAGCGAACTGGACGGGAGGTCTTCGGCGATTGAGGGGCGTGAAAGCGATCGAATTTGCCGCTACGATTGCTATCACTCTTGCCCTTGCGGCCTATATCTCGGTCCGGCTGCTGGCATTTCCCGACCAGCCCAGAATCGGCAGGCTCGACGGTTCGTCGCTGGTAATTCTGGATGGGAAAGGAAGAGAACTCTGGAAGGAATTCTTTCCTGAGGGATTTGGGCCAGACTACTACTACAACGAGAAGCTCTCCTGGGTGGGTGGAACGCACCTCTGGTTCGCGGATCTCGAAGGGAAAGGTCATACCAGCGTCCTATTCTCTTATTCCCCGAGAACCACGGGTTTCGAGGCGCACTCGTCAACACTGATCTGCTTTTCCGATCGCGGCAAAGAGAAATGGCGCTGGTCTCCTGGCCGGGAATTGCCGGAACTCGCCGGCAGTCCTGCGATCTATAAGACCTTTGCTCTTGGGGTGTTGAAAGCGACTCAGAGTAGACCGGCGCGGATCGTCGTTGCCAATGCGCACGCGGTCTGGTGGCCGAGTCAGATTGCGATCCTGGACGCGAATGGCAAGACTCTCTCTGAATACTGGCATTCTGGCGCGTTAACGCAAGTTGGGCTGGCGACTTTGGAGGGGGATGGGAAAGAAGAAATCATCCTGACAGGGGTCAGCGAGTACGACCATCAAGCCACATTGGTCGTACTCGACCCGGACCGGGTGTTCGGAGCTTCAAAGGAAGTGCGGCCTGAGTTTCAGATCCACGGCATGGGGGAAGCCCAAGAGCGATTGCGCCTGTTGTTTCCACGCAGCGATCTGAACCGGGCGCTGTACCAGTACAACCAGGCCCTTCAGCCAACCGTGGAACATGGTGCGCTTCGAGTTACGGTGGCAGAATGCATCAACGCTCTCACTGGATGCCAAATCTGGTATGAATTCGACAGAAACTTTCACGTGATCGCGGCATATGCTGGAGGCGACGAATTTCGCAGTGCTCATAACCGCTTCTATCAAACCGGTAAAGATGCGCATACCCTCAGCGCAGAGGAGCAAGCAGCGTTTTTGAAGATTCGTTGTCTCGTGGGATGCGAGACGGAATTTGTGCCGGTCGGGAAGCTCGTCCCTTGATCGAGTAAGCGAATTGTGTCATGAGGGCGGGAATTCGTCGGAGCATCCGGCGAATTCCGGTGCTGATGAAAGTTTGGTAGAACGTTTCGTTCACAGAATTCGCGCTTCTGGCAGTGTCAGGAAATACTCCCGGCAGGTTGGATGGAGAATTCACGATCCAGCCTATCTTGAGCGAATCTCACCTTCTGCTGATTCTGGGTGATGGCTTGTGTCTTAGGAGAGTTCGCCATGCAACCAGGCGCGAGCTACGGCCCAGTCCCGCTTTACTGTACGGGGTGAAATGCACAGGACTTCGGCCGTTTCTTCCACCGTAAGCCCGCCAAAAAAACGCAGCTCCACGATATGGGCCTGTTGAGGATCAATTCGTTCCAGACAGAGCAAAGCGTCGTCTAGCTCGATCACGTCGCGCGATCTCGCCGAAGAGGCATCAGCTTCGTTATTCATGGAAACAAAAATCTGGGCGCTGCCACCGCGTTTCACTGCGTGCCTCGCTCGCGCGTGTTCCACCAGAATTTGCCGCATCAGGCGCGCGGCAATCCCGAAGAAATGTGCCCGATCACGCCATTCCTTGCTCTCCTGTGCCACTAGGCGGAGATATGCCTCATTGACGAGACCGGTGGGCTGCAATGTGTGATCGGGCCGTTCGCCTCTCATGTAGCTCGCGGCAAGCCGGTGTAGATGATCGTAAACGAGCGGGATGAGCTGGGCCTCAGCTCCAGGGCTACCATGGCTGAATTCGACGAGCAGACGAGTCACGTCTCCGGATGCGGGTTCCACACGTACCTTTCTGACTATCCGACGAGCAGAATTCTAGAGGATTTGCTGGCTTCTGGAAGAATTTTCTCTGCGTGTTGGCCCGCTTTAACAAAGATTTTCGCACCCTAAAGTGGGGGCGATTGTGACCACACCCTGGCGCGAACGCGCCAGAAGGCCCTCTTCTCAGATTAGTGCGGCCACTAGGAGGGCCCATGACAAAGGCGCACTTCATTCTTTCTTTATTGGTTCTCGTCGTTGCTTCCTGTTTCGTCCGGGCCCAAACACCACCTTGCGGCAAGGCAATTGTGGAAATAGAGGGTCCGAAAGACTACGAACAGTTTGTCGCAGCTTCTCCCGAGCAGGTGAAGAGTGCGTTGTTGAAGGCGATTCCAGCGTTGGGAGCCAAGGTCCACAAGAACGACGGACTGCACATCGAAACAGAAGACGATACGGCTCTGAGGCAAGCGATCCAACAGATGAATAAAGATTCCGGCGTCCGCGGGAAATACGAGGGGCTGGGAGCGTTGGGCAAGATTGTTATAGATATTCGGGAAACGACACAAGGCGCCGAGAAAGGTTCCTTATTGCATATCGAGTTTCACAGGAATGGGTTTGTTGGCCGGATGGGAGGGGAAGGCTATTCCAAGCCTTTGGCGGAAGAAACCGGATGCCTGGTCAAACTGCTGGGCGCGAATGATCCGGTAAAGAATCCGCGTGGAGTGGATTCACAGAACCCGTCGCCGGCACGCGCCCTTAGCTTGCCGGAAGGCACAACGCTGCAAGTGTTTTTGCTCGACCCGCTTTATTCAAAGAAGCTCGAAAAGAAAGGGATCGGAGAAACCATTCAGTTTGAAGTGGCTGAGGATGTCGTCGTAGACGGGGTGACGGTGGTGCGGCGCGGAGCATTGGCTACGGCTCACATGTCCGAAGTGCAAAAGTCAAAGATAGCCGGCCGGCATGCCGAAATGGATTTTGTGTTTGACACGGTCACGGCCGTCGACGGCCAGAGTGTCCCAATTAAAGCGGGAGATGAAAAGACTCGAGGTGGCCGGCACAACGAGACTGTGCGCAACCTCATGATCTCGCCAGCCTTTGGATGGATGGCCAAGGGCAGCGAAGTGCTGATCCGCGCAGGGACAGGTTACGACGTTGAGGTTTCCGGCCAACACACAATTCAAAGCGGGCAGTAAGTGCGATGCGATACCTGAATAAGGCATTGACGCTGTGTCTGATGATCGGGTGCGCGGTTAGCTCTGCAAGTGCCGTTGAGCCCGGATGTGTCTCGTCCGAGTCGCCGGGTGGAGAGCGGGTGGTCACTCAAGTATTGGTTGCGCCGCTGCCTCGCACGCATGAAGTGGTCGCCGATGCGATGCAAGCGATGGGAGTGTTTCTTTTTCGGGACAGCGAGGAAGTTGTAGAAGGAGAAAGGACTCAGGAGCGGGTCGCGGTGTTGGCCCTTCCGCATGGCGACGAAGCGATACGAGCGGAACTCACCGCTTTGACCCAGGATGGTGAGCCAACGACGCAGGTTCGCGTGGAGACGCGGCGCGGCAGCAACAAAAAAGGAAACCCGAAACACATCTGGTCGGCGGCGGTACTGGACGAGGCGGCATGCCTGCTGGCGTTGCTCAGTTTGGATGATCCAAGTCATCGACCCAAGACCGGAGCACCGGATGGCCCCGAGGTTCAGCTTGCAGATGCTACCCAGGTCGCAGTGCGATCTCGCCGTTTCTTCTTCGATACGGACTTAAAGGCACACAGGCTTGTCCCCTTTGAAACCGCTGAGGATCTTGTAATCAACAATTCGCTTGCGGTTCCAGCCGGATCGTTGGTGATGGCGTCGGTGGGACAGTCCAGCGACATCGGGGAATTTGGCCGTGGCGCCCAAGGACAACTTCAATTCCGATATTTGGCGTTGCCCGACGGCACAAGGCTGCCGTTACGCGGCCTCATCGATTTGCGAGGAAAGGGAGGCAATCTCAACAAACTGGAGAAGGGCCTCGTCATTACCTCATCCATCGCGGCTGGTGTCGACCTTGCCAGCGGCACCGGATCCGGTTTTGCGGTTCCAGCGGGGACGCTTTTTTATGCCCAGGTAGATGGCGAGCAAAAGATCCATGCCACCCGCGAGAAAGAGAAACAGTCGAAAGGGGAGAAGCCATGAGGAATTGCCGGAAAGTGGGGACTGTTGCTGCTCTTCTTCTCTGTTTGATTCTTCCCGGTTGCGGCAATCTCGGCGCGACTGGAGGACACAGGGCGCAATTCCTGGTAACGCTCTCGTCGCTCTCGCCTTCGAACGTAACGGCTGGGGGGCCTCCGTTCATGCTAACGGTGAACGGATCGAATCTGGGACCAGACTGTAACTGGACGCTCGTCTGGAATGGCGGCACACAGATCAACTCTACGGCGCCGGCAACCTGCCAAGGCACGCAAGCTTTCTTCCTGATCAATGCAAGCTTAATTCAAAATGCGGGAAGCGCTTCAATTGCGCTCGTGGATGGGATCAATGCAAACCAACTTTCTAACCCACTGACGCTCACAGTAGCGCCGCGCACCAGCACGGCCTGCGCTCTTTTTGGTCTTTATCATTATGTGATCACTGGTTTCGACAATAACGGGCCCATGATGGGTTCAGGGGCGTTTGGAGTGGATGCCAGCGGAAATGCCACAGGCGAGTACAATTTTAATGACAGGTTCTATCCCTTTTACACCCAGAATATTCCGGGAGATCCATCCAGCTTGGCAGGGGGCAAATGTACCAATGGTTCCACTCCCAATCAGGGTACGGTGACCTTATCCGCTGGGCCGACCGCGTTCAACTACACGTTTGCCGTGCAACAGGGAGGTAACGGAAGACTGGTCGAGTCCGACCCCGCGGTCCAAGTTTTCGATGGAACAGCCTACGATGTGGCGGGCTCAGGAGTTTTTGCAAAGGTCGTTCCGGACCAGACGTTCAGCGGCAATTATGTTTTTGGCATGGTAGGGGCAGATCCTTACGGCAATAACGGCAACTGGACGCAGATTGCGGTAGCCGGAAATTTTGCGTTTAGCAGCGCGGCGTTGAACGGCGTCGCCGACCTCAACGATGGCGGGACTGTGATTTCGGATGCTATTCTCGGGCCGACCCCTCAGCAAATTCCAGTCCCGGCGGACCCCTATTCCATCGCTTCGTTCCCCGTGAACATAGGCACACTTCCCGGCGCGTTCACGCTTATGATGACCACCCCTTCGAACGGCCTGGTGGTCGGCGGATTTCCTCCCGAGGTTCTTGACCCCGGATTCGTCGGAAACCCGGGATACACATCCGGCATAAATGTTATCGGGGTGGTAACGTCGCAGGAGAAGGCGGGCGCTTACGACAACGGCGGCCTTAACGCTTCGCTGGTATTGAGCACTCTGGGAGCGCCTCCGCCATTGTGCTGCACGACTTCGACAAACACGACTCTTGGCCTTGCTTCTGGTTTCGACAGCAACTCCGGAACATTCAATCTTCTGTTCGACAATGTTTCCGGAGGAGTGGCCAATCTCAATCAGACCGTAACTGGCGCGACCTATAGTGTTGCCGGCAATGGTCGGGCAACAGTTTCCTACACTTCAGGCGGCGAGATCCACGACTACGTCTACTACCTCGATAATGTGAACGATGGCTATATTGTAGGATTGGACAACTCGGCGGAGTTCGGTTTTTTCCAACCGCAAGCGTCGGGTCCGTTCAACACGGGATCGGCAAACGGAACGTTTGCCGCCGGAACTTTCTTGCCGTTAACGCCCGGCTCACCGAATCTGGCGACAGAGGTTACGCTGAACAATGGGAATCTCACCGCCAGCGCGCCATCGGGCGCTCTCAGTGGCACTTATTCGGTCACGGCAACCGGAAGGGGAACCGCAACCGTGAGTCCGCCTGTGCTCGGAGGCAACGATCTCGTCCTATATGTGATTGATCCGCAAAGTGTCTTGCTGATGGGCAGCGACAACATGGCGAGCGATACCATCATGTTCATGCATTTTTGATCAAGCCGACGTGAAGCCGGGGAACGACGCAATCCGTAACCAAAGGGATCGATCTGGGATCGCCGGAAAGGAATGAACCCATGGTTCGCTACAAAGCGATAGTCGCAAATCTGTCGGAAACCTGGACGGAGAAGCCTCGCCGGAGATGCGCCAAAAGATCGAAAAGCATTTGCGCCGTTGCCACCGCTGCACGGCGGTTTACGACCGTACGCGAAAGATGCTGGTAATCACTGGCGACGAACGGGTCTTCGGAGTTCCTACGGGGTTCAGCGGGCGATTGCACGGCTGAGCAAAGTAATCACGAATTCTGAAACCTCATGAGCGCAGGCGCAGTTCCACTACCCTCATGTTTTTTCTGTTTGACTTTCAATTCTGAACATTTCTACAGCGGCTCCGAGGCGAACATCGGCGCTGGTCCCAGAATGGTCACAATAAATCGGCCATCTTGACGAATTAAGTTGTTGATTGAAAAAGGGTTTAGGCCTAGGGAATCCCGGAAAAGGCTGGCGTCGGCGGTTCAACTCCGTCCCTGGCCACCATGTTTTCAATCACTTGCATCTGCTCAAGAACCTCAATCGGTTCCTCGGAGATCGAAAGCTGGCCTTACCGGGAGCCTGCGTAATAGATCTTCGGTGCAAAACGCTAGATTCCTACGCTTTCCGGGTGCAACCTTCCGTTACTTCAGTTTGTCTGACTTCGAATTCGACTAATAGATTGAACGAGATAGACCGTATCATGCGCGAGTGGGGCGCCCAAAAATTGCCTACGCTCTGGCCCTCCTGCTGCTCATAGCGGGGCGCGCTTGGGCGCAAGAATATAGTTTCCGCACATTTGGAAACGCTGACGGGCTCAACAACCTCGCAGTTCGACAGATCTATCAAGACCGTTCGGGCTTCCTATGGGTGAGCACGGAGAACGGCATCTTCCGGTACGACGGAGATCGTTTCGAATCTTTTGGACCGGCGGAGGGAATTCCGATTTCATCTGGGGCAGCATTTGGCGAGGCTCCAGACGGCTCTCTACTGGCTGGTGGAAGCTTTGGTCTCTACCATCTTCGCGGGAACAGTTTCGAGAAACTTCCAGTCAGCTTCAAGACGATCAGTTGGTCGCAAGGCATCGAGTCGGACGGGAAGGGGCACACCTACCTCGGCACCGACTCCGGTCTGATCGAACTTCATTCTGAACCTGGTCACGAGGGATTCGCAGAGCGTGAGTTTCCTCAAGTGGCAACCTCTGGACGAAGTGTCGATGCGGTTCTGGTAGATGGTGACGTCCTCTGGTATGGATGCGGAGTGCAGTTGTGCCATGCGGATCAGAGTGGGACGCGCGTTTTTGGACGGGAGAGCGGGCTTCCGGATTTCCCTTTGATGGTGATCCGCAAAGATCGCGAAGGCAACCTTTGGGTGCGAGCGAAAAATGCGGCAATACTGGTGCGGTATGACGGCGAAACAAGATTCCGCGCGCCCACTTCTCCGATTCGAGTCGGCGTGGTCGGGATTCCGGGCACAGATGCCGACGGACGGATTCTGATCCCGTCCCCAGATGGTCTGCTCATCGGTGAGGAGAAAAGCTGGCAGAAGATTGATCAGTCCGTAGGTCTTCGCGGCGCGGTCTATTCGGTCTTCGAGGATCGTCAGCGCTCACTGTGGATCGGTCTGGCCGGTCGTGGACTTGCGCAGTGGCGAGGCTACCAGGATTGGAAAAGCTACTCCACCGCCAGCGGTTTGGCGAGCGACATCGTCTACGAGATCCAGCCGCAGTCTGACGGGACGCTCTGGGTTGGCACCGAGGGCGGATTGGTGCGGGGGGAGCGGCGACAATCCGGCATCCGTTGGAAGAAGGTTGCGGGGCTGGATAAGTTTCCGGTGCATAGCGTTCGTGTGGTTTCGAACGGAGATCTGTGGATCGGCACCGAGGCGCACGGTGCAGCCCGATTTCATGTACGAACCGGCGCGATCGAGTGGTTTGGTGAGAAACAGGGCCTGTTGGGCAAATCCCCATACGTCCTGCGCTTCGATCATCAGCAACGTCTCTGGGCGGCGACCGAGGCTGGCCTATTTGTTGCCGCGGCCCCGTATCGCAGGTTTGCGCGCGTCGCTGAGCTGCCGGCGGACCGAATCTGGACCGTCGCAGAGGGAGTCGATGGCACCATATGGGCCGGAGGCGCCGACGGGCTCTTCGCATATACGAAAGGGCACTGGAATAATTTCACCCGCAACAATGGGTTGAGTAATCAGGAAGTACTCGCGTTGGGCGCGGGACGGAACGGAGAACTCTGGATCGGATACCGTTTTGGCGGAGGTATCGACCGCGTCCGTTTGCAGGCGAAAGGGCTTGTCGTTGAAAAAGGAGTTCAGAGAGCCGGCACTGATGGGCTGGTGTATTTTCTGGAATTCGACGCATCGGGACGATTGTGGGCGGGGACGGAGCGGGGGCTGGACGTGTGGAACGGCGTCCGCTGGAGCCACTACGACACAAGCGACGGGTTGGCCTGGAACGACTGTGACCTGAACGGCTTCGCGCAAGGACCCGACGGCACGGTCTGGATCGGAACCAGCGGAGGACTCTCGGAGTTCGAGCCCACGCCGCGCTTCGTCGCCGATGAGCCGATCGAGGTTGTTTTCACCAAGCTGGTGATGGAAGGGAAAGACGTTTCCAGGCAGACGAATCCGTCGTTCAACGCGCACAACAACTCTCTCACCGCGCGATACTCGGCGCTAAACGCCTCCAACGAAAATCGCATACTGTTTCGCTATCAGCTCAACGGTTCGAATTCCACATGGACCGAGACCACTCAAAGAGAATTGCAGCTTGCGGAACTGGCGCCCGGAAGCTATCGGCTGGAGATAGAGGCGCAGGACGGCGACGGCGGCTGGAGCCAGCGTAAGGCGGAATTTGCATTTCGAATTCTCACACCATGGTATGCGTCGTGGTGGTTCATCGGCATCTGCGCGTTGACGCCCGTACTGGTCGCCGGGGTTGTGGTCCGGCTGCGGATATTAAGCGGGCAAAGAAGAGAGCGTGAACTACAGCAACTGCAGGCGGCACATGACGAGATCAGAAATCTTGCGTTCTTTGATCCGCTGACGGGTCTGCCCAACCGGCGTCTCCTGCTGGACCGATTACAGCAAACAATCGCGGCAAGCATGAGAAGCAGCCGAAAACGCGCGTTGCTGTTTGTCGACTTGGACGATTTCAAGACGCTCAACGACACTCTCGGCCATCACATTGGCGACCTTCTGCTGCAGGAGGTGGCGCGGCGTATTGTCGCCAGCATCAGGGAAGCCGACACGGTAGCGCGATTGGGCGGAGATGAGTTTGTGGTTCTGCTACAGGATCTCAGCGAGCTGCCCGAGGATGCGGCAGCTCAGGCCAAGATTGTCGCCGAGAAGATTCTCTTTGCGATCCACCAACCCTTTGTGCTCAATGGGCGCGAATGCCGCAGTAGTTCCAGCATTGGAATCACAGTGTTCGGGAATCGACAAGACAGCACCAATGAAGTTCTGCAACAGGCAGACATTGCGATGTACCAGGCGAAGGCCGCGGGCCGCAACACGTTGCATTTTTTCGCTCCGGCATTGCAAGCAGCCGTGAATGCGCGCGCGGAGATGGAGGAAGATCTCAGACTGGCGATCAAAGCCAAGGATTTCCGGCTGCTCTACCAGGCTCAAGTAGATCGCGGCAACTTGATCGGGGCCGAGGCGCTGGTACGCTGGAAGCATCCGAAGCGCGGTGTTTTGCCTCCCGACGATTTCATTCCTTTGGCAGAACAAACGGGGCTGATTGTGTCTTTGGGAGACTGGGTGCTGGAAACTGCCTGCAGGCAGATGGCGGCATGGGCGACGCGGAAGAGTACGGCCGATCTGACGGTTGCGGTGAATATCAGCGCCCGGCAGCTGCTCAATCCGGACTTCGTAAAAAATGTGCTGCTGACTCTGGAGCGCACGGGAGCCGATCCACGGAACCTTAAGCTGGAACTGACCGAGAGCATGTTCGTGAACGATCTTGAAGATGTGGTTGCCAAGATGACCGAACTCAAGTCTCACGGGTTGCGATTCTCACTGGACGATTTCGGCATGGGGTATTCGTCCCTCGCCTACCTGAGGCGCTTGCCCCTGGACCAATTGAAGATCGACCAGGAGTTCGTCCGCGACATTTTGGTGGATGCCAGCAGCAGCGCAATTGCACAGAGCATCATTTCGTTAAGCAAGGCTATGGGTTTGTCGGTTATTGCGGAAGGCGTGGAAACAGAGGCGCAGCGCGAGTTCCTGGCTCGCATGGGCTGCCATTCGTTTCAGGGATTCCTGTTCAGCGGACCGGTGCCGCCGGAAGAGTTCGAATCGCTGTTGCCGAAAGCAGCGAAGGCCGCTGCGCAAAATCAATAAAAGCTCATGTCGGCGTAGCTCCTGGAGTTGATGGGAGCGTCCGTTGTTCGCAGATTCTGCGAGCTTCCGCTGTAGCGGCGTTAAGTCGAGCTCAGTTGCATCGGCTCAACATGGCGCCAGCTATAATTCCCGCATGTAATTTTCGGAGAGATACTGATGGTGTCTTCATTCCTTCATCGATCAAGAGTGTTCCTGATCGCTGTCCTCTGCGCGATCATCACGCTGCCGGCCTTGGGCGGCGAAAAAGTAGCGATCTGGGTGGACACTTCGACGGCTGGAGCGAAGATCGATCGCAACATTTTTGGCCAGTTCGCCGAGCATTTGGGCCACGGAA
>Ga0335073_10003503_pt1 | contig 21887 bp, 21 predicted proteins | sample Lox_Sample_22_FD_207093 | JGI IMG/M metagenome (GOLD analysis project Ga0335073, IMG submission 207093) | Soil microbial communities from Loxahatchee National Wildlife Refuge, Florida, United States - Lox_Sample_2.2 | ecosystem: Environmental > Terrestrial > Soil > Wetlands | place: USA...
ACGGGGAACGGGTCGCTGGCTCCGGTATTCACGTTCCCGGCCTGCAGGCACACGATCGCGGACCCGTCGAGCGGCGGAAGGTCGCGCGGGTCGATCCGCCCCTGGCCATCCACGGGCAGTGCCAGCGCCCGGTCGCGGCCGAGCCCGACGATGCCCAGCGCCTTCCGGACGGTCGCGTGCACCTCGGCGCCCAGCACAACGGTCACCGGCGGCGCGCCGACCAGGCCTGCGCCGGCGGCGTCCCAGCCCTGCCGGGCGAGCACCGCGTCCCTGGCCGCGGCCAGGCACGTCGCGTTCGCCATCGTGGCGCCCGTGACGAAACCGCCCGCCGTGCCGGCGGGCAGCCCGAGCAGTTCGGTGGCCCACCCAAGCGCGACGCTGGAAAGCCGCGCGGCGACCGGCGACATCACGGCGAGCGCCGCGTTCTGATCCCACGCCGCGGCCAGCCAGGCGGCGGCCTGGGCCGCCGGCAGCGTGCCGCCAGTGACGAAGCCGAAGTACCGCGGCCCCCCGCTCGCGATGGTGGCAGGCGACCCGGCCTCGTCCAGCATGCGGAGCACGTCGGCCGCCGGCAGGCCGCGAGCCGGCAGCGCGAAGTCCAGCGTTTTGAGGCCCGCCACGGCCTCCTGACTTGGCGCGACGGGCCGGCCCGGGAGCGCGTCCAGGTACCGGACCGCGCGGTCGCACGCGTCGCGTAGCAGCGCCCCCCGGGCAGCCAGCGCGGACTCGATGTCTAGCGAAGGTCCTGGCATCACGATTCTCCCGTCCTCTGCTCACGGATCATCATCCCGTGCGATAAATCCGCACTGCCACTCGCACCGAGTTAACGGGATCGCATCGGAGGAAATCGATTGGCCATTTCCGCAGGTACGGAAGTTGCCGGTCAGGCATTTCCGACCGGTTGCGGCAAAAGGGCGCAGTGCGGATAATTTAACCGGTCTGAGGGGTGGGGGAGGGGCGGTGAGCGAGGATTTCCCGGCGCACCTGAGCGGGTTCCGGCCGGGCTCGGTCCTGGCGGGATACCGGATTGAGGCACACCTCGCGGCCGGCGGGATGGGGGTCGTTTTCCGGGCGCGCGACCTGCGTCTCGGGCGGCTGGTAGCGCTGAAGGTCCTGGTTCCAGCGCTGGCGGCGGACCCGGTCTTCCGGCGCCGGTTCATCGCCGAGTCGCGGGCGGCGGCGGCTGTCGATGATCCGCACATCATCCCGGTGTACGAGGCCGACGAAGCCGACGGCGTGCTGTTCATCGCGATGCGGTTCGTCCAGGGCGGTGACCTGCGGCGCGTGCTCGAGCGGGAGGGCCTGCTGTCACCGGACCGGGCGGCGGAGTTCATCTCCCCCGTGGCCTCGGCGCTGGACGCCGCGCACGCCGCGGGGCTGATCCACCGGGACGTCAAGCCAGGAAACATCCTGGTGGACACCAGGGCGGGTCGACCCGACCATGTGTACCTGTCGGACTTCGGAGCGGTCAAGGGCGCCACATCGTCGGTGAGTCTCACCCAGACGGGGCATTTCCTGGGTACCCCCGACTATGCGGCACCTGAGCAGGTCAACGGCTTGACGGTGGACGGGCGCACCGATCAGTACGCGCTGGCCTGCGTCACGTACCAGTTGCTGGCCGGGGAACCGCCGTTCGCGCGAGACCACGGCATGGCCGTGCTGCTCGCCCACCTGTCCGCCCAACAACCCTCGCTGACGTCGCGGCGGCCGGACCTGCCGGGCGCCGCCGATCATGTCCTGGCCAGGGCAATGGCCAAGACCCCGGACGAGCGGTATGAGTCCTGCGGGAACTTCGCCGACGCGCTGCGGGACGCGCTCGGTCTGGCGCCTTACCATTATCGTGGCTCCGGCCCGCTAGCGGTTCATCCGCAGCATCCCGTTACCTCGGCCGCGAAGAACGCGACATCCCAAGCGACAGGAAGCGGGACGTCAGCCGACCCGCCTGACCTGGCAGGCACCGTGACTATCGGCTCGCCTGGTGACGGGCGACGCGAGGACGGGGCGTCTTCCGCGGCTGCGGACCCCGGGCCAGGCAACTCCGGCGGGATCGGCGCACAGCAGCCCGCTCCGGACACGCTGATACCTGCCCGGCTTGATGCGACCCCGCCGACACCGGTAGCCGTGGCTGGCCACCCTGCCTGGATCCAGCGCCACCGGCTCCTGACGATCGCCGTGGGGTGCGCGGCCATCGTCGCCGCGGCTGTCATACCCGTCATCCTGACGATTCAGCCTCATGCGGCGAGCCCAGCTCATGCGCGGAACTCAGCCAATACGTCGCAGGCGGGCCATTCAGCAATCCCGCCATCAACGATCCTTTATAGTCCGGCGATGATCCTTAATAGTCCGGACACAGACAACAAAGTGGTCGGGTCTGGGCCGGGCGGCATCCTGGCCATCGGTGACGGCGATGGCAGCGTCTATCTGTGGGATATCACCGTAGGCAAGATCTCCGCTACCTTCCCCGACCCCGCAAGCGACGGCGCCGTCGCGGTGGCGTTCGAGCCGGGCAACGCCAGCCTGGCCGTCGCCGACGGCAACGGCAGGACCTACCTGTGGGATGTCGCCGCGAGGAAGATCTCCGCCACCCTCGCCGACCCTGCCAGCCGGGGCGTCACCTCGGTGGCGTTTAGCCCAGGGGGGACTATCCTCGCCGCTGGTGACGGCGACGGCAGGACCTACCTGTGGGATGTCGCTACGGGGAAGATCTCCGCCACCCTCGCCGACCCTGCCAGCCGGGGCGTCACCTCGGTGGCGTTTAGCCCAGGGGGGACTATCCTCGCCGCTGGTGACGGCGACGGCAGGACCTACCTGTGGGATGTCGCCACGGGGAAGATCTCCGCCACCCTCGCCGATCCGGGAAGCGCAGGCGTCAACTCAGTGTCGTTCAGTCCGGATGGTTCGGCCCTGGCCGCCGGTGACGGCGGCGGCAGGACCTACCTGTGGGATGTCGCCACGGGGAAGATCTCCGCCACCCTCGCCGATCCGGGAAGCACAGGCGTCAACTCAGTGTCGTTCAGTCCGGATGGTACGGCCCTGGCCGCCGGTGACAGCGGCGGCAGGACCTACCTGTGGGACGTCGCCACGGGAAAGATCTCCGCCACCCTCGTTGACCCCAGCAGCCAGGGTGTCGCCGCTGTGACATTCACCCCCGCGGGGGATCCCCTGGCCGTCGCCGATGACAACGGCGATACCTACGTCTGGGACATCACGAGCTAGACATCCTGACTGTGGGCGTGCCCGAGTAGCTGGATAAGCGGCCGACGGGCGAAATGGCGGGCCCAGCCTAGCGGGGTCGAGTTGTGGTGCTTGTCGCGCAAGCGCGGGTCGGCGCCGAGGGCTAGGAGTTTCCTGGCTAGGTCCAGGTTGCCGTTGGCGGCCGCTACGTGCAGGGCGGTGTGCCAGGGGCCTTCGACTGGGATGTCGCTGCGGCCGAATACGTTGACGTCGAAGCCCGCCCTTACTAGCAGTTCCACCGAGTTTGGGGCCCCCTGGCTGGCGGCCCACGTCACCAGACCCGGTCTCGACTCGCGGACGGCCGAGATGATCGCGGGGTCGGTGCGGCGCACTGCCTCGGCATCCCCTGCCATTGCCGCGGACACGAAGGCGTCGGCGGGGGACAGGCGCGGCAGCTGCGCGCCGAGGTTGACGAGCTGGGCGGTCAGCTCGCGGTGGCCGTTCACCAGCGCCTCCTCGGCCGGTGTGCGGCTTGGCTGATCGGAATGGCGCGCCTCGGTGAACGGAGCGAGCACGTCTACCCCGTTCGCCGCCAGGAGTGTCACGCGGTCGCGCTGGTCGTGCGTGACCGCCCACCACAGCAGGTTGCGGAGCATGACCGTCGGCGATTCGAGCTGGTCGCCGAGCAGTCGGTGCCACGGGCCGATGCCGACACGCTCCTGACCGAGGCCGAACTCGAACAGCAGGGCCAGGTGGTCGTCGCTGTCGCCGAACATCCGGTTGTAGAGGACCTGGCCGTCGTTGGGATCGGCGCCCGCCCGCAGGAGCAGGCGGGCGAACGGGATCGCGTGCGGGTGCCACGGCTGGCTGTGCTCGCCGTAGCCGAGGACGCCGGTCAGGACCGTGAACGGGGTGGGCAGGCCGTGCCAGAAGCGGCCGTCGTTCGGGTCGGCGCCCGCGTCAAGCAGCAACCGTGCCGTCTCCAGGGTGGCGGCCAGGCTGACTTGGGGATCGTGGCGCGCGTACGCCTGGTAGAGCAGCGGCGACCAGCCGTACGGGCCGCCCGGGCACGCGGCGGCTGACCTGTCGGCAGCCAGGAGGCGGCGGACGCTGGCCACGTCCGCGCAGGCGGCGGCGACGCGGAGGGACACCCTGGGGAGTTCGGGATGATCCGCCAGCAGCTGAGCGGCCGCCGCACGGTCCGACGCCTCGTCATCGGTGTATGTCAGGCAAGCCAACCGCAGGAAGCGATCGGGCAGCGGCTCGTCCTGGGGCGGCGCGCCTGGGGACCAGGCGCGGGCGGTGACGATCGTGACGTGGCGGCGCAGCCGGGCCCAGCTGTCGAAACGGTACCGGCGGGCGATGACCAGCTGCGCCGCGCTGAGCGGAAACTGCCGCGCGGGCGGCGCGCCGGGATAGAACTCGGCGACCGTGGCGAGAGCATGGGCGTCCCCGGCGCGCGTCGCGCGCTGGAGTTCGCGCGCCTGGTTGCGGAGCTGGCCGAGGTTGGGGTCCTGGGGCAGGGGGATGGTCGGCATCGCGACCTCCTTTCATCTGCCAGCTGGCCCGCGAAGCTGACTGAAAGGAGGCGAATAAGCGGTCACGACCGTGATCACTGTTCAGGTGGGCTCTGCCCTTCCCGCGGACCCGGAGGCGCCCCAGTCGCCGGACCTGATCATAACAAGCGCGTGACCGCCTCATAGGCCAGCGGGAGGATGACGATCAGCGCGCATACTGCGACGTTGACAAGCTTGTAGCTGAGGAACACCGCGGCGAACTCGCGCAAGATCGCGCTCGGCCAGTAGTAGGCGGCTGTCGGGGCCCCGGTGACCTGGCCGTCGACGCCAAGGCGGCGGGCGATGATCGCGGCGCGGAACACGTGGAAGTTGCTGGTGACGATGACGCACCGGGCGCCCGGCCGGGAGCGGTCCATGATGGCCTTGCTGAACCTGATGTTTTCTTCCGTGGTCCGGGAGCGGTCCTCGCGGACCAGGCGAGCCGCGGGGAAGCCGCGGTCGGTGAGGTAGCCGGCCATGGCCTCCGCCTCCGGCACCCGCTCGTCGCCGCCCTTGCCGCCGGAGACGATCAGCACCGGTTCGGCCGCGCCCTGTGCGGTCAGCTTCTCGTACACCTGCATGCCCCGGTCCAGGCGGCTGGCCAGCAGCGGCGGCACCTGCCTGCCGCCGCTGAGTCCCGAGCCGAGCACGATCACGACGTCGGCCGCGCGGACCGTGGCCATCCGGCTGTAGACGAACCCGTAGATGACATAGGAGACGAACAGGAACGACACGTAGCCGAACAGCAGCACGACGACCGCGGACAACAGGGTCAGCTTCGCGGACCCGGCCCGGTCGGCCGCGAACTCCAGGGCGGTCACCGCGACGATGGCGGCGCCGGCCAGCAGGGAGAGCAGGTTGGCGGGGCGCAGGCCCTCGCGGCGCGTCACCGTGATGCCGTTCACCACCAGGTAGCTGGCTGCCGCGAACGGGCCGAGGGCGACGAGCAGCGCCAGCGCGAGCAGCAGGAGCCTGGCGGGCACACCGGGCGTGTCAGCCAGCCGGTCGGCGGCGCCGAGCGCGCCGAGGGCGAGCGCGAGGCCCAGGAAGACCGCGTTGCTGAAGCTGCGCGCGTCGCGGGCCACGCCTACGAGGAAGAAGACGAAGGCCGCCGCCGCCAGCTCGAGAGCGAACACGCCCAGAGCATATGAAGCGCGGGCACGTGGGTGCCCCGCGCCACGGCGCCGCGTCAGCGAGTTGTATAGTCAAACTGACTGCGAGCGGGACAAGCGAAACGAACCGTCGAGGAGAGTGTCATGACAGATGCCGAGCAGGCAGCGGTCGCGGCAGGCACGCAGGACTGGGGGACGCCTGCGGCCAGGATCGTGGAGTGGTACGACCCGATGATCACCGCGGCGATGGCGCCCCGCCTGTCCGGCCTGGAGTTCCTGCGGGCGATCAGGGACGGGAAGCTGCCGCCAGCGCCTATCGGCGCGCTGCTCGGCTTTCGCCCTGTCGAGGTCGAGCCAGGTTACGTGGTCTTCGAGTGCACGCCTGACGAGTCGGTGTACAACCCGATCGGCGTGGTGCACGGAGGCCTGGTGTGCACCATGGCCGACACGGTGGCGGCGTGCGCCGTGCACTCGACGCTTGAGGCCGGCGTGACGTACACCTCGATCGACCTGAACGTCAGCTACACCCGCCCGGTGACCAGGGACAGCGGGACGCTGCGGGCGGTGGGCACGATCGTCAAGCCGGGCCGCCGTGTCGCGTTCTCCCGGGCGGAGATCGTCGACGGCGTCGGCAAGGTCGTCGCCACGGCCACGAGCAGCTGCCTGATCATGCCGGCCGGGGGTCCGAGCTAGCCGCTGAGGACCTCGCCCGCGGTCCGGGAGAAGACAACGCGGTCGAGTTCGCGGCCCTGTTCGTTGATGAAGCGCAGCACCATCGTGGTGCGCTGGCCTTTCGACGCCGGGGTGACGTCGAGGGCGACGAAGCCGTAGTCGGCGTACCGGGCCTGCGACCAGTCGACGGTCTCGTAGGTCCGGCTGAAGTCGAGTTCCTTGACGTACGGCCCGGTCTTCGCGGCGGGGTCCCCGGTCACCGTCGTCCCGCTGCCCGCGCCCGCGGCGAAGTTGCGGTCGGTCTGGCCGACGCCCGACCAGGCGTAGCGTGGGGTGCCCGCGGTGCCCGCCACCACGTAGGTGGTGCCGTCCGTGGCCGGCTCGACCTCGGCGGGCTCGTCCGGCGACACGGCGACCGCCTGCTTGGTTGACCGCGCGCTGTTGGTCGCCGGGTCGTAACTGAGCGGGTTGCTGCGCTCGTAGACGTGGTTGTGGCCCTGGATCACGAGATCGACCTGGTAAGTGGCGAACAGCGGCGCGAGCGTGGACCGGACGCCGCCGTCGGAGCTGTGGCCCTCGCATGTCGAGAACGCGCACTCGTGGAAGAACGCGACGATGAAGTCGATCCGCGGGTCGGCGCGCCAGGCGGCGAGCTGGTCGTGCAGCCAGCGGACCTGCGCGCCGCCGCTGTAGCCGGTCAGGCCCTGGAACTCCCAGCACAGCTCGTTCGCGTCAAGGCTGATGATGCCGACGTTGCCGTAGCTGAAGCTGTAGACCGACGGGCACCCGGACGGCCCGTTCGCCGGCAGGTCAAGCCGCTTGGCCAGGCCGCCGTAACCGAGCGGGCCGTAGGCGTCGACGGTCGCCGTGTCGGCCGCGACCTGAGCCGAGAACAGCTCGGCCTCGTGGTTGCCGGTCGCGAACATCCAGGGGATCGTGGCCGCGCTCGGCTCGATCATCGGGAACCAGTTCGACCAGATCCAGGGGTCGTAGAAGCCCCAGCCGCTGCTGGTTTGCGGCGGTTCTGGCGTGTTGCCTGACGACGGCTGCTGCCCGTTCGGGCCGTCTGGGTTGATGATCGGCTGGATGTCGCCCTTGGCCTGGGCGTAGCACAGGTCCCCGGCCTGGAGGTTGAACCGGGACGGGGTGCCGTTGGTCAGGTTGCGCACCCTGACGATCTGCTTGATCACCGAGTTGGTGGTGTTGCGATCGGTGTGTATCGGGTTGTCAGGGTCGTCCGGCTCGAACGAGCCGTTGTTCCACATCCCCCACACGGACTCGGGCACCAGCGAGGGGTCCCTGTCCAGGGACGGGCCGGGAATGCCCTCGTCGGCGAACGCGGTGAACGTGAACGGCTCGGTGACCTCGCCCGGGGCGGTCAGGAACGTGGCGTCGGTGGTGGCGCCGTGCTCGCGGCCGGCGGCGTAGCGGAACCGGTAGTGGTACTCGGTCCCGGGGGTCAGGCCGGACAGATAGGCGTGCACGAAGAACTGGTCGGCGTTCAGCGTGCGCGAGGCTTTCAGCGCGCCGGGCTTGCCGTCCCAGACCGGGACGTGGGTGAGCAGCTCGCGGATCTCCGCCTCGACGCTGTGCCCGTAGCCGCGGTCCGTGCCGTACTCCAGCCGGACCTTCACCGATCGCGGCGGGACCGCGTTGTAGGTGTTGAGGTTGATGAGCTGGCCGCCGACCCACATCTGCGTCGTCGGGTCCTCGCCGTAGGCGAGGTGGCGGCCGTTGACGACGAAGCCGCCGGCGATCGTCCCCGTGCTCGCGACGGCCGCCGCCACGTCCCGGCGGGACCACCTGGCGCCGCCGCCCAGCATCAGGCGGCCGGCTGCGCCGCCGACAGGGCCGCCGGAAACCGACCGGCGGCTCACCACGTGCCGGCGCAGGTGCGCCATCCACTCCTCGTATTGCTCGGCGAGCGGACGGTGCCGCCGTGGCGTCGGTGATCCCATGTCCGGACCATAGGGTCAAACCGCCCCTGGCGGATAGCACTTCGATGAATGAGCGGTGTCATACCGGGAAACGTTGCGCTACCTTGCGTTTTAACGGTAACTGCCGGCAGTGCGACCGGCCCGCCACGCCGAATGCACTGCCGCGAAGCACCTTGCCTGGAAGGAGAAGGTTGCCGTGACGCGAGGCGCCGGCATCATCAACGAGCAAACCGGGGCGCTGGTCGTCACCCCTCCCGTCAACGGGAACAGCGTGACCGTACCCGGCGTGGGCACGTTCCAGCTCACCTCGTGCCGCGAGGCTCAGTGCTGACAACACGACGCCGGAGCGGGAATCCACAGCGAATTACACAGCTGTGATTAACGCCCAGGGACACAGTTGGAGGGTAACAGGGATGAGCGAACTCGATGTGCCCCGCTTCCCGGAGGATTTCATCTGGGGCGTGTCCTCGGCGGCGTACCAGATGGAAGGGGCGGTCACCCAGGACGGCCGGGGCGAGAGCATCTGGGACCGCTTCTGCGCTACCCCGGGCAAGGTCCGCAACGGCGAGAGCGGGGCGATCGCCTGCGATTTCTACCACCGGTACCGCGACGACATCGCCCTGGTGGGCGAGCTCGGCGCCGGCGCCTTTCGCTTTTCAGTCTCCTGGCCCCGGATCCTGCCCAGGGGCAGGGGCAAGGTCAGCGGAAAGGGCCTGGGTTTCTACGACAGGCTGGTCGACGCATTGCTGGAAACGGGGGTAAAGCCGGTGGCCGTCCTCTACCACTGGGACCTGCCCCAGGTGCTGGAGGACGAAGGCGGCTGGGCCGTCAGGAGCACTGTGGAGGCGTTCGCGGGCTACTCCCGCGTTGTCGCCGAGCACCTGGGGGACCGCGTCACCTGGTGGGTCACGCAGGTGGAGCCCTGGGTGTCGGCATGGCTGGGGTACGGGTTCGGGGTGCACGCTCCTGGGCGGCGCTCCGAAGCAGACGCGGTCGCCGCCTCACACCACCTGCTGCTCTCGCACGGCCGCGCGGTTGAGGTGCTGCGCGGGACGGCCCCGGCCGCCGAGGTGGGCATAGCGCTCGACCTGGGGCACCTGTGGACGGCAACCGGGCGCGAGGAGGACCGCGAGGCCCTTCGGTGGTGGGACGGGTGGCATCACCGCTGGTACCTGGAGCCCTTGTTCCGGGGAGAGTACCCCGAGGACGCCCTGCGGGACTGGGGGCACCTGATGCCGGAGGTGCGCGACGGGGACCTCGCCTGCATCAGCGCCCCGGTCGACTTCCTCGGGGTCAACTACTACACCGGCAGCGCGATCGGGGCCGGGGATACGGACGGCCGCCGGGCCCGCCAGGTACCCCAGCCCGGGGTCCCGCGCACAGACATGGACTGGGAGGTCCACCCGGACGGCCTGCGCGAGGTCCTCGAACGGGTGACCCGCGAGTACTCGCCCAGGGCCGTATACATCACGGAGAACGGCGCCGCTTTCGCAGACGTGGTCGACCACCAAGGCAAGGTGGCCGACCTCGAACGCCGCCAGTACCTGCAAGACCACGTAACAGCGGCGGCCCGGGCCCTCGAGACAGGGGTACCCCTGCGTGGCTACTTCGTCTGGGGGCTCATGGACAACTTCGAGTGGGGCTTCGGCTACTGGAAGCGCTTCGGGCTCGTCCACGTCGACTACCCGAGCCAGAAGCGGACGCCGAAGGCGAGCTTCTACTGGTACCGCGACTTCATCGCGTCACAGCGGAGATCCAGCCAGTAGCCCCGTCCCCGTCCTGGCCGATCGGGCTCACCTGCGTCCTGGTGGCCGCGGCACCCTGATCCCGGCGGACGCGGATCAGGCGTGGCACGTGAGCGGGCGGCCGCCGTTGTAGGCGATCATGTCCGCCAGGCCCGCGACCACGTCGATCGGCGCGCCCGGGACAGCGTCGGGGGCGAGTTCGGCGTAGGCGCGGTGCAGGTTCCCGACGATGCGCTCGGCGTCCGTCCAGGAGGCGTACTCGCCCAGGTCGGCCTGGCGTGCGGCGTCGAGCGGCGACAGGCCCGCGGCCGAGGCGTCGCGGGCCAGGCCCTGGACGAAGCGCAGGTAGCCGACCATGTCATCAATCACCTCCGGGCCGCAGACCGGGCCGTGGCCGGGCACGATCGTGGCCGCCCCGAGCGGGCGGACCACCTGCTCGAGCACCTCGATCGCGCCGCCTATGGAGCCGAGCAGCAGGAAAGGCGTGCCGCCGTTGAAGACCAGGTCGCCGGCGAACAGCAGCGAGCGGTCGCGGATGTGGATGATCGAGTCGTTCGTGGTGTGCGCGGGCATGCCGACGTAGCGGACGTCGCAGCGCAGGTCGCCGGACCACAACGTCACGCCGGTCTCATAGGTGAGGAACGGCGGCGCCACAGAAAGATCGCCCCACTCGACGTCGGTCCAGACGCCGCGGAGGTTGTCGGGCAGACCGAAGGCGAGGACCTGCTCGCGGCACCGCTCGTGCGCCACGATCGTGGCGCCCGTGAACAGGTAGTTCCCGTGCGTGTGGTCGCCGTGGTGGTGGGTGTTCACCAGGGTGCGGACCGGCTGGGACGAGACGCGCGCGATCGCCTCCAGGTAGGCGCGGGTGCGGCGCTCGGTGGAGGTCGCGTCGATGGAGATCACGCCGGCCGGGCTCGTGAGAAAGCCCATGTTGTTGAGGAACCAGCTGCCGTCCGGCTGGATGTAGGCGTAGACGCCCTCGCTCACCTCGACGGTCTCGCCGTACATAACGTCGGTCACGCGCAGCAGCTTAGCCCTGCCCGCCCCCGGAAAGAGTTGACGCAACCAACTGGTTGCCATATTATTGCAACTAATCGGTTGCTACTTACGGGAGGCAGTCATGGGATTCCCCGATCGCATCGAGCGGACCGTCGAGCTCGCTCACCCGCCGGCGAAGGTGTGGGCAGCGCTCACCACCGCCGAGGGCCTGGGCACCTGGTTCGGCAACGATGCGACGATCGACCTGCGCCCGGGCGGGACCGCCCGGATGACCTGGAGCAGCGGGCACACGGCGCACATGCGGGTGGAACGGGTGGAGGAACCGACGGTGTTCGGGTTCACCTGGGGCATCTACGGGCTGCCCGAGGACGATCCGCGCCGTACCTACGTCGAGTTCACCCTCGAGCCCGCCGGGCCAGGAACCCGGCTGACGGTCGTCGAGACGGGCTTCGCCCAGCTGGCGGAGGACGACTACCACAAGGCGTACGACGGCAACACCGAAGGATGGGCCAGCGAACTGGGCGAACTGGCCACCTACCTCGATGCCGCCTGAGGACCTCGCCAGCCCTGACAGCGAGCGCGAGCCTGACAGCGAGGCCGTCGCCGAGCAGGTCTTCGCCGCCCTCGCCGACCCGAGCCGGCGCGCCATCCTGGCCGCGCTGGCCGCAGGCGGCCCGGCCACGGCGACCGACCTGGCCGGCCGCCTGCCGATCACCCGCCAGGCGATCGCCAAGCACCTTGCCCTGCTGGCCGAGGCCGGCCTGGTGATCGCAGCGCCAGGAGAACGGCGCCGCGTGCGATACCGGCTGCGCTCGGCGCCGATGCAGGTCGCCCAGCAGTTCCTGGCCGCGCTGGCCCGCGACTGGGAGGGGCCCCTCGGCGCGCTGCGCGACCACCTAGACCACACACCGTGAAAGAAAAACCAGGAAAGGCAGCACGTCATGAGCCAGAACTTCACCACCACCATCTCCGTCGACCAGACGCCCGGCGAGGTCTTCGCCGCCATCATGGACGTCTCTGGCTGGTGGACGGGAGAGATCGAAGGTGACACAGACGAGCTCGGCGACGAGTTCACCTACCGCTATAAGGACCTGCATTACTCCAAGCAGCAGGTCACCGAGCTCGTCCCCGGCGAAAAAGTCGTCTGGCACGTGGTCGACGCCCGGCTCAGCTTCCCTGAGAACCCGACCGAATGGACCGGCACCGACATTACCTTCGACATCTCCCGGACGGACGGGCAGACGCAGCTCCGCTTCGCGCACGTGGGCCTGGTGCCTGAATTCGAGTGCTTCGACAGCTGCTCAAGCGCCTGGAGCTCGCTCGTCAACGGAAACCTACGGCGACTGATCACCTCCGGAGTCAGGCAGGGACAGTGAGGCGCCCGCCGGTCGTCACGGCGCAGGAGTGGGAGGCCGCGCGCCAGGAGCTGCTCGTGCAGGAGAAGGAGCTGACACGGGCCAGGGACGCGCTGGCCGCGCGCCGCCGCCGGATGCCGTGGCTGGCGGCGGACAAGGACTACGTGTTCGAGGGGCCGGCCGGGCAGGTAAGCCTGGCCGGGCTTTTCGAGGGGCGTCGGCAGCTGATCGTCTACCGCGCCTTCTTCGGGCCAGGCGTGGACGGCTGGCCCGACCACGCCTGCGACGGCTGTTCCCTTGTCGCCGACCAGGTCGCCCACGTCGCGCACCTGAACGCCCGCGACACCACGCTCGCCTTCGTGTCGCGGGGGCCGCAGCCGCAGATCGCCCGCGTGAAGGCGCGGATGGGCTGGACGATGCCCTGGTACACCCTGACCGACACGTTCGACGCCGACTTCGGCGTCGAACAATGGCACGGCACCAACGCGTTCTTCCGCGATGGCGACCAGGTCTTCCGCACCTACTTCATCAACAACCGCGGCGACGAGGCGATGGGGAGCACCTGGAGCTACCTCGACATAACCGCCCTCGGTCGGCAGGAGGAATGGGAGGACTCGCCCGAGGGCTACCCCCAGACCCCTCCGTACGGCTGGTGGCGCTGGCACGACGCGTACGGCGGCGACCCGGGAGAGGAGTCAGCGGGCTGAGCTCGGCTGACCTGGCCTTGCGATAACAGCAAGAAGCTGATAACAGCAAGAGGCGCTCCTAGCACTCCTAGCGCACCGAGCGCCAAAAAGACCACTCCAGCAAAAGGAGGGTCTTGCTGTTATCAGGCCGCTAGGTGCCGCGAGCGGAACCGGACCCGGCCTCCTGGTCAGTGGTGGAACGCGAGCAACTGGCCGTTGTCCGCGACGGCGAGCAGCTCGGTTCCGGTCCACACAGGAGTGGCGGACATGCGCAGGCTTCCGGGCACGGGCCGCAGCTTCGTCCAGTGACCGGTGGCGGGATCCCACAGCGCCAGGTCGCCTGGGCGGATCTGGCCGCCGGGGCCGCTGCTCTCGGCGTCGGCGTTGTCGGCGATGATCGCGTCGCCTGTCCAGATGAACTGCGGGTTCACCTCGCCAAGCGGGCCGGCCGGGATGACCGTCCGCGCCAGCGTGACCGGATCCGCGAAATAGCCCGGGTTCCACGTGTACGGCGGGATGCAATTGCCGCACCAGATCTGGCCGGGGGAGAGCAGGATCGCGGTGCCGGTGAAGACCGGGGACACGACCAGCTTGTTCTGCGGCCAGTCGCCCGTGACGTCGCGCCACGTCCCGAGCTGGCGCATCGCGAGGACGTCGACGCCCGCGGTTTCGCCGGATCCATACGTTGTCGACGTGACCCGGTCCCATAGCGACCACAAGATGATCCGCCCGTCCGCGGCCACCAGCTCAGCCCACTGGGTCGGGTGGCCTTTCGGCAGCGTCGGCGTGATCACCTGCCAGCGCCGGGTCGCCGGGTTGTACGCGCCGACACCCAACCGCTCGTGCTTGCCGTCCACCGCGGCCACGACGATGGCGGTGCCGGTCCAGGCGGCCGCGTCGATGGTGAGCCCGTCGAGCTGTTTCGGCGCGGTGAGCGTGGACCAGCGGTCCTCGGCCGGGCTGAACAGCGCCGCGCCCGTCCAGCAGCCTGCCGCGCACGATCGGAGCGGGCCGTTGGCGACAAGGAGGTCCCTGCCGGTCCACAGGCTCACCGGGCTCCACATGTCAGGGGAGCTCGTGGCGCTGCCCGGGATGCTCGCGAGGCGGCGCCAACGCCCCGTCGCCGGGTCGAAGGCGGCCGCGTCGGGAGAGACGTGCCCCGGCGACTCGTTTGTGACGCCCACGAGCCCGCCGAGCTCCACTAGCTGGTCGCCGGCCATGGTCAGCAGCTCTTCTGAGCGCGGGCCGAGCGGCGAGTTGCCCAGCACGGACCAGCGGAACCGGGCGATCACGCCGGGCGGCGGCCCGGACGGCCGCTGTGACGGGGCGGCGGTCGCGAGCGCGGTCCTCGTGGTGACAGCCGTGCTGACGGTGACCGGCCTGGCCCCGGAACAGCCGGCGGCCGCGAGCCCGGCAGCCATCGCCATCGCGCAGACGAGCGCCTTTCGCATGGCTATTAGACGCCAGCCGAGCGACGCTGGTTGCTCCTGGCAGCCCCCGGATCGCGGCGCGTCACGCGTCGCGCAGACAGAGCGCCGCGCCGCCGAGGATCAGCGCGCCCGCGGCCCACAGGGCGACCACGCCGAGGCCCTGCCATGGGGTGAGTGGCAGGCCGCGGAGCCCGATGGTGGCCTGGGCGTCCAGGCCCGCTGCTAGCGGGCCGATCTGTTCCAGGTGCCGCTGTAGCGTCTGGCCCCTGAACAGCTGAGCCACGACAGGGAACAGGTAGACAATCCCGAGCACGATGCCGATGGCGGCCGCGGAGTCGCGGACGGCCGTCGTCACGCCGAGGCTGAACACCGCGACGAGGGTGAGATAGACGGCCGCGCACAGCGCTGCTCGCCACATGCCCCCGCTGACGAGGTCGTAGCCATGGGCGACGGTGAACCCGTGGCCCGGCAGGACGAAACGCGCGGCCAGCATCGGGGCGACCGTGGCGAGGACGGCTGCCGCCAGCACCGGGCCGGCGAGGACCAGCGCCTTCGCGGCCAGCAGGCGACGCCGGCGCGAGATCGCGGCCAGTGTCACGCGGATCATGCCGGTGCCGTACTCGCCGCCGGTGGCGAGGACACCCGCGAGGGCGGCCACCGCCTGACCGAGGTAGACGCCGGTGAGGCTGATCCTGGCCGGATCCTGGCCGCATGCCGCGGCCTGGCACCGTGCCGTGCCGATGGCCGCGGCGCTCACCGCCACGCTCAGCACGACCAGGGCGGCGAGCAGCCAGGCCGCGCCCGGATCGGACCACGTCTTCGCCCATTCGGCGCGCACCGCCCGCCTCACGCGTCCCTCCGCTCCAGCGCGAGGTACGCCAGCGCCAGGGCGAGGGCGGTCCATGCGCACAGCACGCCGAGACCCGCCCAGGGTGCCAGCGGGAAGTAGCCGTACGCGGGGGCGTACACGTCGTCGACCTGCGGATACTGGATCACGGTCTGCTGCAGCGCGAACGCCGCGGCCGGAGTCACCCGCATCAGCCAGTCGGCCAGGTTCAGCGGCACGACCGGGATGGTGACCGCGAGCACGTAGGGAACGACGATCAGCCCGACCACCGCCGCGACCGCGTAGACGCCGCGCCGCGCGAACGCGGCGATGGCCACGGCCAGCACGGCGCAGACGGCGAGCACCGCCGCGGTGCCGGTGACCACTCGCACCTGAGCCAGCAGCGACACCGGCGGCAGGTACACGCCATGGGACCGCAGCGCGCGCTCCCCGAACGGCACCGCGACCGCGGTCCCGGCCAGCCCGGCGGCGAACGCGGCCAGCCCGGCGACGCAGGCCTTGGCGGCCAGCACCCGGCCGCGCCGCGGGCACGCGGCCAGCGTGACCCGGATCAGCCCGCGCCGGTACTCGGCGGTCATGAACATCGCCGCGACAACCGCCAGGATGATCAGCGCCACGAACGTGCCGACCAGGGTCTGCCCGATCGTGACACCGAGCCCGGAGGGGCCGTTGGTGCTCGGGGCGATGTCACCGGATCCAGTGATGGTGAACGTCCCGCCCACCGCGCGGTACCCGCCGGGCGGGCCTCCGCCACCGCCGCCTACGTCCGTCCCCGCCCAGGCGTGGCCGACGCCACCCTGCCAGGTCAGCGTCACATGACTGAAGGCCGCCGTCGACTGGCTCAGGCTGCCGAAGATCTGCGACACCCCCACCGCGGTCTGGGTGTACTGCGGCGACGTGACGAACAGCCCGCCCTGCACGGTCTGCGGCAGTCCCGGGAGCGTGACCGAGCCGACCTTGGTCCACCGCCTGCCGTCGGGTGACGCGTAGCCGGTCACCATGGCGCCGTCCCGCACCAAGCGCAGCCAGCCGGCGCGCAGCGCCGGCCCGGCGGTGTCGCCCGTGAAGTCGTCCTGCAGCCGGATCCCCTGGGTGCCGGTGATCATGATCGCCGCATATGGCGACCCCTGCTTCAGGCTGGCCTTGAGGATGAGCCCGGCTTTTGCCCACGGCTCAATCACCTGCCGGGTAGTCCTAGGCGCCGAATTGGCGACGCTGGTCAGCGACGTCACCCGGGCTGTGATGGTGCCGTTCCCTGTGAGCGCCTGCCGCACGAAGTAGAAACTGTCAGACACCGGCTCTCCGCCCGGCCCGGTCGGAAGTGTGCAGGAGTTCCCGTAGCAAGACCCCTGGCCCCCGCCGACAACCCCCAGCACCCCGATCGCCACCGCCGCGATCAGGACGGCGAGGACCCAGCCGCGGACCGTGCGGAACTTGATCCATTCCGCCGCGATCATGAAGCTGCCCCCCGGTAGTCGACGGCGTGCCTGGTCAGCGTGAGGTAGGCGTTCTCCAGTGACCCCCAGCGCGCGAGCAGCGACGTGACCGGGCTGTCGGTGATGACCCGCCCGCGCCCCGCGATGATCACGTGGTCGGCGGCGTCCTGGAGTTCGCTCATCAGGTGGCTGGCGACCAGCACCGTGCGGCCCTGCGCGGCAAGCGAGCGCACGAACCCGCGGAGCCAGACGATGCCTTCGGGGTCCATGCCGTTGAACGGCTCGTCGAACATCAGCACCGGCGGGTCGCCGAGCATCGCCGCCGCGATGCCGAGCCGCTGCCGCATGCCCAGGGAGAAGCCGCCGGCCCGGCGCCCGGCCACCGCCGGCAGCCCGGTGAGCTCCAGTACCTCACCGACGCGCCGCGCGGGAAGATCCTGGGACCGTGCCAGCCACAGCAGGTGGCCGCGGGCGCTGCGGCCAGCTTGCAGGGCGCTGGCGTCAAGCAGCGACCCGGCGTGCCGCAGCGGCCGCTCCAGCGACCGGTACGGCCGGCCGCCGACCAGTGCCGTGCCGGAATCGGGCCGGTCCAGGCCAAGGATGACGCGCATCGTGGTGGATTTGCCCGCGCCGTTCGGCCCGGCGAACCCGGTGACATGGCCCGGCCGGACGGTGAACGTCATCCCGTCCAGCGCCTGGGTCGCGCCGTAGCGCTTGCGGAGCTCGGTGACCTCGATCATGTCCCTCGTTGTACGCGGGGGGCGGTGTCGCCGCGGTGCCGGAAACTGACACCTGGCTGACACCGTCCCTTGTGGCATCGTTGGAGGCATGCGAGTGCTGGTCGCCGAGGATTTCGAGATTCTCGCCAAGGCCATAGCGACCGGGCTGCGCCGTGAGGGCATGGCGGTCGACGTGGCCCTGGACGGGCTGGACGCGCTTGAGTCACTGGCGCTGACCCGGTACGACGTCGTGGTGCTCGACCGGGACCTGCCCGGGACCCACGGCGACGAGGTGTGCCGGCGGATCGTGGCCGGCGGTTCGGGCAGCCGGGTGCTGATGCTGACCGCCGCGAGCACGGTCGGCGACCGGGTGGACGGGCTCGGGCTCGGGGCAGATGACTACCTCCCAAAGCCTTTCGACTTCGCGGAGCTCGTGGCGCGGATACGGGCACTGGCTCGCCGTTCGGCGTACGCGATACCGCCGGTGCTCGCGGACGGAGAGCTGACCCTGGACCCCGGCCGGCGGGTGGCTTTCCGGTCCGGGCGGCGGCTGGACCTGTCCCCTAAGGAGTTCGCCGTGCTTGAATGCCTCATGGCGGCCGCGGGCCGGATCGTGTCCGCCGAGGAACTGCTTGAACGGGTGTGGGATTCGGAGGCGGACCCGTTCACCACGGCGGTGAAGACCACGATCAGGCGGCTGCGGCTCAAGCTGGGCGACCCGCCAGTCATCCACACCGTCCGCGAGGGCGGCTACCGCATCGGGGACGCGTGAGCGTCCGGCTGAGGTTCGCGCTCCTGTACTCAGGCGCCTTCCTCATCTCCGGGCTGGTGGTCCTGTCGATCGCGTTTCTCGCGCAGAGCTCCACGCAGCACGTCGGCTCCTCCGCGCCGCCGGTCGTCAAGCACCCGTTCGCGCGGGAATTCGGCCCCATACCCGTCGTGGTCGCCGCCCTGGCGGTGCTCGTGCTGCTCTCGGTAGCGTTCGGGTGGCTGCTCGCGGGGCGCCTGCTGCGGCCGGTCCGGGTCATCGCGGCGACCGCGCGGGACATCTCCGCCAGCAACCTGAGCAGGCGGCTGCGGCTCGGGCGGGGCGACGACGAGTTCGCCATGCTCGGCGAGACGCTGAACGACCTGTTCGCGCGGCTTGAGGCCTCGTTCCAGGCGCAGCGGCACTTCGTCGCCAACGCGTCCCACGAACTGCGCACCCCGCTGACGGCGGAGCGGACGCTGCTGCAGGTGGCACTCGCCGATCCAGACGCCGACGCGCCCGCCCTGCGGGAAGTCTGCGAGCAGGTTCTCGCACTCGGGGGGCAGACCGAGCGCCTGATCGACGCGCTGCTTACCCTCGCGACCGGCGAGCGGGGCATCGAGCGGCGCGAGCCTTGCGACCTCGCCGTTCTCGCCGAGCGCGTGCTCACGCCGCTCGCCGGCGTGGCCGGCCGCCGCGGCGTGCGGCTGGTCGCGCAGCTGGACCCGGCGCCGGCCGCGGGGGACGCGAGGCTGGCCGAGAGCTTGATCGCGAACCTCGCGGACAACGCGCTGCGGTACAACGTGCCCGGCGGCTGGGCGGAGATCGCCACCGCTACCCGAGATGGCCACGCGGTCGTGTCCGTGCGCAATACGGGCCCGGTGGTCCCGCCGCAGGAGATTGGCCGTCTCTTTCAGCCGTTCCAGCGGCTGGGGACCGAGCGCGTCCAGTCGGCGGGCGGTAACGGGGCCGGCGGTCACGGGCTGGGCCTCGCGATCGCGGCGGCCATCGCCGACGCCCACGGCGCGTCCGTTGCCGCCCGCGCCCGGGAGGGAGGCGGAATGGACATCACTGTCGCGTTCCCGCTGCCGCTGCCGGGCACGGGCACGGGCGCCGGGTAACGGCGCTTGGTGGCGACTACATGTTGCGCATCCGCAGGAAGCGACCGATGTCGTCCTTGCCGGCCACGATTGCCACGCACACGATTACCGCTGCTCCCGCGGTCGCCACCACGAGCCACTTGTTCATCTGGGCACCTCCCCGTACGAGAATCAGAATCGTCCGAGCCCCCTGTCTCCTGTCTTTCCCGCGACGGCGCCGCCTAAGGCAGGCTTGACGCATGGCTGACGCGTTTGAGTTCCCGCTGCGGGTCCGGTACATCGAAGCCGACGCGCAGGGCGTCGTCTTCAACGCCTGGTACCTGACGTACTTCGACGAGGCGTTCACGGCTTTCCTCGGCGCGCGCGGGCTGCCGTATCCGGCGCTGATCGACGCCGGCTTCGACTTCCAGCTCGTCCATTCGGAGATCGACTGGACGACCGGCCTGCGCTGGCCTGACGACTTCGTGGTGGCGGTGTCCACGGCCCGGCTCGGGCATACCAGCTTCGCGATGGACTTCGAGGTCCGCCGCGGCGCGGGGGAGGTCACCTGTAGCGCCAGGACGGTGTACGTGGCCGTGACGACCGACAGCGCGGGCAAGTGCCCTATCCCGCCCGTGCTCGCCGCGGCACTCGGCGAGCCCGCGCCGCTGCGGGCCGGCTGAGCCTACCCCGCGTCCGCCCAGCCGACGTGCGGTCGGCGGGCCTCGTACGCGTCCCTGATCAGCCGGACGAACTCTGCCGCCTTCAGCACGCCCTTGAAGCCGACGGCGACGTCGGTCACCTGGACACTCGCGGCCGCGACTTCCGCCGCACCGACGACCGCGATCAGATGGTCGCGGCGCTGCCGGCTCAGCCGCACGCGCGCGCCCAGGGAACCGCTGAACTCGAGCCGGGGGCGCAACCCCGCCGCCAGCAAGTCGCCGGCCAGGCCACGTGCCGCCGCGTCCTGTTCCGGGCTAACGGGCAGCACGCAGACCTGGACCGGCGCCAGCCACAGCGGCAGTCGCCCCTGGTAACGCTCAAGCAGCGCCGCCACGACGCGCTCCATCGCCCCCACAGTGCCGCGGTGGATCATCACGACCCGCTGCCGGGAACCGTCCGCGGCGTCGTAGGTCAGGTCGAAGCGCTCGGGCTGGTTGAAGTCCAGTTGCACGGTCGCGATGCTCTCCTCGTGGCCGCGGCCGTCACGAACCTGCAGGTCCAGCTTCGGGCCGTAGAACGCCGCCTCGCCTGGCGCCTCGACCAGGTCCAGGCCGCGGCCGGGGGCGCCCACCCCGACGGCTTCGGCGGCTCCCCGCAGGGCGGCCTCGGCTGCCGCCCACTGGGCGTCGTCGCCAAGGTAGGCGGGACTGTCGTCGCGCCGCGAGAGGCGGACGTAGTCCACCGGCAGGCCCATGATCTCCTGGGCCCGCAGCGCCGACCGCAGGGCACGCGCGGCCTCGTCGGCCACCTGGTCGGGCCGGCAGAACACATGGGTGTCGTCGAGGTTGATCTGCCGCACCCGGCTCAATCCCGACAGCACTCCCGAGCGTTCGGCGCGAAACATCGCCGCCAGCTCGTTGAGGCGTATGGGCAGATCCCGGTAGGACCGCCGCGCCGAGGCGTAGATGAGGGCGTGGTGCGGGCAGTTGGCGGGTCGCAACACCAGCTCGTCGCTGCCGACCGGCATGGGCGGGAACATGTCGTCGCTGAACTTGGCCCAGTGCCCCGACCGCTCGAACAGCGCGCGTTTCCCGAGCACAGGGGAGTAGACGGACTGGCAGCCGTCAGCGCGGGCCAGGTCCCTGGCGAGGGCTTCGAGTTCGGCACGGATCACGGCACCGTCGGGCAGCCACAACGGTAGCCCGGCGCCTGCCAGCGGGTCGGTCGCGAAGACGGGCAGGTCAAGATTGATGTCGCGGTGGTCGAGCTTGGCAGCGTCGTCGTTCATGGGTGCTCCCTGGTTCGGTGCCCTGGGAGTCAGCCCGCGACAAGATGTCATCCCGGAGTCTGACTCCGGGATGGGCTGGCGGAATTTAGCGCGGCAGCCGGACGCCGGAGGTGTCCGGCGTCGTCGTGTCACAGTGCCGCTGCATGCCTGCAGGGTAACCGACCGCGGGCCGGCCGGCGAGACAATTACCAGTCCGTCCCGCCTCTCCCACCGCGAGTTCCGCGAGTTCCGCGAGTTCGGCACCCTTCCACGGGCCGGGCGTGGCGCACCACCATAGGACGGTGGGCTAGTGGGAATGGTGACACCATGACAGAACACGCGCCCAGCATCGACTACGCCAACCTGCCCGCGCCCGACCAGGGGATCGTGATGACGATGTTCATCACCGTCCGCAAGGTCGCGCGGTCCCGGGACTTCTACTCCCGGGTCCTTGGCGGC
>Ga0335073_10003504_pt1 | contig 21883 bp, 20 predicted proteins | sample Lox_Sample_22_FD_207093 | JGI IMG/M metagenome (GOLD analysis project Ga0335073, IMG submission 207093) | Soil microbial communities from Loxahatchee National Wildlife Refuge, Florida, United States - Lox_Sample_2.2 | ecosystem: Environmental > Terrestrial > Soil > Wetlands | place: USA...
GTCTCGCTGAGTGGGACATCCTGCGGAAAGGTGTCTTCAGCCGAGATTGATTTTGTCGGCCTGTCAGGAACCACTGGATTGTGGTCAATGCCGCGCGCCAGTTCGTAAAGCCGGAGGCCGTATCGCCCGAAGTGACTCTCGAGGTCCGGAAGCTCGACGCTGCCCAAATCGCCGACAGTCCTGATACCTATCTCCTGCAGGCGCTTCTCGGTTACCTTGCCCACGCCCGGAATGCGTCCCACAGGAAGCGGCGTCAGAAACGCCTCGACCTCCTCAGGCTGGATCACAAAGAGCCCGTCAGGCTTGCGCCAGTCGGAAGCGATCTTGGCCAGGAACTTGTTCGGCGCGACGCCCGCCGAGGCCGTCAGCTGGAGCTCTTCGCGAATCTGCTCGCGAATCGACCGCGCCACCCGCGTAGCTGTTGGCAGATCGGTCTTGTTTTCCGTCACGTCGAGATAGGCTTCATCGAGCGACAACGGTTCTATCAGATCGGTATGACGCTGGAATATCTCGCGCACACTGCGCGAGACCGCACGGTAGCGCACGAAGTCAGGGGCGATGAAGACGGCTTCGGGACACAGCCGTTCGGCGCGCATCGCGGGCATAGCTGACCGCACGCCGAAAACTCTCGCCTCATAAGAGGCGGCGCAGACAACCGAGCGATTGCCGCGCCAGGCGACCACGACCGGCCTGCCCCGCAGATTGGGGTCGTCGCGCTGCTCGACGGAAGCATAAAATGCGTCCATATCGATGTGGAGAATCTTGCGGACGCTCATTTGGCATCATCTTATGCTTCCATCCTGAGGCCAACGAAGGAGCGTTAACGCCGCGGACAGAGAGTGTCCTCGAAACCGCGTGATCATTCACATGAAGAAGGAGGAAACAAGTTGAGCCCGGAAAATGACTTTCCGAAGAGCGGTGGCACTGCTCGTAACTTCGCGGATCTGTCTTCTCCGAGCAACGAAAATCCCTATCTTCGGATATTCAAGTCGAATGTCTTTGTGCGTGATCACGACCGCAGCCTGCAGTTTTACGTCGATCAACTCGGATTCAGTGTGCTTGCCGATGCGCGGTTCGAGTTCGGCCGCTGGGTGGCGGTTGCTCCGCCCGACGGCAGCACCATTCTCGCGCTTGTCGCTCCCAAGCGGGGTTCGGAAAACTATAAGTTGATCGGGCGAAACACGCATATCGGCTTTATCGCTGAGAACATTGACGCCACCTACGAGCTCTGGCGCAACCGGGGAGTGCGTTTCGAGAATCCTCCCCAGGCTCAGCTCTGGGGTGGGACCTTTGCCCGATTCATGGATGTCGATGGCAATTCGTTCGAGCTGATTGCCTCCGACGAGATGAGCCGTGAAATCGAGGCTCAACGCCGGGCGGCTGCCGAAAAGCAGGAGGCGGAGCGCCGGGCTGCGCAGGAACTGGAGATTGCAAAACAGGTCCAGGCAAGACTCTTCCCGCAGGCGCTGCCACAGTTGAAGACTCTCGACTATGCCGGGGTCTGCATCCAGGCGCGCCATGTAGGGGGTGACTATTACGATTTTCTGACCCTGGGACCAGAACGGCTGGGCTTGCTGATCGGCGACATTTCCGGGAAAGGAATCGCTGCGGCGCTGCTGATGGCGAACCTTCAGGCAAACCTGCGCAGCCAGTTTGGACTTGCCCGCGATGAGCCGCAGATCTTCCTGCAGTCGGTGAATCAGCTCTTTTACGAAAACACGGTAGACAACGCCTACGCCACGGTTTTCTTCGCGGAATATAACGGACTTGCGCGACGTCTGAGGTATACAAACTGCGGGCATCTATCAGGACTTCTGCTGCGCCGTGATGGCACGCTCGAGCGATTGCATTCGACCGGCACGGTGCTGGGCCTGTTCAAAGAGTGGGAAAGTCCGACGATGGAATGCGAGCTCACATCCGGCGACACGCTGGCTCTTTACACCGATGGAGTCACCGAGTCGTTTAATGAGGGGGGCGAGGAGTTTGGCGAAGAGCGCCTGGCTGACGCCCTGAAGCGACACCGGGAACAGCCCGCACGTTGCATCGTCTCTTCCATCGTCGCCGACGTTCAGCGTTTCAGCAGCGCCGAAGAGCAGCATGACGACATCACACTGATCGCGGCCCAGGGCAAGGGCTGATTCGCCTCCAGTTGAGCGATAGAAGGCCCGCGCCTCGCCTCACGATCAGTGCGCGGCCGCTCCAGACTTCGCTTCTTCCGGGCTGGGACGCCGCATGATAAAGGGGAGTGGCACCAGCAAGAGCACCATAAGGCCGAGCACCCAGAACGCATTCACGAAGCCAAGCACATTGGCCTGAAGGTCGACCTGAGCGGAGAGTTGAGCAAGCGCACGGTGAGACGCTTCAGCAGCTCCAATGCCCATCGCTTTGAAACTCTGTGTCATGGCATCCAACTGGTGCTGGAAGAATGGATTCGCGTGGTTGGTGTGCGCGACGAGTCCGTTGCGATGGATCTGGCTTTGACGCGTGATGAATGTGTTCAGCAAGGACACGCCGATGGCACCGCCAATGTTTCGGGTGAAGTTGCTGATGCCTGAAACCTGATTGAACTTCTCCCGCGGGACGCCCACGTAATTGAGCGTGCTGATAGGAATGAAGATCAGCGGAATACCGATAACCTGGATGACGCGGTAGACGACCATTGTTTCGAAGCTGACGCCAAGATAGAGATTCGCGACGTGAAAGAGTCCGAACGAGGTCAGGGCGAAGCCAATGGCGATGATCCACCGGGGATCGAACTTTGTGGCCAGAATTCCCGCGACCGGCATCATGACGGCCAGCGCAATTCCTCCCGGAGACAGCGCCATTCCGGACAACTGAGCCGTGTAGCCCAGATCATTCTGGAGGAACTGCGGCAGCAGAATCGTGCTTCCGTTGAGAACCATGCCGAGGATGAAGCTGAATGTCACAGCAATTGCAAAGTTCCGGATGGCGAGCATTCGCAGATCCATGATCGGGTCTTCGTGTGTGAGTTCGCGAATGACCAGCGCCACGAGCGCCACCATCGCGATGACGAAGCTGATCAGAATGAGATGAGACGAGAACCAGTCGTTCTCCTCGCCCTTATCGAGCACATATTGCAGGAACCCGACCCCAACAACGATCAGGCTGATTCCGATGTAGTCGACGCGCATTTTCGCGCGTCGAATCTCTTTCAGATAGGCAGGATCATGCACGACGCGGTGAGTCAGCACCAGCGAGAGAATGCCGATCGGCACATTGATGAAGAAGATCCAGTGCCAGTTGTAATTGTCGGTGATCCAGCCGCCCAGGGTGGGCCCGATGGCAGGCGCGACCACCACCGCCATTCCATACATCGCGAAGGCCATGCCGCGCTGTTTCGCTGAAAAAGTATCGGCGAGGATCGCCTGTTCACTCGGCTGCAGCCCTCCACCACCGGAACCTTGCAGAATGCGGAATATGATGAGCATCGGCAGGCTGGGGGCGAGACCGCAAAGAAGCGAGCTCAGCGTGAAAACAGCTACACAGCCCATGTAGAAGCGCTTCCGCCCGATCACGTTCGACAACCAGCCACTCATCGGCAGCACAATCGCGCTGGAAACGAGATAGCTTGTCAAGACCCAGGTGCTCTCATCTGAACTCGCCCCCAGGGATCCCGCGATGTGGGGCAGCGCAACGTTCGCAATGGAAGAATCGAGCACTTCCATGAAGGTGGCGAGCGTCACCGTCACGGCGATGATCCAGGGATTGATCGCGGGACGCCCGCTCCCGGGCAGATTGGCGATGGTATGGGCCATTCGCTAGTCCAGCCTTACCTTGGGCTCGACCGACATACCGGGTCGCAGCTTTTCGAGATCCTTCTGGTTGGGGTTGAACCGGATGCGCACCGGCAGGCGCTGGATAACTTTCACATAGTTGCCGGTTGCGTTTTCAGGGGGAAGCACGCTGGTCCGCGAGCCGGTGACAGCGGGCATGCTCTCCACTGTCCCATCAAAGGATTCGTGCAGCGCGTCCACAGAAATGCGGACCTTCTGACCGGGGTGCATCCGGGAGAGCTGCGTCTCCTTGAAGTTGGCGGTCACCCACAGATCGTCGATCTGTACGATCATCATCAACTGCTGACCTGCTGAGATGCGTGCCCCTATCTCGGCGCTGCGCTGTGTGATAACGCCGGAAACCGGCGCTGTGATCTGGCAATAGGAAAGGTTGAGCCGGGCCTTTTCGAGCGAGGACTGAGCGGACTCCGTGTTGGCCTGCTGGCTTTTGATATCTGCTTCGCGGATGGCAACCTGCAGCGGCGCACTGTTCTCTGTTTGCTGATACTTGCTTCGCTGCTGATCTAGCTGTGCCTGGCGTTGCTCGATAGTCTTTTGCGCGGACTCTACACCGGCCTGGTTGGCGGCAACCGTCTGTACCTGGGCCGCAGCGGTCGACCTGTACTGGTCGAAGTCAGCACGCGAGACTTCATTCTTCTCATAGAGAGTCTTGTAGCGGACAAAGTCGGCCTGGTTTCGTTCGCTGACGGCCTGCGACTCTTTGAGCTTCGCTACTGCCGTCTCCAGATCGTGGCGGGCAGCAGCGAGCGCAGCCTCGGCGTTGGTGACCTCGGCCCGCTGGGAAACGAGATCAGTCCTGTTCGTGATTTGGGTGATGGGCAGGTTTGGATGAGAGGCGCCAAGCTGGGCTGCGGCCTCGTCGGCCTGAGCCTTCGCCTGATCGAGAGCTACCTGATAGTCTCGCGGATCGAGTTCGATCAGCAGCTTTCCGGCCTTCACGGTCTGGTTGTCATCCACGTAGACAGCCTTGATGGTGCCATCGATGCGCGAGGAAATGGGATTGAGATGGCCGTCAACCTGCGCATCGTCGGTGCTCTCGAATTTTTGCGCATAGAGATACCAACCAACACCCGCGGCCACCAGAACGATGAGGACGCTGACTAGAATGAGCGGATTGAATTTGCGGACAGGAGGGGCCGAATCTATCGGCTTGGAGCCGGGATCGGGAAACTGTTCCTCGTCGTTCTGTTCGACACTCGGGTACTCTATTTGCGTTTCAGGACTCATGGCTTAATTCCTCTTGAACAAATCGGGAAGATCTTTCTCCGCTTCCCCCATGGCATGCGCGAAGCTGATTCTGGAGAGATACTGCGAAAACAGGCTGCTGACGTAATCGTGATCGGCTGCGGCGAGCGCTTCCTGCGAGTTCACCACTTCAACTGAATCCGCAACTCCAACGGCAAACCGGTCCTGAGACTGCTGAAGGTTTTGCAGGGCAAGCTTGCGATTGCTCTCGGCCGTGCTCACCTGGTCGTCTGCGACACCCAGATCGATATAGGCATTGCGCACATCGAGTTCAACAACACCGCGTTCATCGGCGAGTTCTGCCCTTCTCTGTGCGACGGCAGCATCCGCCTCTGATGTGTCTGCACGAATGCGTCCGCCCTGAAAAATCGGGATATTCAGCGATGCCGACGCCTGAAAGACGCCCGACCCCTGATCGGGATTCACGCCCTGAATGCCGTACTGGCCGCTGATCGAGGCGGAGGGAAGACGTTCGGCGCCGGCGGCCTTGCGTGCTTCTTCCGCCGCGCGAAGCTGGGCCTCGGCAGCTCTAAGATCCTGCCGCTGAGCCCACGAGCGCCGCACGGCCTCTTCAAGCGAGGGGCTCTCGGGCTGAATCGGATTCAGCTTCTCTGCGAGCGTAATTTCCAGTCCGAGAGGAAGGCCGACGAGCCGGGCAAGCTCATTCTTCTGCTTTTGGAGATCGCCACGTTGCGAGCGCAGTCTTTGCTGCTCCGTTTGCAGTTCAACGAGGCTGCGATTGGCCTCAATGGGCGCCTTGTTGCCTGCTTCGACCTGAGCCTGGGCCTGTTTATAGCTCGCCTCGGCGTACTGGACTTCGACCTGCTGCTCCTCAACCTGCGCCATAGAAGCCAACAGTTGCAGGTAAACGCCCGCGACGGCGAGTACCACCTCTTCGTGCGCCTGCCGGGCGTTGAGAGCGGCGGCGTCGGACGTGTGGGTTGCCGAACGGAGGTTGTGGATGGCGGTAGAGTCCATCACCGTTTGCTGGAGTGAGCCGTGCACATCGTAGTAGTGGAACGGTCCCACCACGGTAGGAAATGGAACCGGGATGCCAAGGGTGCTGGAGCTGAAGCCTTCGACCGCGAGGTTCACCTTCTGCGCATTCTCAGAGACGCTTCCGTTCACATTCGGCAAAAGCGCGCTGCGAGCCTGAAGGCGCTGCGCGCGAGCCTGCATCGAGGCCGTATCCGCACCTACAATGCCGAGATTTGTTATCAGCCCGCGACGAACCGCTTCCTCGATGGTCAGCGTGATCGATCCGGCGGGCACATCTTTGCCCGGAATGCTGCCGTTGTACCCGCCCGGCACCTGGATCTGAACATTCACCGTGTTCACGCTCGATCCGGGCGGCGGCGTTGCCGACTGCTGCACTGTGATTCCTCCGGTTTGACGGGCCGATAGAGGGACCTGAATCGCGCGCGACGAAGACCCCTGTGATGCCGATTGGGCCTGCCCCCATCCAATCCCGCCCGTCGCGACCCCTAAGATCGCCGCGAACCGGAGAACGATTCCAACAGCCTGGAGTAAATCTCTTCGAAAATCTTCAATAAAAAACATACACGTATGTATTTATAATAAGAGCTATGCCAGCATTTGTCACTCCCTCGCATAAAATTTCATCCATGTCCCGGTTGGTGAAAACGCCGAAAAACAAACCTCAGGCGCGCACCGCAGCCACCAAAGCAAAGATTCTGGACGCTGCGCAGGCTCTTTTTGCCGAACAGGGGTTCGAAAATACACAACTGGATGAAGTGGCGGCCCGGGCCGGATATTCGCGCGGCGCCATCTACGCTCACTATGCCAGCAAGGAAGACCTGTTCCTGGAGCTGATGGAACAGCGCGTCCACGCAAAGATTGCTGCACTCTGCGCGAGGATCGAGGAGGAATCCGACCTAAGCAGGCGCCCCGAACTCTTCAGGCATTGGCTTTGTTCGCAGGTCGGCGACCCCTCGTGGGGAACGCTGACGCTTGAGTTCAAACTCTATGCCGTTCGAAGGCCGGAACTGCGTGAAAGGCTGCTGAAAATGTATGAGGAGTTGTTCCGGCACCCCACCCGGGATTTCATCGAGCTCCTGTTCGGGGAAGGCCTCACCAAGTCGCAGCGGACGGCGATCGATCGCCGGCTGGCCTTCCTGGGGGGAGCTCTCAGCGGCGTCGTTCTGGAAAGTCATTTCCGGCCCCAACTGCTGCCCCTCAACCAGCTACGGGGACTGGTCGAAGAGTTGTTCGATGCGACGATTCACCATTCCTCATCGATGGAGAAGCGAACCGGCCGTTGATAACGGCGTCTGAAGGCGATGCAGGTGAGTTGGATGAGGATCTGCTTATACGAGCGTGTACCGACTGTCAGGGAACAGCAAGTGCTGAATGGTTCGCGTCGATGCTTGCAGATTTCGATCTCCGCTGCGCGAAAAGGAACCGACAACGGTAAAGTTCCGCGGCGATTATCAAATTGTTGAAGATATGGTAGGCACGAGGAGACTCGAACTCCTGACCTCTACCGTGTCAAGGTAGCGCTCTAACCAACTGAGCTACGCGCCTGCGCGGGAAGATCGACCCATTCATCATATCAAGTTTTGCGAGCAATATCGCGGCTTATGGCACGATCAGGCTTGCGAGGTTGTCTGGCTGGCCGACCGGAGTATGGCGCGCCGTGCTGCGGTCTTGTAATATCAGGCTTTTGTGAGCTCTCGAGAAACAGCGCCGTGGGTTATGCACCCGCATCTTTCGTTATCAAGCCCATGAACCAGCTTCGCGCAGCCCCGAATCAACTCACGCTTTTGCGCCTGTGCATCGTGCCATTCCTGGTGCTGGCCGTTCTCGACGGCCATTTTCGTACCGCGTTCGCACTCTTCGTGCTCGCCGGCATAACGGACGGTCTCGATGGTCTGCTTGCTCGATGGCTGCAGCAGCGAACCGTGCTCGGCCAATATCTTGATCCCGTGGCGGACAAGCTCCTGCTCAGCACCCTGTTCCTGGTGCTGCATCACGAAGGGCTGATTTCCCGCCGCGTGACGGTTCTGGTCTTCGGACGAGACCTGGGAATTGTCATGGTAGCCGCCATTCTTTATGCCAGCGTTGGCATGCGCGACTTCAAGCCGAGCATCTTTGGCAAGGCAAACACGCTTGCGCAAATCCTTGCCTTGCTGGCGGTGCTGCTCAGCCAGTTCTACGCGCCCGCATTGGTGCTCGCTGTCCGGCACTTTGCCCTGCTCGCAACAATCGCCTTTACCGTGATCTCGGGCTTCCACTACGCGTGGCAGATCACCCGCCGTCTCAGCTTTTCGGGCTCGCCGGCAGCCAATGGTTGAAGCTACGAGAGAAAGCAACCGCTGTTCAGGTTTCTTCCTCGAGCTCCTGGGTTTCTTCGATCGCCATGTCGCGAAATTCGTTCGAGTCGAAGACTTCGCCACACTCCTGGCACTCGACGTATTCAGCGTCCTCTTCGCGCGCTACAACGCGCACTCTGGGATGTTTGCAGGGGGCGTTCATGGGTAATTTCTGGTCGCAGTAATCTGGTGGTATCGGCAAGATTGTATCCGGGCCATGCCTCCTGTCAATTTGAATCTGCGAATTCTTGCTTTTGGATGCCGGCTGGCGGAAACACCTGCCAAAAATGGCCTGGAGCCGCCATTCATTTGAATTCGGACGATTCCGGTCCTATACTGGATACAGTGACCGACGGAGCCGGTCCTCTGGCATGCTCAGACTAACCAAAAAGGCAGATTATGGGCTGATGGCGCTCAAGTTTCTGGCTGAAAACCCGGATTCTGCGTCAATTAGCGCCAAAGATATCGCCGAGGCATACCACATTCCGCAGCAATTGCTGGCCAAGATTTTGCAGCGACTGGTCAAAGAGGGTCTGCTGCGCTCCCATGCCGGAATGAACGGCGGTTACACACTGTCTCGGCGCGCCAGCGAGATATCGGCATTCGAAGTCATTCGGGCCATCGACGGCCCTTTGTTTATTACCTCATGTGTCACGGTGAGCGGTTTGTGCGACTTGACGAACACCTGCACCATCAAAGAACCGTTAGCGCGAGTCAATGACAGCATTTCAGATGTGCTCAAGAAGATCCGGATCTCCGATCTGGCCGAGCACGATCACACGGCCCATCGCGGCGAACGCGATCTGGTGAACATACAACCCGCAAATATCTAGATAAACGATGGGTATTACGGCAGATACGAAGCAGGAGAGCAGAACAGAAATGAGCACAACCGCCAATGGAACTGTCAGCGTGCCGGCAGGGGTGCACCTGCCCATATATATGGACAATCACGCGACCACGCCGCTCGATCCCCGCGTGCTGGAAGCGATGATGCCGTATCTGACCACGGTGTTCGGAAACGCCGCCAGCCGCAACCACTCCTTCGGGTGGGAAGCCGAAGCAGCTGTCGAGAAGGCTCGTGAGCAGGTCGCCAAGCTGATCGGCGCGACCGCCAAGGAGATCATCTTTACCTCCGGCGCGACTGAATCGAACAATCTCGCGATCAAGGGCATCGCCGAGATGTACCGAGAGCGCGGCAATCACATCATCACCCAGGTCACCGAACACAAGGCGACGCTCGACACCTGCAAGCGCCTGGAGAAGTACGGCTATCGCGTGACCTACCTGCCCGTGAAGGCGGACGGTCTGATCGACCTCGACGACCTGAAGCGCGCGATGGATGACAAGACGATCCTGGTCACCATCATGATCGCGAATAACGAAATCGGCGTGGTCCAGCCGGTGGCCGAAATTGGCAAGCTCTGTCATGAGAGGGGCGTGATCTTCCACACCGACGGTGTGCAGGCGGCCGGCAAGATCCCCGTAGACGTGAACGCGATGAATATCGATGCGCTGTCACTCTCCGCGCACAAGATTTACGGTCCCAAGGGTGTAGGCGCGCTGTATGTTCGGCGTCGCAACCCGCGCGTGCAGATCTCCGAGCAGATCAACGGTGGAGGCCACGAGCGCGGCATGCGGTCCGGCACTCTCAACGTCCCCGGCATCGTCGGCCTGGGCAAGGCCTGCGAGATCGCCCGCGAAGAGATGGCGTCCGAAGCCAAGCGCCTCAGTGCATTGCGCGACAAGCTGAAGGCCAAGCTCGAGGGCAGTCTGGACTACATTCACGTAAACGGCTCCTGGGAGAACCGCCTCCCCGGCAATCTCAACATGAGCTTTGTTTACGTCGAGGGCGAGTCGCTGCTCATGGGAATCAACGATGTGGCCGTATCCAGCGGATCGGCCTGCACCTCGGCGACGCTTGAGCCATCTTATGTATTGAAGGCTCTCGGACTGGGCGACGATGTAGCCCACAGTTCCATCAGGTTCGGGCTGGGGCGCTTCAACACCGAGGCAGAAGTGGAGTACGTTTCAGATAAAGTGATTGACGTGGTACAAAAGCTGCGCGAGCTTTCACCGCTTTACGAGATGGTGAAAGAGGGCATCGACATTTCAAAGATCGAATGGCAGGCGCACTGAACTCGCGGTTTGAGAGCACATGATGTTCAAAACGATAGAGGAAAGCTCGGCAGGGACAAATCGGGGAGCAGGGGACAAGGTGTTTCTAGCCGTAACTACTCTTCTGGCAGCGCTTTTCACGTATGCATTCGTTTTCGAACCAGGAATCATTACGCATCCGGCCGAACACCGGCTTTTTAATTTGATCTTTCGGTTAGGCGTGATTGGTTTCGCCTTCCTGAGCTTGAAAAGAACGAAGTACCTGCACTCGAACTAGCGGCTTTAGCAGCGGAGTTTAGATTTAAGGAGAAAACATGGCATACAGCGACAAGGTCATCGACCACTACAACAATCCGCGCAACGTAGGCCAGCTCGACAAGGCCAGCAGTGAAGTTGGCACGGGCCTCGTGGGCGCGCCGGAGTGCGGCGACGTGATGCGTCTGCAGATTCGGGTCAATCCCGAGACGCAGGTGATCGAAGAAGCGAAGTTCAAGACTTTCGGCTGCGGTTCGGCCATCGCGTCTTCTTCGCTGGCCACCGAGTGGGTAAAGGGCAAGACGGTTGACGAAGCGATGGAGATCAAGAACACCGACATCGTCAAAGAGCTCTCTTTGCCGCCGGTCAAGATTCACTGTTCGGTGCTTGCCGAGGACGCGATCCGTGCCGCAATCGGCGACTGGAAGAAGAAGAACGGCGTTGGCGAAGCACAGGCCGTACCCGTCACCGCGGCCAGCTAATTCATCGCAGTCAGGAGATACCCACGTCCGGATACCGGGCCCCCACGGACAGGTCTTAGTTCGTGGGGTGGTTTAGGACGTGGGTTTGTACTCAGCAGGACTATGGCTACAGATTCGCTCAATATCGTTAACGCAGAGAATCAGGCTCCCAACCAGAAAGGGATCCAGGTGACCGAGCGCGCCCTCAAGCGCATTCGCGTCGCCATGGAGAAGGAGGGAGTTTCACCCACGGAGGGTGGGCTGCGTCTCGGTATTACGGGTGGCGGCTGTTCCGGTCTGTCGTACAACATCCGCTTCGATTCGCAGCCGCGCGAGCGCGATCGGATTTATCAGTTTGACGACGTACGCGTCTTCGTCGATCCGAAATCGTTTATCTATCTTCATGGCATGATTCTCGATTACGAAGAGACGCTCATGCGCCAGGGCTTCAATTTCATTAACCCGAACTCGACCAAATCCTGCGGCTGCGGATCGTCCTTTTCCGCGTGATGCACGCCGCCTGTGCGGCGTTTTTCCAATGCAGACAGCTGAACCCCAATCCGTAAGCGCGGCCTGCTGGTCGTGCGGCGCTTCTCTGCCCGATGGCAAGCCATTCTGTGACGAATGCGGCAAAGTCCAGGTGCCGGCCGAGAACGCGGACTATTTCGCCGTGTTCGGCCTGCCCCGCAAGCTGCACATCGATCTCTCGGTGTTGGAGAAGAACTTCTATCGCCTCAGCCGTAAGCTTCATCCTGACGTTTACGCGCAATCATCACCTAAAGAGCAGCAATGGAGCCTCGACCAGACTTCCCTGCTCAACGACGCCTACCGCACGCTGAAGAATCCCATCGCTCGCACGGAATACTTGCTGGGCCTTGAAGGCGTCGTGCTAGAAGCGGGTAAGAGCGAGGACGGGAAGCCCAAGGACTCGCGCGTACCGCCGGATCTACTGGAGGAAGTCTTCGAGCTCAACATGCAGCTTGAAGAAATGCGCATGAATCGCAAAATGGGCGAGGACGATCCTGCACTGCGCGCCGATCTCGAGAAAGCCCGGACCGAATTTGAATCACAGCTCGCCGAACTCGACACCAGCCTGCAGGCTCTATGGACGCATTGGGACGCATCCCTCGATGGTGCTTCTGAACCTGAAAAAACCGAAATCAAAGATGAAATCGTTGCGCTCCTCGACCGCCGCCGCTACATCCGCAACCTCGTGCGCGACGTAAACGAAGCGCTGGAAAGTTAGAAAGCATCCAAAAGATATGGCAGAAGCCCGCATCGTAGGAATCGATCTCGGAACCACCAACTCGCTCGTCGCCTTCATGCAGGGCGAACAGCCGGTGGTCATACCGGGTGAAGACGGTTCGAACCTTGTGCCTTCGGTCGTGGCCATGCCCGACCCCAAGAAGGTCATCGTCGGTTATCCAGCCTACCCATATCTCGCATCCACACCCGACCGCGTCATCTACTCCGCCAAGCGCCTGATGGGCCGGGGCGTCGAGGACGTACAGCAGGAGCTGCAGCTCTTCCCTTTCCATTTGGCTCCTGACATTCAGCCGGGCGAAGTGCTCCGCCTGCAGATCGGAGCCCAGCAATACACGCCGCCGGAGATCTCCGCCTACGTCCTGCGCCAGTTGAAGAAGAACGCGGAGCGCTACTTCGGCGCGCCTGTCACCAAAGCCGTCGTCACCGTCCCGGCTTACTTCAATGACGCCCAGCGCCAGGCCACGAAAGATGCCGGCCGCATGGCGGGACTCGAAGTGCTCCGCCTCGTGAACGAGCCCACAGCAGCCGCGCTCGCCTACGGACTCGATCGCCAGAAGGAAGGCGTCGTCGCCGTTTACGATCTCGGCGGCGGAACCTTTGACATCTCCATCCTCAAGCTGCACGAGGGCATCTTCGAGGTCATTGCCACCAACGGGGACACCCACCTTGGCGGCGACGATATCGATCATCTCCTGATGGCCATCGCGCTCGACGACATCCGCGGCGACTACAACCTTGATCTCCGCGCCAACGCCGAAGCCGTCCAGGCCATCCGCAAGGCCGTCATTGAAGCAAAGATCGCGCTGTCTACATCGGAAACCGCCCGCATCAGTCTCGACCTGCCCGACGGCACCCCCTACCGACGCGAGATCACCCGCGCTCAATTCGAGCAAATCATTCAGCCTGTCCTCGACCGCACCGTCGGCCCATGCAAGCAGGCCCTGAAAGACGCCGGCATCAAGCCCGAACAGATCGATGAAGTCGTCCTCGTCGGCGGCTCTACGCGCATCCCGCTGGTGCGTCAGCTCACCGACGAAATCTTCCAGCTAACGCCGCGCGGCAAGCGCCCCCACACCGAGCTCAACCCCGACGAAGTCGTGGCCCTCGGTGCAGCCGTCCAGGCGCATATTCTCGAAGGCGGCTCCAAGGCCACCGAGGACATGCTCCTCCTCGACGTCACCCCGCTCTCGCTCGGCATTGAGGCCCTCGGCGGAGTCGTCGCCAAGATCATCCAGCGCAACTCCACCATCCCCGCCTCCGCCACCGAGCACTTCACCACCGGCGTCGACGGCCAGACCAATGTCGCCATCCACGTCGTACAGGGCGAGCGCGAGATGGCGAAGGACTGCCGTTCTCTTGCCCGCTTTGACCTGAAAGGCATCCCGCCGATGTCTGCCGGCCTGCCGCGCATCGAAGTCAAGTTCCTGATCGACGCCAACGGCATCCTGCACGTCTCTGCGCGCGAGCAGCGCAGCGGTAAAGAGGCCGAAATCGAGGTCAAGCCCACCTACGGCCTCACCGACGAGCAGGTCGAGACCATGATTCTCGACTCCTTCGATTACGCCGAGCAGGATTTCGCCGAGCGCCAGCTCATCGAGGCGCGCAACGAAGCCGACACCATCCTCGCCGCAGTCGAAAAAGCCTCGTCGCATCCCGCCTGGCAGCAGTTATCCAACGACGAGCGCACTCAGATCGGAATGATCTCCGAAGAATTGCGCGTGCTTAAGGAAGGCGACGATCTGAAGGCTCTGCGCGACGGCACGCACGCCCTCGATGAGGCCACACGACGCTTCGCCGAGCTTATGATGGACTCGGCCGTAGCCAGCGCCATCCAGGGTCAAACCATGGAAGCCGCAGGTGAGAAACTGGGAGAGGGCCCAACAGCGCCGCACCCATTCGCCCCGGCAGAAATCAAGTGAGAAGCTCAGAACGATGAACGATTTTAAGCCTCAGGACGTTGACCTCAGCAAGCCGCCCGGCCCGAACATGGTGCGCGTTACCTTCATGCCCGAAGGCCGCACCGTGGAGTTCGAATACGGCACCATGCCCTACGACCACCACGGCAAGCCGATGTCGTTTCTCGACGTCGCCGAGAACTTCGGCATCTTCCTCGACCACGCCTGCGGCGGCGCCTGCGCCTGCACCACCTGCCATCTCTGGATCAAGGAAGGCGACCAGAAACTCAGCGAAGCCGAAGACGACGAGCTCGACCGCCTCGATATGGCCGCAGACCTGCAGCTCAATTCGCGCCTCGGCTGCCAGGCCGTCATCACCGGCCCCGGCACCTACGTCGTCGAGATACCCAAGTGGAACCGGAACTATGTTTCCGAAGGCAAACCCCTTGCCCTCGCAGAGAATAAGGTAGCCGCTGGTGAAAACAAATAGAGGAGAGCCCGCCCATGCCCGCAGACATCACATGGAACGACGCCGAGGAGATCGGCATTCAACTCCAGGAAAAATTCCCAGACGTAGACCCTCTCACCGTCCGCTTCACCGACCTGCACCGCTACGTGACGGAGCTACCCGGTTTCTCTGACGACCCCACCAAATCAAATGAATCTAAGCTCGAAGCCATCCAGATGGCCTGGTACGAGGAACACAAGGATTCAAATCAGTAAGTCAGTAAAGGCAATTCAACTCGTTTGCTTTGTCTGCTCTGCCAGCGCCTGCGCTGCAACGTACGCCACTGTCAAAGCCACATCGTGAACCATTTCGAGATGGGTATCCTGCGGGATTGAGCGCCAGAGCTTTTTCCCGAGCTTGGCAACTTTTTGCTTGCGGGCCGGGGATACACAGATCAGCAGCCGGTCCAGCAAGGCTTCATATTCGCTAATCCTGGCATCGCTGCCGCAATATACCTCGCTCTTTTCCGCGTGTGTCGGTCTCTTCGTCTTCACCATTTAAAGCGGTTAACCTCGACTTTCTCTCACACCCGAACAATGTCGGGTCGCAATGATTCTCTCTTGCAGAGGAACGATGGTCACTTCCGCCTCCGTGTTAATCCTCGCTCACTCAAAGCGTCATAGCGGCGGTGCCAGCCCTGCCGAACTTGCATGCGATTCTGCCCAGATTTCCAGCGCGGAAATTCAAGGGCGCAAATGGCTAGCCCCAGCCGAAAGTCCCGCGAAACAGATCGAAGTCCGGTGGCTTTCCGTCCTCAAAATAGATCGACAGAATGTCGAATCTTACGAGTACATCTGAGGACGGAAGCTGCCTCAGATAATGACGCGCAATCCTGCGCAAATTTCTGCGCTTGTCTTCATCGACCGACGCCTCAGCCGTCGCGACCGCTCGCGTCGTTCGCGTCTTCACCTCGACGAAGCACAACGTATCGCCCTCCCACGCAATCAGATCGAGATCGCCGCGAACAATCCCCGAGCGCCATCCACGCGCGACGACGATGAATCCCTTTCGCCGCAAATAAAAGAACGCTGCCCGCTCTCCTCTGCGTCCGGTGACCAGGTGATCGGCCTCCGGCCTTCGCCGGACGGCGATGCGGTCGCAAGCATCGACCAGCGCCTCGAACAAATTCAGTCGCACAGATGTGAGCCGGCCCATGTTGGCCCATTCTCCGCTCGCGAAGCCGGCCAGCCAAGGCACTTTAGTCACATAAGGTCGATCATCGCTCGATCAGGCGAGCAATCTCTGCCCGCAACCGTTCCGTGATTTCCTCGGCGCTCAATTCCGGTTCGAATGACATCGGCGTACCCACCCGCACGCGCAGATTGCCCGACCGAAACCATCGCTGTTTGCCCTGCTTCATCTCCCCCAGTCCCACCAGCCCGACCGGCAGCACCTTCACATTCGACTCGGCGACGAGCAACCCAATGCCCGGACGAAACGGAAGCAGCTTCCCGTCTTGCGACTGGCGACCTTCAGGAAACACAAGCACATGGTAGCCATGATCGAGAGCCTCCCCCGCATGCTGAAAACTACGCCGGAATCCCGCACTGCGCGGCAGCGGAAAGACGTTGAATAACGCCGTCACCACCAAATACGTCAACGGCCCCAGCGTGTTCAGAAACCACGAGCGCTGGTTCCTCCGCTTGCGCCAGTCGTAAAGCATATCTGCAGCCATGGCCGCCGCAACATGCCGCCGTATCTTTCCCGGTAACGCATATAAAACAAGCGGAGGATCAAAATCAGTAACATGATTCGCAATGAGTAACAGTGGACGATCTATATTCAACTGCGTATCGCGCTGGACCTGAGGCGCAGCCAGCAGGCGAACCAATGGCTGCTGCACGCATTCAACAAAGATCGACCGCACCACCTGCATCGGCCACCACCACGTCCAGTGCGGATAGACATCGCGCCGCTCCTCCATCCTTAACGGACCCGCTGCTGGCCCCGGCAGGGTCTCTACAACGGACTCCAGTCCCAGCTGCCGCCGCAGATCGCCGAGCGTTGCCGCTCGCTCGAGAGCGGCATCGCTCACCGTGATGCCCATTCTTTGCTCAATCTCTGCCTGCAGTTGCACGCGTCCCAGGCTATCGAGCTGCAAATCTTCAGCCAAACGCGCATCGTCAGATTGGTTCCCTACCTTGGCGCCGGTAATCGAAAGGATCAAAGCAAGCAGCGGATCGGCGGTCGTGATTGCCGTTCCCCCAGAATCGCATTGCGCATTTGCCCACTCGGTCACCTTTCCTCGCCGGATTTTGCCCGTCGAAGAGCGCGGAAAGTCCAGTTCGGGCCACACCCTCCACTGCCGCACGCGCTGAAACTCTGCCAGTTTCTGATTCGCCGCCACCACCGCCCTCTGCGCTTCGTCACGCGAACCGCGGAACAGGAGCACCGCAACCGGCTCGGCTCCGCCAGACTCTATCAGCGGTACCACGGCAGAAGCCTCAACGCCCGTCTGCGCATTGAGCGCTGCTTCTACATCTTCGGGATGAATATTCAGGCCCGACGATGTCACAATCACCTGGCTCTTGCGCCCCAAAAAGTGGAGCTGCCCAGCTTCGTCGCGTTGCGCCAGATCGCCAGTAGCCAGCCATGGCGATTCCGATTTCTGCATCGCGCCACGACTCCACGTCGCCGTCGAAACCATATCGCCGCGCACTACAATCTCGCCGTCATCGCGAATCTCTACATCTCGTCCCGGCAGCACCTTGCCGATCGTTCCCTTCCCCACTTTGAAGGGATGGTTGAGCGAGATAAGCGCTGTCGTCTCGGTCATCCCGTAGCCCTGAACCAGGGCGAAGCCCAGCGTAGTCCAGAACGACTCAAGCTCCGACGGAAGCGAAGCGCCTCCACAAACAAACGCCCAGAATTTGTAACCGAAGGTGCGGTGAATTCGCCGGAACCGCCACCAGCGCTTCCAAACCTTCTCTCCCTGCGCCGCCTCGATGGAAGCTGACAGCTTGGAATCCTCTGCCAGCAGCGCCTCGCGCAGCAGCTCCAGCACTCTGGGCACGGCCGCCAGCACGGAAATCCGCTCCCGGCGTGTAATCTCGACGAGCCGCTGTGCCTGCAGTCTCGATTCGAAATGCACCTCGGCGCCCAGCAGCGGAGGAATCCAAAGCCCCATGAACTGCCCGAAGACATGGCTCAAAGGAAGCGTATGAAGAAAGCGCAGGGGATGGAAGATGCGCTCATACTTCAGGTACTTCTGCATCTCCCGTTCAATTGGCGCAACGCTGGCCAGCACGTTGCCATGCGTGTGAACGATGCCCTTGGGCTCCGCTGTAGTTCCCGATGTAAAGAGAATCTGCAGCGGCGTGTCCGGCCCGAGACTAGGCGCGATCTGCGCGCCCCCGTCAGCTGGCAGTATCGCCGCAAATTCGTCAAACGGCAGGGGTGGCAATTGCGATCCCAGCTGCCGGAGAAGCTGCCCGTCACCGACCAGCAGTCGCGGGCTCGTCTCCGCGAATATTCGTTGGGCAAAATCAAGACTCCCCGCCGCATCGAGAGGTACGGCGATTACGCCGCGCATGATGCAGCCGAAGAATGCCGCGATCCACTCGCCGCAATTCTGTCCCCATAGAATCACTCGCTCGCCAGGAGCGATCTCGCGCCGCATCAGTTCAGCGGCAAAGCGGCCCGCCAATCCTGCGAGATCGGCGTAAGTCATCGCCGTGCGCCGGTTGCCATGATATGTAACAACGGCGATATCTTGTCCGTGCCTGCGAAAGTCGTCGATCAGCGTCGCCAGGTGAGGCCGCATCGTCTCCTTTATCCCTCAGCTACGCTCGCGCAAAATCGATAAAGCCGTGAACGGGGTCGGTGCGTACCAGCTTCACATTCAGCCGGTCGCCCACATCCACTCCGTCCTGTCCATGCACCAGCATTCCGTCCACATGCGGAGTCAGCGTGCGCACAAAGGTCCCCCGATCCGTCACACCGGTGACGATGGCGTGGAACATCTGACCGATTCGATGACGCATTGCGACTGCTGCGATGCGCTTCTGCATCTCCCGCTCTACCTTGCGTTCGGCAGTGGCCTTTTTGGTACAGTTCGCCGCAATCGCTGTCAGTTCCTCATCGGAATAGGGCGAAGGCTCACCTGCGATCATCGCCTTTACCAGCCGCTGCGTTACCAAATCCGCGTAGCGCCGATTGGGCGCGGTCGAGTGCGTGTAGTCTTCGACCGCCAGCGCAAAATGACCCTCAGGCCTGTCATCGGGACGTTCCAGCACGTACTCGCCCGGACCCATCAACTTGACCACCGCCAAAGACAGATCCGCGAAGTGGTCCGGATCCTGCTCCTTCCGCCGGCAAAGAAAATCGTTCAGCGCCTTTGAGTCTGGTTCGGCCGGAAGCTTCTCGCCAAGCTGTGCCGCGACCTGCACAATTCTGTCCCATCGCTTCGGCGTTTTTACGATTCGCCTGAGGGATGAGACGCGCTTTTCACGCAGCGTGCGCGCTACCACGCCGTTGGCGGCGACCATGAAATCCTCGATCAGATCCGTAGCGGGGTTGCGCTCTTCTGAAGTAATGTCGACCGCGCCTCCTTCCACTACCGCGCGTGCCTCGATCGTCTCCAGCGTCAGCGCACCTCGCTCGAAGCGCTTTGTGCGAAGGCGCTGCGCCACATCGTTCTGCAGGCGCAGTTGCGCCTGAAGTTCCTTGGAGGCTGCGACTTTTGCGGGGGCGTCTGCTTTGCCCTCGAGCCACGCGCCGATACTGTTGTAGGCAAGCTGCGCTTTGTTTCGAACAAGCGCGGGATAGATCTGGCCCGCCGCCACGCGATCCTGCGAGTCAAATACAAATTCCGTCACAATGCAGGAACGATCTTCACCCTCGATCAGCGATGTCAACCCGGTCGAGAGTTCCTCCGGCAACATCGGGAAGATAGTCACTCCGGAATAAACGGTTGCAGTCTCAAGGGCAGCGTGGCTGTCAATCGCCGAGCCCTTTGGCACGTATAAATCAACGTCCGCAATGCCGATCATCACCCGCACATTGCCGTTTGAAAGCTTTTCGACATATTCGATTTGGTCAAGATCCCGCGAGGTGTCGTTGTCGATCGATGACCACAACAGATGCCTCAGATCCCTGGCTGCCGCTCTCGCCTTCGGTGGATTCGCCACGAGTTCTGACAATTCGCGTTCGACCTCAGGAGGAAAATCAGGTTCGAAGCCGTGTTCGGCCATCGCCTGGCGCTCGGCCGCGCGCAGGTCAAACGCTCTGACCTGCGAGTCATGATGCGTGCTCATACACCTCCGTGGTCAATTAAGGAAGGAGCTATCAAGACCACCTTATTGTATTTCTTCGCCGTACGCACACCGCAGACAGGCAAACATAGCAAGAAAAGGGCATCCAAGTGTCCATGCCTTTGCGCAAGATAGACCTTCCTGCAGAATCGGCCGGGCAGGCGCAGCAGTCGATCCAGCAGGACCTGGATCGCCCCACAGCGATCCAGATCTACGAGCAGGTGTCGCTCAATGCGCGGCGGGAGCTGGCACGCTCGAACATTTCTCTCGCCATATCGGCGCTGGTCGGCGGTCTCACCATGGGACTCACAGCCCTCGGCGTCTCGATTGCCACCGCCACGCTTGGCCACAGCCCATCTGCACAGTTCATCGCATTCCTCTTCTATCCTCTGGGATTCATGGCCGTCATTCTTGGCCGCGGCCAGCTGTTCACGGAGAACACGCTTTATCCCGTCGCCCTCATCCTCAGTGAGCGCCGCCATGTCCTCAGCACTTTGCGACTCTGGGCGGTTGTATTTCCGGCAAACGTAGCTGGAGCGTTTCTCTTTGCCGTCCTGTGTGCCCGCACCAAGGCGCTGCAACCCCAGGCCCTGGCGGCCATGGCACAGTTCGGCGCTGACGCCGCGAGCCTGCCCGCCAGGCACATCTTCTGGAGTGGCGTAGTCGGCGGCTGGATCATCGCCATGGTCGCGTGGCTGGTTAGTGGCAGCCACTCCATCACCGGTTCCGTCGCCCTTATCTGGAGCCTGACCTTCGTCGTCGGCCTGGGCCACTTTGCACACTGCATCGCCACCAGCGGCGAGATCCTCGCCGCCGTGCTCACCCACCAGCTACCGGCGTTAGCCTACTTTCAGTGGCTCCTGCCGGCGACGTGCGGCAACATCGCCGGCGGAGTGCTTCTGGTTACCCTGCTCGAATACGGGCAGGCCAAGCTGGTCTGAAGATTGCCACTACGCCGGCGGCGCCTCCAGCTGCTTAACATCCTTTTTGAGGTCCTGCTTAAGGTTTTGCAGCAGCGCCTCGATCTGTTCTTCACGCTCCAGCATTGCGAAGCGGTCTTCAAGTGAATCGCCGCCCATCAGTTCTCCCGTCGCAGCATTCTCCGCTTCCCTGCCCACGATACGCGTGCGCATGCGGGCGATGCTGGCTGCGCCATCTTTTCTTTCAACCGCCTGCCGCGCCTGCTGCGCCCTGCTGACCACGCGAGCCCGTCTGTGTTGCGCAATCATCATTTCGCAGCGCGAGCGCGTCTCCTCGAGCTTCTGTTCCAGCCTGCGGAGCGCCGTCTTCAGCGTGTCGGCCTCGGTCTTCTGGTCTTCAAGCTGCTGAAGGAAGCCCTTCGCCATCTGCTCGTGGCTCAACGCACGTTCAAGAGCGCCACGCGCCAGGTCATCTGCGGATTTCTTCACCGCCAGTTCCGCCTTGCGCTTCCACTCCGCGGCGGCTTCTTCGTGCTCCTTGCGCTTCTTGTCCAGTACATGCTGATCGGCAATCGCAATCGCCACCTGCGTCTTCACCTGCATCAACTGGTTTTCCATATCCAGAACCAGCTGCTTCAACAGCTTCTCCGGATCCTCAGCCTTCTCGATCAGGTCGTTGATATTCGCGCGTAATAGTGTTCCCACACGTTCGAGCAGTGCCATGATGTCCCTCCTTGTTCCTCAGAAATCAGCGGGCGGAGAGCTAGGGCTCCCCACGGACGGGTCTTCGTCCGTGGGGTAAGGAGCTCTGTACCC
>Ga0335073_10003505_pt1 | contig 21880 bp, 17 predicted proteins | sample Lox_Sample_22_FD_207093 | JGI IMG/M metagenome (GOLD analysis project Ga0335073, IMG submission 207093) | Soil microbial communities from Loxahatchee National Wildlife Refuge, Florida, United States - Lox_Sample_2.2 | ecosystem: Environmental > Terrestrial > Soil > Wetlands | place: USA...
CACGTGCAGCGGCACCGGGTCGTCGCTCAGGCTCGCCAGCCGCTGGCCGATCGCGGCCAGGTACCGGGACACGCGCGGTTTGACCGCAGCATCGACCAGGGTGGTCATCGACCGCTCGTACTCCCGGTACTCAGGCAGCACTCGCGACGACAGCGACACCACGGCATCTGGATGCTCGCGGGCCAGCACCGCGGCCATCCGCTGCTCATGCTCGGGGTTGGCGTAAGAGTGCAGCAAACACACGCCGAGTGTGCCGATGCCGTGATCGCGGAACCAGCGGGCGACGGCGATTGCCTGCGCCTCGTCGAATGCGCGCAGTTCCGCGCCGGTGTGGTCCAGGCGGCCAGCTACCGTCTTGACCCGGTCTGGAGGCACGATCCGGTCCGGCTTGACCCAGAAGTAGGAGTTGCCGTACCCGTCGGGTACGGACTGCCGGGCTATTTCCAGCATGAACTCGTAACCCTCGCTGGTAATGAACCCGAGCTCGCCGATGTCGCCGGCCAGAAGCTGGTTAGTCGCGATGGTGGTCCCGTGACTGACGGACCCGATCTCAGCGGGGCTGGCCGCGAGCAGCCCGAGGATCTTGGTGAGCCCGGTGACGAACCCTGCCGCCGGGTCGGCGGGCGTCGATGGCGTCTTTGTCACCGTGAGTACGCCGGTGACCTCGTCGAGGGCGACCACGTCGGTGAACGTGCCGCCGGTATCGATGCCGACGCGAAGGCGACGCCCGCTCATCGCTCGGGCTTTCTCATCGCACGGGCTTTCTCAACGCACGAGCTCGTGGCCGCGGGCGAGCCGGAGCTCGAACAAGTCCGACGGCGATATCGGCATGGACCGGATTTCGATGCCCTCGGCGTCCTCGATAGCCGCGGCAATGACGGCGGCGCCGGGAATGACGCCCGCCTCGCCTGCGCCTTTCACGCCCAGCGGGTTGAGCGGTGACGGCGTCTCCAGGTGATCAATCTCGATCTGGCGCGGCATCTCGCTCGCGTACGGCATCAGGAAGTCCATGAACGAGGCGTTGAGCAACTGGCCGTCCTCGTCGTAGGCCATGCGTTCGTACAGCGCTCCGCCGACACCCTGGGCGACCCCACCATGAATCTGCCCTTCGACGATTTGCGGGTTGATCAGCTTGCCGCAGTCGTGCACGACGCAGTAGCGGAGGATCGTGACTTCGGCAGTGTCCGGGTCGGTCTCGACGATGGCGGCGTGCATTCCGCTGGCGAACGTCGAGCGCACTGGCGAGAAGAAGGCGCGGCCTTCGATGCCGGGCTCGTCATCCGGCGCGACCGGCGGCTTGGTCGTGTCACCGCTGCCAGCGAACTGGGTCGCTGCCTGTGCAGCCTGGTCAAAGGCGTACCGCAGCGGGTTGGACAACACTGCGACGGTGCCCAGACTGATGCCGCTGTCGGGATCGCCCTTGACCTGCACGATGCCGCCGGTGATCTCCAGGTCGTCGGCCGAGACCTCGAGTGCATCGGCGGCGACCCGCAGGGCCTTTTCTTTCGCCTTCCGGGCCGCCAGCGTGACAGCCGATCCGCTGGTCACGGCCGTCCGGGACGCGAAGGTGCCTACCGCGTAACCGAAGCGCCGGGTGTCTCCGGTCACGACCTCGACGTCGGCCATCGGCACGCCGAGCTCGTCCGCGACGAGTTGCGCCAGCGTCGTCTGGTGACCCTGGCCCTGGCTGGTGAGGCCGGTGGCGACCTTTACCTTGCCGGATGTCTCCACTACGACATGGCCGCCCTCATACGGGCCGACACCGGTGCCTTCGACGTAGCAGGCCAGGCCGATGCCAATACGGCGGCCCTCGGCCGCTGCCGCTTCCTTGAGCGTGGCGAACTTGTCCCAGCCGACCAGGTCCTTGATCTTGACGAGCATCGCCGGGTAATCGCCTGAGTCGTAGATCAGCGGGCGGCCGTCCTGGAAGATCAGCCCCTGATCGTAAGGCATCTCGTGAGGCTCGATGAAGTTGCGCTCGCGCACCATGGCGCGGTCTAGCCCGAGTGCCGCCGCGATCGCGTCGATGGTCCGCTCCATTACGAAGCAGCCGTGCGGCCGGCCGGCCCCCCGGTACGGCGTGACGAGCACGGTGTTGGTGTAGAGCGAGTCGAACTCCACCCGGTACGCGCCCGGCTTGTACGGGCCGAGTAGCTGGGTCGAGGTGACGATCGGCACGATGAGCCCGTAGGGCACGTAGGCGCCGTTGTCATGCCAGAACCTGACGTCGAGTCCGAGGACTCGCCCGTCGTCGTCATAGCCAACCGTGATGTGGTGCTGCTGCGCCCGTTCATGCGCGCTGGCGATGAAGTGCTCGCGCCTGTCCTCGGTGAACTTGACCGGCCGATCCAGCAGCCGGGCAGCCCACGGCACGAGTACTTCCTCGGGCCACGGGTGGACGATCTTGACCCCGAAGCCGCCGCCGACATCGGGCGTGATGACATCGACCTGGCTGAGATCCAGGCCAAGCTTCGCCGCGACCGCTGCTCGCACGCCAGTGGAGGTCTGGGTCGATGTCCACAGCACAAGGCGCTTCTGCTGCTCGTCCCACCTGGCTAGCACGCCGCGGCCTTCCAGCGGGGTAGACGCGGACCGCTCGATTTCCAGGTCCAGTTCCAGCACGTGCGGCGCTGCCGCGATAGCCGCCGCGGTGTCGCCGTGCTCCTGGACCGAGTTAGCGGCCCGGTTGCCGGGGACGTCATCGTGCACGAGATGCTCGGCTGAGCGGGCGGCGTCCAGGCCCACCACGGCGGGCAGCGGTTCGTAGCTGACATCGATCAGGTCAGCGGCGTCCTCGGCGAGGTAGCGGTCGGTCGCGACCACCATCGCCACCGCCTCGCCGACGTGGTTGACCTCGCCGTTAGCCAGCGGGTACGGCGTCCGGCCGTGGGTCAGCGCGGGATGCGGGATCAGCAGGGGCAGCGGCTCGGCGAGTCGGCCCGGCAGGTCCTTGTAGGTGTAGACGGCGATCAGGCCCGGCACGTCGAGCGCGGCGCTGACGTCGATCCCGGTGATGCGCGCGTGCGCGTACGGGCTGCGTACGAAAGCGGCTGCGAGCGCATCGGGGCCGAGGTCATCGAGGTATGCCCCGAGGCCGCGGATCAGCCTGTCGTCCTCGACCCGCTGCACCCGGGCACCGAACAGGGAGCTGTGCCCGGTCCAGCCGTTGGCATCGGCAGCCGGCTGGCTGCGTACCGGGTCGGCGCTGGCCGGGTCGGCGCTGCGTGGCTCGCGGGCAATCTCCGCCGCCCGGTGCACTGAGGCCAGGATGTTCTGGTACCCGGTGCAGCGGCAGAGGTTGCCGCCGATCATCTCCCGGGCCTGCTCGTCATCGGCATCGGGGACGGCTTGCAGCCCCGCGGTGACCGTGGTCAGGAAGCCGGGCGTGCAGAAGCCGCACTGGAGCCCGTGACACTCGGAGAAGGCCTGCTGGACCGGTGACAGCGCGCCGCCGGGATCGGCAAGGCCTTCGACGGTGGTGATATCCGCCCCGTCGGCACTGACCGCGAGCAGCAGGCACGAGCGGACTGGCGCCCCGTTGAGCAAGATGGTGCAGGCGCCGCAGACGCCGTGCTCGCAGCCCACATGCGTGCCGGTCAGGCGCAGGTCGTGCCGGAGGCAGTCGGACAGCAGCCGCCGTGCTGGCACGTGTGCCGTCCGGGCTGTGCCATTGATCGTCAGCCGCACGTCGTGCAGCTCTTCGCCGCTGCTCATGCGGCCATCGCCTCGCGCGCGTCGGCGAGTGCCTCGGCCAGCGCTCGTTCGGTGAGCACTCCCGCCAGCTGGCTCCGGTAACGCGCCGTGGCATGAATGTCAGAGGTCGGCCGGAGCCGCAGGCGAGCGAGGCTGGCTGCGGCCGGGAAGGCCGTGGAGTCGGCTGGCCGGCCCGCGACCGCTTCGGTGAGATCGAGGACAACCGGGGACGGTCCCATGGACAGGTAAGCAGCCTTCGCTGCGTCGATGCGGCCATCGGTGCCGAGCGACGCTATCGCGGCGACGCCGCAGACCGCGAAGTCGCCGCGGCGCCGGCTGAGCTCGGTGAATCCGGTACCTGTGGCACGGCCCGGGAGCACCGGGAACCGGACCTCGGTCGCGAGCTCACCGGATTGCACAGCCGATTCCAGCGGCCCCAGGAAGAACTCGCCGGCCGGAATCAGCCGGTCACCGGCCGCGCTCGCAACGCGTACGGTGCCATTCAGCAGCACCAGCACGGCTGGCATCTCACCTGCCGGGTCGGCGTGCACGATGCTGCCCACGGTCGTGCCGCGGTTACGGATCGCCGGGTGCGCGACGAACCGGAGCGCCTTGCGCAGCAGCGGCTGAGCGGCTGCCGCGGCCGCGCTCGCCAGTACTTCGGCGTGCCGTGCGAGTGCGCCGATGCGTACCTGGCCGTCGTCTACCTCGACATAGCTGAGCTCGGTGAGTCGGTTGATATCCACCAGAAGGTCGGGCGCGGCGAGGCGCATGGACATCAGCGGGACCAGGGACTGACCCCCGGCGAGCACCTTTGCCTCGATCTCCGGCGCTGTCAGCGCGGCCAGCGCCTCGGTCACCGAGCCGGGTCGCGTGTAGCCGAGCGGACGTGGCTTCACGAAGCCTCCGGCCCAGCCGTTACGTTCATAGCGCGACGGTACGCTGCCGGGGGCGTGACGGAAATGCTCTTCTGCTACATGATGGCGACTGTGCGATGCGTCGCGGCAGCCAGCAGCGCGCTGCGGCAGGTTCTCGCCGGGCCGGCCCAGCCGGCCGAATGCCTCGGCGCGACTCGCGGGGCCCTTTACCTCAATACTGCCGGGCATCCTGGCGTGCTAGCAGTACTCGCTCATGACGCGGTGCGGCTGCCGTGCGGGCTGGTGCTGCCTGCCACGAGCGCGGAGCTCGCTCCCGGTTTCATGATCGTGGAGAGTTATGCACCGCGCCATAACGCGCGTAACTCTCAAGGATCATGGCAGATAGCGGTAGGCGACGGTGCAGTCCGCTGGACCGGCCCGGCTGGCCCGGTAATCGTGCAGGCGGTCCGGGAGTGGGCGCCGGCGCGGCCCGTACGGGGCGAGGTGGCAGCAGGCGCGCTCGCTTCGGTGCGGTCACTGCTCAGCAGAGCCGATCCAGGCATCGCCGAGCTGACTAGGCAGAGCAGGCGGCTCGCGGATCTGGCCCTCGCCGCCAGACCGGGACCGGCCAGGCCTGTGCAGGCCTGTCCTGTGCTTGCTAACGACGAAGGCGCCATTTTCACGACAGTCGCGCGCCTGCTTGGCAATGGCCCCGGGCTCACGCCCAGCGGCGACGACGTGCTGGCCGGGTTCCTTATCGGCGCCGCCGCTTTCGGTCTTGACGCCGGCCCGGTGCGCGAGCTCGTCGCGGCCCTGGCGCCTGCCCGCACGACGGCGCTGTCTGCCGCGCTCCTGTGGCACGCCGCACGCGGTGAATGCATCGACGAACTGGCGGCTGTCGCGGCTGTCCTGACCGGTCAGTCCGGGCCGGAACAAGCTGGACCGGCCGTCAGCCGCCTACTTGGGGTCGGCCACACGTCCGGCGCGGCACTGTCCGTCGGGCTGGTCATCAGCGCGGAGGCCGCGCTGCACGCGCGCACTCGGCCTCAGCTGGCTGGCACCGTGCTGGCTAGCACCATGCTGGCTGGCACCGTGCTGGCTGGCACCGTGCTGGCTGGCACCGTGCTGCCTGGCACCGTGCTGGCGGCTAGCAAGAGGCAGGTCGTGTGAGCGCTGAGCACGTCGAGGCGAGAGCTGGCGCGTACGCGGACTCCGTCACGCTGATGCGGGTCAGCGCAGACGTGCGGCAAGCCGAGGGCATCCAAGCGGCGCTGATCGCCATGGCCACGGAGCTGAACCTCGATCTGCTGACCACTCTGGGCTTCCGGCCGCCGTCAGACGCCAGCCCGAACCATTTGCTGGTCGCCGTCCGGGCCAGCGACGATGCCGCGATATCCAAGGCGCTCGCCGTGCTCGACTCGGCTCTCTCCTTCCGTCCCGGCAGCGGGGACGCAGCGATCAGCGCGCAGCCGCCCCGCACGACCGGCGCCGCCGTGCGCGCGAACGGGCCCGGACTCGCGCTCATCTCCGTTCCCGGCCGGTACGCGTTCGCCGAGGCGATGGACGCGCTCGAGGCCGGCTGCGACGTCATGATCTTCTCCGACAACGTCCCGGTCGAGCAGGAGATCGCGCTCAAAGACGTCGCCGCGCAGCGCGACCTCATCGTGATGGGCCCGGATTGCGGGACAGCGATCGTGGGGGGCGTCGGACTTGGCTTCTCGCACACGCTGCCCGCCGGGCCGATCGGGCTTGTCGCGGCGTCCGGGACCGGCGCGCAGCAAGTGCTGTGCCTGCTTGACTACGCCGGGGTCGGAGTCAGTGCCGCCCTGGGCGTCGGCGGCCGGGATCTATCGGCAGCCGTCGGCGGCCGTTCGGCCAGGGCGGCCCTGACGGCGCTGGACGCCGATCCGGCTACCGAGCTGATCGTCGTGGTGTCGAAGCCGCCAGCTGCGGCGGTCGCGGCCGGATTGCGCGAGTTCGCAGCCGGCCTGGCGACTCCGGTGCAGTTCGCGCTTATCTCACCCGGCGAGCCAGACCTTACGACGGCTACCGAGACGTCCTTGCGCGCGCTGGGCCTGCCAGTCCCGGACTGGCCTCGCTGGCCTGGTGCCGTGCAAGCGACTGGCCGTGTGCAAGCGGCTGGCCCAGGCCAACCGCAGGAATCTGAGTCCGCTGTCGCCCGGCCGTCTCCCGAGCGGGGTCGGCCTGCTGGTGTGCTGCGTGGCTTGTTTGCCGGCGGCTCCCTCTGCGACGAGGCCATGATCATCGCAACCGACCGGCTCGGCCCGATCCGGTCGAACATTCCGTTGCGGCCCGAGTTGCGGCTTGCGCCTCGAGCGCCTGAGACGACCGTGCTTCAAACAACCGTGACCGGCCACGCGATGATCGACTTCGGCGACGACGAGCTGACTGCGGGCCGGCCACATCCCATGATCGACCAGTCGCTGCGGCTGGAGCGGCTGGCGGCCGAGGCTGCCGATCCGGCTGTGACCGTCATCCAGCTCGACGTAGTCCTCGGCCACGGCGCGCACCCGGATCCGGCGGCCGAGCTGGCACCGGCGATAGCCGAGGCACGGGCGACCGGCCGGGCAGCGGTCGTGGTCTCGCTCATCGGGGCGGCGGCCGACCCGCAGGGCCTCAGCCGGCAGGCCGCGTTGCTCCAGCAGGCAGGGGCGGACGTGTTCGCGTCCAATGCAGCGGCCGCCCGGTTCGCCTGCGACCTGATTGACCGCGATCTGATCGACGGCGCCAAATGACCGACTTGCTCCGGCGGGACCCGCACATCATCAGCTCCGGCCTCGGACTGCTCGCGGAGGCAGCGCGACGGCAGGCCGCGCGGGTAACCCAGGTCGACTGGGCGCCGCCGATGGCGGGCAGTGCGGAGTACCTCGTTTCCGTTATGAGTGACCCGCGACGGGCGGTAGCTAATTCGCTGGCCATCGAGCGGATGCTCGCCGTGCGTGCGCATCTGGTGGACGTCGCGCCCGCAGGCGCGACGCTCGGCCTGCGGCGTGGCGAGTTCCTGCACGCCGGCCCGCCGGTGAGCTGGGACCGTGCGTCGGGGCCGCTGCGCGGGGCGCTGATGGGCGCGGCCGTCTTCGAGGGCCTGGCTGCGTCGCCCGAGGAAGCCGCCGAGCGGGCCGGGCGCGGCGAGTTCGCCCTCGCGCCGTGTCATTCGCGGTATGCGGTGGGCCCGATGGCTGGCGTGATCTCGCCATCGATGTGGCTGTTTGTGCTGCAGGACCCGGCGAGCGGGCAGCGGGCATACTGCACGCTCAACGAGGGACTCGGCAAGGTGCTGCGGTACGGCGCTTTCTCGCCCGACGTGCTGGAGCGGCTGGCCTGGATGTCGGGTGTGCTCGGCCCGCTGCTGGCCGCGGCGGTGCGCCGGCACGGGCCGGTGGACGTGACCGCCATCCTCGCCCAGATGGTGCAGATGGGCGACGAGGCGCATAACCGCAACCGGACTGGCACCCTGATGCTGCTGCGTGACCTGCTGCCCTCGATGGTCGAGTCCGGGTTTGCCTCCGGGGACGTCGCCCGGGCGGCGGCATTCATCGGCGGCAACGACCACTTCTTCCTGAACCTCGCGATGCCCGCGTGCAAGCTGGCGCTCGACGCCGCCCGGGACGTTTCCGGCTCCACGATGGTCGTGGCGATGGCCCGCAACGGCACCGACTTCGGCATTCAGGTGTCCGGGACGGGTGAGGAGTGGTTCACCGCGCCGGCGCTCACGCCGCAGGGGCTCTTCCTTGGCGGCTACGGGCCGGATGACCCCAGCCCGGACATCGGCGACTCGGCGATCACTGAGACGGCCGGGCTCGGCGGCTTCGCGATGGCGGCAGCGCCCGCGATCGCGGCGCTCGTCGGCGGTACTGCTGCCGATGCGCTTGCGACGACCCGGCGCATGTACGAGATCACGCTGGCCGAGCATCCGCTGTATCGGGTGCCGGCCCTGGAGTTCCGCGGCACGCCGGCCGGGATCGACGTGACGCTGGTCGCGCGCACCGGGATCTTGCCGCAGATCAACACCGGCATGGCGGGCAAGGCCCCGGGGACCGGTCAGGTCGGCGCGGGGCTGGTCACGCCGCCGGCTGAGGTCTTCCCGGCGGCGCTGCGGGCGCTGGCGTCTCTCGCGCCTGCGAGTGCCTGATCTCAGTCACCACGCAGAAGCCGCCGGTACGCACGAACGCTGTTGTCATCAGGTGAACGCTGACGTACTCAGCCGATCGTCCGTCGGCGCTGTCGTTGACGTAAAAGCCCTCGAGCCCCCCGTCATAGGGGTCGCGGGCGATGCCAGTGACGGTGACAACGTGGTTCGCCTGCCCGTCTGCGAGGAAGCGCGAATCGGTCCACAGCACGCCGGCGTTGACTCCCGCGATGACGCCGTACCCGAACTGTACGGCTGAGGCCAGCTGATCGGCGGACTGATCGCGCAGGGCACGGGCAGGCACGCCGTAGTCGCACAGGATCCGCGCCTGTTCCGAGGGAAGGGTCCAGCCCGACCTCTCCGGGTGCCCGGTGACCAGGTGAGCTTCGCGGCACCGAATGGCGTGTCCGATAACGTCGGCCTCGGTCAGCCGAAGGCCGAACTGGTCGAGAACATCCGCGCAGCTAACGATCCCGCAGTCGCCGTAGTCGTGGTCAGGGTTGTCGCCCTGGAGATGGTTGAACGCGGCATAGCCGCGCACGTTTCCGAGCACGATGACGGGCCGGCCATCCGGCAGGCAGGCAGAACTGACCGGAACGCCGATGATCGCAGTGCTGAGCCACCCTGCGGTGCCGCCCGACAGGTCAGGAAGGGCTTCTTCCAGGCTCACTGATCCTCACACCTGGCCCCGCACGCTGACTCCCCTGGCCAGCGGCTGACCATGGCGCTATGAGATCAGATGGCCATATGCATTGGCAAATAGGGACTGAGGATGATCCGTGGAGACCCGGCGAGCCTGGCAGCCGGCCGCTTCGCCTACTTCAGCAGCTCGCCGGCAGCCTCGGCGAAGGTTGCGATCAGCCGGTCGACGTCCGCCTCGGTCGTCGCAGGGCACATCAGCGCCATGTTGTGGAACGGGGTCAGCAGCACGCCGCGGTTGACCAGGTAGAGATGCAGGTACTCGTCCAGGTCGGTGTCCGCGGCCGCGGCCGATTCCCCGCCACTGCGCGGTGGCTGCGGGCAGAACCGGTACTCAGCGCGGGCGCCGAGCTGAGTAATCGTCCACGGTAGGCCGTGACTGGACAGCACCGTGCGGAAACCCGCGGTGTACCGGTCGGCCATCGCGATCATGCCGTCGAAGGCCGCATCGGTCAGCACGTGCTCGAGCGTTGCCCGCATCGTTGCCACGGACAACGCGTTGCCGGCCAGCGTGCCGCCGACGCCGCCGGTGTCCACGATGTCCGCCGAGTCGTCGGCCAGGATGCGGTCGGCTAGCTCGGCCGCTAGCCCGTATGCCCCGGCCGGAATGCCGCCTGCGATGGACTTGCCGACGGTGACTACGTCGGGCGTTAGCCCCCAAGCCCGCGTGCAACCGCCGGGACCGGCGCTGAACGTGTGCGTTTCGTCATTGATGAGCAGGGTGCCGTGCTGCCGGGTCAGGTTGCGCACCGCCGCCAGGTAACCGGGCTCGGGCAGCACGATGCCGATGTTGGTCAGCGCCGGCTCCATGAGCACGGCTGCAACGTCGCCGTGGGCAAGCTCGCGCTCCAGTGCCTCGGTGTCGTTGAACTCGACAACCCGCGTGGTCTGGGTCGGATCAACCGGGGCGCCGACGTTGCCCTCACGCGACCTCGGTCCGTCCGCCGTCGCGAGGATGAACGTCTCGTCCACGCTGCCGTGGTAGCAGTAGCTGTAGACCAGGATCTTCGGCCGCTGGGTGAGTTGCCTGGCCAGCCTGATCGCCCAGCGGTTGGCGTCAGTCGCGGTCAGGGTGAAGCTCCAGTGCGTCGGCCCGAACCGTCGGCTTAGGTCGCCGGCCACCCAGGCAGCGTCCGCCGTGGGCAGCATCGTGGTGGCCCCGCCCAGGTCGCCGTACCTGCGCGTGACGGCTTCTCGCACGGCGGCGGGGGAGTGGCCGGCCATGGCGCCGGTGTCGCCCAGGCAGAAGTCGGTGAACTCGTTGCCGTCGATATCGGTGAGCCTTGCGCCGCTGGCCGTGGCCAGGTAGATCGGGAAGCCACCGGGCCACATCCGCATCCAGGTCATCGGCACCCCGCCGAGGAGGTGCGCGCCAGCCGCTGAGTAAGCGCCGGCCGACCGTGGGTGGCGCTCCCGGTAGGCATCCTGCTCGCGGCTGATCAGCTCAGCCAGGCGGGCGCGGCTGAATGGCGGGCTTGCAGGCTTCTCGGTGCCAGAATCGGCCACGGCTTGCTCCTCACCTTGAACGACGAGACAGCATAACTGGGCGCTGGCGTCGGGTACTCGGGCGGCGGTCTCGTGCCGCACTGGCTCGATTGCCGTCCTGGGTGAGAACCATGCCGCCTGAGCGGTTGGCCTGGCCGAAATCTTCACCGGTGCGAGCGCGGAGGCTAGCTGCGTGCTTTCGGCTTCGCTGTTGCCGGCTTCACTGGCTTGGGTTTCGCCTGCTTCGCGGGCATCGCGGAGACGAAGGCAAGCGCGCGGCTCACCCAGCCCGCTGCTAGTTCGGGGCTGTCCCGCCAGGCGGGCGGCAGGCTGAGGTAACCGCCCATCGGCCGCTCGGCGGGTCCGAACGGTCCGGAACCGTCGACAGCTGCCAGTTCGGCGTGGTCGCTCACGGCCAGCCGGACGCCGATCGCCGCACCGAACAGGCCAGCGAACATGTTCCCGTGCACGAATGCCCCGAGGTTGCCGAACATCGGCTTGACCTCAACCTCGGGGTCTTCCGGAAGCACGGACCTGAAGTACTCCTTGTCGGCCTCACTGGGCCGGGGGATCTCCATCGGGCAACGCCTCCTGTTGCTGCCGCTCCGCACAGCGGAGTATGCATGCCAGCCTGCCACTGAGCACCCGCGGAGTCGTGCTAGACAAGCAGATCGGGGCAGGTCCGCCCGCGGCCACGCGACCCCGCAGTGCACACGACGGCGAGAGAGGCACGGATGTCGGACGAGGGACTGAGTTTTGATCGCATCAAGGCTGCGGCGGCCAGGCTCGACGGAGTGGCGAACCGGACTCCGGTGCTGACCTCGAGGACACTTGACCGGCATTGCGCGACCAAGGTGCTGCTCAAAGCCGAGCCGCTCCAGCGCAGCGGCTCGTTCAAGTTCCGCGGCGCCTACAACCGGCTGAGCCTGCTCAGTCCGGCCGCTAAGGAGGCCGGGGTCGTCGCGTTCTCGTCGGGTAACCATGGCGCTGCTGTATCTCTCGCCGCGCAGTTGCTCGGCATCGAGGCTGTCATCGTGGTCCCGGCTAACGGTTCCGCGGCGAAGCTCGCCGCCATCGAGGGATACGGAGCGGAGTTGCGCCGCTACGATCCCGCTACCGAGCGGCGGGAGGAGGTGGCCCGGGAGATTGCGGTCAGCCGATCTATGACCCTTATCCGGCCGTTCGACGATTACGACATCATGGCCGGGCAGGGCACGGCCGGTCTCGAACTGGCCGAGCAGGAACCCGAGCTGAAGCAAGTCCTCATCCCGGTCGGCGGCGGCGGCCTGGCGGCGGGCGTTTCCACCGCCGTCAAGACGCTGATTCCCGGCGTCTCGGTTATCGGGGTTGAACCTCAGGCCGCGGATGACACGAGCCGGTCCATGCGGGCCGGGTACAAGGTCAGGATCCCCGAGCCGGACACGATCGCCGACGGGCTGCGCGCGAGCGAGCCAGGTGAGCTGACCTTCGCAGTCAATTCCCGCCTGCTGGATGACGTAGTGACGGTAACGGAGGAAGCCATCGTCGACGCGATGCGGTTCTGCTTCACCCGGCTCAAACTCGTCGTTGAGCCCAGCGGCGCAGTCCCGCTGGCTGCGTTGCTGTCCGGCGTCGCAGGCGCGGTCGGGCGCACCGGGGTCGTGCTATCCGGCGGCAATATCGCGCCGGAGGATTTCGCGGCACTGGTTGCTCGTTAGGACTTGCCGGCGCGGGCGATCTGCTCGTTACCCTTTGCAGCGCCGGCGATTCGCAGGGCCATCGCGGCATAGCGCTCTGTCAGATCCGGGATGCCCAGCGGATAGTGCTCTAGCGTCCATTGGCTGATGTGCACGCACATGTTGGTGATGGCGCCGGAGGCGAGAGCCGCGCCTGGCCGGTCGTTTCCCCCGGCGATGTCGAATGCGCCTTGCTCCGCACCTGCAATCAGGATCTCGGTAAACCGGTCGCGGATCCGGCGCCTGATCGCCCGGATTTCCTCACGCCGCGACCCAACCAGCAAGGTGAAGTCTCGGTTGGCCACCCGAGAGCGTTTCTTGTGCTCGGCAGTGTGAGACACCAGGAAGCGCGCTGCGGCAGTCAGTTGCTCGGCTGGCTCAGGCCCTGCGCTGGCGATGGCCGAGGCCATTTGCTCGTCGACGGAATGATGGATATCGCGGACGAGCACGTACAGCAAGTAATCCTTAGACGTGAAGTGGTTATACAGCGCGCCGGGTGTCAGGTCACAAGCCGCGGTAATCTGGCGGACCGTCGTGCCCGGCACTCCCTGGGCGTGGAACAAGTCGATAGCCGCCGCAGCCAGCTTGCACTGGAGTGGCGTGCCGCCAATAGGCAGCCGGTCGCCGGGCGGGAGTTCGAAATCAGCGCTCATCACGTTTTGGCCATCCGAGTTAAGAATCCCCAGTCATGGTCTAGAGTCAAGGTACAGAGTCATGTTGGTCTGTAATCGACGCCTGTCCGGGTCGATCGGTTGTCATCTGACTCTTGACAAGTGATGGCCACTCGGCGTACGACTGTATCGCTGTGTGAACGACCGTTCATGTCGTTGCAGCATGAGGTGTGTCCGCCGTGACGGCCGCGGACGCATGCCGGAAGGCCCGGGCCGACCCCTCCTCCCGGCCCGGGTCAGGCAACTTTCGCCTAGCTTGCAAGGTGACGTGCCTGCTTCGGAGGGGCCTGGCTGCGCCGTCAGTTCGTTGCGTCGGCCCTGACGCCGCCGCGACTACATGGCGAAGCCGGCTGAATGGCCTGGCCCGCGGTCACGAACGTATTCCCGTCGGATTACGTGCAGGACGCCGTTGACGGCTGACCTTCTTCTGTCACACGGGGCTTCACACGGTGCCACGAGACCTTCCGGATGGCAGGCGTCATCGTGGCGTCCATCATGGAGGGAGAACCCACATGCCGATGGTTACCGTGAAGGTGATTGAAGGCGTATTCACGCCGCAGCAGAAGAGCGAGATGATCCGAAAGATCACCGACACCATGGTGGAGATCGAGGGCGAGAACCTCAGGCCGGTCACCTGGGTGCTGGTGGAGGAGGTTGGCAGCGGTGACTGGGGTATCGCGGGCAACGGTCTCACCACGGCCGACGTGCACGCTCTGCAGGGCGAGCACGCAACCGCGTCGGGCTGAGAGCCGCCCGCGGTGAGTTTGCGGGTGCGGCTGCTCGGTCATCCGCGTATCGAGGACGAGTCCGGGCAGCCGCACGAGCCGCCTCGGGGGCGTAAGTCCTGGGCGCTGCTAGCTCGGGTCGCCTTGACCGACCGGTCGCTAACCAGGGGCGAGCTGGCGCACGAGCTGTTCTGCGAAGCTGATGACCCGCTCGGGGCCCTGCGGTGGGGCCTTGCCGACCTGCGCCGCTGCTGCCGGGATTCCCAGCTGCTGCGCGGTGACCCGGTGCGCTTGGCGCCCGGCTCGTTGTCGCTTGACGTCTGGGATTTGCGTGACGGCTCGCTTCCTGCTGCCGACATCGGCGGAGAGCTGCTGGCGGGCGCGGAGCCGCGCGGCTGCCCGCAGTTCGATATGTGGCTGACACTGGCCCGCGGTCAGTGTGCCGCCCGGTCGCGGGAGGAGCTGCACCAGGCGGCGCTGCGGCTGCTAGCGGCAGGTGACGCGGCCGAGGCAGCAGGGCTAGCCGGGCGGGCGGCGGCCATGGACTTCCTCGATGAGGGCGCGCAGGAGCTGTTCTTGCGCGCCCTGGTGGCGGCGGGCCATCCGGCCCGGGCGGTGGCCTATCTCGCGTCGTGCGAGGCGGCAATGCAGCGGGAGGGCATCGTTCCGTCTCCGGCGCTGCGTGCTGCGGCACTGGCTCCACTGGCGACGGCGCGTGCTGGCGTGCGCGCCGGCGTCGTCGCCAGGTCGCTATTGCAGGCCGGTAGCGCGGCCCTGGACGCAGGCTCGGTTGATGCGGGCGTCGAGACCTTGCGGCGAGCGGCCGACGAAGCAGCCCGGTCCGGTGACGCGCTGCTGACTGCGGATGTGCTCAGGGCTCTGGGTTCCGCGCTGGTGCACTCGGTGCGCGGCTTCGATGGCGAGGGAGCGCTCGTCCTGCACCGCGCGATCGCGGCGGCCCGCACGGCCGGAGGCCAGAACTTGGCCGCCGACATCTTGCGAGAGCTCGCGTTCGTCGATCTCCAGGCTGGCCGGCATGCATCTGCAGAGCGGTCGTTGCATGAGGCAGTGGCGCTGGCAGATGCGGTCGGCGATCCGGCGCTCACCGCCAGGGTGCTGGCCATCCGCGGCATGAACGAAGCAGACCAGGGCCATCATGACGTCGCCATCGGCCTACTCCGACAGTCCGCGCGGGCCGCGGAGTCAGCCGGGAGCCGGCGGCAGGAAGCCTGGTCAACGGGTGTCATGGCGCGTTCACTGTTGCTCGCTGGGCAGGCCGAGCAAGCCCGCGAGGCAGCCGACCGCAGCATGAGCCTGTGCAATCAGGACCGTTGGAACGCCTTTGTGCCCTGGCCGCAGGCGCTGCGAGCGCACTGCCTAGCCGCCGCCGGACTCTGGGACGAGGCTCGCGACGACGCAGAGCAGGCGTTCGCGATGGCCTGCCAGCTGGGTGACCCTTGCTGGGAGGGACTGGCCGGACGAGCACTGGCGCTGGCAGCGCTGCACGAGGGTGACCCCGGCAGGGCCGGGGAGTGGATCAGCGAGGCTCGGCGGCGCTGCGACCGCGTGCCGGATCGCTGGGTGTGGCTGTCGGGATTCGTCGCCCTCGGGCACCTGGAGATCGCGGCGCGGCACCAACCTGATCTGGTCATGCCGCTGGCCCGCCGCTTGTATCAGCAGGCTCTGCGGGCAGACCTGCCCGAGTTCACCGCCTGGGCGCTGATCTATCAGGCCGAAGCAGGCGATCCGGCCGGGCTCGCACTGGCGCAAGCGCTCGCCGCGCAGGTGATGAACCCGGCGCTGCGCGAGCGCGCCGCCGCGCTCGACTGCCTCCGTTGATTCGCGCCAGTTCACCGGCCGCAGCTAACGCTGCTCAGCTCAACGGCCGCAGGACCATTTTGCAGAGATCGGCGGTCGGAATCTGCTCTACCTAGGTAGAGTTGCTTCATGGCCCAGCGCCCGACTTCACGCCAGACCTTAGCGGTCCTCGACGTCCTCTGCGCCCGGCCTGACGGCTGGCACCACGGCTACGACATCGCGCGGGAGACAGGGCTGAAGTCGGGGACGCTGTATCCCATCCTGATGCGCCTGGCGCAGCGTGGTCTGCTCGAGGCGCGCTGGGAGGAGAGCCAGCCTGCGGGTCGGCCACGGCGGCACCTGTACCGTCTGACGGGCGATGGGCTGGAGCACGCCCGTCGGGAGCTTGCCAGCGGGCCAGGCCAACCCGGCCGGTCCGCGTCACGCCGGCCAGCCAGCCGGCTTGTTGCGCCGACGGAGGCGTAATGGACGGATCGAAGACCGGTTTCGGCCGCTTGCGGTTGTGGTCGCTGCGGACTGTCCCGGCGGGCAGCCGCGAGTGGGCGGAGGCAGTCTGGGCAGAGCTGGAGGAGGTTCCTGCTGATGCGCGGCGGTCCTGGGCAGCGGGCGCGGCATGGCTCGTGGCTAAAGAGGCCGGTCTGATACGGCGGAGCGTTTACTGGCTCGCTATCGCATCAGTCGCTGCAGGCATGGCGGAGATCGCACGGCTCATCTGGCTGACTCCGTCGGTGAACCCGTACGCCACAGCAGAGTCCAGGGTGCTGACAGCAGGAACCGCTGTGCTCCTCGTGGCACTTCCCCTGCTGGGCAGGAGGACTGCAGTCTTCGGACCGGTTGCTGACAACTCGACGGCCCGCCTCGTCCGGCTGGCGGGATGCGCGGGAGTCTGCCTGCTGGTGCTTGCCCTCTCCCGGCTGGCCGAGAGCCTCAATGTGGACTTCGTGCACCGGCCGGTCAGCATCTCCTTGATCTGGATCGGGTTGATCAGCACGGTTCTCCTCGTAATCACCCTGATCGTTCAGAGGGAACGCGATCGCGGTCAGCAGGAGGTCAGCGAACTTTTCGTCTGCGCCTGCACGCTCGCGCCTTTTATCGCGCTCATGTTGTTCTTTCTGGACAGCGACTGGGTGGTGGTTAGTGCGTACGCGGCCGTCTTCCTCGCCATCACTGCCCGTGGTTCGAGAGTCAGTCAGGCGACCTTGAGCTTGAGCGGCACCACCGGGATTCTCGCCGGAGCAATCGTGTTCGTGCTGTGGGCCTGGCAATACCTATGGTTTGTCGGCCGGGGTTCGCATGGCTGGCTGGGGACTACGAGCTCGCTCATGATCCCGCTCGTCGTGATCGCAGCCCCGGTCGTCGCGGGTTTCGTCGCGACCCGCCGGTTCAAACGTGACGACCCTGAGGCTTTCCATCGGCAGCACCTGCGGCAAGGCATTGCGGCTGGACTGCTGACGGGGACGTCCGCAGCGCTGATAGTGGCCGGCCTCTCCTTCGGATTCATGGTTGTGCTGCATCGCCAGGACCCGCCTCACACAACGGTGCCGTTCACGCTGGCGCTTCTCGTGGGCCCGGGGATCGGCGTTTGCCTGGCCACTGTGGGAGCGGGACTGGCTGGCGACTTCTGGAGCGAGCATGGCCCAAGCGACAGTGGCAGTGGTGGCCCGGGCGGCGGAGGCGGAGGTTTCCGCCCTGCGCCCCCACCTCCCCTGGCCGGAGTTGGTGGCAGGCCAGGTACCAGCGTGCCGGATGAGACCTCACATCCGCCAGTAGCCGTCCCCGCTTTGCGGTAGCCGTTACCGTCGATGTGCGGCCTGCAGCCTGATCCGGGCGGGAGGCCGCCACCGCATGACTAGCGGCCGCCCGCGCGGATCAGACCGCAGCGGCAGGTATCCCGGCCAGCGCCTCCTCGATCGCCTTGTCGCTGAGTTGCAGGTCGCGCAGCTCCCCGGACATGTAGTCGCCGTAAGCGGCCAGATCGAGCAGTCCGTGCCCGCACAGCGCGGTAAGGATGACCTTCTCCTCGCCGGTTTCCTTGCATCGCAGCGCTTCCTCGATGCAGGCCGCTACCGCATGGGTGGGCTCGGGTGCTGGCACTATGCCTTCGGTCCTGGCGAATCGAAGGCCGGCCGCGAAGCACTCCGACTGGGGCTTCGCGACTGCTTCGATGAGCCCGAGCTCGTAGATATGCGACAGCAGTGGTGACATTCCGTGATAGCGCAGTCCGCCTGCATGAATGGGATCCGGGATGAACTCGTGCCCCAGCGTGTGCATCTTCAGCAGCGGGGTCATCCCTGCGGTGTCCCCGAAGTCGTATGCATAAACCCCGCGGGTGAACGACGGGCAGGCCGCGGGCTCGACTGCGCGGATGACCGGGTTCATGCGGCCGGCCAGCTTCTCGCGGAGGAAGGGGAACGTCAGCCCGCCGAAGTTCGAACCGCCACCGGTGCAGCCGACGATCACGTCCGGGGTGTCCCCGGCGTCAGCGAGCTGCTTGATCGCTTCCTCGCCGATGATCGTTTGGTGCATCAGCACGTGGTTGAGCACGCTGCCGAGCGCGTACCTGGTATCGGGGTCGCCTGCGGCGACCTCGACTGCTTCGCTGATCGCGATGCCGAGACTTCCGGTCGAGTCCGGATGCTCGGCCAGAATGGCGCGCCCGGCGTTAGTCAGATTCGACGGGCTCGCGTGCACCGTCGCGCCGTAGGTCTCCATCAGCATCTTGCGGTACGGCTTCTGGTCGTAGGAGGCCCGGACCATCCACACTTCGAGCTCGAGACCGAACAGCGCGGAGGCGAATGCCAGCGCACTGCCCCACTGGCCGGCGCCGGTCTCGGTTGTCAGCTTGGTCACGCCCTCGGCGGCGTTGTAATAGGCCTGAGGCACCGCCGTATTCGGCTTGTGTGAGCCCGCCGGGCTGCCACCTTCGTACTTGTAGTAAATCCGGGCCGGCGTCCCCAGGTCCCGCTCCAGCCGCCGTGCGCGGAACAGCGGCGTCGGCCGCCAGAGCCGGTAGACATCGAGAACGTCGTCCGGAATGGCGATATGCCGCTCTGCGGAAACCTCCTGGGCAATGAGAGCGCCGGGGAACAGCGGCGCCAGGTCCTCCGGCCCGACAGGCTGCCCGGTGCCGGGATGCAGCGGCGGAGGCGGCGGAGATGGCAGGTCAGCCACCACGTTGTACCAGTGCTGCGGCATCTGCGACTCGGGCAAGAGGTACTTAACTTGTCGGTCCATAGCGCCTCCAGCGACCGGAGCTGACCATCGGGAAATGGGATGACAGGCGTAACGGTAGCCGAGAATGTCCCCGTCCAGGAAGAGTGTTCGCCGCCCTGTGGAAAACGCCCTCAACTGCCGGAACGGGCATTTATCCAGCTGCGGAGTCACCCGCGCTGCGGCTGCTACCGGCTAATGTCCGGGCAGTTGCGTGATTTCTGCTCTGCCTGCACCGACGCCGGCCTGTTCGCGCGAAAGTGCCAGGCCAGCAGGACGGCAACAGGTCTGCTGAGGGGGACAGGCGGGTTGCGGCGCCCGGGCGTGCATGCGACCCTTGGCCGGTAGGCCGGAGCTTGGCCGCGCATCCGAGGGGGACTGCGGATGCGGGCATGCTTCGCGTGATTGGGGTGGAGGTAGCAGTGCGCTGGAGGCGGGATGATCGCCAGCAGCCTGACGATCGCCCCGATCTCGCCGCGGAAGATTGGCTGGCCGAGTTTCGCCCTGTCAGGCCTGACGCTCTCACCGCCGCGGACCGGGACGCTGCACGTCCAGTTGCAGCGCCCGGAACCAAGCGCGGTGCGGCCGACTGGTCTGCCGCACCACCTGACCTGACGGAACGCCAGAGCCGGGGGGCCGGCGGGCTCTTCCGCCCGGATTCGCGAGCTGACCGGCCAGGCGCGCAGCCCAACGCGCTTGCCGAGCCGGACTCGCGTGTGCCGCGAGGCCTGGGTGCACAGCACGAGTCGTCTGCGCAGCACGAGTCGTCTGCACAGCGTGAGCCGAGCAGACAGCGTGAGCCGAGCAGACAGCGTGAGCCGGATGCGCAATGGGACAACTGGCTTCAGCCCGATGATGACGTGTCGCGGCGCTCTGGCCGGGGCGGATTGCGGGGCGGCGGGCCCGGCCGGCCCGACGATGGCGGCCCGCCCCGGAACGGCAATGCCCACGGACGCGATGAAAGACGCGAACCGAGCGGCAGCCGCGGAGAGGCCGCCGGGGAAGGACCTGCCGCCCGGCGCGGAGAAGCAGGCTGGAGCGGATACGGGGCCGCCGGCAAGAACGTGGCCAGTGACGGACCCAGGCCGCAAGGAGCTGGCAGGCAGGGATCGCGTGACAGCCGCGCTCTCGACGGCCGGACGGGGCCCGGCGGCCGGACCGAAGCCGGCGATTGGACCAGAGCTAGCGACTGGGCTGGCGCCAGCAATTGGACCGGACCTGGTAGCGCAGGCGGCCGCGTGCCAGATGGCGGAGCCGTTTCTGGCGGGCGCGGGCCGGATAGCTGGCCCGGACAGGCCGGCCGGCGCGGGCCTGGTGGTCGGCGGGCGCCGGGCGGCACAGCGTCATTCGATGGTTCCGGACCAGCCGAGCGGTCCGGACCAGCCGAGTGGGTTGGACCTGCTGAGCGGTTGGGACCAGCTGGGCGGTTTGGACCAGCCGAGCGACTCGGGCCTGCCGAACGGTCGGCAGCAGCTGGCCGATCCGGGCCGGCAAACACCCCTGGGCCGGCAAGCACGCACGGGTCAGGAAGCCGTCGCGGGCGGGAACACGACGCCGCGGACACTGATATCCGGGCTGATTATCGAGGCCTTCTCGGCCGCGGCGGTGACTCGGCCGGCCGCCGTCCGCTGCCGCCGTCCGTTAACCGAGACGAGCCGCAGGCGGGCGAAGACGAGTACCTGTACGGGAGGGTTCTGCCTCCGCATAGTCATCTGCCCGATGCCGACGAGTACTGGGACGATGGTCGGCGGCGCGGCGATGGCTTCGGCCCGTCCGGTCGGTCAGAGCACCCACTCAGCGCGGGGCCGCGTGGGGAAGGCCGGCCTGCTGGCTACTACCACGACGGGCCGCGACCAGGAAACCGACCGGTGGGTGAGTTCGGGCACGCCACGGACGCCTGGTCTGGGCCGTCGAGCGGCGGCTATCCGGAGGGTGCCAGCGGTTATCGCCGCGAGCCGGATGTCGACTTCCGCCGGCCTGCGGAGGGTGGGCAATGGCAGGCGGACCGCGCGTTCTCTCACGATGACAGCCGATCGCAGTGGTCCGACGACGGCGGACGGTGGTCAGACGAGGGCTCTGCGCCGTGGTCCGAGAGCAGCCGTCGGCCGCGCTCCGGCTACGAAATGCCGTCGGCCGGGTTCGGTCAGTCCGCCGGGCGCAAATACCACCCGGTCACAGACGGCCGTTATGGACCGCCGCCGGATGTGCTGCAACCGCTGCCGGAGTTGCCGACCCGGGAACCGTCCCGGCCAGGGCTGAGATCACCCGAGCCGCAGCGGCGGGAACTGGCCCGTCCCCAGCTGGAATCAGCTGAGGGGCTGAGGCGAGAGCTGCAGCGGCCGGAGCAGCAGCGGCCGGAACCGCACCGGCCGGAACCGCACCGGCCGGAACCGCACCGGCCGGAACCGCACCGGCCGGAACCGCACCGGCCCGAGATGGCCTGGCCAGAGACGGCCGCGCACGGTGTGGCATCACCTGAGGGCGCGAGGCTGCCAGAGTTGCCAAGGCCCGATTCCGGCGCGGGCCAGCTTGCCGGCGCGACCGGCGATGCGTCACGGCCGTCCGATGTGTGGCAGGCCCAAGGCGATCCCGGGCGGCGCGATTCGCCGGAGCCGGGAACGGACACGGCGCCATCGGCAGCCGCCAGGTCAGAACACCCAGCGACCGAGTCCGGACGTGACGCTGCGGGCGGCGAGGCGAACTCGCCGGCCAAGGACCACGACAGCGACGACGACACGGTCACCGCACCGCTGCCGGTGATACTGCCGGGCGCGACGTCGCTGCCCCGCCCCGCACCGGTCGAAGAGCCCCGCGGGTTCTTCGAGCCGGCGCTGCCGCCTGGTACGACGGCAAAGCC
>Ga0335073_10003506_pt1 | contig 21875 bp, 18 predicted proteins | sample Lox_Sample_22_FD_207093 | JGI IMG/M metagenome (GOLD analysis project Ga0335073, IMG submission 207093) | Soil microbial communities from Loxahatchee National Wildlife Refuge, Florida, United States - Lox_Sample_2.2 | ecosystem: Environmental > Terrestrial > Soil > Wetlands | place: USA...
GTTCTCCGAAATTCGATGACGTGCACCAACGGCCACACTTCCAAAGTGATTGATGCCCTGGCTGGCCAGGTGCCACGTTATGAGATGTATGCCAAGCTTGTCCTCGGCCGTAACGGCGGGAAGCGGTACGAGCCCATTAGCGACTTCGATCGGTCCCTCTACGCTCAGTGCACGAAGCTGCTTCATTTGAAAGAGGCGGAACTGACCTTGCCCCACGGCGAGCTTAAGGACGGCGAGAATACCCGGCAGGCGATTCGCTGGGGATTCGCCAGGTGGCAGCAGTTCTTCAATGACCGTCAGCTTTACTCTCTCGGACTGATGGCAAGCGCAATCCGCGACTTGAGCGCAGGTGCGGCTGAACGCGAAGCTCTCGTAGCGCTCTTTTCGGGAATGCTTGAATTCAACAACATGTTCTGCTCATTCAAAGGTGAGGGCACAGGGGCTGTCCGGCACATGTTCAGCCACCACATTCTCAAGCCAGAGCGGACCCCTCTAGAAGCCCATCCCTGGGGGACGCCGGCATCCTCTGGCTCGTTCTCGACGCTGTTTCAAAGTCGGCTCCTACGTGCTCAAGAGTACAAGCTCGCGCCGACGGACCAGGTCCTCGTCGGCGATGCCGTGGTGCGCGCTCGCGGGCTGTCGATGGCTACCGAAGCGACAACGGTTGACGCCTGGCCGGTTAACGGTCTGAAGCAGGGCTCGGTGTACCTGCGTACGTGTGACTCCGCGCAGACTGACTTGCCCGACGATTCTGTGGATCTTGTGGTGACCGACCCGCCGTATATGGATAACGTGCATTACTCTGAGTTGGCCGACTTTTTCCATGTTTGGCTGCGAGAGCTTATACCATATGTACATTATCCGCGGGACGAAGTTACAACCCGCAGCGCACGAGAAGTTCAGAGTGCGTCACCGGCAGAGTTCGAGGCGGCCATTACGGATGTTTGGCGGGAGTGTGCCCGGGTGCTTAAGCCAGAGGGCGTGCTCGCATTCACCTTCCATCAGGCACGGCTGTCCGGCTGGGTAGCCCTAGTGCGGGCGATAGCCGAGGCAGGTTTGGTAATTACGTCTGTTCAGCCGGTCAAGGGTGAGATGACAACCAGCGTTACCAAGGGAGGTGCGGAGCCGTCTAACCTGGATGCGGTTATCGTATGTCGGAAACGAGTAGGCGGCGAGCCCGGCTCGCTGACCGATCCTGGTGAGGCGGCAGAGTCGGGAGAAGGACGGCTCATGGCTTTGGAAGACGCCAGCGTCGATGTCGGTCCTGGCGATATTCGCTCAGTAATCCGTGGGCATGTACTTGCGACATACACTGAAAACCCACAAGATACAAACATCGATTTGCTCGCCGCCCTAGCCGATCAGATGGCAACGGAACGAGTAATGCGGCTTGCGGCTAGCCGGGAAAATGAGTGATCAAGTGATCGTAGGCGAAGGTGTCCTGCCGGATGCCGTCTTTGAGCAGTGACCGCTACAGAGAATAAGTAGGCTGAGCTAGGTCACGAGCCCGAGTCGGTGCTCCGCCGAGGCGGCCGGGTGGGTGACCTTCCTTTGGGCATGGTCGGGCGCGGGGCGTCTGTACTCCGTTACGACGGCTGATCCCGCCCTTGTCTTCGAGCCAGGGCAGACCCGATCGCATGGGCCGCCGCTAAGGTGAGCGATGATGTCCTTGATCGTTCCCGCCCTGTAGCCTTGGTCAGCTCTAGGTAGTCGCGGAAAACGTTGAAGGCCCACCCGCGCATGGAATCCGCAAATTCGGTCGCCTCTCTGTCTAGCACGTCCGTTGTCAGCGTGCCGTGGACGAGAGCGCTGCGTAGCTATGTGCCGAAAGCTTTCCGCGAAACGTGGGAACGGCGCCTTAGGGTGCGCCTTGGGGGTGGTGCAGGATGTCCTGCAGCGCGGACAATACGTCCCGGACGGCGCCGTCGGTGGTGATCTCCGGGTCGCCGAGCGCGAGCGGGATGCCTACCCCGTCGACCAGCGCAATCGTAAGCACGGCGATCTGCTCGGGGTCCAGCCTGGGCGCGAACCGCCCGGTCTCGCTGGCCCGCCGGACCACGCTGGCGACCAGCCGGCGCCAGACGTCGTAGTCGCGCACCGCGTCCGCGCGCATCTCGGCATCCCTGATCCCGAAGTGCCAGGACTCGATCCACAGCCGGCCGGTTCCGGTCGCGGGATCCTCATACCCCGCTACCGCCCTGGCCACGATGTGGGCCAGCTGCTGCCACGGGTCGTCCAGCGCCTCGATCTCGGCCTCGAGGGCCGCGATCTCGGTGCCGGAAGCGTGCCGGAACGCGGCGACCAGCAGGTCCTCCCGGGAGCCGAAGTAGTACTGCAGCGTGCTGACCGGCACGCCGCTCTCCGCGGCCACGTCGGCGAACCGCGTGGCGTCGGCCCCCCGCTCGGCGATGACCCGGCCCGCCGCCTCGAGCACGGCCACCTTGCGCCGCCCGGCCCGGCGCTGGCCCCGGCCGGCCGGGCGGGCGTCGCGGCCCGCCGGGCCGGCCGGCACTGCATCGGCGGTGGTCATGCCGGGTCGAGCACCGGGGTCAGGTGCGCCTCCGCCGGGCGGGCGGCCCCCGGACGGTCAGCGGCCGCGTGGTCAGCCGCCGGGCGCCCCGCGGGCAGGGCGGGCAGCGTCCCGGTCGTGAAGAACGCGGGCAGCTTGCGGCGCGCCACCAGCATCGCCGCCACGCCGGCCAGCAGCGAGCCCGCGCCGATCAGGAACACGCCGCCGACGCCGTGGAAGCTGGAGTAGCTGCTCGCGGCCGGCCAGTACGAGACGATCGACAGGATGAACGCGGCCAGCAGGGCCAGGCCGCCGAAGGCGGGCAGGATCCCCTTGAACACCAGGCTGCGCACGCTGCCTAGCAGATCACGGCGGAAGAACCACACGCAGGCGAACCCGGTCAGGCCGTAGTAGAACGCGATCAGCAGCCCGACCGAGGCGGCCGAGTCGGCCAGTACGTTCTTCGAGGTCAGCGTCAGCGCGACGTAGAACACCGCCGACGCCGCGCCCATCGCGACCGTCGCCACCGTGGGCGTGCAGAAGCGAGCGTGCATCCGGGCGAACCGCGTCGGCAGCGCCCGGTGCGCGGCCATGGCCAGCGTCGCCCGCGCCGTCGGCATGATCGTGGTCTGCGCCGAGGCGGCGGTCGAGGTCAGCACGCACAGGATGAACACCTTGCCCGCGGCGCTGCCGAGCACCAGGGTCGACATCGCGCCCAGCACGTTGTCGCTGTGCCCGGCCAGGAACGCCGGCCCGGCGAAGGCCAGGGCCGCCACGGCCACCACCGCGAAGATCGCGACCAGCAGCACGGTCGACATGACCGCGGCCCGCCCGGGCGTCCGGGCGGCGTCCTTGGTCTCCTCGTTGACGCTGACCGCGCAGTCCCAGCCCCAGTAGACGAACACCGCCAGCAGGAATGAGTTCGCCAGGCCGCGGAACGACCCCGTCCACGGGCTCAGCCAGGCGGCCGACACGTGCCCTGCGCCGGGCAGCGCGTGGCCGGTGCCCGCCTTGACGAACGCCACCACGGCGAAGACGCCCAGCGTGATCAGCTCGATCGCCAGCAGTCCCTGCTGCAGCCGGGCGGAGACCTCGATCCCGCGGTAGCAGATCCAGGTCAGCACGCCGATGAAGACGACCCCGGCCACGGTCACCCACAGCGCCGACGAGGCCAGGCCGTCGGCGCCGACCAGCAGCAGCGCGTAGTGCCCGGCGATCTGCCCCAGGCTGGCCATGACGATCACGTCTGCGGCGATGATGCCCCAGCCGCCCATCCACCCGGCCCAGGGGCCGAACGCGCGGGTGGTCCACGTGAACGTGGTCCCGCAGTCCGGGTCCACCTTGTTCAGCTCGCGGAACGCGTAGGCGATGCACAGCATCGGCAGGAACGAGACGATCATCGTGCCCGGGCTGTGCACGCCCACGATCGCCACGACCAGGCCGAGGGTGGCGGCCAGGCTGTAGGCCGGAGCGGTGGACGAGACCGCGATCACCACGCTGGAGACCAGCCCGAGGGCTCCCGCGCGCAGGCCCTTGCCCTGCGGCGCGTCGTGCTCGATCTGGACCGATTCCATGGGGCACCACCATCCGTACGTCGTTGCCGTTGACATGACTGTACGGCAATACCATATAGCTGTACAGGTTCTAAGTATGAAAATTCAGCCTCGCGAGCACTACGGGCCACCCTCGTCACTCGCAACGCGGACGCCCCGTGGAACCGGGCACCCGCGCGAAGCCGGGCGCAGGGGGGAGTGGCGCCCCGCGGCGGATCCGGGCCGGGATCCGGACTTGCCGTGCCGCGCCGAGTCATGCAAGGTGAGCGTCGGCAGCTCATCCCGCCTGAGCGGCCAATACCTGCCGGTGCCCGGCCCAGCCTTGCCTGCAGAGGACACGATGACGACGGACAGCGACGCACCCGGCCGGCCGGTCGGCATCCGAGATGTGGCCAAGGCAGTCGGCGTCTCGCTCGCGACCGCGAGCCTGGCCATCAACGGCCAGCCGGGCGTGGCCGAGGAGACCAGGCGGCGCATCGTGGCCGCGGCCGAGCAACTCGGCTACCGCGCCAACCCGCAGGCGCAGGCGCTGCGCCGGGGGCGCACCACGACCTACGGCTTCGTGGTGCGCAACTTCGCCAACCCGTTCTTCCTCGAGGTGCTCAGCGGGGCCCAGCAGGTGGCTGCCGATTCCGGGGCGACACTGCTCGTCCTGGACTCGCGCTACTCGCTGGACCGCGAGCGCCGCCACGTGCGGGAACTGGCGGCCCAGCGGGTGGCGGGCCTGGCCATCGCCCCGGTGGGCACCGGCGAGTCGATACGGCTCTGGCATGATCTGCGTCCCGGCGTCCCGGTGGTCGCGCTGAACGCGTCCGCGGACGGCATCCGGGACGTCTGCCGGGTCCACCCCGACAACGAGGCCGCGGTCAGCCTGCCCATGCGCCGGCTGGCCGAGCTCGGCCACGCCTGCGTCGCGTTCCTGACGGCACCGCACCACCTCATGGCCGACCCGGACCGGCTGCATCACTTCCGGCGCCTGGCCAGTGAGCTCGGCGTGCGGCCCCGGGTCATGTACTCGCCGCTCACGATCGCCGACGTGCAGCAGGCCGCCGGGGCACTGCTGGCCGGCCCGGGCGCGCCTACCGCGATCATCACCAATTCCGACTACACGGCGCACGCGGTCTACAAGGCGGCGCGCGAGCTTTCGCTGCCGGTCGGCCGGGGAGTCTCGGTCGTCGGCCACGACGACCTGCCCACATCGGAATTGCTCGACCCGCCGCTGGCGACCATTCGGATGGACCACCGGGCCATGGGCCGGGCGCTGATGATGCGCCTGCTGGAAGCCGGCCCGCCCGGCGACTACATCGCGGACGTGCAACTGGTCGAGCGGGCCTCACTCCAGCCGCCGCAGGCCTGATCTCGTCGCCGTCGCCGGCCGGGATCAGCGCCAAGATGACCATCCGGTGACCTGCGGCTTCAACTCGATAACGTCTCTTGACACTCGCGAGGCGCTGGGCGAGCATACCGATGCGAAACGTTTTAGGCATTTCGTCAATGCGGTTTGCCGGGGAGGGTCCGCACTTCCTGACATTGCTCTGCCGGGCCGTTTCGGTGGTCGCGGCTACGTCATTGGGATGGGAAGCTAACAGGAGGCATTCGCGTGAGATCGCCACATCGATTTGCGCTCATCGGGCTGACGGCCCTCGGGCTGCTGGCGGCCGGGTGCTCGTCGGGTTCGTCGAGTTCCGGTTCCGGCAGCGCGGCCAACTGGGCCACGGTTACCTCGGCCTCGGCCGGGGGCGGAATGAGCGCGCTCGTCGCCGCCGCCAAGAAGGAGGGCACGCTGAACGTGATCGCCCTGCCTCCGACCTGGGCGAACTACGGCACGATCATCAGCACCTTCGAGAAGAAGTACGGCATCAAGGTCAACTCGGCCAACCCGGACGGCAGCAGCCAGGATGAGGTGAACGCGGTCAAGCAGGAAAACGGCACCGCGGCCGCCCCGGATGTGCTGGACATCGGCATGGCCGTCGCCCTGGTCAACACGAACCTGTTCGCCCCCTACAAGGTCAGTACCTGGTCCGACATCCCGGCCGCCCAGAAGTCCTCGGCCGGCCTCTGGTATCAGGACTACGGCGGCTACATGGCCATCGGGTACTCCAGCAAGTTCGGCACGATCACGTCGATGAACCAGCTGCTCGGGTCGCAGTTCAAGAACGCCGTGGCGCTGAACGGGAACCCGACCGAGGCCAACGCCGCGCTGAACGGCGTCATGCTGGCCAACCTGGTGGAGGGCGGCTCGCCCAGCGACATCTCCAAGGGCGTGAACTGGTTCGCCAAGCTCAAGGCGGCCGGCAACTTCTCCGCGGTCCAGGCCACTGGCGCCACGATCAAGGCGGGCACCACCCCGGTCGTGTTCAACTGGGACTACCTCAACCTGCCCAGCTACGTGGGCGTGTCGAACTGGAAGGTGTTCATCCCGGCCGGCGAGCCGCTGGGCGGCTACTACGCGCAGGCCATCAACAAGAACGCGCCGCACCCGGCCGCCGCCAGGCTGTGGGAGGAGTTCCTCTACTCCCAGGCCGCCGACGGCGGGCAGAACCTATGGCTCGAGGGAGGCGCCCGGCCCGTGGAGCAGCCGGCCATGACCTCCAACGGCACGATCAACTCCTCCGCGGCCTCGAAGCTGCCCCCGGTGTCCGGGACCCCGGTGTTCCTGAGCCAGTCCGATGCGACCAACGCCGCCAACTACCTGGAGGCGAACTGGGCCAAGGCCGTCGGTTAGCGAGGGACGGTGGCCGTCACCGCGACGAGCCCGGCCGGCGCCCGGCCCGTACCGCCGGTACGGGCCGGGCGCCGGGTTCGGCTTCCCGCCTGGCTCGGGGTCACGCCGTTCCTCGCCTACGTGGCGATCTTCCTCCTGCTCCCGACCGGGATCCTGGTGGTCGACGCGTTCCGGACCCCGAGCGGCGCACTGAACCTGTCCAGTCCCAAGCTGCTGTTCAGCTCGACCGTGCGCAGCTACTTCATCGGCTCGTTCGAGCTGTGCCTGATCTCGTCGGTGGTGGGGGCCGTGTTCGGCGCGATCCTGGCCTATGCCATCGCCTCGGGTAACCCGAACGGCGCGATGCGCCAGCTCTACATCGCGGCCTCGGGCGTGCTGGCCCAGTTCGGCGGGGTCACGCTGGCGTTCGCGTTCGTGGTGACGATCGGGCCCGTCGGCCTGCTGCTGCACGCGAGCTGGTTCTACACCTTCCCCTGGGGCATCTCGGTGATCTACGCGTACTTCCAGATCCCGCTCATGGTGCTGGTCTTCCTGCCGGCCATGGACGGGCTGAAGATCCAGTGGCGGGAGGCGTCGGAGAGCCTGGGCTGCTCGGCCTGGCAGTACTGGCGGTACATCGGCGGCCCGCTGCTGGCGCCGGCCTTCTTCGGCGCGGCGCTGCTGCTGTTCGCCAACGCGCTGTCGGCCTTCGCGACGATCGTGGCCTGGGAGAACCAGATCGCCTACATCGTGCCGCAGCAGATCTACCTCGCCATCAACAGCGAGGTCGGCCTGAGCAACCTGAATGTGGCCGACGTGCTGGCCCTGGGCATGATCATCATGGTGGCCATCGTCATGACCGGATACGCCCTCCTGCAACGCCGGGCGGCGCGATGGCTGCGGTAACCTCGCTCGGCGAGACGCCGCTGACCGCGCCGGCCAAGCGCCCGCGCGGCCTGCAGGCCCGCCGACGCCGGCGGCTGAACCTGTTCCGCTACGTGGTGTTCACGATCTTCGGGCTGTTCTTCCTGCTGCCGCTGCTGGCGGTGCTGCGGTTCTCCCTGGAGGGAAACACGCTCGGCACGTGGACGCTCTCCGCCTGGAAGCAGATCGTCTCCTACCAGGGGCTGCTCAGCGCGGTCGAGATCACCCTGGAGCTGGCCGTGCTCACCAGCGTGACCACGCTGGTCCTGCTGGTCCCGACCATGATCTGGATCCGGCTGCGGGTGCAGTGGTTCAGCCGGCCGTTCGAGTTCCTCTGCCTGCTGCCGCTCACGATCCCGGCCATCGCGCTGGTGGTCGGTCTCGCCCCGGTCTACAACAAGATCAGGCATTTCGAGCTGTCCGCGCTCATGCTGTTCTGGATCTACGTGATCCTGGCGCTGCCGTACGCGTACCGGGCCCTGTCCGCCGGGCTGAACGCGATCGACGTCAAGACGCTGTCGGAAGCCGCCCGCAGCCTCGGCGCGAGCTGGCTGCGGGTGGTGGTCCAGGTGATCGCGCCGAACATGTGGCAGGCGATCCTGAACGCCCTGCTGCTGTCCGCGGCCTTGGCCCTCGGCGAGTTCACGATCGCCTACACCCTGCTGTACACCAACCTGCAGGTGGAGCTCTACTCGATCAGCCGGAACACGCCCAACGCCTCGGTCATCTTCTCCACCTCGCTGGCCGCGCTGGTCTTCACCTTCGCGCTGCTCTTGATCATTTCTATCGTCGGGCGCCGCCGCCGGCGGACGGGATGAGGTAGGCACGTGGCTTCGCAAGTGACCAGCACACCGAACGGAACGTCCCGGGCCGCGGTCGAGGTGCGCATGGAGGGCCTGAGCCGGCACTACGGCCCGGTCGTCGCGCTGGACGGGCTGGACCTGACTGTGCAGGCCGGTGAGCTGGTGGCCCTGCTCGGCCCGTCGGGCTGCGGCAAGACCACCACGCTGCGGCTGCTGGCCGGGCTGGAGGACGCCGACGCCGGGCAGATCACCGTCGGTGGCAACGACGTGACCCGGCTGCCCGCCAGCAAGCGGGACATGGGCATGGTCTTCCAGGCCTACTCGCTGTTCCCGCACATGACCGTGCGCCAGAACGTGGCCTTCGGCCTGCGCCTGCGCCGGGTGAGCTCGGCAGGGCGGGACAAGAGGGCCATAGAGATGCTGGAGCTGGTCGGCCTGTCCGCGCAGGCGGACCGGTACCCGCACCAGATCTCCGGCGGCCAGCAGCAGCGGGTCGCCCTGGCCCGCGCCCTGGCCATCGAGCCCCAGGTGCTGCTGCTCGACGAGCCGCTGTCGGCGCTGGACGCCAAGGTCCGGGCGCAGCTGCGGGACCAGATCCGCCGGATCCAGCTCGAGGTGGGCATCACCACGCTGTTCGTCACCCACGACCAGGAGGAGGCGCTGGCGATCGCCGACCGGGTCGGCGTGATGCAGGACGGCCGTCTCGAGCAGCTCGCGCCGCCGACCCAGGTCTACTCGCGCCCGGCGACCCCGTTCGTGGCCGAGTTCGTCGGCCTCAGCAACCGGCTGGCGGGCACGGTCAGCGGGTCGACGGTGACGGTGCGGGGGCGCGACCTGCCGCTGGTGGACCCCACTACCCCGCCCGGGCCGGCCATCGCGCTGGTGCGGCCGGAGGCGGTCACGCTGGCGTCAGAGAGCACGGGCGAGGCCGGGCCGCTGACCGGCACCGTGATCGCCTCCACGTTCCTGGGCGCGGCCAGCCGGGTCACCGTCGACCTCGGCGACATCACGATCCTGGCCCAGCTCAGCACTGCAGACGCCATGGAGCATCCGGCGGGCAGCCGCGTGGCGCTGACGATCCGCCCGGACCCGGTGCTGGTGTCCGCCGACAAGCCGGCCGAGGGCGAGAGTGAATGAACTGAGCCCTCGCGGCCGAGCGGGGACGGAGTGAGTGAGCCGGAGGGGCGCGGGGCCGCCGGGGCCGGGGGACACGCGCCGCTGACCACCGAGCGCCGCCTGGGCCCGGGCGACGTGCTGCGCCGCGGGGGCAGCAGCCACTACCGGGCGGTCGAGATCACCGGCGGCGAGCCGCACCTGGTCCGCGACGACCTCGGCGTACCGGGCCCCGGATTGCGCCCCGGGGCCGGCCGCGCGCTGCTCTGCCTGGTTCACATCACCGATCTGCAGCTCGCCGACGTCCAGTCGCCCACCCGGTTCGAGTTCCTCAACCGGTACTTCGCCGACCCGAGGTACGCGGAGATCGTGCCCGTGCAGCGTCCCCAGGAGGCGCTCACCACACACGCGATCGACGCCACGCTGCGGACCATCAACGCTACGCGCGGCCCCGTCACCGGCGCGGCCCCGCAGCTGGCCGTGACCACGGGCGACGCGATCGACAACGCACAGTGGAACGAGATGCAGGCCTTCCTGGCCCTGTTCGACGGCGGGCTGGTCCGGCCCGGCTCCGGCGGCCTGGGATACGTCGGCGTGCAGTCGCTGGACTGGCCCGACGACTTCTTCTGGAAACCTGACGGCGCGGGCGCGGCCGGCGAGGACCTGTTCCGGCGCGAGTTTGGCTTCCCGCACCACCCCGGGCTGCTGGAGCGCGCGCTGCAGGAGTTCCCGGCGACCGGACTCCGCGTTCCCTGGCTGTCCTGCTTCGGCAACCACGAGGCGCTCAACCAGGGCGTCGGGACGATAACGCCCGGCGTGGCCAAAGCGCTCACCGGCGGCCGGAAGCCGCTGCGGCTGCCGCCGGACTTCGACCATGACCGCGCGCTGGAGCTGTTCACCGAGCAGCCCGACGCCTTCATGGTCGGCCCGGACGTCGCGATCGTCGCCGACGCAGGCCGGCGGGCCATCACCCGGCGAGAGTTCGTCGAGGCGCACTTCCGGCCGGGCTCGCGGCCGTTCGGGCACGGGTTCAGCGACCGGAACCGGCTCGACGGCACGGCCTACTACGTCCACGACACCCCGGCGGCCCGGCTGATCGCGCTGGACACCGCCTGCCTCGCCGGGGGCGCCGCGGGGTGCGTCGACCACGACCAGGCCCGGTGGCTTGAGGACCGGCTGGCCGAGGTGCACTCGTCCTACCGGGGCCGGGACGGCCGCGAGATACGCACCGGCCACGACGACCGCCTGGTCGTCCTGTTCTCCCACCACGACAGCGACACGCTCACCAACACCCGCGGGCACACCGGGCACGGCGAGCCACCGCTCGGGGCCGCCGGGTTGCTCGCCCTGATGCACCGGTTCCGCAACGTGGTGCTGTGGCTGAACGGCCACACGCATACCAACGCCATCCGCCCGCACCGCGACCCCGGCGACCCGGCGCGCGGGTTCTGGGAGGTCACCACGTGCGCGATCGTGGACTGGCCGTGCCAGTCCCGGCTGGTCGAGATCGTCGAGGCCGGCGGGCACCTGTCCATGGTCTGCACGATGGTCGACCACGACACCCCGGCCGCCCCCCGGTCCCTGCGGACCGGCGACGACCTGGCTTCGCTGCACCGGCAGCTCGCCGCGAACATGCCGGTCATCGGGGCCGGCTCGCGGCGGCCGGGCGCGGCGGCCGACCGCAACGTCGAGCTCCGGATCATGCCGCCGTTCCCGCTGGACCGCGTCACCGGCGCCCGGTGACCAGGACCGCTTCCCCCGGCAAGCTGACCTGCACGGATGTGCCCAGCGGCATGGTGTCAGCCACGGCGGTCGGCTGGTCCACCTTGACGGTCACCTCGCCGGACAGCAGCACGCTGACCCGGGTTACCGAGCCGAGGAAGGTCCGGTCGGTCACGATCCCGTTGCCGCCGGGCTGGACGGCGATGCGCAGGCCCTCCGGCCGGACCAGCACGTCGACATCCCCGGACAGCCCGGAATCCCCCGTGGTTCCGCCGCGCACCGGCACGACCGCGCCGAGCGCGCTGACCTGGTCCTGGCCACGGCGCTGTCCCGGTATCCGGTTCATGACGCCGACGAACTCGGCGACGAACGCGGTGGCCGGCTCCGCGTAGAGCTGGCCGGGCACGGCGACCTGCTCCAGCCTGCCGTCCTTCATCACCCCGACCCGGTCGGCCATCGAGAGCGCCTCTTCCTGGTCGTGCGTGACGAACAGCGTGGTGATGCCGAGCCGCTGCTGCAGCGCGCGGATCTGCTCGCGCAACTGCAGCCGTACCTTGGCGTCCAGCGCCGACAGCGGCTCGTCGAGCAGCAGCACCCGCGGCTCGATGGCCAGGGCCCGGGCCAGCGCCACGCGCTGCTGCTGGCCGCCGGACATCTGGTGCGGGTACTTGCGGGCCTGGTCGGTCAGGCCGACCATGTCCAGCAACTCGCCGGCCTTCCGGTCCCGGCCGGCCGCGCGCAGCTTGCGCATCCGCAGCCCGAAGCCCACGTTGTCCAGGGCCGTCATGTTCGGGAACAGGCTGTAGCTCTGGAACACCATGCCCATGTCCCGCTTGGCCGCGGGCACCCGGGAGACCTCCTTGCTATCGACGCTGACCGTGCCGGAATCGGCGTACTCGAAGCCGGCCAGAATGCGCAGCGCGGTGGTCTTGCCGCACCCGGACGGGCCGAGCAGCGCGACCAGCTCTCCCGGCGCGATGTCCAGCGACAGGCCGTCCAGGGCGTGCACCGGGCCGAAGGAGCGGCTGAGGTCGTGCAGGGCGACCGGCGCGCCCGCGCCGTCGGCGGCGGCGCGCACGGCACCGCCCGCGGCTTCGGCGGCCGCTCCTGTGTTCGCGGTCGTCCCGGCGTTCGTGGTCATTCTGGCTCTCCCGTGGTCTGGCTGGTTTCCCGAGGGGCGACGGTGAACAGGGCGACCGCGGCGGTGCCGCGCTTGCGCGCCCCCCGGCCGCCGACGGTGACGATGAGCATCAGCAGCAGCCAGGTGACGAACAGCGCCAGCAGCGACGCGGCGACCGACACCGGCCCGCTGTTCTGCTCGAACTGCACGATCCACACCGGGAAGGTCACGTACAGGGCCAGGCTGGCCATGGTGAACTCGCCGAGCACCAGCGCGACCGTGAGCACGGTGGCCGACAGCATCGCGGTCCGGATGTTCGGCAGCACCACCCGCCACAGCGTGGCCGGCCAGCCCGCCCCCAGCGAGTTCGACGCCTCGACCAGGGTCTTCAGGTCGACCGCGCGCAGCCCGGCGTCGAGCGACCGGTACGCGAACGGCATGGCCAGGATCACGTACACCAGCGCGAGCAGGTACGGGGTGCTCAGCAGGAACCCGGGCGCCACCTTCAGCACGCCGATGATCAGCACGATCGGGGGGATCACGATGGGCAGGATCGTGATCCCCTCCATGCTGCGCCGGACCTGCGGCAGCCGCAGGTGCACGTAGACGGTGGTCGGCACCATGAGCACCAGCGTCAGGATCGTGGTGACCACCGCCAGGCGCAGCGACAGCTCGATCGCGTCGGCGAACCCGGCCTGCTTGAAGATGTCCGGAAAGGCCTTCAGCCCGGCGAAGCGCAGCGCCGCGTAGAGCGGGATCACGAAGTACGCGCCCGCGAGCAGCAGGATCACCCAGCGCCAGACCGGGAAGCTGCGCTTGCGGGCCGCGGGCTTGGTGGCGGGGGCCGGGGCCTGCGCTCCGGCCTCGACGTCAGCTACCGCGGCCATCGCCCCTCCTTCTGGCAGCGGCCGTCCGCCACCCTGCCTACCGCAGCCACTTCGCCGCCCTCCGCTGCACGATCACGTAGCCGATCATGACGATCGCGATGATGACGACCATGATCACGCCGAGCGCGTAGCCCAGGTTCTCCTGGCCGGCCACCACGTTGCCGTTCAGCAGCGCCCCGATCTGGATCGGCGTCAGCGCGATCGTGCCCCCGGTGAGCGCTTCGGCGGTGGCGTAGGCGGCGAAGGCGCTGCCGAACAGCAGCAGCAGGCAGCCCAGGAACGACGGGAACAGCACCGGGCCGCCTACGTAGCGCCAGTACTGCCAGGTTCCGGCGCCCATGTTCTGCGCCGCCTCGCGCCAGGCCGGCCGCAGGCCTTCCAGCGCGGGCAGGATGATCAGGACCATCAGCGGGATCTGGAAGTACATGTAGACAAAGAACACGCCGTACGCGCCGTACAGCGTGAAGCCGTGGTCCCAGATGTCGACGCCGAAGATGGCCTTGATCCACCCGGTGACGATGCCGGTCGTGCTGAGCGTCGCGATGAACAGGAAGGCCAGCGGGACGCCGCCGAAGTTGGCGAACACGCCGGACGCCGTGATCACGACCTGGCGGAGCCACTGGCCGCGCTTGGCCGTGAAGATCGCGTACGCGATGAGCAGCCCGAATATCCCTGGCACGATCGCGGTGGCGATCGACAGCAGGATGGAGGTCTTCAGGCCGAGCAGGTAAGTGCCGTGCAAGGCCGTGTCGAAGTTGCTCATGCTGAACTTGCCGGTGCTCGAGTCCTCGAACGCGGCGATCGTGATCGCGACCGTGGGCGCGATCAGGCCCAATCCGACGTACACGCCGAACGGCACCACGCCCAGCCACCGCAGGACGCCGCGCAGCGGGGCCGGGACCCGGCTCCGGCCGGACCGGGCCCCGGAGGTCAGCACCTCCGGGGCCGCGGCCTGGGTCGTGCTTCCCGCCATCAGTTACCCGCCGACTTGCGTCGCCCAGTTCTGGGTGACGACGTTCTCCGCGGCGGCCTGCTGGGCCTGGCTCGGGAACGTCAGCGCGCCGGACGGGGCCGGGGGCAGCGCCGCGTACGCGGTCTTGTCCACGGTCCCGTTGGCGACCAGCGTGGGCAGCTCGATCGGCCGTGCGAAGCCCGCGAGCCACAGGTTCTGGCCCGTGGTCGAGTAGAGGTACTCCTCCCACAGCCGGGCCGCGGCCGGGTCGGGCGCGGTCGCGCTGATCGCCTGGTCGTAGTAGGACGCGTACGCCGCGTCCGACGGGATCACGATCTTGAAGCCCTTGACCACCGGCTTGACCTCGGAGGCCAGCAGGTAGTCCCACCAGACCAGGATCGGCGTGGTGCCGTTCTGTACCGTGGTCGGCCCGCCGATGGCCGTCGGGACGAAGTTGCCGATCGACTTCAGGTGCGCGAAGTACTTGATGCCCGGCTCGATGTTGCTGAACGAGCCGCCGTTCGCCAGCGCCGCGGCGTAGACCGCGGCGAAGGCCGCGCCTGCCGTCGTCGGGCTGTTGTTGAGGCCGATCATGTTCTTGTACGCCGGGTTGGTCAGGCTGGCAAACGAGGTCGGCGCGACCTTGACCTTGGCCGGGTCGTAGCCGATGGCCACGTAGCCGCCGTAGTCCGCGTACCAGTCGCCGTTGGCGTCCTTGGCGTTCGCCGGAATATTGCTCCAGGTGGCCACCTTGTACGGAGCCCACAGGTGGTCAATGGCCCCTTCAACGGCGAATGGCGTGCCCACGTCAACCACGTCGGGCGCGCGGCTCTGGCCCTTGAGCTGCTGCACCGCGGTGATCTCCTGCCCGCTGGAGCCCTCGGGGTTCGCGTCGGTGATATGGATGTGGTACTTCTTGCTGAAGTCGCTCATGATTGCGCCATAGTTGGCCCAGTTGCTCGGCAGCGTGATGACGTTGAGCTGACCTTCTTTCTCCGCTGCCTTAACAAGAGCGGCCATGCCGCCGCCGGCGGCCGCCGAGGTGGCCTTCGACCAGTCTGTCGACGCGGTAGCGCCGCCCGATGAGCTGCTGCTGCCGCATCCGGCGGCCAGCACGACGCTGCCGATAACAACGGCAAAGACAGCGCCTGTTTTAGTCCTTCGCACTTTTTTCCCCTCCGACCTGCATGACCCGTCGGGTCAGGACGCTCGCATCGTCGCGAGGGAACATGAAGGAAAGATATCTATTAAACAGATAAAAGCAGTCTGATTCGTGAACGGTAGCCAGCCGGAGAAGGAATTTCTGTATCGACCTTTAGTCGCCAGACATTCATGCGGAATTAATTATTAGGGCGGTGACCCGTAATAACGCCGTGCTGGGCAACGACGTGAACAGGGAGTACACTGCCGGCCCGGCCTGGCCGGCTCAGATTCCCCAGCGAGCCCCGGACAGGGCCGCGACGGCCGCGTCGCTGCCGTCGAGCCTGACCCGGGCCGCGGTGGTCCGGCCGAGCGCCCATATGGTCAGCTCCGCCGGCGCACCGGTAACGGTCACGACCGGGGTACGCGCCCGGGCGGTGATCCGGACCCTCGGCCCGCCGGGCCCGCCCGGCTCCGGCTGGTCGTCCCGGACGAGCTCGACGCCCACCGGTGCCTTCCGCAGCACGAACCTGGCCATGCGCAGCCTGCCCCACAGCTCCTCGGTCAGGCCCGGGTCGAGCTTGCGCGGCTCCCAGTCCGGCTGGGCGCGCCGCACGTCCTCGTGGTGCACGAAGTACTCCACCACGTTGGCCCGCTCGTCCGCGCCGGGCAGCGCGAACAGCGAGAGCCGCGGCGGGCCGCTCCTGATCATCTGTACCAGGCGCGGATACGGCGTCCGCTCGGCCAGCCGGCGCTGGACGGCGCGGGTATGCGCGGCCAGCGGCCCGCCGAGCAGGCCGAGCCCGGCGTCGGGCCGGCGCTCCCGCATCACCAGGTGAGCGGCGAGGTCGAGGGTGGCCCACCCCGCACACAGGGTCGGCTCCCGGGGACCGACCTGGTCGAGCAGCGCGCATAGGGCAAGGCGCTCATCCCGGGCATACCCCATCGTGCGATCGTAAGCCACCGGCTTCCGGCTGGGAACGCCAGTGCCGCAGGTCGCCGCGGGCGGCCGGCCGCCCGCGGCCTATGCTGGCGGCTACCGGCGCCACGCCGATCGCGTCCGCCAGGCGACAGGAGGAACCGCAGATGACCGCGGGTAACCCGGCCCGCCCGGGCCGCAGCCAGGCGCGCCGGGAACTCGCGCTGCTGCTATTGCTCGGCGCGGCCGGGGCGGGCCTGGCACTGCTGGCCACGCGGCAAGGCTGGGCCCGGGTCGAGACATCTGCGCCCCGGCCGCTGCCGGACAGCGTCACGACCGTCACCGGCCAGGCGCTCGTGCCGGCCGCGGGCGCGCTGGCCCTGGCGGCCCTGGCCGGCCTGGCCGCGGTGCTCGCCACCCGGCGGACGCTGCGCCGCGTCGCGGGCATCCTGGTGGCCGGGCTCGGCGTGGGCCTGGCCGTGGCGGTCAGCGCCGGGATCTCGGCCGCCGACGTGCTGACCGCCGCGTCGGCCAGCGCCCAGGCCGCCCCCGGTACCGCGGCCGGGTCGGGCGTCGGCAGCACGACCGCGGGCACCCCGGGCCCGGGGGGGACGCCGCTGTCCGGCTTCCCCGGGCACGTGGTCTTCGTGAGCTTTCCCTGGCGCGGGGTCGCCTTCGTCGGCGCGCTCGCGGTCATCGCGGCCGGGGTGCTGGCCGCGTGGCGGGCGGACCGGCTGCCGGTCATGTCCACCCGGTTCGACCCGCCCGCCCGGTCCGCGAGCCCGGAGCCGGCGGTCCCGGTGCCGGACCGCGGCCGCCCGGCCGACTCCGCGGCGATGTGGGAGTCGCTGAGCCGGGGCGAGGACCCCACCGGCCCGGAGTAGCCGAGCCGGCGAGGACCCCGCGGGTTAGGCTCAGCCCCAGAGGCCGGCCCGGCTGGCCGGCCAGGGAGGTGAACGGTGAGCGCTGGGCGCCAAGGTCGCCGGAGCCGTCGGCCCGCCGCGGCGGGCCGGGCCAGGCTGCGGCCGGACCCGCCGCATCCGCTGGTACGGCTGGTGACCCGGCTCGTCACGGCCCAGGCCGGCGTGGCCGCCGCGATCGGCCTGTCCTACAGCCGCCGGCACGTGCCCTCGATCATCATCACGCTGATGCTGGTGGTCGCGCTGCTGGGGCTGGCCGCCCTGACCCGGTCGGGCACGCACGCGGCCTGGGTGTCCGCCACCGCCCTCGAGAGCGCTTTCGTCATGTTCGGCCTGATCAGGTTCTTCTCCTCGCGCTACCTCGGCGGCACGCTGTTCGGATTGGTCAGCCTGGGGGTGCTGCTGCACCCGGCGGTGGCCCGCGTGTTCAGCGAGGTTCCGAGGCCAGCCGAGCGCCCGGGCGAGGCCCGGCCGGCGCTGGGCGACGCCGACGCCGGGTAGCCCGGCGACCGCGTGACCGGGCGGCCCCCCGTTATCGTCCATGAGCCCAGGCAGCGCGGCCTGCGGGGCTCTCGGGGCAGGGGCCCTTGCCGGAGCACCGCGGCGCTCTCGCTACGATCGGGGGCGCAAGCCATCCCATCCGAGGGGGCAGCAGAACCGCGTGAGCGTGCTCGACGAGATCCTCGAGGGAGTGCGGGCCGACCTGGCGGCACGACAGCGGGATGTCCCGCTTGACCGCCTGAAGGAGGCGGCAGGCCGGGCACCGTCGCCGCACAACGTCGTCGCCGCGCTCAAGGGCGCCGACGTCGCCGTCATCGCCGAGGTCAAGCGCGCCAGCCCGTCCAAGGGGGCGCTGGCGGCGATCGCCGACCCCGCCGCGCTGGCCATGGACTACGAGGCCGGCGGCGCGCGGGTGATCAGCGTCCTGACCGAGCCGCGCCGGTTCGGCGGCAGCCTGGACGACCTGGTGGCGGTCCGCGCGGCGGTGCAGGTGCCCGTGCTGCGCAAGGACTTCGTGATCAGCTCGTACCAGCTCTGGGAGTCCCGCGCCCACGGGGCCGACATGGTGCTGCTCATCGTGGCGGCGCTGGAGCAGAACGCGCTCGTGTCGCTGGTGGAGCGCGCGGTCTCGATCGGCCTGGTCCCGCTGGTCGAGGTGCACACCGAGCGGGAACTCGGCCGCGCGCTCGAGGCCGGGGCGAAGGTCATCGGCGTCAACGCGCGGAACCTGGCCACGCTCGAGGTCGACCGCAGCGTGTTCGCGCGGCTGGCCCCGCTGGTTCCGGACCGGGTGGTCAAGATCGCCGAGTCCGGGGTCCGCGGCCCGCACGACCTGCTGGCCTACGCGGCGGCGGGCGCCGACGCCGTGCTGGTGGGGGAGAGCCTGGTGACGGGCAAGGACCCGCGGTCGGCCGTGGCCGACCTGGTGACCGCCGGCTCGCATCCGGCGCTGCACGGGGACCGGTGATGAGCTCCGCGGCACCCGGCACCGCCCATGCCGCCGCCGCGCCCGACTCCGCTGCGGCCAGTCCTGGCCTGCCCGACTCCGCGGCGGCCGGCCCCCCCGTGCCCGACGCGGCCGGGCATTTCGGGCGCTACGGCGGCCGGCTGGCGCCCGAGGCGCTGATGTCGGCGCTGGAGGAGCTGACCGCCGCCTATTTCTCCGCCCAGGCCGACCCCGGGTTCCGGGCCGACCTCGCCGCGCTGCTGCGGGACTACGCGGGCCGGCCGACGCTGCTGACCGAGGCGCCGAGGTTCGCCGCCGAGGCGGGCGGGTGCCGGGTGTTCCTCAAGCGCGAGGACCTGGCGCACACCGGATCGCACAAGATCAACAACGTTCTGGGCCAGGCGCTGCTCACCAGGCGGATGGGCAAGACCCGGGTGATCGCCGAGACCGGGGCCGGGCAGCACGGCGTGGCCACCGCGACCGCGTGCGCGCTGCTCGGCCTGGACTGCGTGGTCTACATGGGCGAGGAGGACACCCGGCGGCAGGCCCTGAACGTGGCGCGGATGCGGATGCTGGGCGCCGAGGTGGTCCCGGTCACGACCGGCAGCCGGACCCTGAAGGACGCCATCAACGAGGCGTTCCGGGACTGGGTGACCAGCGTCGAGTCCACCCACTACTGCATCGGCTCGGTGATGGGCCCGCATCCGTACCCGGTCATGGTCCGTGATTTCCAGCGGGTCATCGGCGCTGAGGCGCGCGAGCAGGTGCTGGCGGCCGCCGGACGGCTACCCGACGCCGTGATCGCCTGCGTCGGCGGCGGTTCCAACGCGATCGGGGTCTTCCATGCCTTCATCCCCGACGGCGGCGTGCGGCTGATCGGCTGCGAGGCCGGGGGCGACGGCCTGGCCAGCGGCCGCCACGCGGCCACGCTGGTGGGCGGGTCCGCCGGGGTGATCCACGGCATGCGGACCTACCTGCTGCAAGACGGCGAAGGGCAGACGCGCCCGACCCACTCGGTGTCCGCCGGCCTGGACTACCCGGGGGTCGGCCCCGAGCACGCCTGGCTGCACGACAGCGGCCGGGCCAGCTACCGCGCGGTCACCGACGCCCAGGCCATGGACGCGTTCTCGGTGCTGTGCCGGACCGAGGGGATCATCCCGGCCATCGAGTCGGCGCACGCGCTGGCCGGGGCGCTGCGGGTCGGGCCGGAACTCGGCGCGGACGCGGTGCTCCTGGTCAACCTGTCCGGGCGCGGGGACAAGGACGTGGACATCGCCGCCCGCTGGTTCGGCCACCTCGCCGGGCCTGGCCCGGCCGGGCCGGCGCCAGCCGGGGCCGCCCGGTGAGCGCGGTCGCCGGAGCGTTCGAGAAGGCGAAGGCGGAGAACCGGGCGGCGCTCGTCGGGTACGTGCCGGCGGGCTTCCCGTCGGTACCCGGCGCGATCGCGGCAGCGACGACCATGGCCGCGGCCGGGGCCGACCTCATCGAGATCGGCCTGCCGTACTCCGACCCGCTCATCGACGGCCCGGTCATCCAGGAGGCCACCCACCGCGCGCTGGCCGGCGGCACCCGCGTCGCCGACGTGCTGACCACCACGGCGGCGGTCGCCGGCACCGGGGTGCCGGTCCTGGTCATGACCTACTGGAATCCGGTCGATCACTACGGCGTGGCCGCGTTCGCGCGGGACCTGGCCGCCGCCGGGGGCAGCGGGCTGATCACCCCCGACCTGACCCCGGAGGAAGCCGGGCCGTGGCTGGAGGCGGCGGCCGCCTGCGGGCTCGACCCGGTCTTCCTGGTCGCGCCCAGCTCGTCCAGCGGGCGGATCAAGCTGATCACGTCGGCGTGCGGCGGGTTCGTGTACGCGGCCTCGCTGATGGGCACCACCGGGACCCGCGATGCCGTCGGCGGGCACGCGGCCGGGCTCGTCCGCCGGGTCCGGGAGTGCACCAGCCTGCCGGTAGCGGTGGGGCTCGGCGTCCGGGACCGGGCTCAGGCCGCCGAGCTCGCGGGCTTCGCCGACGGGGTCATCGTGGGGTCCGCGTTCGTGCGCCGCCTCCTCGACGCGCCCAACGAGAGCGCCGGCCTGCTCGCGGTGCATGACCTCGCCGCCGACCTGGCCGCCGGCGTGCGCGGCCACGGCGCCCCGCCCTCCTGAGCGCCCCGTGACCTGGGGAGATCGCGCCCCAGGACACATGCTCGTTACAATGCTGGTTACGGCCGTGAGCAGCTAGCGCTCTCCCGGCTCATCGAGGGCCAATGTCGTCCCGACCAGGGCCAATGTCGTCCCGACCCGCACGTGCCCGACCAGGCGGACCGGACGACAGGAGTATTGATGGCCCCTGCTGCAACCGCTGCCCCGCGCGGACTGTACGACCCTCGTTACGAGCACGACGCCTGCGGCGTGGGCTTCGTCGCGGACCTGCCCGGCCGTCGCAGCCACGAGATCGTGGCCCAAGCGCTCACCGTGCTGCGGAACCTGGATCACCGGGGCGCGAAGGGAAGTGACCCGGATACCGGCGACGGCGCCGGCATCCTGACCCAGATCCCCGACGAGCTGTTCCGCGAGGCATGCGACTTCGGGCTGCCGGAACCGGGCGGCTACGCGGCCGGGATGGTGTTCCTGCCCGCCGGGGCGCAGCAGCGGGCCGCGGTCACGGCGGCGATTGAGGGGATCGCGCGGACAGAGGGGCTGACCGTCCTGGGCTGGCGCGACGTTCCGCACGACCCGCGGCAGTGCGGCAGCGGCTCGCGCGCCGTGCTGCCGCACCTGGCCCAGGCGTTCGTCGCCTCGGCCGGCGGCGAGCGCGGGCTGGCCCTCGACCGGCGGGCGTTCTGCCTGCGCCAGCGGGCCGAACACCAGGCCGGGGCGTACTTCGCCAGCCTGTCGTCGGCGACGATCGTGTACAAGGGGATGCTCACCGCGCCGCAGCTGGAGCGGTTCTACCCTGACCTGTCCGATCCGCGGTACGCCTCGGCCCTGGCCCTGGTGCATTCCCGGTTCTCCACGAACACGTTCCCGTCCTGGCCGCTGGCCCATCCGTACCGGTACATCGCGCACAACGGCGAGATCAACACGATCCGGGGCAACCGCAACTGGATGCGGGCGCGCGAGGCCCTGCTGAACTCCGACCTGATCGGGCGGGACGCCGACGGGCGGGGGCT
>Ga0335073_10003508_pt1 | contig 21873 bp, 15 predicted proteins | sample Lox_Sample_22_FD_207093 | JGI IMG/M metagenome (GOLD analysis project Ga0335073, IMG submission 207093) | Soil microbial communities from Loxahatchee National Wildlife Refuge, Florida, United States - Lox_Sample_2.2 | ecosystem: Environmental > Terrestrial > Soil > Wetlands | place: USA...
CTTCCCACGGGCCGTTGATCAGATATTCGAGAAAATCTACGGCGACGAAGTTGAGCATCAAGCTAGCGATCGTCTCGTTGACGTTGAGATAGGCACGTCCGGCTCCAATCAGAGCGCCCCACGCGGCCCCGCCCGCCATCGCGGCGAGCGTCATCAACGGCATCAGCACGGCGAACGAAGCGTTTGGCATCCAGAGGATGACTGCGGTACCGGCGACGGCCCCTGCGATCATCTCGCCTTCCGCGCCGACATTGATCAGGCCCAGACGGGCCGGTAACGAGACAGCGAGCCCGCAAAGCAGAATCGTGACCGCGTTCAGCAGCGTCTGAGACAGCGAGAAGGCGCCACCAAAGGCGTCGGAATACATTTGTCCGAACAGCGTGCCGGGGTTGGCGCCGTTCATCAGGAAGAAGATCGCGGCCAGGACGAGCACACCCAGCGCGGGTGCGCCGACTTCGCGAAGGACGAATTCGAACCTATGCCGCATGCTTACCGCCGGTCATGAGATTAAGCATCTCGTGAGCGTTGGCGCCGGCACGGTCGAAGGCGCCCGCCACTCGGCGATCGGCAACGACAAAAATGCGATCACAGTACTCACGCAGAACTTCGAGATCCTCGTGGATCAGGAGCACGCCTTTGCCGGCCGCGGCAGCCGCGCGCAGGTCGTTATGCACCAGTTCCTGCGTCGCAGGATCGAGACCCATGGTTGGATAGACTGCGATAACCGCATGCGCGTCATGGCCAAGCTCGCGCGCGACGACCAGCTTCTGCAGATTCCCGCCAGAGAGACCCCCCGCTGGGAGATGGAGTTGCGGCGGATGCACCTTCAAGTCGGTGACGCGATTGCGCAGACGGTCGGGCACGCGCGCATGCGTGCTGGAGAGCTTCAGAACCGACGGCAGATCGCGCAGATGGCGCACGAGCAGATTATCGGCCATCGAGAGCGCGGCAGCGATCGCGTTGTCGCGGGGCGCATGGGGGATATAGCCGATCCCGGGAAAGATACCGTTACTGAGGCGGCCGGAGACTTGCTCCCCGCCAACCTTGATGGTGCCCGATCCGGCTGGCGCGAAGCCGGAGAGCATCGCTGCAAGTTCAGTTTGGCCTGAGCCGGAGATGCCGGCGATGCCGACCATCTCACCGCGCTTGATCGAAATCGCGAAATCGCGCCAACCGCTACCAGTCAATCCGCTGGCACTAAAGGCTTCCTGATCAGAGGGCGGCGGCCGGTCGCGCACCGCACCATTTCCGTTGCTGTTCACAGCCATCATGTCGGCTAGTAGCTCGCGGTCGGCGGAGTTGGCGCGGCGCTCCGATGCGAGCCGCGCCTTGCGCATCACAAGAACGCGATCGGCACATTCGCGCACATCACGAATTTTGTGCGTGATCAGTACGACCAGTACGCCCTTGGCTCGCTGCATCGCCAGATAGTCATAAAGGCGGCGCATCTCGTGGTCGCCGAGGATGGCAGATGGCTCGTCGAGGATGAGGACGCGCGGCTCACACATGACGACCTTGACGACTTCGAGCAACTGGATCGTCGGAAGATCAAACTCGAAGACACGCTTCTTGAAATCGACGCCCGGGACGAGTTGATTAGCCAAAGCAACGGTCGCCTCGGGCAGATCCCGGACGCTACGAGGCGTCAGCAGAGTGCTCGCACCTCGCATGCGCGGATCGAACATCATCAGATTCTCGAACAGCGGCAGCTCTGGAACGAGGCTCGGGCTCTGCATGACCATGAAGATGCCGTGCTCGCGGGCGTCGCGGGGTGAGCGAATCTTGACCTCAGAGTCATCAAGCAGGACGCGGCCGGAATCGGCACTGTAATAGCCATACAGCACCTTCATCAGCGTGCTTTTGCCCGCGCCATTCTCCCCGAGAAGCGCGGTGATTTCGCCCGGCGCTAGGTCTATAGATACGTCGTCGAGAGCGACGTTGTCGCCGAAACGCTTGCAGATGTGCTCGAGCTTAATGGCCGGTACTTTGAACTCGGCTGACGGCATAGGGCTACCGATATGAATCTGAAGCGCGGCCGACGCGCCAGGTCAGCTCAGGGCGCCGCGTTAAAGGATAGAGCCTAACGTTAACCTGATTGAATCTAACCACCAATCATCCTTTGAAACCGATACTGATTGCTGCATAGCCGGCTGCTATGACAGGCAGATTCGGTTGACAGTTGCTGTTAAGAGAGCAATCGATATGCCCTGCGCGTCTGAAACGGACTGAGTAGTTGCGCGCGTTGGCATAAGACGAGAGGGCGAAGATGCCACCTCAAAGGGCAATTGCCTAAACGAGATACACTCGTGGTGTTCCGGTAAGGCAACTCGGATTTGATTGAGAGGTCAGAAAAAGGCAACGGCCGTGGAGGATTCCCTGATCTAAATCAGGTCATCCTGCCACTGCCGTTTCAGCTTTTGCGTATAATGCCGCTAAGAAAACGTTAACGGCTTAACGGAGAACACCGCGAAGACGCCACGTATTTGGGCGTCATGCACTTTCGCTGCCTAGGCGGCGAGGCGCTTGGACTCATCGGCAGCGGTTGGCGGCTCGACTTTATAAAGCTGCAGTCCGTTCTCCCACAAAATCTTACGCTGCACTGATTCCTCACAGTCGGAGAGTCCGCCTTTGATACGGTCATGGACTTCTTGTCCATAGAGCGATGTCGGATGCGGAAAATCGGTTTCGAACATGATGTTGTCAGCACCGACTTTGTCGATCAGGCGGCGCGGAGCAATCTGCTCGAACCAGTAACAAGCATAGACGTTGCGCTTGAAGTACTCGGACGGCATCCGATCAAACTCTGGATGTTCCTCCGCCACGCTGTTACCAGTGTACTGGTAGTCAAGCGCTTCAAGGACAAAGGGAATCCAGCCGATGCCGCTCTCGACCGAAACGAATTTGATTTTTGGGTAGCGCGCCAACACGCCTGAGAGCAGCAGGTCGGTGAGCTGCACGCCGTTGCGGAGGAAAATGTCCACGGCAAGTTCGGTGAATGCGGCCATCTTGCCGTACACTTTCATTTTGTTCTGCAGCAGACCCTCTTCCATATTTCCTGAGCCGATATGGAAGCTGATAGGAAGGTCCAAATCGACGGCGACTTCCCACAGCGGATTCCAATGCGGATCGCCGATCAACGGCTTGCCATAGTATTGCGGCTCGCCGGTGAAAAGGATTCCTCGATGGCCCATCGCCGCACAACGCCGAACTTCCTCGACTGCGGCGGCAACATCCCAGAATGGGATCGAGGTGATCGGCAGAAGGCGGCGCGAATCAGCCGACGCCCACTCGGTCTGCCAGTCATTGTAAATCTTCACGCAGGTGAGCATCAGTTCCGGGTCGCCCAATTTCAGGAATTGTTGCGCGCCGAAGCCGCCAACGTTGGGGTACATGACCATCGCCCAGATGCCCATCTGGTCCATGTACTTGAGACGAGCCTTCGCATCGTATGCGCCCGGATGCATTTCCTCGAAGGTCTTGGGTGGGTTCTTGAAAGTTCCGACACCGGCGGTAGCAGTCATCCCCGGATTCGCGAGCATCGATTTGCCACCAACGACCCATGACATACGACCATTTTCGCTGGTCTCAATTCGCGGAACCCGATCGCGAAATGCAGCAGGCGCCCGGCTAGTCCAAAGGTCTGCACTTTCAGTGACGTGGGTATCGACATCGACAATGGTGTAACCGCTCATAGTATCCCCTTACGCCTTAAATTTGTTTGTCAATCTTGGCCCAGATTCGCACCAACATCAGGCCATTTGCAAACGCCCGCCTTAACACTGTCGCCGTTCAAGACGGGGGTGGACTAATCTAAATATCGGACGGGCATCGCTGGCCGCCGATTATGATCCGATACCCAGGACTTGGAGGCTTCACACCAATCCCACAAGCGACCTCGCGAGAGTCGACCGCGAGCGACCCATCAGCTGATCACGCGAGATGGTATCCGCGAGGCAATTCGCGAACGCAAGGACCGCATAGTGACCAGATTTGTTCAAACGGCAGAATCTTCATGGCCGCTACCACAAGTTCATCGGGATCGTGACAACGATCACAGATCTTTAGCGAATGAAGAAGGTGGTCGTTCGTGGCGTGATTGAGAGATGTAAATTCAACCGTGAGATCCAAAATTTGTTACCTCTTTGAGTTGCAGTGCTAACCGAGAGTGGGCAACTGATGACTGTTAGTTAGCATCATTTAAGTAACGATAGCATAACACCGCACATTAGGTTAGTCAAGAACATCGAACAGCGATATATAAGGCATAATAACGCCTGATAATTCAGATAGTAGGCAGTCAATGCGGAGTTACGATGGTCTTGAGCGGAAATAGTCCGCCTTCGCCCATCCAGAAGTACCGTCGGCTTCTCGTAGGACTTTGCGCCGACTGAAGCCGCTTAAAAATGTGCGGCCCAGTGAATCTAGCTGGAGCAGGTCAACGGACTCATGCTGTATATCTCGCGTCCTTTTCCAAGCGAGGCATGATACGGGAACCGCCACTCAGCCCATCTGAGGACTTCGGGGAGCAGTGCAAGGCGTCCGCTCCACAATAGAAACAACTGAACGTCGGATTGCTCGGCGGCGGCGATCACCTGAGCCGCCGTGAGATAGCCGCTGGCGATCCGAACAAAAGAGGTGTCGCTTAATTGCGGCGGCATGTCGCGGCCTGCCGCAAACGCTATTCCCTGTGCGTCGGTCAATATCGCAGAATTCTTACCGGTCATGCTCACTATCAGTTGAGCGCTTTTCAGGTCGGCGGAGTCGGTAGCGATATGCAGGACGCTATTGATCTGCCACGCGGCTTGACGTGCGGCTAGAGCAGAGAGGCTGATCACCGTCAGTATTGCCAGACCGGCGGTCGCAAATTCTCGACCCTCGCGACAGGCTCGCCCACTGTTGACCCATCGTGACAATCTGTTCCAGAACCTGCACCATCCGAGGCCAGCGGCTATTGCTACTGGCGGAACAAGGACAACCAGATGATGGCTGAACAGGGGATGGTGAAACAGAATGCCGGTGAGCGTGAATGTTATCCAGCCCGCCAAAACTATTCCTTCGGGAACAGAAACGACGCCGAGCACAGCAAACATCGAGGCCGCGACGAGGAGCCAATCGTGCGCGAAGAACTGAGCGATCACGGTGGACGTCCGAGGCATAGTGTCGGACGTTATCGCGGACCGCGCGGCCCAGTGAAACTCGACCGCTTGATGCCACACCCTTGAAGGACCAAAGACTAAGAACGCGCAAAGAATCACGATGCCGAAGGTGCCAATTGCAAGTATGGCGTCGGTGATAAGCGGCAACCAACTCAGCCGCTTACCGACGGAGGTCATCCAGCATCTGAAACCAATAGCCAGAAACAGGGCGGGAAGCGTGAAGAGCCCGAGCAACTTCACCAGGACTGAGGCGGCGATCAAGGCGGAGGCCAAGCTGAGGCCAATGCGGCCGCCGGATCGCGTGTATCGTATAGCAAAGGCCATCCCGGCCACGGCGAATGCGCTCGCGGGGACTTCGGGGCTTACGGCACGCGACCACTCCAGTTCCATCGGCGACAGGATCACGATTGCGGCTGCCACCCAGCCTCCAGTCCAGCCGGACAATTGCAGAGCGATCAGTCCGGTAGTTGCGATCACGATCAAGCCCATCGTCGCGCTAAGTAGTTGACCGGACAGAAAGCTCATCCCGAACAGCCGCATCGAGTAGTAGACGAGCGGCAGCCACAGTGGCGGCTGGGAATCGAAGATGGTGGCGTAGAGATGACTACCGCGGAGCATCATCCGCGCCGATTCGAGATAGACTCCCGAGTCGTAGTCATCGTCGTAATGCCCAAGGTTCGCGTAGAGAAGAAAGATCGCGAAGACAGCGAGAACAACGGTAACGAAGATTATCGGCCAAGTTATCGAGCTACGAGAAAATTGGCCCTTAGCTTCCGGCTGGGGGTTCATAATCAGGCGACCGATAGAATACGATCGCAGGGAATCAACATGCCATGACGGACAAAAGCAAACTATATTTGTCTCGTTAGTTACGATTTAGTTAAAAAATATCGCTGCCATCATTAATTCATGCTAAAAGACGTTAGATGGCACAGATTTTTCCCCCTGACTTTCTCTGGGGCGCGGCCAGTGCTGCCTACCAGATAGAAGGCGCGTGGAACGAAGACGGCAAGGGCGAATCCATCTGGGACCGCTTCGCTCATACCCCAGGCAAAATCAAAAACGGTGATACAGCGGACACCGCTTGTAGCTTTTACTATCGCTATGCCGAGGATATCGCGATTATGGCGAGGCTCGGACTCACGGCGGCCCGGATTTCTTTTTCGTGGCCGCGAATCCTCCCGCAGGGGCGTGAGAGCATCAACCAGAAAGGCCTCGACTTTTACAACCGCGTCATCGACGAGCTGCTGCGGAATAAGATCCAGCCGTTCGTGACTCTTTACCATTGGGACCTGCCGCAGGCGTTAGAGGATCTGGGTGGTTGGCGTAATCGCGACACAGCCGAATACTTTCGCGACTATGTTGCGTTGGTGGCAGATCGATTGGGCGATCGCGTCAAGCATTGGATCGTTCTCAACGAGCCGTGGATGTTCACGATGCTCGGTCATTTCCAGGGGATCCACGCGCCGGGCCTCCGTGACCCGATAGGAGCGCTGCGGGCGACACATATCGTGAACCTCGCCCAAGGCCTGGCAGTACGCGCTCTCCGCGAATCGCGCCATCAAGCAAAGGCAATTGGGACGGCGTTCAGCATCTGCCCAACGCATCCACTGACCGACTCCGCGAACGATCGGGCCGCGGCTGAGCGCTGCGACAAATTCGTTAACCTTTGGTTCCTGGAGACGGTGATGAACGGGCGCTATCCGGAAATCGGAGGCCCGATCAGATTCGAGGATTTGGCCGATATACGTCCGGGCGACATGGATACGGTCAAGGCCCCTCTCGATTTTATCGGAATCAACCTCTATACGCGGGCAATTATCAAGCACGATCCCAAGGAGCGCTACCTTGGGGCAAAGCACGTCCAGCCGGAAGGCAAAGAGCTCACCGATTTTGGATGGGAGGTCTACCCGCGATCCATCTCTGAGATGATTCTGCGGATCTCGCGAAAATATGGACGCCCGATCTACGTCACCGAGAATGGCTGTTCATACGATGACTTGCCGGATGGTGACGGACGGGTGAGGGACGAGCGCCGAATCTGTTTCCTGCGGCGCTATCTCGCGGAAGTCGGACGAGCAATCGAGGCCGGCGCCGACGTGCGCGGTTACTTCGTGTGGACACTCACCGATAATTTCGAATGGGCAGAGGGCTACGCTCAGCGCTTCGGGATCGTCTATTGCGACCGCGACACCCAGCGGCGGATTATCAAGGACAGTGGCTACTGGTACGCCCGTCTAGTCCAATCGAATCAGTTGGACGACTTGCGCCTCGAATTGGACCGATAGTGAGTAGGACAATTGTGCGCCGGTTTAGCGCGAGATCGTGTTGGAAACTATCGTAGCGCGGTCTGGATGGCGGGCCGCGCCCGACGAGAATGGCGATTACGTCTACGCTATAGTCTGACGCATCGGCGACAGCGTCGGCACAATGAATCAAGTTATCCAGACCGTTACATTGTGGCCCAGTGGGGCCTAGGGATCTTGAACTGATCGAGAAGGCGGCGATGCGTGCTTTTCCACCGCGCCTACCCGAGCAACCCATCTTCTATCCCGTTCTTTCCGAGGAATAAGCGATCAAAATCGCTCGCGATTGGAATGTCCCGGCCAGCGGGGCCGGTTTTGTGACTCGTTTCGAGGTGAAGAGAGTTTTTCTCGCACAATTCCAAGTGCGGGAAGCCGGCGGCCAGGCGCACCTTGAATACTGGATACCTGCCGAAGAGCTTGCCGCATTCAATGAAGCCATCGTCGGTCAGATCTAAGTGATCTTAGAATTCCGTTAATCGGACTGGCGACCCGCGCCCGACGATGATGGGCACTATGTCTGCGCCATAGCCCTATGAAGCCGCAGACGCACGATGATCCGCTCGTCTTCTTTGAGATACTTAAATTCGTTATTGTACTCGCAGTGAACCAGCCAGCGATCCACAATCTGGCCCTTCACCTCCGTTCGCAAACGAGAACTCGCCCCTCCTTTAAGCCCCTAAGCAGGTCGAGATAGTCGAGTTCGCCATAATTGCCGCGCGCACCAACGAACATCAGATTATGGTGCATGTGCCAGGGCGTGCCGAGAAAGCCGATTAGGCAATCTTCCTCTCGTTCGGCGTTCTGAAAGCACAGGACTGCGTCTCGGCCGAGATCGACCTCCACACTGAAATCGGCGTCGGCCCGCGCTATCAAGCCTATTTCGCGGCATAACTGCTCAATCAGATCGAGATCATAGAGCATGGTTCAAGCGGGTCGGCTCGCAAACTGAATCTTGAGCGCACTTCGCGGACTCGTTTGCTCGATGTGCCTTCGGCTCCGCCAATGCTAACACCGGTTCGCAGCCGAACCCTAGGTCATGCTATAAGCGGTCATTGTCCAACGGAGGACTGATCCTAATGTCTAACAAAGGCTTCTCGCATGTCGGTCTGTCCACGCTCGATCTCGATAAGACGCGCGACTTCTATGAGAATGTGCTTGGGTTCAAGGCCGTCGTATGTGACATCATTCCCGTCAAAGAAGGCGGCCAGATTCGGCATATCTTCTTCGATACGGGGCGTGATCAACTCATTGCCTTCATGGAAGCGCGTGGCGTCGATGGCATCCCAGCCGAGTACGACACTTCGATTGCGCGCGGCCTTGGCGTGCCCGGAGCGTTCTATCATTTTGCCTTCGAGGCTGGGAGCGAGGCTGGCCTGAAGCAGAAGCGCGAGGAGTTGCTGTCAAAAGGTGTGGACGTTACCGAAGTAGTGGATCACACGTGGGCGAAATCGATCTACTTCAAAGATCCCAACGGCCTGATGCTTGAGTTCTGCTGCCTCACGCGTGAGTTCGTCGCCGACGATGCGAAGATGCAAGAGCGCTTCAAGTTGTCGAATCCGGCCCGCTCGCTCGATATGGCGCCGGACAGCCCAATGCGTACGGGTCATCCGGGCGGCCGCGCATAGCAGATCAATAAGAATTTCCAGGACGCTCGCTCCCATCCGCGGGCGGGCGCGACACGCTTCCGCATCGTGTTTGTCTCTTGACGACGACCTGTTTTGGTCTGCTGGCAGACGCTTATCGCGCGATCTGATTGGTCAGATTCAGCGATCGTAAACAGTGTAATAAAGGCCATACAGGCGCCATGAGGTGCTCGTGGCCACGATCGCTCTCGCGAGGTGCTGTTTGCGACCATCAAGATTCTAACTGCCTGATAAACAACAATAATCTTGCACTAAGAACGTGCGGGAGGCAGTGGAGAGGAAGCCGCATAATCGAGGCACGTCGATTGCTCAAATTCTTGGGTCGAATGCCGAATCGCAATGACTGTCGCGAGGGTGATTGAAACCTTGGCCGGAGCGATTCGTAGATGCGCTACAGGAGGAAGGGTTGTGACCAGACGTATCGTCGGGGTAGCAGGCGGGTTCGCGCTCGGATTGGCGTTGGCCGGTAATTGCTGGGCGCAATCGCTGACGACCACACAAAAGGGCTTGATTGGTGGCGGCCTGCTGGGCGCCGGTACGGGCGCGATTGTGGGTGCGGCTGTACATCATCCAATTGCGGGTACAGCAATCGGGGGAGGGATCGGCCTGGTTGCGGGTGGCGCGGTCGGACATGAATTGCAGAACAACGAAAATCAGCAAAGCCAGCAGCAAGCAGAGATTGCAGCTCAGGAGGCTCAGATTCGGCGTCAGCGCGAGGAAATCAAGCAGCTGCAGCAGAACCAGAATACCGAGTGATCAATCGACATCTGGGATTCTTTGAAAAGCACGAGAGGAGAAATGAAATTGAAGCTTAAGAGTTTAGCCGTGCTGACCTTGGGAGCGACGGTGTTTGTAGCGCCCGCGATGGCACAAATGGCGGTGCCACCGCCACCTCCGCCGCATGGTTACGGAGATTACGACCAGAACCATCATTGGCGCGATGCGTCATGGTGGAATGAGCACGACCCCAACTGGGCCCATCAGCACCATCCCGAGTGGGCCAACGATGGCGACTGGGATCAGCACCATCACTGGCACGACCGCCATTGGTGGATGACGAACCATCCGAAGTGGGTTCACGAACACCATCCACACTGGTTCTCTTGATCAATCCGAAACTTCGGCTCTGAGCCGGGGACTCAGCCGTGCCGCACGCGCGAGCGGCACGTGTAGACGAAAACGGGACGGCCGATCACTGTCCCGTTTTCTTTTCGCTTATCTGACATTGCGGCGCAGCCGCAAATCCGGTCAAGCCTCGAAGAAGCGCCGAGGGTTCTCGACCAGCATAGCGTCGAGTTTCTCTTCGCTGACTCCGGCTTTGCGCAACGCTGGCAGGATATTCTTGAAGATGTGAGTCGGATTCCAGTTCTCGATTAGCTTCAGGGTTTTGGCATCCATATCCGGCAAGCCGCGTCCTTTCCAACAAGCGACTGAATCATGTGACAGCACCAGTTGGTTTTCGAAGCCGACGCCGAGCAATCCGATCAACGCGGCCATCCGCAGGCGATCGGGATGGATAAAATCCAGTCCAAAGCGATCGAAGCCCAAGTAGCAGCCGCGATCGAGCATATCGGTATGGTATTTCAAGTCGGCCGAGCCGCAGCTATGGCCGATGATCACGCGGCTGAGGTCTACTCCTTCCTCAGCGAATAGCTCGAGCTGCTCGCGGCCCATCGTACCGTCTTCGGTATGCGTCGTGATTGGAGCGCCCGTCCGCTTGGACGCGCGTGCGGCCGCGCGCAGGCATTTCTGCTCGTACTCGGTGATACGATCTTTGCCCGTAGCGCATTTGATCAAGCCGGCCTTGATACCGGTCTCGCCCACGCCTTCAGTCAGTTCGGTAGAGTAGACTTCGGCGATTTCATCGACTGAGCGCTGGCGGAAATATGGAGTGCTGCCGAGGTCTTCCTTATAAAGCCCCGTCGAGCAAACCACGTTGATGCCGCTGGCGTCGGCAACTTCAGCCATGAAGACGACGTCACGGCCGATATCGTTGGGGCATGGGTCCACGAAGGTGTTGAGGCCCAAGTCCTTCAGTTCCTTGAGCCGTTCGACGGATTGCTTGAGCGCGGTCTTGCGCTCGAAGCGTGGAGCCTTGCAATCGAGCTCCCATCCGGCCCATCCGACCAGCAGATGCTCATGCATCAAAGTGGTGCCGAGTTTTTCGGTAGAAATCGTTCCGGTGACGGTGTTCACGGTTTTCATAGATTGATGCGCTCCTCGCGGACGCTCGTGATGCGCGGCTAAAACGGCCTGCGCGACGCTATCGGGTTGCCGAAACCTTAGTCGCAGTGTGCAACGACGGTCAAACGTGCCCGTTGGCGGTGGAAGAAGCGCGGCTGACGTTGCGCTCATGCAGCCACGAGAAGAGCAGGAGCAGCGCGACGCCGGTCGTGATGGCGGCGTCGGCAAGATTGAACACCGGATAGCGGAAGGCTTGGTGGTGAAAATAGATGAAGTCGATCACGCGCCCGCGCGCCACGCGATCGATCAGATTGCCGATCGTGCCGGCTAGGACAAGAGCACAGGCAAAGGCCGTACTGGTCGCAGTTGAACGGAGCGCGATCAGCACGGTCATGACAACCACGGCGGCGGCAGATAGCCCTATAAAGAAAGCCTCGCGGAAAATGGCCGGCATATTGGCGAACAGACTAAAAGCCGCTCCCGGATTTAGTGTGTAGGTGCAATCGAGCCATCCGGGAATCAACGTATAGGTCTCGAACATTTGGAAGTGCGAGCTGACGTAAAGCTTGCTGAGCTGATCGAGAGTCAGGACGGGTAAGGTGATCATCCCGCCCATCGCGAGAAAGCGGCCGAAAGCCCATGCGGATTGCGAGCCGGTCCCGTCTTCCGCGACTTCAGAGCGGGAGGCCGCCGCGAGCGAGTCCATACTCACTGAGCTAGCGCCTGGACGACTTCGCGGCATCGCGGGTCGAGATCGGAATCGCTGGCGTCGTCGAAATACTTCCAGCAGCGCATGCATTTGCGGCCGCTCGCATGGCGTCCCGTGACGACGATCGGTGGTTGCTCGGAAGCGCGACCGAAGAAGCCGTCCGCCTGAAAATCCTCAGAGCCATTGGCAGTCGCTTTGAGCGCGGCGGCATCATTGCCAGACAAGAGTTCGACATCCGATACGATCAGCAAGTCCTTAAGGTCGTCGCGATGCTCGTCCAGAATCGCGCCGAGGCCGTTGGCGTCGCCGAGTAAGCCGAGTTGGAGCGTCGCGTCGAGACCAGCGCCGATCGTTCCAGCTTTGCGCATAGCTTCGAGCAGCTTGAGCGCTTCGCTACGGACTTCCAGCAGCCGATCCCATTTCGCTTCAAGGTCGGGGTCGGAGAAGCGTCCGTCTGGGGAGTGCATTGCCAGCAGATGGACGCTATCGGTAGTGCGACCCGGCATATGCGAATAGATTTCTTCGGCGGTGAAGGGTATCAGCGGCGCGAGCATTCGTACCAGATTGTCGAGCACGAGATAGAGTGCGGTCTGCGCCGATCGCCGCTCAAGGGAACCCGGCCCGTCGCAATAGAGCCGGTCGCGCGAGACGTCGATGAACAGCGAGCTCAGGTCGATGACGACGAAATTCGAGATAGCCTGATAGGCCGCCTGAAAGTCGTAGTCGTCGTAGGCGCGCCGCACGTCGTGCTTGAGGCGTTCCAGCCGCGCCATCATGAATCTATCAAATTCGCGCATCGCGGACTGCTCAATGGCATCTTGCGACGGATCGAAGTCGTTCAGATTGCCGAGGATATAGCGGCAGGTGTTGCGAATCTTGCGATAGGCCTCGGACACTGCAGTGAACAGATTCGCGCCGACGTTCATGTCCGACGAGTAATCGACGGACGCAAAGACCAAGCGGAAGACGTCCGCGCCGACGCGATCAACGACTTCCGACGCGTACTCGAAATTGCCCAGTGACTTAGACATCTTGCGCCCGAGTTCGTCGAGGGCGAGGCCATGCGTCACGACGGCTTTATAAGGAGCGGCTCCGCGTTCAGCGGTCGCGGTAATCAGCGAGACCTGAAACCATCCGCGGGTTTGATCGACGCCCTCGCAATAGGCGTCGGCGGGCCAGTTGAGCCTGCGGACGCCCAGGACGGCTTCATGCGAGCATCCGGAGTCGAACCACACGTCGAGGACGTCTTCTTCTTTTGTAAACTTGGTTGACCCGCATCCGCATTGGAGACCGTTGGCGAAATCGTCCACTGGACGATCGTACCAGGCATCGGAGCCATCCCGCGCGAAAATCTCTTGTGCGCGATTCAAGACCGCATCGTCGAGCAGGACTGTACGACATGACGTGCAGCGGAGCGCCGGAATCGGTACGCCCCAAGCACGTTGGCGCGAAAGGCACCAATCGGGGCGGGTCGCGACCATGTTACGGATACGATCGCGTGACCATGATGGCACCCAGCGCACGTTATCGATTTCCGTCAGCGCACGGTCACGCAGCATCTCATGGTCGATGCGCAAGAACCATTGCTCGGTCGCACGGAAAATTAGCGGATTCTTGCAGCGCCAGCAGTGCGGATAGCTATGGGAAAGCTTCTCGACCTCGAGTAGCGCCCCGATCGAGCGCAGCTTTTCGACGATCGCATCATTGGCCTCGAACACGCGTCGCCCGACCCACTCGCCTGCCTGGGCGGTAAAGACACCGCCATCGTCGACCGGAGTGAGAATCGGCAGGCCGTAGCGCGTGCCGATGACAAAGTCTTCGTAGCCGTGGCCGGGGGCAGTATGGACCAGCCCTGTACCGGTATCAGCAGTAACGTGATCGCCGAACATCAGGCGGGCGTCACGCTCCGCAAACGGATGGCGGAAGATGTCCTGGCCGTCGAGCGCCTTGAGCGCGTTGCGATTCAGCTTGATGCGGACATCGACGTCGAGTTTACAGGCTTGCGCGAACGACTCGGCCAGCCGCTCGGCGACGATGTAATAATTCCCGCCGGCGCGCAGAGCGACGTAGTCGAAGGCCTCGTTCAGCGAGATGCCGAGATTTGCCGGCAGCGTCCAAGGCGTAGTGGTCCAGATGACCGCGAAGAGCTTGCCATTGGCAATCGCGTGGAACAACTCGTCAGCTTCTTCCGGCGCGTCGGCGAACATCGGAGCCGATGGAGAGATCAGGGTTTTCGCGAGACCGGTCGCCGCATTTTCGTTGACACGGAAGGCGACGTAAATCGACGGCGAGGTATGGTCCCGATACTCGACTTCGGCCTCCGCGAGGGCGGTGCGGCAGTCAAAGCACCAATGCACCGGACGTAAGTCGCGGTAGATGAAACCGGCCTGGTTGAGTTGACGCAATACGCCAATTTCGGCCGCCTCGTATTCAGGCGCGAAGGTCAGATACGGATGCCACCAGTCGCCGATCGCCCCGAGCCGGATAAACTCTTCACGCTGGATCGCGATCCATTTCTCGGCAAATTCGCGGCAGAGTTTGCGCAGTTCCGACTTCGGCATCGCGCGGACTTTATCGCCGAGCGAGCGCGCCACCTGGTGCTCGATCGGCATCCCATGGCAATCCCAGCCCGGCACGAACTCGGTGCGATAGCCCATCATCGAATGCGAGCGCACGATGAAGTCCTTGAGAATCTTGTTCAGGGCGGTGCCGAAATGAACGCGGCCGTTTGCGTAGGGCGGGCCGTCGTGGAGAATCCAGGAGCCGGCGTCCTTGCGCACCTCCAGCAGCCGCTCATACAGGTGAGTCTCGTTCCAGCGCTTAAGGGTCTCCGGCTCCCGTTTGGGCAGGTTCGCCTTCATCGGGAAGTCGGTTTTCGGCAGCTTGAGGGTCGCTTTATAATCGGTCTCTGCCACGATGCGTTGAAGCCGGCGGCCGCTCGCGGCCGGGGTTCACCTCCGAAAACTTTAGGGCGTTGAGTTAAGCCCTATAACATAACACAGGATAGTCGAAGGCGGACCATAAGTGCGAGGGTGATTTGAACCGTGTTCGGTTAATGCCGTATTATCCGCCGAACATTAGTCCCGTGCCTGCAACTGAATCATGAGCAAAATGCGAGCGGATACCGCCCACGAGGCATTCTCTTCTGCGGCCTTGGCGGGCTTGCGGGTGATCGATCTCACCACTTGGCGCGGCCATCTATGCGGCCGGCTGCTCGCCGATATGGGCGCCGACGTGATCAAGGTCGAGCCGCCCGGAGGTCACGACGGACGCACGATCGGGCCATTCCTCAATGACGAGCCGCATCGCGACCGCAGCTTGTTCTTCTGGTTCTATAATCTCAATAAGCGGTCGCTGACACTCGATCTCGAGCATCAGCGCGGCATTGAGATACTTCGGAAGTTGTTGGAATCAGCGGATATCGTGATCGAAAGCTTCGAGCCGGGCCGCATGGATGAGCTTGGCCTCGGTTGGCAAGCGGTGAGCGGCCTGTATCCAGCGCTGATCATGCTTTCGATCACGCCGTTCGGCCAGACGGGTCCGTATCGCGATTACACGGCTGACGATACCGTTCTGACGGCACTGAGCGGGATGCTCTACGTCAACGGCTTTCCGAGCCGAGCGCCAGTCCGTCCGTTGGGATTACAGGCCTATCATTCATCGGCTTATTATGCGGCTATTGGCACGATGTGCGCGTTGTTCGCTCGCGACCGCGCCGGTGTCGGGCAGTGGATTGATCTCAGCATGCAGGAGGGTACTGCCTCGGCGGTCGAGCATGTCGCCGGAAGCTACTTCGGAACTGGCGCAATCGAACCGCGCCGCGGCACGCTCCATTGGAGCCGCTATTTTCGCGTAGGCAAATGCCGCGATGGCTATATCATGCATTGTACGCTTGGCGACTGGACCTCGCTGGTCCAATGGGTTGCGGGCGACGGCAAGGCGCAAGACCTCGTGAATCCCGAATGGGAAGATGTGGTCTATCGGGCGGCGCATGCCGAGCATCTGTTCGACGTCCTCGACGAATGGGTCAAGGACTACAATCGTGACGAATTGCTCGAACGTGCACAGACCTTGCGCCTGCCGTACGCAACTGTGCGTCCGCCGGAAGCGCTCTTGGACGATGAGCAACTGGCGGCACGAGGCTATTTTGTCGAGGTTGAGCACCCGGAACTTGGACGAACGTTCCGCTACCCCGGTGCGCCGTATCTCTTCGATGGTTCGCCATGGCGGGTCTATCGGCGTCCGCCGCTTGTCGGCGAGCATACCGCTGAGATTCTGCACGAAATCGGTATCGATGCGGGTGAGACTGAGTCCCTGATGGCTGAAGGAATCATCTGATGGCCGCGTTGCCACTCGAAGGAATCCGCGTGCTCGATTTCACCTGGGTTGTCGCAGGCCCAGTGGCGACGCGGATTCTCGCCGACTTTGGCGCAGAAGTGATCAAGCTGGAACGCAAGCCCGGGCCACCCGGATCGCGGCAGATCGGGTTGCAAGGCGACCTGCACCGCAACAAACACTCGATCGCGGTCAATATGGCGACCCCCGAAGGAATCGGAATCGCCCGCAAGCTGGCAATGGTCAGCGATCTCGTCATCGATAATTTTTCGGCCCGCGTGATGCGCAGCTGGGGGATGGACTTCGCGAGCTTGAGCCAGCTCAAGCCGGAAATCGTCTGCGTCAGCATGTCGGGTTTGGGCCATACAGGGCCGCGTTCGAACTATGTCAGCTACGGGCCGACGCTCCAGGCTCTCAGCGGCTATACCCTGCTGATGAGCGAGGGTGGTGGCCATCCAGCCGGTTACGGCTATTCATACGCCGATATGTCCGGAGGCTACACAGGGGCGTTAGCATCCTTAATCGCGCTGTGGCATCGGCGCCGTACCGGCCGCGGACAATTCGTCGATCTTTCACAGTTCGAGGCAGTTACCAGCGTGATCGGACCAGCCTTGCTCGATATCGCAGTTAACGGCCGCGCGCAGGGGCCGTTCGATTATCGGTCGCAGGAAAAGCCTTCCGCGCCGCATGGCGTGTATCGATGCCGTCCGCGCGATGGCGACGACGACCGCTGGCTGGCGATCAGCGTCTGTTCGCAGGCCGAGTGGGAGCACTTCATCGGGGTTCTCGGCTCGCCTTCGTGGACGAGTGAGGCGCGATTTCGCACCCTCTACTTGCGGATGCGCAACAGTGCCGATCTCGACGCCCGGGTCGCCCAATGGACGGCCACGCAGGTTGCCGAAGAAGCGATGGAACGTCTGCAGCGCGCTGGGATTGCTGCCGGCGTCATCGCCAACGGTCAGGATCTGTGCGAACGGGACCCGCATCTTCAGGCGCGCAAGTTCTGGGGCACGGTGACGTTGCCGGATGGCCAGCGGACCCACACGACAGGTATTGCCGCCCGGCTCTCGTCAACTCCAGGATCGGTCAGGACGCCCTCGCCATTGATTGGTTCGTCCAACCATTATGTTCTGCGGGAACTGCTAGGCCTGAACCAGACTGAATGCGATGATCTGGTTACTGCGCGCGCCGTTTGGCCTGAATAAGTAACAGCAAATGCAATAACCTGAGTGAAGCTCTTCACTTCATTATTATTCTACTGTAGGACAATATAGACCCTTGCGGCTTGTGGAGTGCCTCTGAAGGGGGCGGCACTTCATGGGCCCAGGGGTCAACAACGCTCACGGCGCTCCGATTGTTGGGGGGGTCCATTTGCTCGCCAGCGTTCTTTCCAGCGCACTCGCCGGGGTCGACGCCTTTCCGGTGGAGGTGGAAGTCGATATCAGTGGCGGCGTACCTGGCTTTCGCATGGTGGGCCTGGCTGAAGGGGCCGTGCGTGAGGCCTTCGAGCGGGTGAAGTCTGCGATCCGCAACTCGAACTTCGAGTTCCCCAACCGCAAGACCACGATCAACCTCGCCCCTGCGGACACGCGCAAGGAAGGCTCGGCGTTCGACCTGCCGATGGCGCTAGGCATCCTCGCGGGGTCGGGATGTCTCGAAAAGCGCAAACGCCTGCGCGAGTACCTTGTGTTAGGCGAACTCGCGCTCGACGGCCGTGTCAAAGGAATCAAGGGTGCGCTGCCGAGTGCGATTATGGCCCGCGCCCGAGGGCTGGCCGGCCTGATGGTGCCGCGTGAGAACGCGCAAGAGGCTTCCGTTATCGGCGACGGTATCGATGTGCTGGGAGTCGATACGCTGCAGGAGGCCTTCGAGTTTTTCGAGGAGATGCGCGAGATCCCGCCCGCCACGGTCGATTTGCATGAGATGTTCGACGCGGCCAGCCGCTATATCGACGATTTTAGCGAGGTGCGCGGGCAGGAGCAGGCCAAGCGAGCGCTCGAAGTCGCCGCCGCCGGAGGACATAACGTCCTGATGATCGGCCCACCCGGCTCCGGCAAGACGATGCTGGCGAAGAGGCTGCCGACGATTCTGCCGTCGATGGCCTTTGAAGAGGCGATTGAAACCACGAAAGTCCATAGCGTGGCCGGTTTGCTGGACGGCCAGGCGCTGATCGCGACGCGTCCATTCCGCTCGCCCCATCATACGATTTCCGATGCAGGCCTGATTGGCGGTGGCCCGGTGCCGCGTCCCGGCGAGGTCAGCCTTGCCCATAACGGCGTCTTGTTCCTCGACGAGCTTCCGGAATTTCGCAAGAACGTGCTGGAAGTCCTGCGCCAACCGCTCGAGGACCATCGAATCACGATCGCGCGTGTGATGGGCACCGTGACGTTTCCGGCCAGCGTAATGCTAATCGCGGCGATGAATCCCTGTCCGTGCGGCTTTTACACCGACACACAGCACGAATGCACCTGCTCGGTGATCATGATTCAGCGCTACCGCTCGCGAATTTCCGGTCCATTGCTGGATCGAATCGATATTCATGTTGAAGTGCCAGCCGTGAAGTATAAGGAACTGACCGGGCGGAGTCCGGGGGAGACATCGGCCGCGATTCGCGAACGAATCAACCGCGCGCGCGATCTGCAATTGGCGCGTTTCAAGGGAACACATTACTATTGCAATGCCCAGATGGGAGCGCGCGAGTTACGCGACCATTGCCAGGTCGAGGCGGCTGGCGAACGATTGCTCGAGATGGCGATTAACCGGCTGGGACTTAGCGCGCGAGCCTATACACGAATCCTCAAAGTTGCGCGCACGGTCGCAGACCTTGATGATGGCGGTCCAATCCGTGCCCATCATCTGAGCGAGGCGATCCAGTACCGTTCGCTTGATCGGATGCCGCTTTGACCGTTCTTGATCATCGCCACGCGGCGCCCACCGGCCAACCCTAAGGGCCCGGGTAAAAGCTATGCCGCCGGTTCCGGCGATGTCATCGCGATGCGCTTACGGCCTGGTCCCGTCTCCGGGAGCAGATACATCGACACGATCGGCAATAGCTGGAACGCTAACGATCCGACCATGACGTCACGCAACCCCAAGATCGGGGCCAGCGCGCCGCCGAGGAACGGCGAGATAAACGCGCCGCCATAGCCGACCGCCCATATGAAGGCGAACGCCGTGCTCATCCTGGCGGGCGTCATACCGGGCAACTCCATAATCAGGGTACCGGTTGCAGCCAAGCCGCCCGCCGAGCCGATTCCGATCAGTAACAGCGATACGCGGATGCCGTCGAGGCTGGGAAACAACACTGCGCCGGCGCATCCGATGGTCGTAGTGACTGCAATCGGCCATAGAAACGGCCTGCGCAATCCAACCATCGCGGTGCCGATTCCGCCGAGCGCCGCAGCGAAAATTGCGCTGAGCGGAAGTAATGCAGTGAGGCTGGCGGCTTCGCCCAGGGTGAGTCCGCGCTCCGTGCGGAAAAACTCCGGCAGGAATGCGGTGTACAACTGAAACACCCACATCCCGCCGAATAGCGCGATCGCCATGAGCAGCACTCCCGGCATCCGTAGGACTTCGGGGAGGTTCGAGGCTGGGCGCGGACCATGTGAGACTGCTGACACAGTCGCAGATTGACGCTCTCGTCCAAGGATTGACCATAACAGGGCGACAACCGCCGCTACGATACCGTAAATGGTGAGCACTCTTTGCCACGACGCGCCAACCGCCTGATAGAGCGGGGTAGTTATCGCGTACACGGCAAAAATCCCGATATAGGCGCAAACGGAATTCACCATATTCATCCATGGCCACTCGCGTTCGCCAAACCATTGCATCACGAGTGCTGCCGGCGGACCGATGATGATTCCGTAGCCGACTCCTTCAAGCACGCGGCAGAGCAATAACCCGCCAAACTTCGTGGTAAAGCCGCTAGCGATTTCCGCAACAGCCATCAGCCAGATTCCGGCCAACAGTGCCTTCAAGGTGCCAATCCGCTCAGCGACAAACGCGCCCAGGAACGAGAAAATCGCAATGCACAGCGCGATTACGGAAATGATCAGGCCGGCTTGGCCGAGGCTGATGCCAAGTGACTTGACCATTGGGCCGAGGATCGGCGCAGGCGCCAGCCAGGTCAGCACCTGGGCGATCAGCATTACTATAACCAATGCTTCGATGACCCATCGATAAGCGGGCGGTTTCGACTCAGCGACGGCCGGCATGGCGTTAGCCTCCTGCCCGTCGCGGGCTCCTACGGTGATACTTAGAAGCCCGCGGCGGATTTTATTGCGCGCGAGCTAAGTGATCGGGAGGGATAGTGGACCAAAATTCGGGATTCGGCCATAGGTAATATACGGTAGTCGCTCTTCGGCGCAGACACTCCAGGTTTGACGGTACTTGAACAACAGGTTGACACGGGGTGCACCGTCACTTAGCGTCTCTAGCTTGGGGATACTCCACCTGAAGATTAAAATACGCGGTAGCCACGACCTTCTGAGACCGTCCACGCCCACCTTTCAATCATGTTCGACACGCTGAGCGATCGCCTCGAGGGAGTATTCAAGCGGCTCAAGGGGCAGGGCCGTATCACCGAGCGCAATATTGAGGAGGCGTTGCGCGAAGTGCGCCTCGCGCTGCTCGAAGCCGACGTCAATATCAAAGTCGTCCGGGATTTCGTCGACCACGTCAAGAAAAAGGCGCTGGGACAAGAGGTGCTGCGCTCGCTCTCGCCTGAGCAGCATCTGATCAAGTTTGTCGCGACCGAACTATGCGAGGTGATGGGCGGCAGCGCCCGCGAGCTCGACCTCAAAGTTAAGCCGCCGGTAAAGATCATGCTGGTGGGACTGCAAGGCTCCGGCAAGACGACCACCCTGGCCAAGCTCGCGCGGTTTCTGAAGAACGAGCGCAAGCGCCATCCGCTGATGGTATCGACTGACGTTCGCAGGCCCGCTGCGATGGAGCAGTTGCGGGTGCTCGGCGCCGCGATCGGCATACCAGTGGCGGAGAGCCGCGAGACCGAAGATCCGGTCGAAATTGTCAGTCGCGCGGTGATGCGGGCGGATGTCGCAGGTCACGACACGCTTTTGATCGATACCGCCGGCCGATTGCAAATCGACGATGAGCTGATGGAGGAGTTGGAACGACTCAAAGTCGCTGCGACGCCTCATCATACGATTCTGGTGGCCGACGCGATGACCGGTCAGGACGCCGTCAATATCGCGCAGGGCTTCCACGATCGTCTCAAGATTTCTGGCCTGATTCTCACCAAGCTCGACAGTGACGCGCGCGGCGGTGCGGCGCTCTCGGTACGAGCGGTCACAGGCGCACCAATTCTCTTTGCCGGTACTGGCGAGAAGATGGACGCGCTGGAAGTGTTCCATCCCGATCGTCTGGCCTCGCGCATCCTCGGGATGGGCGATATGCTGAGCCTGATCGAAAAGGCCCAGCGCAATTACGATCAGACCAAGGCTAAGGAGCTCGAGCGCAAGCTCAAAAAGAATGAATTCACGATTGAGGACTTCGCCGATCAGCTCAAGACGATCAAG
>Ga0335073_10003509_pt1 | contig 21870 bp, 28 predicted proteins | sample Lox_Sample_22_FD_207093 | JGI IMG/M metagenome (GOLD analysis project Ga0335073, IMG submission 207093) | Soil microbial communities from Loxahatchee National Wildlife Refuge, Florida, United States - Lox_Sample_2.2 | ecosystem: Environmental > Terrestrial > Soil > Wetlands | place: USA...
GGGACAACTTTTGGTTTCTCGGGACTCTCACAATTAGTCATCATACGAGTGTGATGCGCACCAAACTTTGTGCTTGTCGTCGTGTTACTGGCATGATTGTCGGGATGTCTGTATTGACTTGGGGGAGCACATGCAGAAAAGTCGATGAATGGAAGAAGGGTCGATGAATGAATTGCTTTGTTTTCAGGGTTTTGCTACAACCCTAGAATTTAGGTCTCCGTCGCGAGACTGATTGAAATTTGATTGATAGTTCGAGCCGTCAGGAGGTCATTCTGAGACATGACTTGTCTAGAAGGCGGAAAAGAAGATCTTGAAATTATTTCTGAAATTTGCGGGCGTATTCGAATTACAGAAGAGTCATATGACAGTCCGACTTTGCTCAGAACCTAGAATTGCGATTCAGTCATTGCCTTGATATTGATATATTAATTCTATTATGAGCGGAACCAGGAACTGCAGTCTGATATCATATACAAGTCTTTCTCCCAAAAGTCCAAACAGAAAAAAGTGCAGCTATACATTACATATTTACCACCCTCAAAGCTTGCTTCGGTCTCGTCACCACTCCCCAAAACGACGGCTCCATCTTGTCAAACTCCTCCTATAAATTCAGCATGCACATCCACAAACATAACCCCCCCGGGCTATAGGAGACTTCGGGGATATGGAAGTGAGTACCTCAGGCTGATCAGATGCAGCGACACTAGACCTCGAACCAGGACTAGCCTTCCCATCCATTGCGCCAAACAATCCATCTCGTTTTGCCTGTCGCCGTTCTACGGATCGACGCACGAGCACGTACAAGACCACCGACATGAATAGCAATGCAAGGATCAAAAAGCCAACTATTCCACCTACGATCCCGCCGATCAATGCTCCCGTGGAAGCTCCGCTGCTGGACGTGGCGTTTGTATTGGGGATTCCAATCGCGGTGCTTTCTGGTTGAAGGGCGTCGACGATCGTTGTGGCGACGGTTGTAGCGACGGTTTGTCCGTCAGAGTTGGTGGTGGTGATAGTTGCCATGGTAGTGAGAGTGGATGATGAAGTTGGTGTGCTTGTCGATTTGGAGGGGTCATCGGTGGTCTTCGCCTTAGCACTTGTTGCCGTGGACGATGAGGATGAGGATGTTTTGGAGGGGATGATGGTTGCGAGGGATGCTGGCAGGGTGGTTTGTCCTGAAGTCAAGACTGCACATGCTCCTGACAAGACTAAATTATCAGCACGAGGAAAGAGAGAGACAAGAGAAGTGGGGGGGGCTGGACATGATGCTCCTGCCGCGGCATCTGCAGAATCACAATTGACGGTGACACAGCCGGTCAACTGTCCAACGAACACAGTATTGCTGGTTCCACAATAACAGGACAACTATTCCGGTCAGCAACCTGTCAAGACGAATTCCGCCATACATTGGCAAACGAACAGCCCACAGCAGCAAGCTCACTCGACAGGCAACTCGAATAGCAGGCAGGCGGAGGCGTCAAAGTCACATCTCCAGCCACCCCTCCCATCAATCCTGACAACAGCATCAACAAACTCAACAAACTCGGCTCATTGAACAACAGCATCGTCGTCATTGTCGTCGCTGATGGACCAGTGCGTGCAACGGTGATGGATGGTGGATCCGCTCCGGCTTTTCACATTGCAGCATCCGCGGCCGTCCTTTTTACCTGCTGCCTTGCGTGTGAAAAAAATAATAAGTGCATTGTAATATTATTGCCGCTCCGTAACATGAATCCGGTATATATTTCTGTGACGTATCAGCCGATTCATGCCCCTGATTGGTGGGACAAGAGGGGATATTGCGTGACGGGGTCCAAGTTTTAAGTCTGCCCACGGTGCGAACACACACGTCCAATGCCCGGATCAGCGGCGGGTGGCGTTGCTCACTGGTCGTCAGCAACAGCCAAGGATTGGAACGGAAGTTTATTTTGCCTATTTTTGCACCCTTACACGCATCTTGTGCTCGCTAAAAATAGACAACTTTTCGATAGGATAACTCGGATGGGGGTCGGTGTCCCTGAGAGTGAATTTTTATTTCAAAGCAAATGTAGATATCAAGGATGGAGAGAGGGATGGGGGAGCTAGGTACGAAGAAGGAGAAGGGTGCGCCCGGGTCGATGGGAGTATCAGAGGTGCATATTTGGGCATGAGGAAGTCCTACTTTGTGGGTGGGTTGAAAATTGAAACTGACTGTATTACGCATTGATCGTCGGTTACGCATTGCATAGAAATAAGTATTGTCATACGTGACGAATTGAGATGAAGTTTCCGGCACGTTATCGCAGTTGCTCGAGCGTTTCGGTTCCGTTATTCTGAGACGCCTAACCACCGGCGGAGGCGGCGAGGGAAATTAAATCGTTGCCCGATTCAGTAATAGAATCTAAATTAACTGCGAAAATTAGAAGCTTGTAACTTGCTATAACTCCATTTCCTGTCTTCCGTGTATCAGACAGACCAACGTTATCAATGCGATCGTCATTGAAGTTTCAAAAGAGCCAAGTCCTTTAAAGCGAAGTCTTTCCGAGAGAGTCTCTTACAGTCTGTTACTCGACCCACTTTGAAAGTCCCTTGACCACCAGGTTTTCCCTTTTAAGTCCATCCTGTCTCCGCGAGCTAGGCAGTCTCTGGAGTTATTAAAGTTGATTGGTGTCCAACAGAATTCCGGCCTTCTCCAAGTGATTTGCTTTTAGGATTATGATTATATCCTTTGGAGGTGGCTAAAGCGCGAGAACTTTACTTTAGAGGGTTGGTAACCCGAAACACATTAAAGGAACTAAAAACTCTAAACGTGAAAGTAGTTAGCTACTCCGTAAATCCCTCGCAACAAACACTATCTGTCCCTATCTAAACTCTCGAATACATTTTGAACGGCCAATTCACGTCACCTTCGAGAAAGCCAAGGTTCACTGCCAGCCTCAGATACCGCATCAGCAATCCAGTGAGGCGGAACAGAGGCTAGTCGCTGCGACAAAACCCGAGCGGTAGCATCTCTAGCAGACGCACTTTCTTGAGCGGTCCTTGGACCTAGTGCAGTTCCTCGCATCTCAACACCTCCTTGTGCCAGAGCGGCGTTCAAATTTGCCAAACGTCTCCGTTCTTTTTCTGCGCCATACGTTCTTGTACAATGGGCTATATCGCGCTGCACACAACGGGTGCACCGATACCTCGGATGATCGAACTTATCCGTCTGGCAAACTATTCCATCTTTGGCTTTGCGGCATAATATGCATTGGAGTCTTCCCGCACGTCCGGTTCTCGGCGCTTTTGGTGGACTAATTGTGAGCTCTCAGTCTATGGGATCGAATTACCGGAAAGGGTGAGAGGCTCCCACAGCAGGGGAGAGTTCCTGCCCGAAAGGTTGTTGACCGAAAGTAGTACTATAACTTTCAGCCCCTCGGGGCACAATGTCCGCCCTCACATTCTGCTGCGGTGGCAGAAAATGCGGACCTGGCACTCTATTCAAAAGCATCGATGAGGCCTCCGCAGGCTCCGGTGGAAGTTGAATTAGAAACGGAGGACGGGGAATATAATTGGCAGGTGGTGGAAATTGCAGTCGAACATCAACCGCTGGGTAATTTGTGGAGTTGGCAGGAGGACCATACACGATCGAGGGAACGTTTGGTGTGTTTCTGTTTCCGACGCCCGTTTGCTGGTAGGGCTGCAAATCAAAAGAATGTGATGAGTTCGTCGCCGAGAATTGCCACGGAACGATGGCAACTGACCTACTCTCAAGAGGGGGAGCCGGGTAAAGCCAAGCCGGTTGTTGCGGTCGTTGTTGGTGCGGTCGTTGGTGCGGTTGTTGGAGGGGTTGTTGGAGGGGTTGTTGGAGCGGCTGGTGGAGTGATTGGTGGAGCTGTTGGAGCGGTCTGCCATCCGCTGACTGCTCACTCAGTTGCCGGAAGCTTCCTTGAAAGTTGTATCCTTGATGTCCCATTCCGAATCCAAAAGTAACAAGAGGCGATTCGACGGAGTCTCTCAGGGAATTTGAACGGCGTCTACGGAGGACGACACCGCTTAGCCAGCACTTATGGAGAATACCGAGAGGAAGACCGAGTGCTAGCAAGTATCGCTCCAACTGAAGCCACGATAACCCGTAGATATATCGGTCTCCTTGGCGACCTCGTTCAGGATATCCATGGCCGTTGCTTATATATGATAATAACGCAGTGTTCGCCTCGGGGACAGGAAAAGGGTTCCACGAACGGGAAGGCTAACAAATTGATCACATTGTATCAGCCGCTGGGGTTGACTAGTGTATTGTTCGACAACTGCTCAGCAGGATTGATTATCGCGGATCTTCGTGGGGAGGTTTCTGAATCGGTACGATCAAACCTTCAAGGAAGGCTGATTTGAAGCCGAAATTGAAGCGCGCCTGCAACTCCATAATCCAACCTACGCGGGAAGGACGTTTTGTAAACGTAATTCCCTTCCGGGATGATGAGAGCGAATGAATCGGACCCGGCCTTCCGCCCGGAATTACGCACGATCACTTCATTAGGTTTGAGCGTAAATTAGATTTTACGCGCTTTCACAGTTTAGGTTCTGTCCTAGATTAGAATTGTGTGTGTGTAAATACCGACCCTAATCAATATTCAACTTTATGATGCAACGAACCCAAGAAATAAAAAGAAGGAAGAGGTATTGATTGTCCCCATCGCAATTATTTTCACTCTACTGCCGCAAAAACAAGATCTAACTCAATGTTTGACCAAAGACACCCAGCTTGTCCGCAGAACACTCTGGTAAATAGACTTCTCTGCGTACCTGACCGCAAGATCCGCAAGGAAGATCCCTCTCGGATCGGGTCGACCAGCAATGGGGACTGGCCCCCGCCATATTTGCAATTGCCAATCAGCCAGTGCTTCGAATCTCACGCTCGCCTCCACCGACGGCTTCGGCAGGTCGAACTTCCTGACTGTCCGTCAGATATCGATTCTCTCAGAAAGGCCATTTTCGCACGTACGGGCACTGAGGCTGGGTGGACCATATACCAAGAGCTGCAGAAATACCTACCATCCGAAAGGTCTCATATAACGGGTTTCCGAGTCTCAGTTTCATATTCCTTCACAGACGACGATCATGTCGTTTGCACATTAGTGGAATGGCGGGAGCAGTGCGGCACGGATGCCCTGGCCATTTTCGATGTTGCTGCAGACGACCCAACTCGGTACAATTATATCATCCATTACGGGAAGGATGCGAACCTAAAACCACTTGATCAATTTCAGTGGAGTAGTACATCGATTGAGTGGGATCTTTCGGCGATGGGAGAATTGCAGACTTTGCTCAAAGCTGTTCAGCATGTCCTTGGAATTATGGAGATGCCTAAAGATGATCTCGAGGTTCTCTATGTCGGGAACCGGAACCTTGATTGTTGCAGAAACGAGTATGAAGCCGCTGAATGCGATACTAATATGGGTAGTGTGAGGAACTACGCCGGACTTCTATTTGAGCATTTCCTGCGCATTGAGCAGGTGGAGAGGCTCATTGAACCAGCAAAGCAAGTGCTTGAAGACTTGACTTCTGTTCATCGTAGCTTTCCTTGAAGCTCGATCTGATTTGTGTAGAACCTCATTTACAATACGGGGAGTCGAGCTGTCGTTACACAGGTTCTCTCAAGCTATTCTAAAGATGGATCTCGGATTGGGCTTTAACGAAATCGTATTCATAGAACGCATTGGGATAGACAGGGTTTTACACAAAATCGTCATTTGCTCAAAGCGGAGATTTAAACATTCCTGCAAGTTTTGATTGCTCTCCCCCAATGAATCAGAGTTGTTTTTGGTCAATTACTTATGTACCCCAATTAGTGGAGCAAGGCCGAAAATGTTTAACTGGCTTCGAAATCTTCTCGAGCATCCATCACCCAGAATCGGTCAGAAAACATACCATATGCATATAGTCGATATGGCCTCACCCTATGGATTAGGGGAAATATGCGATTTATTGCGAAGAGACATGTGGAGATTCCGCGCGGGCGAAATGATTTGCCGGTGACTTGCCGTGCCGAGATCCGAACTGAATTTGCACCACTTCGGCGACCCACTAAACCACCGACAACACAATGCGCGACGACAATGAAAACTCTAGCACGATAGCGCCATCCCTCTCCGCTCCAAATCCTTCCGAGGCGATGCATGCGCGACTACCACATGAAGGACACGACCATTCGGACCATACCGGCAACCACGGATCCCACCCTCACCACATATCTCATGCTGTGGCGCTGACCGCCGAAATACAGGATCCCGCGGCGGCACAACATATCGTCGAAGTGGAAAAAGAATGGGCAGAAGATAATCTCTCAGACTCAGTAGTATCGTCAACGACACCTGCCGCCGAGAAGAATGATCTGTCGATCGATGAGGAAGAGAAAGCGGAGGGGTTGGAGAGGGTCCAATCGAAAGCTTCTCTCGCTGTCATGATGGCGAACTTTCCTGATGGTGGACGCCGAGCCTGGCTTACGCTTGTTGGTGCTACTTTAATGGCCTTCTCGACCTTCGGTGCCCCTCCTAGTAATACTCTGTGGCTAACGTTTGCATAAAGGAATGACAAACTCTTTTGGCGTCTATGAAACCTATTATGCATCCCACCAATTGTCGAATAAGACGCCCGCAGATATAGCTTGGATTGGGTCATTCCAGCTATTCTGCATGTTCAGCGGCGGCCTTATTGCGGGGAGATTATTTGATACTTATGGACCAAAGTGGTTGTTGAGAGGTGGGTCGGTGGCTTATTTCCTGGCGTTTATGTTGTTACCTGAATGCAAAGAGTATTGGCAGTTCTTTCTCTGTCAAGGAGTGTTATTTGGGATCGCCATAGCTTCAGTGTACTTCCCGCGCTCCTATGAAAGCTGAAAATTCAGATTCTTCTCTACAGTAGGATGCGTAAATCATTACTTTTTGAGGAAGCGGGCAATGGCGATTGGAATCATGGTCGGAGGATCATCTCTTGGAGGACTGGTACTCTTTCATATGAATCTTGATGATGCTGATCGAAAGATATGGCCGATTCTTATATCTGAGATCATGGCTAAACCGTCGCTTGGATTCGCATGGTCCGCCCGAATTATTGCATTCATTTCGATTCCAATTCTGATCTTCTGCAATTTGGTTCTCAAATCTCGCCTCCCTCCTCGCGATCCCGGCCCCATTATCGACTTAAAATACTTCAAAGATCCCGCCTTCTCGTTCTTCTCGTTCGGATTTTTCTTCATACTTCTTGGTTTCGACACCTGCATTGCAGACAAACTTAATGTTAGGAATGTTTACCCCCTTGTGGTATATCCAAGATTTTGCGGTTGCTGTTGGGGTCTCAAAAGCCAACGCGTTTTGGCTTTTGGCAATCATTAATGCTGGATCGCTACCAGGGAGGGTTCTACCGGGATTCTATGCAGATTGCGTTGGAGCATTCAATGTTATGGTCCCATGTGCTTGTGTGACCAGTATCCTCCTATTCATGTGGTACGTGATCACCACGCCAGTGGGTATATATATATTTGCGGCAATGTACGGATTCTTTCAAGGTGCAATGATTTCGTTGCAGGCTGCGACGACAGCAAGTATCTGTAAAGATCTGCGTGAAATTGGCACCATGATGGGGATGTCCAGTGCTGTCTGTTCCGTTGCGTACCTTCCCTCCTGTAATATGGACGTTAGTTAATAGAATAGTGGGTTGATTGGGACTCCAATTGCTGGGGCTTTGTTGAATGCGGATAATGGGAGTTTTGCGGCTGTGGTGGGATACAGCGCGGGGAGTATCATGCTGGGAACAGGGCTGGCTTTCGTGGCAAGGATGTACGTGAGTAAATGGAAGATTCGGGCAAGAGTGTAATACAGATGTACATTTTGGACTGGAAAGATGCATAGCATGCGTAAAATGTGTCGTATAGAGATTGTATATACCTAATGACTTTTCAAAGACTGGCTTGTTTCTCACTTAAATTACCCATATGACCACCTTTAATCTACCCCAACTATTCTGTCAGAGATGACGTTCAAGGGGGGAATACCTTCAAAAGGATCGTTCTGCCCTTGCGTTGTTGGCGTGGCCTCGCCTTCTTTGTACCAGACTTTATTGGGACTCCTTTGTCTTCCTGAGCCACTCGCTCTGGGATTGTCGATCTCACCGACACTCAAGCTCCGACTATGTCGACTACTCATGCTCATATGTTCCTTGAACCGACTTGCCTTCCTCCTTTGCACTGGGGGAGCCGTTTCTTTGCCTGACCCACCAACATCCACCAACTGGTCTCTTCTTGCAAGGGGATCCTGTTGCGTATACACGACTTCATAAGGAAGACCAGTGCCTGGTCGTCTGACCTCCGCCACCAGAGCGTTTTCCGGTCGGTTCGGCGCAAGTGATAAACTGAACGGTGTCGGAGGTCGAGGTGGCAGAAGATTGACGTAAACCACTTCCCGGTCTCGAAGAAGTGGGAGAGATGTACTGGTAGGAATAATCCCAAATGCGAACAAGTCAAATTCAAGTCGATTATACACGTCCACCTCGTCCATCAACGCAAATAGCTCGATCGCTCGACGCTTCATTCCCTCCGATTAGCATTGTCAAAAGATGGAGCCGTACCTCTAAATCGATTGGCAGAGGAATGAAGTACGTCTTCATACTTCGTTCGGGCATTTTGAGAACGATGGCTTTGCCCGGGATCGTTTCGTCTTCGAATAAATCTGGTGCCACTGGAGTAGGTATTCCATTTCTTTCCCCAATAACATGAATCAAGTCCTCCCTCTTAATCTTCCCGCGATTCGTATTGGCTCGTCGTTGTAGCCTTTGTTGCGGATACCGTCGCGCACTCTCCTGTTCAAACTCGGGTGTCGGAATCGTCCAAAGTCGGGTCTCTTCTTGACCCAAATCAGGAGAAATGATTGTATTGTACTGCGCTATCCATGTCAAATGCGTCTCCAGGGAAACGGTACCTGATTTCTTTGGCTTCTTGCCTGTGAAAAACGACCAGAATCTTGTAGCCATTTAGAGTGCTATGGATGATGTGGGAAGAGTGAGACAAAACGGGAAAGGGGAGAAAAGAGGTGTGTGCACTTCGCCCTGAAGCCATGGATAATCGGAAACTTTAATTGTGCTAATTAAAGCAAATCAAGCCAGCGTCCCGCCCTTGAGTTTGCCCCTCGTAAATTAATTTCCCCCGAATCCTGCCACACGGCGCTTGTCGATCCATTGGATCACGGTACTCGGATACGGTCACATATTGTTCTCGTCCTATGATCTGAGAGGGCCCAGAGTAGGCGTTCTTTGCATTATTGTCGATCTTAAAAATCGCTGGCATACGAGCCATTCAGAGCAGGGGCTCGGCTCTGTTTTCCCGAGTTATACTGACCTGAGAATCTCGAGTTTGGAGTCGGCTTGGCTCTGAAGGACTCGACATACTATCTTAAGTATTCATTAGAGCAATCGGTCAGACACGACAGATGGACAAGGGCAGTGAGTGATGATGGATATAGTGTAATCCATGTTGAGGGAGACTTGAGATTTGAGCGGCCGAGGATTGTGGCAATGACGGCAATGCTGAAGAAGGCCATGGGGATTGTCCTGAAGGAAGAGGAAATACACGCGCCAAACCTGCACAAGGAATAAAAGGGGCTTAAGGTGGTGGTAACGGGCAATTGGGTGGCTTCTTTCTAGCACTATACGTGTCTGGAAGACGGGGTATTAAGCATTTATTGTATTGAATGGAGTTGTGGGAGTGAATTCGGAGTTTGGTCGACCGGAGGATTTTCTCTTCTCACTAAATTTGCTGTATATATATGGACACATGTCGAAAGAATGAACACAAAAACAACATTGAACTGTACTATAAACATCAATTCCACATCTCGCTTTACTGACCCTCAACACAACCAGTAATAAACCCTGGACATCAGCCATTTTCTCTACGGGGAAATTTACTTCTTCCACATCGGCCAAGCAGCTCGCTCAGCCATCTCTTCAGCCTTTATAGCGGCCAAGTCCATCTCCCTCCTCCCAGTAACCAAATCCATCTCACTCAGACCCACAAAATGTGTCCTCTTAAATAATTTCCAGGACACGAATAGGACTATAATGATGGGAAGAGCCAGCATGTTCACAAAAAAGTTGTTCGCACTTGGTGCAGATCCGATAGGGGCAACCGCAATGATGAACTGTGCGATGACACAAATGATGACAAGGAAAAGACCGATATAGCTTCCCCAAACACCAAGCATGGCCTGAAAAGGAAGATCGTCGATGCTTTGACCCTGGACTTTCATTGCAGATCGGAATCGGATGTGAGCGAAACAGATTGAACCCCTGAAATCAGCTCAGTTGAAGGAGGGACGAACCATGTGAAGAACGATGAGAGGCCAGATAGAGATAGCAGCCAATCGAAGATGACGGGTCCTTGGCCTTTGATTGTCCCGATGTAGGCAATTAGCCCCATACCCAGTATCACCACCAGGGTGGGGAGAGGTCGTCCACGCTTATCGATGTACGTGAAGAGCTTTGGGGCTTGCCCCTTTTCAGCCATAGCTTGCAACGTTCTTGTTGCGCCGTAGGTCGAGGAATTTCCAACCGATAAAACAGAGATCAAGATGACGGCGTTCATGATTGAGGGGACGACTTTAATGCCAGCATTTTGCACTGCGATGACGAATGGAGAGGCTTTGATGTCGGTGGAATATGCTTTGTGGAGTAGACGTGGGTCGGTATAAGGTACGAGACAGCCGATGACCGTGAGAGAAACGAGATAGAAGATGATGATTCTCCAAGTGACTTGTTTGGTTGCTCGAGGCAAAGTCTTTCGAGGATTTTCCTGCAATGAGATACATATCGAGTGTGAGGTGTACGGTTTCAGCGGCAGCAAGACCGGCCAGTTCGGTTCCCCCAAAAGCGAACGCAGCGGTAACAAATACGGAACAAATCCCCTTAAACCCATTATTGAAAGAACCGGGATCACGCCAGTAGGTCGTTCCATAGACAATTCCACTCGGAGATCCACCAACGTCGATGACGATACCGAGGATAATGAAACCGATGACAGCGGTAACCTTGATGATGGAAAGAACAAATTCCACTTCTCCGTATCCACGAACACCAATCAAATTGACAACGACAACCGCGAGCCAGAAGATTGTGATGAACACGGCGGTAGAAATATTGGAGTTCCAGAATTGCACCGTCAGACCCGCCGCCGTAAGTTCAAACGGAAACACGGTCATCCACTGCATAGCATAATTCCAACCCATCGCAAATCCCCATGCAGGATCAATAAACCTCGTCGAAAAGATCGTGAAAGACCCTGCGCATCAGAAACATCCTAATCGCAGTCATTAATACCTTGAACAGGAAACATCGTTGCCAATTCCCCCAAAGCATTGACTGTGCAGAACAACATGAAACCGACCAACGCAAAGTCCATTATCACAGCTCCAGGTCCACCAGTTGCCAAAGCTTGTCCAGAACCAATGAACAGCCCTGCGCCGATTGCACCGCCGATCGCAATCATCTGGATATGCCGACTCTTGAGCTTTCGATGCAGCTTTGACGTATCTCCTGCTTGTGGAAATCCAGCCTCACGATCCGACGGACTCGGTGCCGTCTGGCTATCTGCACGGTGGAAGGAGTGAACGATGCGCGTCATAAGACTTTGCTCTTTTGGAACGGGCGCCGAGAAGTCTTCCTTGAGGTCTGTGAACGAGAACTTTTTGACTTTGCCATTGTAATCTTCGAGATGTACGTCATCGTTCTCAGGATAGAAGCCTGACATGATGAAGAGATCGAGATACGAAGAAAAAGCGGAAATGTGGAGAGATTCGAGATTTATATAGGTTTTCCTGGGAGTCGTAGGAGGTTTGTTCCGCTCATCCGTCACGCTGCAACTGTATGATAAACTTTGTTCCATCCCAATCACGGTTTCAGGTATATCCCACGCTACCGGAACAATTGTCACAAGTCAAACGCCTCTGCCCCGAGTTTCAGTTTCGCTTTCGCAGCTGGAGGATATCCTTGACTGAGGACTCCCCTTGACACATCAGGCTTCATACCGAGCAAGTGGTATAGCTTGGTGAGGTCGAGGAAACTCAATATTTGAGAATATTAGTAAGCTGGCAGACGAGAGAGTAAGGAGCGATTGCGGGCTGGTAAAGGTCTAACACCGAGTGTTCGTGATAGACTGGTTCGAAGACTGTTTCCACAACTCTTGACACATGACTTCCCCGCCACCCCTTGAAAATATGCAGATCGATGTATGGCAAGGAACATGTGAAAGCGTCCAACAAGCAGCTGCTTTTCCGTCGATCGTCCGGGGCGTTTCAGCCCGAATCATAGTAAACCAGGCACTGAGCTTCCGTCTCCCGATCCAATACGCTTGATCAACGACCGGGTTTGGGAAGCAATGGGATTTGTCTGAGAAATCCCGTGTTACCATATTGAGCTCGAGAATGGTTTAATGAGTTGTGAGTACTCGGCTCTAACGTGACGGTGTACTGCGATGTCTCATAGTCGAAACTGAATAAAGATTTGTCACAAAACCTGTCGGTGGCTCTGTTCCCTCCCGGAAGAGACTTTGAATCGACTTCTTCGTAAAACCTGATACACTTGTTGATGTCTTATTGGATCCATGCCGAAGCAGAGCTGAACTTTCACTCACTGGGCCAACGTTTTACGGCAATCGAAATGCAAACCAACGAGTTTAGCGGACTCCGGGAAGAAATTGAGTTCCGTCTTCACCGAGACGCCATCAACCGTACGAGTCAAAGCTAAATCCTTCCATATGCTTCAGGATTTTCTCGTTCCTCATCCCCAAAGGAAAAGTGGATAATCTATCGCCTGACGTCCGACAAGTTGAGTATATAGGATCGTTGTATTAAATTGAATTGGCAAATCGTTCACAGCGGGTGCCGGGTGATCGGTGCGGGTCCCGCACATAGAGCTTCCCCGCGGCAAAGTGGTTGCGCTCGGACCAAACCTTCCTCCCGGTCTTCCAACTTGCTCATAAGTAAAATCTACCAGTCTTCCCAACTGTGGCATCCCGCCTCTTATCCAAACTATCCAAGATGTCTAAACTCCCCGGCCATGCTCTAATCGTCGATATTCCTACCACATCCCCTGAAAAGGCAAAGCGGGTACTTTGCCATTGACTGGCATCACTAACACGGAGTGGCTCCAATTGATTGCGCCCCTCGCCAAGCACTCCCTAGACAATGAACCAGGAACGCACACCTATCATTGGACTCTCCCTGTGGGCGGTGATGGAACAAATTTTAAAGGCCTTGAATTGTATGTCTTGAGTTTGACAACGACTGAAAGCAGGTACGAAACTCGTTCGGCGCTTACCGACGTTCACGAAAAGTCGAGTCAATTCGCCGAATTTCTCCAGTATGATCCAAAGTTGTTTCGTCAATGCTTATAGTAGAGCCATGCAAAAGGAAAACATCGCTGGGGAGGGTTTGAAACTCGAACATGCAACCCCCGTCGCTGGATTTGTCGTCCGTCCAGGGGCGTCAAATCATGGCAATTACCCCGGTTCCTTCATCTGGACAGGAAAATTTGTCACTCAACCCGGGAAAGCGGATGAAGTCGTCGAGGCTCTTAAAGCAAATCTACCTTACATTGAATCGTCTGAACCCGAAACCATCAGTTTCGTAGTGTTGAAGGGGGAGGAGCCCGACACGGTGTACGTCTGGGAACGATACACCTCGGAAAGTAATTTACGGGACGTCCACCATCAAAGCGCTGGGTATGCTAAATTGAGAGCGACAACTGGTCCCTTGATGAAAACTCGAGAGATAAACGGATATTATGAAGTCACTGGGTTTCTGACCAAAGAAGGAGGAATGATTTAGATTAAAACGGTTGATTTAGACTTCTCGAATCTGTTGTTCTTTCGCAACTTCCTCGATGACTTTGGCCGTGTTTCCCTTCCAGAATGCAATGTGATCCGCCAATACCTGTTATCAGCGCCGTAAAACCTCTTATTTACCTCATGCTCGATCTCTTCGAACGGCCCGAAGACCCGAATCTCTTTTTGTCCATTCTTGAATAATTGTCGACAATTCAGATTTAATGTCATATTCTCGGCATCATCACCTGTTAGAGCCAGTAGCCTTTCCTCCGTACATCCATAGACCACATTCCCGACATTCGCCCAGTAAATACTCCCCGCACACATGGCGCAAGGCTCGAAATTCGTGTACAAAGTGCATTTCCATAACTCGTGTGGAGACAGATTTGACCAGGCGGTACGACATAATGTCGTTTCAGCGTGATTTAGCGTATCAATGTTTCCTTGAGTAAATAGAATCTCGTCATCCTCGGAAACAAGAATACAACCGAATGGGTGTCTTCCATTTTGCAGCGCTCGACGTGCTATTTTGATCGACTCGCGGATGAAATGGATCTGCTTTTCTCGAGAGGGAGGATCTTGTCGTGGAGGGAATAGAGAATGTGACATTGAAAGGATTTGAAGCCACCAGAAGGAGCCTCTCGCAGCAGTAACTTGTGAGGTAGTCGAATTCAATTAACGGATTGAGACTTTGTACGGTGCTCCTCGTCCTTGATAAGGATCGGCATCGCCGCGGATCAGTCCGGACGACATTCCACCAGAGCCAATCGCGAGGGACCGGTCTTATTGACCCTCCGACCTTCGTATCACCAACAGCCCGAGTGAACTGTGGAAGTCCATGAACGGATAATCTCTTCGGTTAGCTGATGAAAATCGACAAAACCAAGTTGAAAACTACCCAAGTCTCCACGATGAAGATTCTTGCATTTGCCCTGCTAACGGCGCTGATTGCGGCGATCGTCGCGAAACATGTTCATGTTCCGTTCATCAACTCGACCGGATTGACGGTCAATGAGGTTCCATACGAAACCAGGGTGTACTGGATGAAACAAGCAGAGGAGGTGTTGTACAAATACTCTGGACCATGGTAGTCCAATCTCAGCAAAGTGGGCTAACCGGAGTCCGTTCCGTGCTTTTGGAACGGTCGTCGTCAATCACACTGCCGGAGTGGATCAACTGATCTGTACTGGTGCAAATAACTTCTCTGTCACTGGAGGCACCACTTCCTAGCCCAATCATCTGATATTCCAGATCCAACTCAGCACGGGGAGGTCAATGCCATCCAACGCTGTGTTCGAGAATTCACCGAAAAGGGTCTCACTCCGTCAGAAATCTCCCTTGCATTGAGGGACCTATCACTATATACTGTTTTCATCCTTTCTGTGTATATCTAATATGTAGACTGCCGAGCCGTGTCCTATGTGTACGGGTGCGATCCGTCAAGCCGGATTCAAAGAGTACATTTATGGAACATCTATCAATCATCTCTTTGAAGTAGGATGGGGTCAGATTCTCATTCCGAGCCACGAGATTGTTGCTGCGGGCTGGCCGTTACCGACAACTTGCAAAGTCATAGGGAGTGTAGGGACAGAATTTACGGATCCATTGTTTGAGTGGCAGTACCGGGAGGATACACCGTGTCCGAAGGGATGCGAGAGAGTGATGGCAGGTGGGGTGACGACCTGCGAAAGATCGTCTCCAAAGTTGCAAGCTGAATATAACAAGTGAGAGACAAGATCAAACGGAGGCCATTGAAGCGCAACCAGATAAGGTCTGTACTGCATCTTCCATCTAGTTACATCAAGTTCAATGGGTTATATAAATACAAATCTGATCCTTTGTCTCATTAGAAAAGGAGATGGACGAGACCGGGAGGCAGTCGAATTTCAAAAGGAAAGCATGTCGCCAGGGCCAGACCATTGAAATTGAAAAAAAAAAAACGAGGTTGCTAAATATCCTAATAGTAACTAAGAAGCATACAATTCATATCTCACTCGATGTTTAGTAATGTTCGAGAACATCTCGACTCCATAAATGATAAGTTCCTCCATAGCAGGAACGCCGTCATTATCCTATTGATCGGCCCCTGAAATTGGGACCGGGCGAAGGAAAGGGGCGGGGAAGGGGCGCTTCAGTGCGCTCGACAAGTTTTTCAGCATTAAGGGATTTGTGTTACAGGGTTGTGAGGTCGGTAACAAAGATTGTGTAGTTTGAGGAGGCATAGTGGAAGGAGATGAGGTATTTGGTTGAGGTGGGCAGACGGAGAGGTGTGAAGGGGGACAAAGGAAGCAATATTTTTAGTCACAGAATCATTGATGACGGGTGATCAGATCGGCCATTAAGTACACAAATTATGCAATGAGGGATCGCAGCTGCATACCTTGGACCTGGAGATCAGATCATCCTCAGCGATCTGACCGGAAATATGCCACAAACTCTAAATGTTCGCTCGTGATCGTTTGAGCGTGGTGGCCAAGATTTGGGTTCCAATGTCCCTGGACTAGCTATATTCTAATCCGCATCTGTAGACTGCGCCTATGCATCCCTAAATCCCAGCTGAATAGAGTTTAGAACTTTATTTAATCGAACTCGGAACTCAACTTTTTATTTTTGGAACGCGAACCTTCTTTTTTGCACACGTACCTCCGCCTCCTCAGGACACAACCGCGATTCGGGTGAAATATAAATCCTTGACTACCCACGCACCTTTGCATCCATCAAACATGTCTCCTCTCGTTCTGTTCGTCCTCATCTTCTCCTATCACAACTCTTCCGCATTCGCATCGACCGGTCCCTCGGCGCCTGCATTCGTCCCTACCCCGTCCGGAAGGGGAACCATCGATCTTATCACCTCTTGCCTTTTCACTCCCTGGCCATGCATCTGGACGGCAATCCACCTGAAAGTTCCTGCCCCTCTCGGAGCTCGTGGCATATTTTCTTGCGGAAGCTCGGTTGGGCCATTACAGCGGCAATAGTTCCCGAATATGTTCTATCTGTGGCGATCACTGAATTCATGGGCGCTCGAGCCCTCGCAAAACTAAGGAACAGCCTCGTAGTTGAAGGAGGCGGAAAGGAGATTTCCGCCGAAACACATAACTCGTCGTGTGCTACAACGAAATTTCCAGACGTAGAGGAACAATGGACCGTGGAGCATGGCTTCTTTGCCTGTATGGGTGGATTTTCACTGTGATCCAATGGAACAGGGGGCGTCACCAAAGCCGTGATACCGACAGGGGCTGCAAAACTGGCAAAGCTGGGTTTGCTGACCGGTATCTCACGTAAATTCATTCGTCAAAGAAGCAAATCAAGTCCTCTTGCTAAGGAAATCGTGAGTTTGCACGTGTGCTGGATGTTGGTGCAAGTCGTTGCAAGGAAAATTTCCGGCCTACCAATCACCCTGCTGGAAATCAATACCATTACCCACGTCGGTTGCGCTATTGCGATTTATACAATTTGGTGCTATAAGCCACAAGGACTGTCGGAGCAAGTCATAATCGATACCACGGCATGTACAACCCGCGAGCAATATCTCAGATCATGTGGGATTTTCGACTCAGATCTGAGAACCGAAGTGCTAATTATCGGGGACTCGGGGTCCTTTTGGGGGCCCCCGGGATCACGATCCCTACTTCTAATGGGGATAAACCTGGTGTACGGAGGGATTCACGCATTTGCTTGGAATGCACATTTCCCTAGCATTGTGGAAGAGAATTTTTGGCGAGCGTCGGGGTGCGCAATCGCATTCGTGGCGGTGACGTTGGGGTTGTTCCTGTACTCAGGGACTGCGAGGCCATATGTCAAGCTGATTATCGAACTTCCGTTCTTTTTCCTTTTGGCGTTATACATAGTCGCAAGGTTGTTCTTCATTGTGGAAGCGTTTATTAGTGTCCGTGCTCTTCCCCTTGGGGCTTACGACACGGTGCAATGGTCAAACGCGTTGCCGCATATAGGATAGACGGAAATAGTGACCAGTTCAATACAAAGAACACCCTGGTAATTTCAACTCGTATCTTAAAACCGAGGTTAATTGTCTGAGGTATAAGGTCTACTATTCCACCACGGCAACGCATTCAATCTCCACATCGACATTCTTCGGCAAGGTCTTTACAGCAACACAACTCCTCGCTGGTTTCGGATTTCCAAATGCCTGAAATGAAATTAGTTAGCACAGATTACTGGAACCATACTTTCTCATAGACTTCGTTCATGTCTGCAAAATCCTTCATATCCGCAAGGAATACGTTGACTTTGACTACTGAATTGATACTCGATCCCGCCGCCTCGAGCACAGCGCTCAAATTTGCGAGACATTGTTTCTAATATTTAGCAGTTGTCTTATCGGGAATGACAGTGTGAGCTTTGATATCTCCATCAATGAGTGCGCCAGAGGCATCCGCGGGGATTTGACCTGAATGTATGAGCAGCGTAAGAGGATTGCGGTACCTGAGCAGTAAACGAATCCGTTGGCTACGATTGCCTGAGAGTACACCGACAGTGCGGCGGGTGCATTCTTTGTGGACACAGCGCTGATCTTTGAAGACATATTTCTTGACGATTGAATCGAAACAGGACGTCTGTAGATAAATCGGCGATGCAGAGCACAATTGCGGGGAATTCGATGACAGGGAGGTGAAAGGATGACTCGACGGAACATCGCGGAAGAAATACCCCCGCGTTTTCACCTGAAATTTGCGAAATAAAGCCGCTGTCGGTGTGACGACCAGGACAGAAAATTTTTGATCATCGGCTGCGCTTCACGGAGGACAGCTGCGGGGGGGTGGGCAAATGACGAAGAAACGGAAAGCCCCAGCCCTGGGCGACGACAATGTTCTCGTCTACTGCTGGTGATTCCTTATATCAACATCATGTATCTGACACTCAGGTTCTGTGAGCGCGAGTTTGAAGATAAAATCGTCTTGACAGCCCATCAAAAAGCAAAACATTTCACATGTCAAGTCTGCTCGAAAAGACTAAACTCTGTTGCTGGTACGTCGCCACCTATAATATGAAGATTGATGCAACAGGCCTTCAGAATCATTTAACGACGATGCATAGAGAGAATTTAGAGGTTGTGGCAAACGCGTTGGCCCATCGATCCGATCCGGCCAAGATACCCGATATTTCTGGCATGGACGGCATTCCAGCTCAAGATCTCCAAGAATACAAGTCGAGAACGCACCCCAACAGCACTATCCAACAAGCGCCAACCTTGCCAGCCTTCGCACTACTGAAACAATTTCAACCGGTAAAGGCGGATGTACCAGCGATGAAAAGGGCCAAAATCGATACTCCATTGGGGGCAGAAACAATTCAGGCCCAACTTGCTGAGTTCCAAAGAAGGAAAGCCCAACAAGAAATCCAAGAGCTCCAAACACAAGGAATCCTCTTCCCGCCTGGGCTCCCAGCTCACTCCGCCCTCTCCCTCTTCGCATTCCGTACCGCACCACCAGGAACCGGTCCCTACGCCGCAAAATCCGCGTCCGTCACTCTCCCTACGACAACTTCTGCAACAGACATAAAGGATGATGGTAAGTCGGATGTTCCTACTACTGCTGCATTGTCCTCCCAGTCCATTATTAATCTTTCTGCTTCTGCTTCTGCTTCTCCCAAGTTTGTATCGAAGTCTGTGTTTCTCCTTGCGATAAGCGCTGATGATGGGATAGACCTGCTCCGCCACCGAGTCTCAAGTTTACGAAATTTGATACGGTGTTGTCGTTGTCGCCTCCGACACCTTCGCCCCTTGCGCCGGGACAGGAATTTCATACTCCTAGTCCGACAAGCGGATCGCAGCACGCGAACAGTGTTGCAAGTGTTGGAGGGCAAGGAAGTCCGACTCCACTGCCTAATATGAACGTCGGTAAGGGAGGGTTTACAGGGAGTGTGGGTGGTGGTGGGCAGGGTGGTAGAGGCGCAAGAGGAGGAGGAGGAGGAGGAGGAGGAGGAGGAGGAGGAGGAGGTAGGGGCAGAGGATTTGTGCAACATGGTAGGGGATTTGGTCGAGGCAACGGACAGCATGGAAGAGGCTCGAATTATCCGTATCCGTATCCACCGCCTCCAATGGCTTCCCCAGCACCATTTCCCAATGCTGGTCGAGGACAATTCCAACCGCAATATCGGCCTGGCCCCGTTCCCGTTCCACCACCTTATGCCGTTCCTGCATACCCACATCAACCTCCGTATCCACCTCAAATGGCAAATCAACGTCCAATGCCTGGGTATCCGCCGCAACAATACCGTCCGCCACAGTATCCATACCCCGTGCCTCAGCCATACCCCGTCCCACCACAACAGTACACAGCACCTCCGCAAGGATATATTCCCCCACGTCCAGCCATAACCGCCCCTCCTATCCCCTCCATACCATTCGAACAATTATATCCCATGCATGGTAAAAAGGCGTCTGACCTGCCTAATCAGTCTATCCTACCTCGTCCCTCACTGCAAGGCGCTGCTCCGGGGTTCGTTTCCCCGTTGCCGTCATCCCCGCCTGTTTCTGTACAGGGAGGACAGCGCGTAGATGTGAGGATTATTACCGACGATTATATCTCTCCTGTATGATCCCCTTTTTGTGGGTTGCTGTTAACGCTGGATAGGAAGAGAAGTTGGCTGCAAAGTATGGGTATGGGAAAAGTTGACATGTAAGAGGGTAATGATTAGTTGTTGGGAGCATCCACCGTGAAAAAAGTATATGCATGGGATATCAATAGAGTATTAGTAGAAGGGCAACAGCGATAAGTGAATTCACTGGCTTGTATTCCTGAAATTAAAATCGCATTGACTAACCTGACCACTGATACGAATATACGTACGGAAGTATCTCAAATAAGGTAAGAATCTGTGAATAACTCCTGAACCTTTCTGGTTGCGTTAAAAGTGTCCGAGCACCATCCACGCAGTCAAAGCAAAGAAAACCGAGGCACAACTCAATGCCATGACACTCCTCGTCGCTAAAGACGTGGTAGCAATATGAGTAGCCCCAACCGCGGTCGAACCCAACGTTGTTGCCGCAGCCGATGTACCAGCAGACGTCGTCCCCGCCGCTCCAGGTACCGGCCCATTCACAAACGGCACACTCGAATTCGACCCAGGACTTCCAACGGTGGGTGTAGTAAACGACCCATCATCCGTCCCCGACGCAGTGACCAACCCAGTCGGAATCGATGTGACCGTACCCGTGCCCCCAACTGGCGTCGGCGACGGGGGAGACGCAGCAGGTGCTCCGCCCTCTGCGCAACGGAATTGCGAGCCCACCATAACGCATGTTGTTCCAGCATCGCAACATGAAGGACCACAGGGAACGGGTGGAGCGACGCACCCCCCGACAGATTGACAGACTTGGTTTCCGTCCGAGTCGGTGGCACAGGTTGAGCCGGTGTTACAGCAGCCGCCGTCGCTGCAGGGGAATGTGCCCGTGGGACAGGTGTCAAGTTGGCGGGCGAAAAGCGAACTGACGTGAGGGGACCGACGAATGAGGTCGAAAGTCGAGGTCGCGGTGATGATGGGCAAGAGACTGCTTGCGATGAGGAGGACAAATTTCATTTTTCGGAAGGGTTGAAAAAGAGCGACTCGGGTGAAATATGAGCTGATGAAACTTGAGGGAAGAAGTGCTTTAAGAGTTGGGCGTGTTTGGGTTTATATTGACACATGTCGACATTGGAAAATTGGTCCTTACGCTGGGCCGAAAATTACCTTGGGAGATTGTTAACGCGTGTCCTGTCCCAAGTTTTGGCCGGTTATTGGTTCCTGAGATCTGAAACTGCGTTATTTGGGGAAATTGGTGTCAATGCGCTTGCAGCGTAATTTCCCTTTTTCTGTGTGTCGAGTTTAATTTCAGCGGCTAAAAATATCTGACGACACAAATAAGGAAACTACCCGCAACGAATAGGACTTGATTGGCAGTGCGCACGGATCTGAGCGCTGAGGCTCATTTCCGTAATTAATTCAGAAAGCTTGGCTCTCTCGCGCGGGATGACGAACGGGTGGGGCACTGGGACTCGGGGAGGCTGGGTAGAATTTCACGCCGTTGGTCGATTAAAGTT
>Ga0335073_10003510_pt1 | contig 21867 bp, 21 predicted proteins | sample Lox_Sample_22_FD_207093 | JGI IMG/M metagenome (GOLD analysis project Ga0335073, IMG submission 207093) | Soil microbial communities from Loxahatchee National Wildlife Refuge, Florida, United States - Lox_Sample_2.2 | ecosystem: Environmental > Terrestrial > Soil > Wetlands | place: USA...
CAGCTTTGAGGAAGCCATACGCACAGTTGACGACACGAACACGGCAATTTACAGCTTCGCCTTTTCGAGCACGAAGACGGCGCTGAAGCACGAGGCTTCAAAGCTGCCGCGACCGGGAGGAAGTCCCTATTCAAGCACGCCATACGCAGAGGGCGGCTGCATGAGCCACAACACGGATGCCGATCCGGATGCGCACGGTAACCGTAGCGTCCAGGCTTTGGATTGCGCGAGTGATCTGATCCCTCCGTTGCGGCTGGGGCGCATGGCATATCTTGCGGCGAAAGCAGGGCTCGAGCGGAACGTGCCTGAATCGGTCGCGCAACTGACAGGAGGTGAATACTTCGCTTTCAAGGATGGAACAACACTCAGCCGCCACCTGATCGCGATTTCGAACGATGTGCACAACTACTACGTCTTGAGCTTCCATCCGGAATCGCCGCTCCCGGGGCTCCACGCACTGAACCTGAAGCTTAAAAACCGGCCCGATCTCCAACTGAATGCACGCAGCTCCTACTGGGTCGACAGCGGGTATCGTCAACAGACGAAATGAGGAGTCTAAGGGCGCGGAGTTTGCGGATACAAGTGGCACTTAACGGCGAACCGGTTTCACATTAACGTCCTGCACCCAAGGACTGCCCTCATCGCCAGCCGTTCGATAACGTGTTCACGCTGACAGCACAGTTCGAACAACCAATCCCTGTCTGGCGCGTCATGACTGACACTTCCTGTTGGATGTCCCGTGCTTCGGCAGGCCTGTCTGCCTCCAATAGGTAAGCGCGGTATTGCAACATCGCGCCGGCTAAACGCGGGTCCGTTGGAGCTAGCGTCTTGCGTAGAATCCGGATGCCGTCGAGCATATCCTTCTCTGCATCCTGTTTGGCCCCTCTTTTCCATTCGGCGAAGCCAAGCGTCTCCAGGGCGAATCCTATGGGCGCCGATTCGGGCTCGAAGTTTTTGTTGGCGAAGAGGACGGCCAGCTGTGCTTGTTTGAATCCTTCTTGGCAGTGCTTGTGGGAGCAGAGCGCATAGGTGAGGGTGATGAATCCGGAGAGCACTCCGACGCTGGGCGAGACCGAAGCTGATTGCAGGTTCCGCATTCCATCCTTGCCGAGTTGCTCCGCCTTCTTGAATTGATGTTTTACGAGAGCGATGTTGGCCAGATGGATTTGGCTGACACCAATGCCGGCCGGATCGCCCAGCTTTTTGCGCACCACGAATGCTTCGTTGTCCGTGCTCTCGGCATCCGATACGCGGCCGTAGCTCAAATACAAAGACGCCAGCTCTTCGAGCGTTGCTGCATAGCGTGGTGCCGCCGAAGGGGCACCCTTGAAACAAAGCAGGCTCTTGTTGTAGGCGTCTTCAGCTTTCGCAAATTCCGTTGCGTTCCAGTACGCCAAGCCGAGTTCCGCCCAGAGAATACCTTGCTGCTCTTGCGGAAGATGTTGCTGTTCGGCCGAACGAATGAGATCAAGAACCTGGCTGATACGCGCATGTGCCCAGGTGAGTTGAGGATTTGTAGTCTGGCCACGCACCTCGTCAGGAAGCGCGATCAGAACAGTAAGGAGGAGCAAACCCACTTTGCAAAGTAACTCGGATACGAATGTGCGATGGTGAGATAAGAAGAGCATCAGCGTCCTCGATAAGAATTTGTAAGCATCAGGAAAGTGCGACGGCTTGGATTCTGTTACGCATTTGTTGGCTTGTCAGTTCCGATTTCTATTGCGATCAGTGCAAACCTTCATAGAGCTTTAAATAAGCCACTGCCAGTGTTCGTTTGTGAACACAGCGGACGTTCTGTACAGTGCAATCTCGGCTGCAAAAAAAAACAAATAAAATTACTACCTAACCGGAAACGGGATCTGCGGTCTAATGCGCTGCATGGAAGAAAGCGACGACGCCATTCGCCGGGCGGTTCTATCCGGGGATAAAGATGCGTACCGGGTACTGGTAGCGCGCTATGGCCAGGTTGTGTTCCGTGTGGCTTATCGCATTACGGGTAATGAGACCGATGCGGAAGAGGCGGTGCAGGAGACGTTTCTGCGCGGATATCAACGGCTCAAAACCTTCGAAGGCCGCTCCAGCATGGCGACCTGGATCTATCGCATCGCGGCCAACTGCGCCCTCGATATCGTGGGCCGGAGGAAACCGGAAATGGGAATCGGCGAAGAGAATGATCCCGAGAAACGCGAAGTGCAGTTGGCGGACAGCAAAGCGGGGCCGGATCGCATGCTGCTAAGCCGCGAAATTGAAGCCGCTCAGCAGGCGGCGATGGAGGGGCTGACTCCGGTTGAGCGAACTGCCTTTACGCTGCGGCACATGGAAGATTGCTCCACCGAAGAGATTGCCGCCGCATTGAACATTGCACCCAATGCCGCTAAACAAGCTGTATTTCGCGCCGTTAAGAAGCTGCGGCAGCAGCTGGCGCCACTATGGGTGAACCCATGAAGCACCTGAACGAAATAGAAATGATCGAGCACTACTACAAGGAATCCGCCGACATGGCCGAGTGCGAACGCCACCTGAAGGAGTGCGCGGCGTGCGCCAAAAGGTATGCCGAGTTGATAAGAGATCTGAAGATGGTGAAGACACCGGCAACGCCCGAACGCGGTGAGGATTATGGCGATCAGGTCTGGCAATCCATCCGCAATTCGCTGCCTGTCTATGAAGCACCAGCTTCGCGTTGGACTTGGCATCAAGTATGGAGACCCTTGGGTTGGGTTGCGGCGTGCGCACTGTTGATTGCCGTTGGATTTCTTGCCGGACGCCATTGGGAGCGCAGACAGGCGCCCACAGTGGCCGTAAACGCAGACCCCCATGCGCGCCAGCGAGTCGTGATTGTAGTGCTCGGCGACCACCTGGACCGCTCCGAGCGTTTACTGGTGGAGCTCAATCATGCCGGCAACCTAGATGCCGCGGCGACTGCGCCGTTACAGAACGAGGCAAAAGAGCTGTTGGCGACAAACCGCCTGGTAAGGCAAAGCGTAAGTGACACCGGCGACCTTGCCGTCGAGGCAGCGCTCGATCGCCTCGAGCGGTTGCTGGTCGAAGTGGCGAACTCGCCCGGCAAACTGACTGAAGACGACCTTAAGCGGCTTCGCGAGGAGATGAACACCGATGGCCTTCTGTTTGACATCCGGGTGCTCCGTTCGCACCTTTACTCCCAGCCGAACGGGTCGCAAGACGGTTCCAGAAGTACGAAAGGGGCTTTGATTTAAATGAAAAAGCAAGCACTGCTGTTGACAATTCTGGTTGGCGCCTTGGGCTCTGCAGTGCCCGCGTGGTGCGCGAAGGAGGATGCGCTCTACTCCGAAGGTACCCGGGCAATCAACGATGGCCGCTGGGTACAGGCAGAGACGATCTTCGACAACATCGCCCAGCAGCACGGCGAGCGCGCAGAGGCGGCACTCTATTGGAAAGCCTACGCTGAAAATAAGGAAGGGAAGCAGACACAGGCGCTCGAGACCTGTAGCCAGTTAAGGCAGGCGTTTCCGCACGGCAAATGGATCAATGAGTGTGGCGCTCTCGAAATCGAGATTCGGGGTAAGAACGACGACCCTCTGCCTCCTCAGGATGAGCAAAACGAAGAATTGAAACTGCTGGCGCTAAACTCCCTCATGCAGCAGGATGAATCGCGGGCACTCCCCGTGATTCAGCAGATCCTGAGCGGTGACAAGTCAGAGAAACTCAAATCGCGGGCGTTGTTCGTGCTCGCCCAGGACCAATCCAAGCCGGCTCAAGCGCTCCTCGGGCAGGTGGCGCATAACGATCGCGACCCGGGGTTGCAGCGGAAGGCCGTCGAGATGCTGGCGGTCGCGCAAGGCAAGCAGTCCGCCGCCACACTCGCGGATATCTATCGCCAGACCACGAATGAACAGGTCAAAAAGTCGATCCTGCAAGCCTATCTGGTGATTGGCGCTCCGGACCCGCTGGTCGACGCGGCGCGCCACGAATCGAATCCTGAACTGGTGCGAACAGCGGTACATACGCTGGGCGCCATGGGCGCCACTCCGCAATTGCTGACGCTGTACCGGAATACCAGCAGCGCCCAGACCAAAGACGACATCATCAACGGCCTCGTCGCATCGGGCCAGAAGGGCGTTGAGGCCTTGAGCACGATTGCGGCCTCGGAGCAGGATCCGGAATTACGGCGCAAAGCGATTCGTAACCTTGGCATCGCGGGCGGAATGTCCGCAGTGCCTTCGCTGATCGCGATTTACAGGAAGAATTCGGATCCCGAAACGAAAAAGGGTGTCGTACAGGCGCTGTTCCTGGCAGGAGACAGCCACGACCTGGTCGAGCTGGCGCGCGCGGAGAAAGATCCGGCCATGCAGAGACAAATCGTGCAACAGCTCAGCATGATGCACAACAAAGAAGCTACCGACTACATGCTCGAGATTCTCAACAAATAACAGCAGAAAGGAGATTCGCTTATGAAGACAAGTGCGCTTATGGTGTTAGCCCTGGCCGCCTCCTCGCTGATGAGCAGCGGGCAGCAGCCGCGGGTGACCGACTCGCAGTTTGAATCTGTGCCACTGAGCCTGGGACTGTCCGCGACGGTGGATCGATTTCGCCACTCCAACAGCCCTCTTTGGTTGGGATATGCGGTGCAAGCTCTTCCGCGAACACGTCTATCTGCGTGTTCGTCTTGGGCGGGAACATCAGAAGTGGAAGATGGATGCTGTAATGAGCTTCGGCTGGAGGACACAGCAAACAATCTGAACAGCTCAGATCAAGCGAATCTGCCGGCGCCCACGGTCTACGTACTACTCCGGCTTGATCAGGGAGAAATCGACCGAGTACGGGTGACGCCGGCAGGTTGCACACTCAATGCGGGCGGACTTCACTTTGCATGGTTGAACGGAGTGGGGCCTGAAGAGAGCGCCGTTTTTCTGGGCAAGGAAGCTGAGAAAGCTGACGGCACTCAAAACCACCTGGTGGACGAGACTCTTCGTGCACTAAGCGTTCATGCGACTCCCAAAGCGACCAGTGTACTAATCTCTCTTGCCGGCAATAAGAACAGCAATTCGTTACGGGAAAAGGCAGCTTTCTGGTTGGGCGCACAACGAGGGCACGATGGGCTATTGGCGCTGAGGCAACTGATGTCCGGTCAGCAAGACAACAAGTTTCGCGAGAAACTTATCTTCGACATTTCCATCAACTCCGACCCGGGTGCAATGGATGATCTGATTCAGCTGGCGAAGTCCGATAACGATAGCCGGGTGCGCGCTCAGGCGTTGTTCTGGTTGGCGCAGAAGGCAGGAAAAAAGGCCATGGGAACGTTGAATGCTTCTGTCGAGAACGACCCCAGCCTCGAGGTTAAGAAGAAAGCCGTTTTCGCCATCAGCCAACTACCAAAGGATGAAAGCGTGCCCCAGTTGGTCCATATCGCGGACACCAATGCCAATTTCGCCATCCGCAAAGAGGCGATCTTCTGGTTGGGACAAAGCCAGGATCCCAGGGCTCTCGCCTATATCGAGGGAGTTCTCAAGCGGTGAAATTTAGCGATAGATCTCGGCTGACCTACGGGAGCACGATCAGCGTCTAGACGCCATTCTCGATGCGTTCCGCTTTTTCAAGAGCACGTTCCACCTCCGCCAGCAGGCTGCGTATGTCGGATACGGGTGCTCCTGCGCGAAGGTGTTCTCGAACACGGAGCAGGGCAACGGTCAGGATCTGGTTGCTCCTGACCAGTCTCGGCAGCCAAACGTCAATGAATCCATCGATCGCCGCTTGCGGATCGGGAAACTCAATCAAAGTGCTGGAAGAGTTCTTCGGCGCATTCATCTACCTGGATGGTGATCGGGCAGCCGAAATCGTTACAGCGGCAGCGAGCGGCATACCGTCGCGGGCCGAGGATGGAATCATCAAAGACACTGGCTGCGGCACAGCTCTTATCGCAACTGCCGCCGACACCGTTCTGCGACAACTGCGGACACTTGCTGCCGTACTCCGCCGCGGGACGAACCAGTCGGGATTGGCAAAGGTAGGTTTCAGCCGCGGGCTCTTCCTAGAGGCGTCTCAGATCGAGAAGCACAACCTGGTTTTTCAAGTTGTTTAAAGCTACCTTCGATGGCGCCGCGCTGTCGGAGCCGCCTTTGGCGGTCCGGCCGACGCCTCGAACAGTGGGAGGCTAAACCTAACGGTTCAGTTCATGAATCGTTTGTCCAACAGCTTGCGCCACTTTACCGGCGGCATCCTTAACGCCCCCGACCGCCTGATCCGCTACACCTTCGGCGGCGAGCTGATCGTTTTCGGTCACATTGCCAAGACCCTCTTTCACCTTGCCGACGATGCCGCGGCCCGCGCCTGAAGCGCGTTGTTTGGACCCCCACAGAGCTGTGCGGTCCGCGGCGTCTTCGACGTCATCGTTGCCCGTCGCATACTGCGGACCCGGTTGGTTGAGAACAATGTATGCCGCTACCCCGATACCTACACCCGCGATGAGCCATGTAAGAGCTTTCATTCTAGGATCTCCATGGTGACTTGGATGCGGGTATGGCATTGTGCGTGGTTCGAAAACAGATGACTGCTCCCGCTTGCGCGGCGTCATGTTCGCCACTCGTGAGCTGTTTTTGGAGATTTGTAGAGAACGTGCTGGATCCCGAACTCCCTATGGCGGTATCAGTCCCCAGCGGGTCACCTGATGCAAGAGCGTGCTTTGCCCTGCCATCAGATCCAACAGCTCGTTAACGTTGCGCAGGTACTCCTCACGTGTTTTGCCCAGATCTTCGCGCAGTTGCTGGCTGCTCATTCGAAGCTGCCTGGAACTCGCACGCAGACTCTCACTCGACATGATCATTCGAGCTGAATCCATGCGCATATTTAGGTCCCATCGGAGGGAGGAGCTGCGGCAAATTCTGCTACGAAGGACCGGCGGCCGTCTGGGTGTGCCAAAATCGAGGACCAAGCTAGACCCCCTCAACCGTCGCAGGGGCAACGCCGTTTGTGTCTCCAGGAGGCAACCGGTGTCGCGAGGGCCCTCGCGCATGGTCAGTCGAAATGCCCAACGTCCTGCTTGCTCTCCAAGGAAGTTCCTGCGATAAGTCTACTCCTTACTTCAAAGCATCCGTGCCAGGCTGTGATTGTTGTCACCGTGTTTTCGGAAGGGAAGAAGTGAGGTCAAAACGATCAGCCCAACCGGTCAGGAAGCTGTGCACGCCCTATGTGCATGCACAGAGATCCATGCTATGTCGGGTAGCCGGACACACGTCGGCTCAATTCTGCATCCAACCGTTTGGCCGCCGGGGGATACTGCCATGGAAGATCCGTCACAACTCGGGGAAGATCTGGACCGTACCAGCATGAAATTGTTGTTGCAGGACGCCGACCTCGCGCTGACATTCCTGGATCTCGCGGAAACCGCCCAGGACGGGTCGCGACGCAAAAAAGCAGCGGGAGATGCACGCAGAGCTTATCAGGTGATCCTTCAGAAACGTCCTCGGTTCTCTTTTTCCGACGTAGAGGCGCGGGTGCTGGATATCAAGCTTGCGCGCATCAAGGCCCACCTCAAGCGGCTGGGGCAGCGCTTCGATTCAGCGGACTGAAGAAACCTGGTCCCGAAAACCGTCACTTTCGTGGATGCAACTCCTTCCGGGCGGCGGATTAAAGTTTGCCGCTCTATCCGTAGTTCCGCCAAGCTATCGGCTCGGCATAATAGTCGCCCGCACAGAATGGAGGATTAACACGATCACTTGTGGTTCCTTTCGTTCTTATTGATTGACACTTATCAAGTGGCACTGATTTTCACCTGCTCTGCAAGGGCTTGGAGATCGACTCCAAAGACTTGCCTGCGGCTTCGACACCGATGAAGAATTCACAGATTGCCCCAGCCATCATAAGGGCTGCGCCGATGCCGTAGCCGATCGCCACATTCGCCTTGCTACCACTGGCAATGAGCACGCCGAACAGAAACGGTGCTCCCACTCCACCCAGAAGAGTGCCGATGGCGTAGAAAATTGCGATAGCAAACGCCCGGATTTCCAACGGAAAGATTTCGCTCACCGTAAGGTAGGCGGCGGAGGCAGCAGAGCTCGCGATAAAGAAGATGACGTCCAGGAGAATCCCGAAGCCGTGCATTCCGATCGAGCCTATGCCGAAGGGTATGGCTGCCACGATCAGTAGCACCCCTGCGGCCCCATAGGCCGCCGTGATCATCGGCTTGCGGCCAATCTTGTCAAACAGCCTGCCCAGCAACAGTGGGCCAAGGAAGCTTGCTATGGCGAAAGGCAGAAGGTAGAGCGGGAGCGCATTGTCACTCACGTGAAAAAATTTCTTCACCACCAACCCATAGGTGAAAAAAACAGCGTTGAAGAAGAACGCCTGGGCGGCCATGAGGACCAGTGCCAAGATCGACCTCTGCCGATTCTCGCCGAGCATGTTGCCGAAAATATCTTTCCAGGGTGTATGGTCGCGAACGGCGATCTTGAGTTTTTCGCCTTCGGGTTTGGGCAGATCGCCCTTTTGCTTCTTGATCCTCTCCTCGATCTCCGATACAACCTTGTTCGCCTCATCCTCATGACCGCGAAGCATGAGCCAGCGAGGACTCTCCGGAACACGCAAACGGAGCAGCAGCACACCGCCGCCTAATATGGCTCCGATGCCGAAAGCGATACGCCAGCCGAGATTGGGAGGAATCCCTCGACCACTGAGCAGGTAGAGCGATGCCAGCGACCCGAATGCTGCTCCCACCCAAAAAGTGCCGTTGACGATCAAGTCGACCGTTCCTCGCACCCTCCCCGGGATCAGTTCATCGACGGCGGAATTGATCGCGGCATATTCACCACCGATGCCGAGACCGGTGATAAATCGAAAGAGCCCAAAGGAGAGGAAATTCCACGCCAAAGCGGAACCAAGCGTCGCGAGAGAATAGGTCGCCAGGGTAATCAGAAATAGCCGTCGTCTTCCCAGACGATCTGTAAGGTAGCCAAACAGAATCGCGCCACTCACAGCGCCCGCCAGGTAAATGCTTGCGGTGGCTGTGACCTGCGGATCCGTGAGGCCAAGCCCAGCCTTGTTTTCCAGAATCCCAGCCAAAGAGCCGGCTAATGTAACCTGCAGCCCATCCAAAAGCCAGGATGTACCCAGCGCACATACGATGAGCCAGTGCCATCCGGACCATGGGAGCCGGTCCATCCGAGCGGGGACGTCGGTTTCTATCGTCTTGTTCTGGTTCTGCTTGATTGCATTCTCGGGCACAGGGCCTCCGCTTTCTCCAGGTGTACGCTGCCCGGCGAAACGGGCATGATCTCTCTGATGTTGATTGTTGAGTGAGAGTAGAAATACTCTTTTGAACTGGTACCGGTAGACGCGCTGGAAAAAGGGGCACTCCTGAGCTAGCTATTGGGGGCTCAGTAGGTCAGGAACAAAAGCTCCTCGATGGTGAATTGCCGCAATGTGATGTCTTGCTCATGGTGGTAGCGGAGGATTGCCTCAAGGGCCTTGCGACTCGGCCCGGTACCGTGGGCCCACAGTCTTCTCCCGGACCTTGCGATCTCAGCCACCAGTGCACTTGTCACGAACTGCGGGTTCCGAGCAGCGACGTCTCGAATCTCGCCAACAAGTCCGCGGGATCCTGGTAAACCTCCACACAACCCGCCGCCAGCAAATCGCTCCTTTTCCAGCCGCCGCAGGTCAGACCGATCACACGTATGCCCAGTGCGCCCGCGGCCTGGGCATCATAAGGAGTATCTCCGAGCGCAACCGCCTTTTCCGCGCCTACGCCCGCATTTTTCAGCGCGGCAGCGAAAATGTCGGGTTCGGGCTTCGACGCCTTCGCATCGGCACTCGTCGCCTGCTCATCCACCAGGTCCTCCATACCCACGATTCTCTTGTAAATGGCGAGGTCTTCCTTGGGGGAAGAAGTGGCCAATCCAATGCGGCGCCCGTTCTTCTTTACCCGCAGCAACAGCTCGCGCGACCTGGCGAAACTTACGATCCTCGGCATGTAGTCGCGATGGAAGATCTCCTTGCGAAAAGCTTTCAGCTTCGGCTCCAGCCGCTCCCGATCTTCTTCTGCAACAAACACCGGCACCAATTGATCCCCACCTTTGCCGATTTGCCGCCACGCCTCGTCCATGCCGATCTCGATACCGAAATGCTCAAAGGCCCGCCGCCAGGCCTCGGCATGCAGCGTATTGCTATCCACCAGCGTTCCATCGATGTCGCTCAGTAATACGTCTCTCACAGTCTCTCCTCCCAGCCTCTGTGACTAAGATGCCGTCCCAGGAACCGCGCACAACTGACCCGCGCGATGGCCGCGCCGGCTGAAGCTGCTCGCATTGACAGGCTGCTCGAAAAACGCCCTGAATCACCGAGCGAGGCGCTGGACACTGTATCCCTTTGAATGCAGAAGGCTAGAGCTCGCAGGTCAACCGACCAGGGAACATGTTTTCAGCAGCCTTTAAGGGAAGATGCCGATTCCGAGATCAGCGGAAGCCTGCTGAGCATGCGCGAGTATCAGAACGAGGACAGCCGGCTGGCCGGTGGAAGCTGAACCCTGTCTAGCCACAAAAGAAAGATCGCTTCCGCCTGGTCTCTCGTGTGATTGGCAATGAGGAAGTGATACTTCTCTCCCGATTTGAGAATGACGCCGTCCTTATTCGCTCCTGCTATGGCAGCGACGGGAAAAATAAGGCTAGCCTGATTAGGGCAACGGAAAACAAGCCCGGATTTGGTCAGTTCGAGCTCACCCCTACAACTACCGAACATCTTCTTGCGCGTCGCTTCGTACCTCATTGGAGGGTACTGTGAGGCGGAGGATGCCGAATGCGGAGCCGCGCCGGATGTTCGCCTGGACGGCATGGGATGCTCGCTTCGTGCTGTATCCACAGAAATGACGGGTGCAGGTTTTGCCAGAGGATGGGCCGGCAAAACTGCGGCTCGCGTCTGAAGCTCCTCCTTCTTTTTCGGATTTGCGACCGCAGACTTCTTGTTGTTCTCGTGAATCAGGAGTCCACATACGATCCCGATCACGAGAAGCAATCTGGCCTCGGCGCCTATGGCAAAACGCCCAGTGAATCCTTGCCCAGAGACGCCTGCGGATCGTTCAGGCGTCTGGATCGGCAGGACATGGTTGCGGTCAGCGCGCCCTGAATCCTGGAAGCCTGGCTCTTCCCTGGAGGACGCCCGAGGGCTGCTATCCACGACAAAGCCGCGCATTTCTAAGAGCTTAGCCACAGTGAACCTCCGTCGCGGCGGCGTCGGGCAAATCGCCGGTTGGCAAATTGGAGTTCCAATTCTAGCCGCTGCAGGAACGGAGACGCTGAATTGCCGTCGAGCGTAGGTTACCGTTCACCCGGAGATCGGTAACTATGGTCATGTGTGACACGATCGCCGGAAAGAGGCAACCTGACAGCGAGCACAGTTCCGCCGATGACGGTTGTTATCCTTGAGCGATGCGTTTTGCCAGTCCGGATAGCCCATAAAGCCAGATCACCAGCGAGACAACCGAAGCTAGCGTCGTCAGCGACACGGTTGAGGCGACCATCATTTCTTCGCAGTGATACTCGCCCGCCAGAATGTAGACGGTTTTGGCGGTCGGGACGGCGGCGCAGACCACGGCCGCAATGGTGTAGAGGGGGTCGAGCCGCATAGACACGCTCAAGCCGTACACGATCACGGGCATGATGAGCAGCTTGACGGCCGAAAGCACCGAAGCGCGCCCGAGATTGGCGCGTACTCCATCGATCGAGAGCCCCAGCCCGATGGCGAACAAGGCACAAGGAGTGAGCGCATCCGCCAGGATGTCAAAATAAGCGCTGACCGGAACCGGCATCCCTAGACCCGTGACCGACCAAAGCATCCCGATCAGGGTGGATATGACCATCGGGCTGAGCACAACATGCTTCACGGTGACCATGGGGTTTGTAGGTGAGCCATCTGCTCCTCGCTGATCGAATTCGAGCAGGACCACAGCTGCGGGAAGCATCACCACGGCGAGAAATATGGTTGCGATCGCGGCCGGCAACACGGCGCGCGGACCATAGATCGCCTGCAGCACCGGTAAGGCCACGAACCCGGTGTTGGTCATCGACGCCGTGATGCCATGCATCGTTCGGCTTGCGAGACTTCGGGAACCATGAATACTCATGATGCCGAATACGAGGAGAAAACACAGGATGGTGCCTCCACCAAAGGCAACAAGAAATCGCCAATTGATCAGGGAGTGCGCGGGTTCCTGCGCAATGGTGACGATCAGCAACGCCGGCATCGCAATGTTATAGGCGAAGTGAATCAGCGCCTCAGACAACGCCCGTGACAGATAGCCTGTGTAGCCAACGATCCAGCCACTCAGGATCACGGCGAACACAGGTAGGATAAGGTCAGCGATCCGCACCGTAGATTTGTCTCAGATGACCCACTAACAATTGCACGGAGGCTGACGTGCCGTCAACACAATCCGAAGTCCGGCACGAGGGTCGACAGAAAAAGAAAATCCAGGTCTTCAGGAATCTCAGCAGTCCACGCTGTCCACGGTGCCCCATTCAAGCCGCTCTGTTCGGCTTGAGTGGGCAGTTTCTATCCCTGCGACGTATCCTCATCCGATGAAGCTACGGAACAGAAGCAGATACACTCTCAGTCTCTTGGCAAACCTTCGTTAACTACGTTTAAACCTGTAGACCAGCTCGAGTGTGATCTTGTCGTCGACGCTCATCAGCCGGGCTATCGTGGGCTTGTTCAGCCCGAACGTAGCGAAGTTGAACGTAGTCTTGGCGCGGCCGGCGATGGTGCCGTTCCGATTGAAGGTCGCGATGCCCTGAAAGCTAACCTCCTTGGTCACGCCGTGTACGGTGAGATTGCCGGTAATCTGAACCCCCGTCTGGCCAGTGAAGGGGATCATCTTCGGCAGGCCTTCGATCTTTGTTGGGACGAACTCAGCGGTGGGAAACTTGTCCGTCTCGAGCACACGATTACGCACGTATCCGTCACGCTGATCCTGGTCGCTCTTGAGGTTGCGCAGGTCGGCGGTGAGCTTGGAGGAGCCGGGAGGGATACTCCCATCCGGCGCAATGACAAGATTGCCGGAAACCGTAGGTGTGGTGCCCTCGGCGTCATTGGGAAAGTTAATGCCCACGAGCTGCTCTGTCACGATGTAAGTTGCCGAAGACCCATCAGAATCAAGGATGGCATGGACACCCGCAGTGGGTGGTGGCGGTGGTGGCTGGTTACCGGGCGGAGGCCCCTGCGCGAAAACTTGGGTTGCGACAGCGACTACGAACAGCAGCAGGGCAGTCGGGCCTCGATTAGATGCATGCAATATCATGAGACGCTCTCCATGGAGCAATGCTATGACAGTTGGGCCTGGCTGGTTTGACGGCCTAAGCCCTCCGAAGGACGCAAGGCTGCCTGCCATTGTCATCGTCGTCGCCCGAAATATGGCGCCAGTGGCACGCCAGCAAATCTCAGGAACCTCCGATTTCGAGCAGGTGTCTAAGTCAGCAGGTGGCGATGCAAGATCTGCCCGGGAGACTTGCATTCGGCCGTTGTTCCTGGAACGCAGCAACCGGCAAAACAAACAGCTGCTTGCGAAAAAGAGACCTCATGACATTAATGGACGCCGCTGTGAACGACTCAACCCCAAACAAGAAGCGCCGCGCTTTCATCCTTGCCATTCTCGGTGTGGCCGGTGTCCTCATCATGGCCAGCTTTTTCATGTGGAACATCCCTGCGGAACGCAGGGTGAATCACTTCTTCGCAGCCATTGAGAAACACGACTTCCCGCAAGCTTTTGGCATTTGGAATAACGATCCCAATTGGCAACAGCACGCTCAGCAATACGCGGCAAGCGGTTATTCCTATGGGCGCTTTGTGAGCGACTGGGACACGGATGGCGAGTACGGCGCCATCAAAAGCCATAAAATATTGCATGCCACCTCCCGCTACGGCAACAGCACTTTGTTGGCCGTCGAAGTCAATGGACGCAAATCACCGCTGCTGACGCTGGCGGTGGAGAAGCACGCGCATGCGATGACATTCTCACCCTTTGCGCTGACTCCGGCTGAAACCGGACTTGGATGGACATACTGGCAGCTTAGCTACCGCTGAGTGACTCTCGCTATAAACATTTCGGAGCCAACAAGTCTGTCGACAGGCATGAGCTATTACCTGTTACAGCCCCGCAGATCCTGTCCAGAGCACCGAATGGTCTTAGGGGCGCAGTTTCGCAGTCGCGCGGAATAGCTGGTACCGACGAGCCAGTCCCGAGCGGGACGGCCCAATCTGTGCGGCCGGCACCGGAGTGCCGGGAGAGAAAACCAACAAACACTGTCGGCGAGACATCCACGAAACATCACCGCACAGTCTGCTGTGCCGGCGCTACACTGAGAGTCACTTTTCCCTGGAGAGATGCTCTCTTGATCATCGATCGCCGCAGCTTCACAACGTCCACACTAAAACTTGCCCTCGGCACTCGCCTCCACGCCTTCGGCGAGCGCCGGAAGTCGCGCATCCTGATCATCGATGGGATGAACAACCACACCTGGAGGGTCTCCACAGCAGCGATTCGCGAGATACTCGCCAACGCTGGCATGTTCGATGTTGATGTCTCCACAACCCCGCCGGAGGGTTCGCCCGCACGCGCTTGGGATGCCTGGCGCCCTGATTTCAGACCTTACAGCGCGGTGATCGTGAACTTCAACAGCGGCTTCGATGCCAAAGCAGTGATGTGGCCCGACCCGGTGCGAAAGGCGTTCGTCGCTTACGTGCGGGGTGGCGGTGGCATGCTGAGTTATCACGCGGCCAACAACGCATTCCTTCTATGGCGTGAGTACAACGAAATGATCGGCATGGGATGGCGGCCTAAGACCTTCGGCCCCAGTGTGCACATCGGAGATCACGATGAAGTAATTGAGGTGCCCGCCGGCGAAGGCTTCGATCCCGGCCATCCCCGCCGGTTGGACTTTCAGATTCACCTGCGGGATCCGCATCACCCGATTACAAAAGGAATGCCCCGGGTCTGGATGCATCCCTCAGAGCAACTGACACACGGGCAACACGGATTGGTGAAAGGCTTCGACTTCCTTACTTACGCTCGTTCTCCCGTGACCCAACAGAATGAGCCCATGGACTGGGTACATCGGTACGGTAAGGGGCGCATCTATGTCACCATGCTGGGACACACCTGGGCGCACGAGCCAAGTCCGGACCTGGAATGCGTCGGCTTCCAGACGCTGCTTGCACGCGGCGTGGAATGGATAGCCACGGGACGCGTGACCATCCCGATCCCCTCGAACTTTCCGACAGAAAACCAGGTCTCCCTGCGTTCTTTGCGCTGCCTGTCGACAACGGTCTAACCGAAGTCCCCGTTGTCCTCTCAGTGGGGCTGTTTCTTGCCAATCGCCGCGCCAACCCCGCAAGGGACGGGGACCACCTGTGCGGCCGGGAGCGCCGGGAGAGAAAACATACCCCTGAGTCCCTGCGCACAATTTTTCTTTCGCTTGGAATTGTTGCGGTTAGACAACTCAATTCAGGTAAGAGAACATTTCTTCTGCAGCATTCAATAGCCGCCGCTCCGGACTTAAAGTGGCGAAGTATGAGGTATCTTCACGTACACAAAACGAACCGCCCAACTCTGCACTAAAAGAACCATCACGGCCACCAATAGAAACGGCAGCCCACCATTGAGGAGCATCAGGCCCACAGGGATCACCGTCCCGGCAGCGATAAGCGCCCCAACCCGCCATTGTTGCCCGCGCGTATAGAGCAGCGCATGGGCCGGCCGAAGATCCGCAAACAACAAACTCAAGGGAATGAGATTGACCACCAGCAACGCAACAAAACCCATCCGCAGAACCGCAGTCGCCTGCGTTTGCCCCAGCAGGGCAGAGAGAACCAGCAATTCGCCGCAGCCCATCAGGAGCGCCGAATTGGTGAGATAGCCTCCCATCCAGCGCGCGTCTTTCCAACCGGGTTGCGCGTTCGTGCTGAGCAAGACGCCCTTGTAGGCCGCAGAGCCGAAGGCAGGCAGCAGTCCCAGGACCACCGCGAGGATGCGGGCCCACTCGAAGTCCCACCCCAGTTCGGCCAGCAGGCTCAGGCCCGCCGCTGCCGTCAGCGGAAGCGAAAAGATCGTGAGGCACCACGTTCCCAGCGACATGGGCGACGTAGGCTTGAAAACCCTGAGCATGTGATGGAAGCGCAACGGATCGCCCAGATCCGACACCAGCATTCCCAGGTCGACCAGCAAAAGCAGAAGAGCAACCGGATAAGCCACTTTCGCTACAGGCCGGAAGATCGCCGGCGCCGCCAACTCGCTGACCGCCGTCGCCAGAAACAGTCCGGTGGCCATGCCGTTGAGCAATGCATCCCAGGCGATGGTGCCGTACCACCCCGGCACCTTGGTCACGGGCATATCCGCATAGCCGGCCTCGCTCGCCGTTTTCTGCAAGGGAGGTTGGGCCAAAGCCTGCTGCGATCTGGATTCGGCGTTCATTCAGGGCTTCATAAGAAACACAACCGCGAGGAGTACGGCGATAGCGGCCAAGCCACCGGTGACGGAGCGAACGTAATCTCCCATCATGTGCAGCCACGGATTAAAGGGAGCCTCCGGCAGGCCATACACGGAAGGACGATCGACCAGTAGATAGAACGAATGCATTTCGGAATAGGTCTCGGTCGGGACGTCGCCATACAGATACGCCTGCGCGAGGCCGCGCTGATGAAGTTCTTCCACCCGCTGGCGCGCCCGCTCGCGAAGCTCCTCGACGGGGCCGAAGTGGATCGACTGGGTAGGACATGCCTTGGCGCATGCCGGCTCCAGGCCGTCGCGCTGGCGATCGTAGCACAGCGTGCACTTGTGCGAATGTCCGCCCATGTCGCTGCGAGTGATCACGCCGAACGGACAGGCCGCTACGCAGCTCGAGCAGCCGTTGCAGATGTCCGCCTGGATATAAACATTTTCAAATTCATTTTGAATAATGGCGCCGGTGGGGCAAGCCTGGTGGCAAGGCGCCGCCAGGCAATGCTTGCAATGGTCGCTCATCATGAGCCAGCGGCTGAACGGCGACTCGGGCGACACCACGTCCTCAGAAGCGGAACCTTCGGCGGAGAATTGCTCCACGAATTTCACATGGCGCCAGGTCGTCGCCGACAACTCCGCCGTATTGTCATAGCTATTGCCGGACCAGTTGAAGCCATCCGACGGTAGTTGGTTCCACTGTTTGCAAGCCACCTCGCAAGCCTTGCACCCGATGCATACCGTCGTGTCGGTGTAAAAGCCGGTAGCCTGTTGGGGCTCGGGCGCCTTACCGTGCTGGAACGGATAAATCAGGCGCTCTGCCACCTCGGCCAGCAGGCCGCGCGGTGGATCGTTAGTCTGAGTCAAGCCGGAGAGTTCCATTTCTCTACTTGCCATGTCCAACCCTCCCTTCTGGTTGTGCACTGGCCGGCGTGTCCGGGATCGGATCGAGAGTTGGCCAGTGCGCTGTGGGCACCGTTGGTTGCGGAGCCTTGCCTTCGAGCCGCCCGGCCTGAACCTGGCAGGCGAACGCCTTGCTTTCATGCATGCTCACGTTGGGGTCGGCCAGCAGCGCGGTGAGGTCATTGGCATTGCTGCCCACGCTCTCCCCTGCGAAAGCCCAGTGGAACGGTAGGCCAATCTGGTGGATCACGCGTCCCTCGACGGTGAAGGGTTTCAGCCGTCGGGTGACCATGGCACGCGCTTCGATTCGGCCGCGCGCCGTTTGAATCGTCATCCAGCCGCCATGAACAATCCCGCGCTCGGCGGCCAGCTCATAACTCAGCTCGGCGAACATCTCCGGTTGCAATTCATTCAGCCAGCTGTTGAAGCGGCTCATAGGGCCACTCAGGTAATGCTCGGTGAGGCGGAACGTTGTGGCCACCACGGGATACTCGGCCGTCGGCGTATGCGCGATGTGATTGAGCGGTCCTTCGAAAAAGCGCACCGTCGGATTGGTATTGTGTTTGGGATAGAGCAGGTTGCCCAGCGGCGACTCGACCGGCTCATAGTGCGTTGGAAGAGGACCGTCCTTGATGCCGGGGGAGTAGAGCCAGCCCAGTCCGTCGGCCTTGGTAATGAAAGGATGTGTGCCGGCGATGGCCGCCATGCCTGTTGCGCCCGGAGGCGGTTGGTAATCGGGCGGCTTATTCAGCTCGAAGTCCGGTTTATCGAGGCCGACCCAGCTGCGCTTCTCTGCATCCCACCAGACCAACTTCTTGCGCTCCGACCAGGGCCGTCCTTCGGGATCAGCCGAGGCGCGGTTATACAAGACCCGGACATTGTTCGGCCACGCGAAACCCCATTCCGGTTGGATCGGGCTATGGCTGACTGTGCGTTCGTCCGCGCGGTTGCGGCCTGGCTCGGGGAAGACGCCACTGTAGACCCAGCACCCGGATGCAGTCGTGCCGTCGTCCTTCAATTCCGCGTAGCCGCTGACAAGACGAGGCTGTCCGGTGCGCGGGTCAGTTTCATCCAGCTTGTGCCCGTTGATCTCCATGAGGACCTTCTCCAGGTCGGGTTCTCCTTCAATGCGGCTGAGGGTTCCATCGGGCAGTCGCGGTTGTTCGTCGAAGTCATACTCCCAGGTGAGGTTCAGCAACCCCTGGTCCCTCGGATCGGTCGAGCCGGCGTAGAGCTGCTTCAGGCGCTTGCCAAGGTTGTAGAAGAACCACGCGTCGGAACGGCAATCGCCGGAGGGATCGACCGCTTTCTTGTGCCACTGCACCAACCGCTGGGTGTTGGTTAGGCTGCCCTCTTTCTCCTGCGCGGCCGCCGCGGGGATGAAGAAAACCTCGGTTCCGATCTCAGAGGGCGGCGGCCCATTCGGGTCGCTCTTCCAGAAGAGGGCGCTTTCCGTCTCGAACCAGTCGGCAACCACCAGCCACTCGAGCCTACGCAGGCCGGCACGGTGCAAGCCTGCGTTCGGTCCGCCGCCGGCGGGGTTCTGGCCGGCGAGAAAGTACCCCTTCACTCCACCCTTCGCCATGCGATCGAAGAAGGCCAGTTGCGAGTAGTCGTCATCCACCCGCGGCACCCAGGAGAAGCCGAAGTCGTTCTCTCGCGTAGCTGCCTTGCCATACCAGGCCTTGAGCAGGCTGACGATGAATTTGCTGAAGTTCGCCCAGTATCCGGTGGGCATCCCTCCATAGCCGATGTAACAACTCAGGTCTTCGCGCGCAGGCTCGCGTACCGCCGGTTGCGGCAGGTAACCCGGCAACGTGTCGTACAAAGTCGAAATGTCGGTCGCGCCCTGGATGGTCGAGTGACCGCGCAGGGCCATAATGCCGCCGCCAGGCCGTCCCATGTTGCCCAGCAGCAATTGCAGGATGCCGGCCGTGCGTATGATCTGCACGCCGGTAGTGTGCTGTGTCCACCCCAGTGCATAGGCAATGCAAGTGGTGTGCTCGCGTCCTGAGTTGGTGCAGAGCAATTCCGCGACGCGCAGAAACTCTTCCGGCTTGCAGCCGCACACCTGGGAAACGGCTTCCGGCGTGTAACGTGCGAAGTGCCGGCGCACGATCTGCATTACGCAGCGCGGATGCTGTAACGTCGGGTCGCGCTCCGCGTTATTCAGGTCTTTGTACGGCGAGGTGTACGGTTCGTAGCTGCCATCCATGCAGTGGCCATAACGGCCGTCCTGCTGAGGCGTATGCTTCTGCTTGGCATCGTCCTGCGCGGCTTGGCCGTTCCCCGACTCTTCATAACCCCAATGCCCCTGCTTCGAATCGTAGGAGTCGTGCTGCTGATCGAAGCCGCTAAACAGCCCGGCCAGATCTTCGGCGTCCCGGAAGCCTTCCTCGATGATGGTCGAAGCATTGGTATACGCCGCGACGTATTCATGGAACCAGCGGTCATTGGTTAACACGTAATTCACCAGGCCGCCAAGAAAGGCGATGTCGCTGCCGGAGCGGATGCCAACGTAGAGGTCGCACACTGCGGACATGCGGGTGAAGCGCGGGTCCACATGGATCAGGGTCGCGCCTTTGGCCTTAGCCTCCATGGGCCAGCGGAAGCCGACAGGTTGTGCCTCCGCCATATTCGATCCCATGAAGAGGATGCAATCGCTATTGGCCATGTCCTGCTGATAATTGGTGGCCGCGCCGCGGCCGAACGAGGCGCCCAGACCGGGCACCGAGGCGCTGTGTCATATTCGCGCCTGGTTTTCGATTGACACCACTCCCAGCCCGCCGCTGAACAGTTTCTTGATGAGGTAGTTCTCCTCGTTGTCGATCGTTGCCCCGCCCAATGTGCCGATGCTGCGCACGGAGTTGAGCAAGCGTCCTTGCTCGTCGCGCGTGGTGAAATCGGCATCGCGGGTCGTCTTGACGCGTTGCGCTATCTGGTCCAACGCCCAGTGCAGGGTCCGTGTTTCCCAGTGATCCGAGTAAGGCGCACGGTAGAGCACTTGGCGGACGCGATGCGAATTGACGGCGAGCTGGTAGGTGTTCGCCCCTTTGGGGCACAGATGGCCCCTGCTGATGGGACTCTCAGGATTGCCCTCAATATTGATGATTTCGCCGCCCTTGCTGAAGATGAGCTGCCCACAGCCGACGGCGCAGTAAGGGCAGATGCCCTCTGTGACCGTGGCGCCGCGCAGCCGCGAGGCTTTCGCCGAGGTCTGTACGCTGAACGGTTCCCGGGAAGTCTGCGGTCGCTGGGTGAGAGGGAAGCGGAACATGGCACCTCGTCCTGGAGGAAATTTGTGGTTTAGATGACCGGGAGCGAACTTGGTCGCGCCTCGCAGCACAGAATGTTTCCAAACCACCTCCAGCATGGAAGCTGTTGGTTCACTGTTTCGGCCGCCAGCCGGGTCCTCGATTGATGGTCGCTCGGGAACAAGAGCGCTTCAGATGTTGTCTAAGTCCAATAAGCGCCTTAGCCGCGGATTCCGAATCCGAGCCGAACGCGGAAGCGCAACCGGGAGTCGATGCAAGCGTGACTTCGACCGCAACCCGCTCCGCACAACATCGGCCTATTCGCTTAGGGCGCTGGATGGTTGGTGTGCTCGTTTGCGCGGCTTTGTTTTACGGAATCGCCGGCTATTTGTGTACTTCCTCTTACATTGGTGAAAATCCACGTTGGCGCGGGGTCAGTCGCAAGCCAGAAAGTTTCGGTCTGCAGGGCGAAGTGGTGTCTCTGCGATCAACCGATGGGGTTGCGCTGAAAGGTTGGTGGCTGCCGTCGATGACAACGGCCCGGGGCAACGTGATCGTCGCACACGGCGTCGATCACACTCGCCAGGTCATGCTCCCCCGCGCGGTGTTCCTGGTTCGCGGTGGTTACAACGTGTTGGCGCTCGACTTGCGCGGTCATGGTGAGAGTGCCGCGCAGTACGCCTCGCCCGGCTATCTCGAGTCGCGCGACGTCCTCGGCGCCATCCATTACATCCGCGGCCGTGGGGAGCATGGACCAATCGTTATGCTCGGCCTGTCTTATGGCGCAGCCGCAGTTATAGTGGCGGCGGCGCAATCGCAAGATGTTGCGGCCGTAATCGCAGATGGCCCCTTTCCCAGTGGTGCGGCTGTGTTCGAGAATATCAATCGCGGCATCGCCGGCAACAGGAATATGAACCCTGCCGTGCGCACGGTGGCTTTTATCGCGACTTGTCCCGGCATCCCGACCGCGGCCGCTCTGGTTTACTTCGCGCGCACAGGCGTCTGGCTTGGGCCAGATCTACTCAATGTACAGACCTATGCTGCGCAAATCCGCATTCCCATTCTCTTCATCTCCGGCACGCGCGACTGGATCGTGCCTACCGGCCAGGTGCGTAAGCTCATGGCTGCCGTGCCATCCCACCGCAAATTGTTGGTCACAATTCCAGGCGCGCAGCATGACACCACATTCAGCAACGCTCCGGTACTGTATCAAAACGCGATTTTGAGCTTTCTCGACAACAACCTCTGCAAGTAGAC
>Ga0335073_10003511_pt1 | contig 21867 bp, 19 predicted proteins | sample Lox_Sample_22_FD_207093 | JGI IMG/M metagenome (GOLD analysis project Ga0335073, IMG submission 207093) | Soil microbial communities from Loxahatchee National Wildlife Refuge, Florida, United States - Lox_Sample_2.2 | ecosystem: Environmental > Terrestrial > Soil > Wetlands | place: USA...
TTCTTTACGCACGGCAACGCTTGCCGGCGGCACGGCCTCGCTGAGCGCGGCGGGAATGCTGGTCGCGGCGTCCCGCGGAACGGTCACCGCGCTGTACAGCGGCGACGCAATTTACAACGCGTCCGCCGGAACCACCCCGGTCGCGCTGAACCTGCCGGCTTCCGGGTCGATGGTGGTGCCGTCGGTGTCGCCCAATCCGGTGAATCAGAGCGTCAACCTATGGCCGTACAGCGTCAGCCTGACCGAAAAAGCCGGCGTCGCGACCAAGCTCACCGGATTCACCATCAACGGCGTCGCGCAAAACCTGTCGTACTGGTCATCGACCAAGATTTCGGCCAACGGCACGGTTTCCGCAACGCTCGAGGCCAGCGGCATCACGCCTCCGCTCAGCCGCGATTATCACTTCACCGGGGCTGACGCTGACGGGACCACCTGGGCGCGCGATCTGACCGTCAATTTTCTCGGGCCGGCGGGCCCGCCGTTCGTGCCGGCGCTCACGCTGGCCACTGCACCCGCGGTCACGCAGAATCCCGCCGGCGGACCGACATGCCAGTGGTCGCAGCAGTTGACCGTTCAGGAAACCAGCGGATTTTTATTCCTGCTCACCGGGCTGAGCGCTGGCGGAACGAATCTCGCAAACTCGATTCAGGGGCTGTTCGGCACCACGCGTCTGGCTCCGTATGGGACGCTCGACGGGACCATCTGCTGGACCACCGGCAGCGGACCTGGAACCGTCGCCTACCAACTCACTGCGGAAAGCGAAATCGGCACCATGGTGACGGTGAAGAGCACGTCGATGCTCGAAAACACCGTCGCCAAACCCGCGGCGATGTCGGTCTCGCCCGCGGTGGTCGAAATGCTGGCGGCGAATTCGTCGGAATCTGGATCGGCGGTGGTGAACCTCAATTTCAGCGCGACCGCGAATTGGACGGCGGCCATCGCACCCACGCGCGCGGCGAGCTGGCTGAAAATTTCGCCGCTGTCCGGCGAAGGTTCCGCGCAGTTGAACGTGCTGGCGTCGGCCGGGAGCCTGTCGAATGGGGTCTACGACGCGACCGTGCTGATTCAATCGCCGGGATCGAATCCGCAGGAATCGGCCGTGCGCGTGGTCTTCTCGGTCGGATCTTCTACCGCGCTGAATATCGACAGCGTCACCAATGCGGCGTCAGGAGCGCCGGTGCTCGCGCCGGGGGCGATGGCGATCGTGCGCGGATCGAATCTTTCCTCCACCAGCCAGGGCACCGGAAAATTGCCGCTGGCGTTATCGCTCGGCGGAGTTTCGGCGACCGTGAATGGCGTCACCGCGCCGCTCTATTCGACCGCGCCCGATATGCTGACCATCCAGATCCCGTACGAAACCGGAATTGGTACTGCCGTGCTCGGCATCAACAATAACGGCCTGCTTACGTCGTATCTGTTCCCGGTGGACGTAGCCGCGCCCGCGTTTTTCACCACGCCGGACGGCTTCCTCACGCCCGACGGTTCCGCGCAACCGGGCCAGGCCGTGACCGCCTATGTCACCGGCGAAGGCGACGTGACGCCGTTCCTGGCCACCGGAGCCTCGCCGCCAAGCGGCACTTCGACGAAATCTTTTCCGCAGCCGATCCTCGAATACATCATCAGCGTCGGCGGCATGATCGCGCCAATCAGTTTTATCGGCGTGCCGCCGGGCCTGGTCGGGGTAACGCAGATCAATTTCACGATTCCGGCGAACGTGCCGCCGGGCGTGCAAACGGTGGTGATGGGGATCCCGACCACGGGGGCGATCGGATCGCCGCCGCCCGGTCCGGTGGTCATTCTAGACACGAATCCCCAAACTCCGCCCGCCAGCATCTTGATCACGGCGGGCAAATAGCACTGGTAGCCTGAGAACGATTGACGTTATAGTGAGGATAGATGGCCTTCACCCCAGGTAGCTCCAAAGGGATGGACAATTCGGCTTTCAATGAAAGCGATCTCGTCGCGCGCGCCAAGTCCGGCGATCCCACGGCTTTTGCCGGGCTGATGAATCAGTACGAGCGCAAGATCTATCGCCTCGCCAAACACATCACGCAGAACGATGAGGATGCCGAAGACGTTCTTCAGGAAACTTTCCTTAAAGCCTACGAGCACCTGGACGGATTCCAGGGAAATTCCAAATTCTACACCTGGATCGTGCGAATTGCGGTGAACGAGTCGCTTATGAAGCTGCGTAAGCGCAAAGGAGACCGGACCGTTCCGCTGGATGAACCGGTGGATACAGGCGAAGAAATGGTGGCAAGAGAGATCGCCGTATGGGAGGATAATCCCGAACAGCGTTATTCGCGGGAAGAACTCCAGGAGATTCTCGATCGCGCCGTGGACGGCCTGAAACCGGATTTCCGCACCGTTTTCATACTGCGTGACATCGAAGAAATGAGTACCGAAGAGACCGCTGAGGCTCTCGGGATCTCGATTCCGGCGGTGAAAAGCAGACTGTTAAGGGCCCGCTTGGCACTGCGGGAGAAGTTGACCCGCCAGTTCAAGCGGAAAGGGGAAGACGTCTTTGCTCACCTGTAAGCAGTTCCTTCAGGAACTCAACGATTATTTGGACCCGAACACGGACCCGGAGTTAAAACGGCGCCTGGAGCGCCACGTGACCGAATGTCCAAACTGCTTCGTCATAGTCGACACTACCAAGAAGACGCTTCAGGTTTATAAGGGCGTCGAGCCGCAGAGCATTCCGGAAGACGTGAAGGATCGCCTGTGGAAGGCGCTGGAGCGGAAGATCGCGGCGAAAAAAGCTCAGGTTTAGAACCCGCCAAAAAGTAGGGCTGAGCGTTTCCGCGCAGCCCTTGACATGCACGCTTAATTCTCTCGGTCTGTTTTTCAAAACCCCGTTTCGGCGGAAAGTTGCGCGGGACAGCGATCTTCAAAAAACAGGCAGCGCCGGCATCTGGGTCCTGGCCGAATGGGGTATTGTAGATTCTCCTGTGCATCGCGAAATGCCCGCGCCGCTTCCGCCGCTCGCGCGCGATCGATGTTCACTTCCCTCGTTCGATCCGTTCGAACATAAGCGAGCAACGCGCGATCCGGAACTTTTCCCGCGTATTTTTCGAGCGCCAGCGCGTATAAACTGAGCTGCACGGCGTAAACTTCGCTGAGCCATTCATCGCGATCGGTTTTATAGTCCACCAGAATCAATTCGCCCGATTCTTCGAACCACAGATCGATCTGGCCGCGCACCAGAATTTCTTCGAGCGGCAACAGAAAATCGAACTCGCGCTCGATTTGCGCCGCCCGCGCCGCGCGCCGTCCCAACTCGCTTTGCCGAAACCGCTCGGCCAGCTCGACCGCTTCCGCGGATCCCTCGCCTCCGGCCAACACCCGATGCACTTCGATTCCTAACTCGACCGCGCCCGTTCCCTGCTCCGAAACGCGCGTGTCGATCGAGCTGAGCAGATAACGCCGGGGGCAATCGTGGAAGCTCGCGATCGCCGTCGCGGCGGCCGAGGAATCATGTTGCCCTAAAACCGCCGGAGGATCCGCGTACTGCGGATCGGATCTAGCCGCTGCCACAGCCCCGCCACTCACCGCGGGGGCCGCGACCCGATCCGCGCTACGCGTCACCGGAATCTTCCCCACCATTTCCAGCCACGACGAACCTCGCCCGCGCTCGGCGTGCGAGAGAATCAGCAAATCCTGGGCGCGCGTCATGGCCACGTACAGCAGCCGGTTTTCCTCGGCGTGTTCCTTGCGCTTCATCTCCTGGACGATGCGCGCGTGCGCCGCGTCGGAGGAGCCCTTGCCTGTCGCCGGATTGCGCCATTTCGCGCCCAATCCAGCCGCGGCGGAAAACGCGATCACCGGCTTTCGCGGGTCCGGTCCGCGATGCAGCGCGCTCGCGAACACCACCGGAAATTGCAGGCCTTTGGCCGCATGCATCGACAGGACGCGCACCAGGTCGCCCGCTTCGGCCGGCGGCGCTTCCGCTTCCGATTGCAGCGCGCGCAGCGATTCCAACTCCTCCACCACCCCCGCGAGCGTTCGCTGCCGATGATCGCGCCGCAAAATCCCCAGGAATTTATCGACATTCGCCTGCGCGCGTTCCGGCAGCCCAGCCAGATACCCGCATTCATCAAGCGCCCTCGCCAGCAGCAGATCCGGCGCGCCAAATCCCGCGCGCGGCCGCAACTTGCCAAAGAGTTTTTCAAACGCGGCAACCCATCCTTCGCGGCCGATGCGAAAAATTTCTTCGTCGCTCAACCCCACCAGCGGACTGCGCAGTACCCCGACCAGCGCGACCTCATCAAGCGGATTCGCCAGCGCGGCGAGCAGCGCCATCGCATCCCGAATTTCCCGCGCTTCGAGAAACGTCCGCCCGCCGCTGGTCACAAATGGAATCCCCGCGCGATCGAGCGCGCCTTCGATCGGCGCAGCCGCGGCCATGGTGCGCACCAGAATCGCCATTTCGCGAAAAGCTTTTCCGCCAGCTTTCAGTTCGCAAATGCGTACTGCAATCAGGCTCGCTTCGACGTCAGTTGCGTCATCGCCCGTGGCGATCATCCGTTCCACCGGCGCGCCCGCCCCGCGTGTGCCAATCAGCGCGCGGGTCTCGATGCCCTCCGCGCCCTCGAGCACGCGCGAAACCGCGCCGAGAATCGCATCGGTGCTGCGATGATTTTCGCGCAGCTCGTCGATCCGGAATCCGCCGCGGCGCAGGCTCTCGCGATATTGTTCGAACACCGCCGGCTCGGCGTGGCGGAATCCGTAGATCGATTGATTGATGTCGCCGACCGCGAAAAATCGCCGCCGAATCAGCTCGATCAAGCGCCATTGCAGCCGGTTGGTGTCCTGCAACTCGTCCATTAAAATTTCGTCGAAGCGCGTTCGCGTGGTTTGCCGAACCTCCGCGTCCGCTTCGAGTAGACGAATCGCTTGTTCTTCGAGATCGCCAAAATCGAGCAGCGCGTCGCGCCGTTTCCGTGCGCGATAGCAGTCCGCGATGCGCGCAATCGCCTCGCGCAGGAGGTCGAGCAAGTCGCGATTCCAGTCGCCCATCCATTGCTGTTCCAGGCGTCCGACCACCTCGTGTTTCAGCTCGGTTGCGGCCTGGCGCGCGGCGCTGTTTTTTCCGATTCGTCCGAGGTTGATTTGTTCGATCGAAGCGAGCAGCGCGAAATGCTCGCGCGAAAGCCCGGGTGGCAGTGCGAGAAACCGCTCGGCCCACTCGCGCAGCTTGGGCACATCCGCGCCGGCGGCGAAGCGGTCGTTTAAAATCCGCCGCGCAAGTTCCGTGGCATAAGCCGCCAGGCTTGTGCTGTCCGCGGCCGATGAGTCGACACACGCCGAACGCAAGCCTGGCGGCTTACGCCACTCATCCGGCGATTCGCCACTCACTCGCATGGCTTCGTAAATTTCCAACAAGCCACGCGCCAGGTCGGGATTGCGGCCGTCTTCCTGTGTCGATAAATCGAGCGATTCGAGCACTCGCCGCAGCGCCTCCGGACGCTCGCGAAAAATGTCTTCGAGAACCTCATCCGCCGCCTCGCGCGCCAGCTTCTGCGCCGCCGCTTCTTCGAGCACTGCAAAATCCGGCGCAATGCCCGCGGCGATCGCGTTTTCGCGCAGCAGCCGCGCGCAGAAACCGTCGATGGTCGAAACCCAGGCGCGTTCGATTTCACGCCCGCCGAGCCTCGCCGCCAGCCGCGCGTTGATTTCCGCGGCGGCCTTTTCGGTGAACGTGATCGCCAGAATGCGCGACGGCTCGATCTTCTGTTGTTCCACCAGCCACGCGAATCGCTCGATCAGCACGCGCGTTTTGCCTGACCCCGGTCCGGCGACCACGCACACATCCTGTCCGGTTCGCTCCACCGCGGCGCGCTGCGATTCGGTCATGCGGTCGCCTGTGCCTTCGCGCCGAGCGATTCCACGCGGCAGATGTCGGCGTAATCGCACCACGCGCATTTTTTTTCATCAGCCGGGCGCGCCGCGACTTCGCCGGACGCGATCGCGTCGAAAGCCTCCATCGCTTTGGCCGCCGCCGCGCGCGTCATTTCTTCCAGAACGCCGCGCGAAACCACTGCGCCGGTGCGCTCCAACCCGGCGGCCGGCAGGTGCCAACCGTCCCAGGAAACGCCTTTTCGCAACCCGCAATAGAGCATTCCCGCGGGCTTCAAGCCGAAGACGCGTTCGGCGGCCAGCATGTACAGTCCGCCCTGCACCAGATTGCCCGCTTCATCGTCGCCGGCGCGTTCGCGAATTTTGCCGGCCGCGCTGTATTTGTAATCGATCACCAGAGCCTGATTTTGCGGCAGCAGATCCAGACGGTCGATGCGCCCGCGCAGCGCCAGCAGAGGGCTCAAAGCGAAATGGAATTGCTCCTCGACGAGAGTCGCGCCTGCCGGCGAAACCTGGCAATCGGCTAGAAATGTTTCGAAGTTGCGGCGCATCTCCAGGCGAATCGCTTCGGTGAGGTAATTGAACGGAACGCGCGCCTTGCGGCATTCTTCTTCGAAAATGTCGTCGAAAACGGCCGCGCCGTAAAGTGGCGCGCGCGCCCACTCGGCCAGCACACGATGCAGGATTTGACCCTGACGCCGGACATCGAAACGTTCCCGCGGCTTTGGCGGACGCGCGCGCAGCTTCAGCGTTTTTCCGGCGAAGAACTGGAACGGACACTGCAAAAAAGTTTCAATGGAGGTCGGCGCCAGCGCCTGGTGTGTTTTCGCCAGCCGCGCGAGCAGACCGGGTTCCTGAACCGGCGCGGGAACGGGTGCTGAAACGGAACGCAGCGGGCGCGGATGCACGCGGGTTTGCGGGGCAGGCCCCAAGCCTGCGGCCGCCTGTTCGAGGTTCGACAAGGCGGGCTGGGAGCGATCGAGGAACGACGAAGGCAGCAAATCGTCGCCTTTTTCGTTAAAACGCGCGTAGCTGAAAATGATTTTTTCGGTGGCGCGTGTCGCGGCCAGCTCGAACAGTCGCCGTTCTTCGGTCTGACGGTCGGCGGAAGTTCGCAATCCCGCGCGACGCCGCGCGGCGTCGTTCAAGATCGCGTCTTCCCGATGAAATTGCGGAAAATGGCCTTCCGTCATGCCGCAGACGAAGACCAGCGGCAGCTCCCATTGCCGCGCTTCATATACGTCGAATACATGGACGACGTTGGCGCGCCGGTCAGGAACGCGCAGGGCTCCGGCGCGCAGCGCGATTTCGACGTTGCGCCAGAAATCGGTGAGCGGCATTGCTCCGGAACCGATCTCATTAAGAACCACCGCGACTTCTTCGAGCACCGCATCGAACGCCTCGGCCGCGGCTGCGGCGGATTGCCAGGCGCGCAGATCATCGCGCGAAATCTCGTCGCCGATCGCTGGCTCGATTGCCAGCGAACGGAGCGTTTTTAGACGGGTCGCCCAGTCGCGCGAGCCGGTGCGATCGAATCGCCAGGAGTCTAGCGCGGACAGGCGGCGAAGAAATTCCGGGGCTTCCTCCAGCCAGGCGAGCGGCAGGCCGCGGCCGGGAAGATGCTCGCGCAAGGCGAAATCGAAACGACAATCGAGACCCGAGGCCGGCATCTGGGCAAGCGCGAGCAGCTTTTCGTAATCCCAGCCGCTGAGCAGCGCACGGACGATCGCGGTCAAAAACGCGGTCAGCGGGTGAGCGCTCAGCGGGTCCGTGAAATAAAATCGCGCGGGAATCCCGAAGCGCGCGAAGGTGGTTTCAAGCGCGGCGGCGTAAGGCTCGCGGACCCGCAGGATCACGCCAATTTCGCGAAAATTCCGGCCGCGCCGCGCTTCGTCGAGCACGCGCCGCGCGATCTGTTCGACTTCTCGTTCGAGCGTTGGAGCCGCGAAGGCCTCGAGGATGGGACGGCGAGAGACGTGTTGAAAAGTCTGCTCGCGAAATCCGCGCAAGAGCAACTCGCGGCGCGTTTCCTCGGCGCCGGGCCAATCGGGAAGTGTGACCGTCAGCGCGGTGCGCGACGCGAGCGCGGCCAGCAAATTCCGCTCGGCCGGCGAGAAGGAAAAAAATCCGTCGAAGACGATGTGCGGCGCAAGCGGACCGGGATCTTTCGCGGCCTGCTCCAGACGGCGGCGGGGCAGCGCGAAGCCACGCGCGGTGAGCGTGCCCTCCACTTTGCGGAAAATCGCGGCCAGATCGCCATCGACGGCTTCCGGCGGAACTTCCTGCGCCAGACGCGCCAATGCCTGGCGAAATCCGAAATCCTCCGCGATCGGCGCGAAGCGCGCGGGGTGTAATCGCACCAGCGCTTCTTCGATCGCGAGATGAAGCAAAAAATTCGACGGCGCGGCCGGCGCTCGCGATTCGAGGAATCCGGCGAGAGTATCGATGCGGCTGGGGCGCAGCGCGAATCCGACGCGGGCCAACTGGTGCCGGGCGTGCTCGGCGCCGGTTGCGCTGGGAACGATCAGCAGGGAGCCGGCGATCGAATGAAAACGCTCCATGGCCGCGCGGGATTTGCCGGAGGCCGGCGGGCCGGTGATTAGGAAGGAAGGAGTCAGAAGTCAGGAGTCAGAATTGAGAACCCTGACGGCCGTCAGGCCGTTATCCTGACTCCTGACTTCTGACTTCTTTCCCGAATCACTTCGGCGCCAGTTGCGGCACCAGCTCCGGCAGCAATTTTTCAAATTTGTCGCGCTGCTCCGGATTCAGAATGGCCATGAACTGGCGCTTGCCGGTGGCGCGCAGATCGTCAAGCTGCTCCTCGACGCTTTCGTAATACTGACTGTAATCGTCGAGCAGCGTCGCCAGTTTCTGGGTCTGCGCGTCGGAAAGATTCAGGCCGGTGCGGAATTGTTGCAGCACGTGATCGCGATCGGCGGAGCGCGACGACGCGGGTCGTGCGCGATGAAAAAGCTCGAAGCCGCTGAACCTCATCACCAGCGCGCCGGTGGCGGCGCCGGCGAGAAAAACCAGCATGAGCGTCGAAAGAATGCGCGGATTCTGCCAGGGCGCCCGTTCGGCGGCAACCATCATGCCTTACTGCTCCTGATAAGTGACCAGATTCACCAGAACCGCATCCCGGTCCGGCGCGCCGGGCGCCGTCAGCACCTGCTGCGACTGATCCTCATCCGGCAACTGGCCGGAGATGAACTGCACGGTGGGGCTGGCAGCCGTCGCATCCGGCGCGCTGGAGGAGGTGTAGAGGAAAATTCCGGCGAGCAGAAGCAGCGCCATCGAAGCGGCCGCGATGCGCCGGCCGAAGGGCGATTCCGAGAAGACGTTCCAGATGGAGGCCGCGCCCTGCGCCTCAATGCGCTCCATCACGCGCGCGTAAAAGCCCGCGCGAGGCTCGGCGTTGGTGCGCAATTCCCGCAGCAGACGGGCCTGCGCCCGCATCGCCTGCACTTCGCCGCGGCATTGTTCGCACTCGTTGATATGAGAAACGGCCCGCGGGTCGCATTGCTGCGCATCCGCCAGGACCTCTTCCAAATGATCCCGAATCACGCGATGCATGTTTTCCTTCCCTCAAATAACTTCGCTACAGAAGCTCGCGGGTCTTACGCCCGCTGTTCTTCAAAACTATTTCACGACTTCATCAGCGGCTTGGACTTACCGAGACGTTGCGCCGCTTTGAGCAGCTTCTGACGCGTCCTGAACAGCTTTACCTTGATGGTATTCTCGTTCAAACCCGTCATCGCCGCAAGTTCCTCGACCGAATGTCCTTCCACCTCCTTGAGCAGGATCAAACTGCGATCCTCGGCGGAAACCCGTTCGAGGAGTTTGCTGACCAGATCCTGCTGCGCCAGTTTTTTATCCATCGGCGTCGCCGGATCGATGGCCGGATCGGACGCCTCCATACGGGTGGCGTCCTCTTCGGAAAAATCGCTTTCGTACACCAGTTTCCGCACCCGCTTCTTGCGCAGGTAATCGTAGCATTCATTCACCGTGATCTTATAAATCCAGGTGAGCAGGGAGCTGCGGAAATCGAAATTGCGGATGGAAAAATAGACCTTCGAAAACACCTGCTGCGCGATGTCTTCCGCGTCGTTATGATTGCGCAGGATGCCGAAGATGATCGAAAACACCTTGGCCTGATAGCGGTCAACGATCTCGCGAAACGCCAGCTCGTCTTGCGCCTGGATGCGCCGCACGAGCGCCGCTTCTTCGCTGTTCTTGTGGTCCACGCGGCTCACTCGGGTGTGGACCCGGGGTCGTTCCCCCACAGCCGGAAACGGAAGCGATCCAGTCAAGCCGTTCATGCTACTCTCTCGACGCAGACCGATTCTGTGGGGTTTCAACCGTTTCCGGATGCCGCCAGAGTGTCCTGGACGCCTTGTTCGGGCGAACCCGGGTTCGCACTAAAGATAGCAGATTTTGGGGCTTTTCGCTCATTTGCCCGGCGTAGTACAATCGAAGTGAGGGATAACAATGGTTCAATTGACGGAAACCGCAGTCAGCAAAGTGAAGGAGATCCTCGACACGCAGGAGCCGAAGCCCGCCGGGTTGCGGATCGCCGTCGTGGGCGGAGGCTGCTCCGGATTCAGTTATTCAATGGCCTTCGAGAACAGCCCGGGTCTTCTGGACAAAACGTATAGTTTCAATGGTTTAAGTGTATTTGTGGACCAGGCGAGTCTGCTGTATCTGGATGGCGCGGAAGTCGATTTCGTCGAGACGCTGGAAGGATCGGGGTTTAAGTTCAACAATCCGAACGTCAAATCGACGTGTGGATGCGGCAGTTCGTTCAGCGCCTGACCTCATCTGGTTCCAGGAAGGTCTAGCGCCAGGAAGGCGGGAATTTCAAAGCAGCGAAGGCGTCCTCCTCAGGAGGGCGCCTTTCTTTTTGGGCCAAAAATAAAAAGGCCGGAGCGCTTGGCTCCGGCCTTCCAGGTTTTTAAAATCTCCGTTATTTAGAACGGCGGGATCGGCGACCGAACAAGCCGATACCGAGCAGACCCATACCCATCAGAGAGAGGGTCATCGGTTCCGGGGTCACAATGCTGTCCGAAAACTCACTGAAGACGTTCGGCATTTGATCCTCAACGTCCTTGGTGATGTACACCGTGGAAACCGGCGCGAATTCCGCAGGAGTTCCTTTGACGACTACTCCCGGGGTGGTATCGAAAATCGTCGACAAGACATCTGAGCAGGTGCCGCCGGTACCGAACGCCACGCCACAGGCGGTTTCCGTGATACTTCCGGTGGCAGAGGTGCTGCTGCCATAGCTGGCATCAATTCCCTCAATTCCGCGACCGGTCACTGTATAGTCCAGGAGCACATCCACCGGAAGGGCCGCTGAGATCTGGAACAGCAGCGTATCATCGCTTCCCGACACCGTGTCCTCGGCAACCGTAAGGGAAGCGGTTTCGTTTGGGGTGTATGTAAGATTAGTGAAAGTATAGGTCAGGTCATTCGCCGAGATACACGACCCGCCGACTGTCACATTGAAGCCAGTGCACGAAGGTGTCGCACCTGCGATCGACGCCATGCCGACAGCTAGAGCACAAAAGAAAACAACCTTCAACAGCTTTTTCGTCATTTTTCAATCTCCTCCGACATCAATAATCACGCGCAGATAAAATGCCTATCTGCTCCTCTGTAGTATGTGCGACCGTGAGATCACCTGTCAAGGCACAATTTAGGGCTTTATCTTAGTCCTCCGTGCAAGTTATATTGCTATATCCATATTATTTTTAATGACTTACATCCTAGAATGGAGTGGCAATTGGATCGCCGCCGCAAGTGCCTGTAACTGCGAGAAGCTGCTTAGAAAAGTACTAGTACTATGGGGATGTCAGCATAGTTCCTGTAAAATTAGTAGTCATGTTCGAACGGCTCCTGACCGAGCAGCGCCACCCCGCGACCGGCCGGCTGGACGAACTCGCGACCACCGATTTGCTTGGGGCGATGAATTCAGCCGATGCCGAGATTGCTTTGGCTGTTGGCAGGGAGGTCCCGCGAATCGCCGCCGCGGTGGATGCCATCGTGCGCGTGATCGAAGCCGGCGGGCATCTTATCTACATCGGGGCCGGAACCAGCGGCCGGCTCGGGGTGCTGGACGCCTCGGAATGCCCACCGACTTTCAACGTCGCGCCGGATCTGGTCCGCGGAGTGATTGCCGGCGGAGCGGCGGCGCTGACGCGGTCGGTCGAGGCGGCCGAAGACGATTTGGCGGCTGGCGCGCGCGATCTGCTCGAATCGGGATTTGCGAAAAAGGACGCGCTGGTGGGAATTTCGGCGAGCGGCAGGACGCCTTATGTTCTGGGCGCGGTGGCGAAGGCTCGGGAATTGGAGGCGGTCACTTGCGGGATCAGTTGCACGCCCGACTCGGAGCTGTCGCGGGCGGTCGATTATCCGATGGAGCCGGCGCCGGGGCCGGAAATTCTGACCGGATCGACGCGGTTGCGCGCGGGGACGGCGACGAAAATGGTCTTAAACATGATCAGTACGGCAGTGATGGTGCGGCTCGGTTATGTTTACGGCAACTTGATGGTGAACGTGCAGCCGACCAATCGCAAACTGGAGAATCGCGCGCGGAGAATCATCGCGCAGGCCGCGGGGGTTTCGTTGAAGCGCGCGGCGGCGCTGCTGGAGGAGTCCGGGCGCAACGTGCGGACGGCGATCGTGATGGAAAAACGGGGTGTCTCGCGGCAACGGGCGGAAGAATTGCTGGCTACCGCGTGCGGGCGCATCGCGGGTGCGCTAAAAATGAGTTAGCCGGGTGATCGGCGGAAGCGTTGTGCACCGAAAGAGGCGGATTGAGAATCCGCCGCAGTCTGGGAGCCTGCCCCACGGCCGGCGGAGCACCGGCGTTTTTGCCGGGGATCCTTATCAACATGGATAAATTTTCAATTCAGGGCGGCGCGCCGCTTGAGGGCGAGATTCAGGTGAGCGGGGCGAAAAATTCGGCGTTGCCGGCGCTGGCGGCGTGCCTGCTGAGCGCGGAGTGCGTCAGTTTACAGCGCATTCCACCGGTGCGCGATATCGCCACGATGGAAAAACTTCTGTCGCATATCGGCGCGCGGTTGAGGCATTCGAATGGCGCGGTGATGGTGGAGGCCAGCTCGATTGAGCATCCCGAGGCGCCGTATGAGCTGGTGAAAACGATGCGCGCGTCGAGCCTGGTGCTGGGTCCGCTGGTGGCGCGCTACGGGCGGGCGCGAGTTTCTCTGCCCGGCGGGTGCGCCATCGGAGCGCGGCCGATCAATCTGCACGTCGCCGGCCTGGAACGGTTGGGAGCGCGCGTGACGCAGGAGCACGGCTACATCAAAGCGGAAGCGCCGAACGGCTTGCAGGGCGCGGCGTTTACCTTCGACCGCATCAGCGTCACCGGCACCGAGGATTTGCTGATGGCCGCGGTGCTGGCTCGCGGGGAAACGCTGATCGAAAACGCCGCGCGTGAGCCAGAGGTGGTGGACGTGGCCCTGCTGCTGGGAAAAATGGGCGCGCGGATCGAAGGCGCGGGAACCTCGACCATTCGCGTCCAAGGCGTCGAAAAACTGAACGGCGCGACGCACCAAATTATTCCGGACCGGATCGAGGCCGGGACATTTCTGGTGGCTGGCGCGATCACCGGCGGCGATCTGGTGATTCGCGGCTGCGTGCCGGAGCATTTGCGTGCGCTGATCGCGAAATTGAATCAATCGGGCGCGGAAGTGACCGAGCCAGCGCCCGACGAACTGCGCGTGCGGCGCAAAGGGAAACTGCGCAGCGTCGACGTGACCACAGAAGAGCATCCCGGCTTCGCCACCGATCTGCAAGCGCAGTTCATGGCGCTGATGACGCAGGCCGAGGGCATCGCCATCATCACCGAAACGATTTTCGAGAACCGCTTCATGCACGCGCTGGAGCTGGCGCGCATGGGCGCCAATATTCGCGTGGACGGGCGGCAGGCGATCGTCGCCGGAGCTTCGCGGCTGAGCGGGGCGCAGGTGATCGCGAGCGATCTGCGCGCCAGCGCGTCGCTGGTTCTGGCTGGGCTGGCCGCGCAGGGCGAAACGGTGATCGATCGCGTGTACCACATCGATCGCGGTTATGAGAAAATCGAGGCGAAACTGGCCGGCGCCGGCGCGCGCATCCGGAGGATAAATGAGCGTTCCTCACAAACCACACAATCCGGGTTTTCTGAATCTGGTGAATGACGCAAAATCGCGGGTTCGCGAGGTCAACATCGACGAATATCGTAAGATGCCGCGCGACGGGCACCTGTTGATCGACGTGCGGGAAGATAACGAGTGGTCGGCGGGGCACGCGGCCGGGGCCATCCATCTGGGAAAAGGGATCATCGAACGGGATATCGAGACGAAGATTCCCGATAAATCGACGACGATGGTGCTGTATTGCGGCGGAGGATACCGGTCGGCGCTGGCGGCGGATGCGCTGCGCAAGATGGGGTATGAGAATGCGATTTCGCTCGACGGGGGATGGCGGGCGTGGAACGCGGCGGGGCTGGCGGTAGAGAAGTAGGCGGGGCATCGACAGGAGTGTCGATGCGGCACGCATGAGTGCGTGCGCCACTCGGGGCCTCAGGAGCTGCCGAAGACTTTTAGCTGATTTTCGACGCGGGTGACGCCTTTTACTTTTTTGGTGATTTTTTCCGCTTTTTCGCGGGCGTGCTCGTCATTGACCGTGCCTTTGATGGTCACTACGCCGTTTTTCACGGCGACGTCGAGGTCCGCGCCTTTTACGTCGGGATCGTTGGCCAGCTTCTGGCGGACCGCGTCGTAAATCCGGTCGTCATTGTTGCTGTTTTTTTGGGCGAGCAAGGGCACCACCAGCGCCAGAATGAGAAAAATGGAGAGCGCGCGTAAGGCCATATGATCTATTCTACATTTCACGCGCGCGCCAATCGATCAGCGGAAAAAATTCGGGATTGTCGCGCCAGCGCGGCTCGACTTTCACCAGCGTCTCCAGAAAAATTTTGCGGCCGAGGATGCGCTCCAGCTCCAGGCGCGCGGCGGTGCCGATTTTCTTGAGCGTGGCGCCTTGCGCTCCGATAACAATCGCTTTCTGGCCGGGGCGCTCGACGTAAATCGTGGCGGCGATGCGCAGGAGTTTGCCTTCGTCCTTCCAGGATTCGATGGCGACGGCGACGGCGTGCGGGACTTCCTGCTTGGTCGAGTGCAGAATTTTTTCGCGCAGAATTTCGGCGGCGAGAAAACGCTCCGGCTGATCGGTGAGATAATCGTCGGGAAACATCGCCGGACCTTCGGGCAGGTGCGCGATGATTTCGCGCTGCAATTCGTCGAGGCCTTGGCGTTTGAGCGCGGAGACGGGAACGTAGGCGGCGAAATCGTGCAGGGCGCGGTAACGGTCGATCAGCGAGAGAAGCTTCGGCTTGTCTTGAAGCCAGTCGATTTTGTTGAACACCGCGATGGCGGGAGCGCCGGTTTTTTTGACCAGATCCAGGGCTTGCCGGTCTTCTTCCGAGGGCCGCGCGAGCGCGTCGATGACGAAGACGACGACGTCGGGCGATTCGGCGGCCGCGCGTACGGCGTCCATCATCCGCTTGTTCAGGGGGGTGGTGGATTTGTGGATTCCGGGCGTATCGATAAAAACAATTTGCGCGTCGGGCGTGGTGAGGACGCCTTGAATCGAGGTTCGGGTGGTTTGCGGCTTGGAAGCGACAATGGCCAGCTTCGCGCCGGTGAGGGCGTTAAGCAGGGTCGATTTTCCGGCGTTGGGACGGCCGAGGATGGCGGCGAATCCGGAGCGGTGGGGCATGGTCAAGATTGGCGGCGGGCGTGGCAGGCCAGGGGTCTGCCCCATCCAGACGTCGAGATGGTCCGCGCGAATGAGGATCCTGGAAAAAAGGCTGCCCCCGCCATTACTGGCGGGGCTGTAATCGCAGTGCGGAGTCTCAGGCTAGTGCCGGCCATTCGCAGCTTTCGAGACGCGGACCTGGTCGACGCGGAGATGGTTGGCGGCGAGAACTTTGATGGCGATGCCGTCGCGCTCGGTTTGTTCGCCGGCTTCAGGAACGTGGCCCAGCCATTCGGTGACCAGACCGCCGACGGTGGTCGATTCGATCTCTTCTTCGGGACGAAAATCGAGCAGGTCTTCGAGACGGCCTAAATCGAAACTGCCGGAAACGACGTAACTGCCGTCGGGGTCCTGGCGGAAATCGCGATCGGGCTCGTGCTCGTCATGAATTTCGCCGACGATTTCTTCGACCATGTCTTCCATGGTGACGATGCCCGCGGTGGAGCCGTATTCATCGACGACGACGGCCATGTGCGCGCCTTCTTCCTGCATTTCGCGCAGCAGATCGTTGACCGCCTTGCTTTCAGGAACGGCGCGGATGGGCCGCATGATTTCGCTGACCTTGCGGCGCGCGCGTTCTTCTTCGCTCAGCTCGAACATGTCGCGGACGTGGACGAAGCCGACGATCTGGTCGATGGTCTCTTCGTAGACGGGAATGCGCGAAAACTGTTCGTTGATGACGAGCTGGCGCAATTCCTCGAGCGTGGCGCCCTGGCGGATGGCGACGATGGAGGGGCGCGGCGTCATCACTTCACGCACGGTTTTATCGCCGAAGGCGACGACGCTTTGAATCAATTGGCGGTCGCCTTTCTCGATGATGCCCTCTTCCTCGCCGGCTAAAATCAGGGCCTCGATGTGCTCTTCCGGACGTGTCGGCTCATTGGTGTCGGTGGTGCGCGACAGCTCGAAAACGGATTGCAGAAATTCCAGCGCCCAGACCATCGGGCGCACGGCCCAGGCGAGCGCGCGCAGCAGCGGAACCAGCGCCAGCAGGCCGTGTCCGCTGCTCGAACGGTAGACGATTTGGGGAATGATGAAGGTCCCGAGGATGGTGTAAAAGGCGACCATCAGGCAGGCGGCGACGAGCGCTTCCCAGAAGGGCGAGCCTTCAAGGGCGATGGCCATCGCCAAGCAGCCGATTACACCGAGGCCGACGTGCTTGATGAGGGAAAAGGTGAGCGAGCCGCGCTCGGTTTCGAGACCCAGCCTGGCTTCGAGCGTGGTTTTGAAAAATTCCAGCGAGGCGTGTTCGCGGGTGCGGATGCGCAGGGATTCGAGATAGAGAACCTGGATGCAGGTGACCAGCGTCACGACGGCCGCGACGAAGAGAGTGAGGGCGATGAGGGCCAGCATCATCGCGATTTTGCTCCATGCACTCGGGATTTGCGGGAAAAGCCGGGATCCGCGGCTTTCTTTGGCCGCGGTTCATTCGCGGCGGCCCGGGCCCTGACGGGCACGGCTCTCGCGTGTCGGGAGCCGCGTCCGCTCGGCGGGTCCGTTCGCTCGATGAGTCCCACGGGAAGGCCGAGTTTTTTGCGCCAGAATGTTTCGGCGCGGGCCATTTCGCCGGAATCGGTTTCATGATCGTAGCCGGCGAGATGCAGGACGCCGTGCAACATCAAAATGCGAACTTCGTCGGCGAATGTGTGGCCGTGTTCTTTGGCTTGCGCGGCGGCGCGGTCGAGGGAAATGGCGATTTCGCCGCCGTTCGCGTGGGGAAACGATAAAACGTCAGTGGCGTTATTTTTGCCGAGAAAGCGGCGATTCAGCTGGCGCAGTTCGCGATCGTCGGTGAGCAGGCACACGATTTCGCGGCCGCGCGCGAGGCGGCGCAGAAAATCGGCGAGATCGTTGCGGCGCAGCCCTCGGGAGGAGTGCCGGAACAATAAAGGAATGTCGTCTGGTGACATGAAACGGTCGCGATCAGGCGGCCGGAGTGTTGGAGGAAGCTTCCGCCGCGGCCGGCGGGGCGGCCTCTGGGCCCGCCTGGTCGGTGAGCTTCAGCGATAACTGGCGATTCGCTCCAATAATTTCATTGTAACGCTCGTAGGCCTTCACGATCTTCTGCACCAGGCTGTGGCGCACCACGTCGCGTTCGTCGAACTGGACGAAACTGATGCCGTCGATGCCGCGCAGAACGTCGATCACTTCGATCAGGCCGCTGCGCAATCCGCCCGGCAGGTCGATCTGCGTCGGATCGCCGGTGACCACCATTTTCGAATTGAAGCCCTGCCGCGTCAGGATCATTTTCATCTGCTCCGGCGTGCTGTTCTGAGCTTCATCCATGATAATGAAGCTGTCGTTGAGCGTTCGCCCGCGCATGAAGGCGATGGGCGCGACTTCAATGGTATTGCGCTCCAGCAGCTTTTCGATTTTTTCCGCTTCGAGCATGTCGTAGAGCGCATCGTAGAGCGGGCGCAGGTAGGGGTCGACTTTTTCCTGCAACGTTCCGGGCAGAAATCCGAGGCGCTCGCCGGCTTCGACGGCGGGACGGGTGAGAATGATGCGGCTGACGCGTTTGGCCACTAAAGCGGAAACGGCCATAGCCACGGCGAGATAAGTTTTTCCGGTGCCGGCGGGGCCAACGCCGAAAACCAGGTCGTTCCGCTCGATGGCGTCGACGTAGCGGCGCTGCATCATGGTCTTCGGCGCGATCACTTTCTTGCCGAAGCTGCGCTGTTTGCCGCTTTCGACCAGGCCGCGCAGGCTGGTTTCGGAATCGACGGTCACCACGCGCAGGAAACTGTTGAGGTCGCCGTTATTGAAAACGTGGCCTTCCTTGACGAGCGAAACATAATCGATCAAAATGTTTTCGGCGCGCGCGACGCCGACGGCTTCGCCTTCGATCTCCAGACAGTCGTTGAGCAGGCGGGTGCGGACGTTCAATCCGCCTTCGATCAGCCGGATGTTTTCATCCCGGGTCCCGAACAGGGACTCAATACCGCGACTAATTTGTACGTTAGCTTTCATTCAAGGGCGCACAGGCATTCACGGCGCAGGAGTGTGGGGGGAATCGAGCCGAAGATCCGCTGGCGCGGAGGCAGGAACCACATCTGTCCCGATGATAGCAGAAAATCCGGGCAGTTTCCAGACGGATTATTGCTGAAATTTGCGCGGGCGGTTTGAGAACGGGGCTGTGAATATTGTGGGCGGCATCTACTCGGCTCGACCAGCGGGGGCAGGGGCCCCCGCGCCTGCACCACAGTGCTCCGCGGATGGTCGATTTTTTATCCGGGAGACACGCGGGATTTACGATTCATTCGTTGCGATTTGATGACATGAGTGCGGTACCATGTTCGGTTGCAAACGGAACCGGCACTGAAGCGCGAACTCGGGCTGCGCGATCTGACGCTATTCGCCATTGCCTGCATCGTGGGGGTACGATGGGTTCCGGCGGCGGCGCACGCGGGCGCGGGATCGGTGACGCTGTGGCTGCTGGCCGCGGTGCTGTTTACGGCTCCGCTGGCGGTATCGGTGGCGGCGCTGTGCGCGAAATATCCCGGCGCGGGCGGACTTTATTATTGGACGCGCGGCGATTTCGGGCCGTGGCACGGCTTCCTGTGCTTCTGGATTTACTGGATGGGCATCGCGTTCTGGTTTCCCAGCGCGGCGATGTTCTACATGAGCATGGGCATCTACACGCTGGGGCCGTCCTACGCGCACCTCGCCGATAACCGCGGGTATCTGGTGACGGCGTCGCTGGCGGCGATCTGGCTCGCGCTGGGAACGAACCTGATCGGGATGAAGATCGGGAAATGGACGGAAAACGCCGGCGGCGCGGCGACCTGGCTGCTGATGGGAATTTTCGCCATCGTGGCAATGGTGGTTTTTCGCCGCCATGGCAGCGCGACGCGCCTGGACGTGTGGCCGCGATGGAATTGGGATACGGTGAATTTTTATTCGACCATCGCTTACGCCATGACCGGTCTGGAGCTGGCCGGATTGATGGGCGCGGAGATACGCGATCCGGAACGAACGCTGCCGCGGGCGGGATGGATCGCGTCGGGATTCGCGACGGTGTTTTACGCGGGTCTGACGCTGGCGCTGCTGGTGCTGCTGCCGCCGGAGCGGATCAGCGAAATTAATGGCTTCGCGCAGGGAGCGGAATCGGCATCGGCGACGCTGGGGATGGCCTGGCTTGCGCCGCTGATCGCGATGATGGTGGTGGTCAGCGGGATCGGCCAATTCGGCGGGATGGGTACGTCGGTTTCGCGGCTGCCATTCGTGGTGGGCGTCGACAAATTATTGCCCGCGGCGTTCGCCAAGATTCATCCGCGCTGGCACACGCCGTATGTTTCGATTCTGACGCTGGGTGCGGTGGGGTCGTTTCTGCTGGTGGCGATCCAGCTCGGCGACACCATGCGGGCGGCCTACCAGGCGCTGGTTTCGCTGATGGTGATCGCGGGATTTATCCCGTACATTTATATTTTCGGGAGCGCGTGGAAGGCGGGATGCCGGATCAGCGCGCTGTCGGGATGGCTGGTGACGGCGGTGGCGCTGGTGTGCTCGGTGGCGCCGACGGCGGAGGTGCATAATGTCTGGCTATTCGAAACGAAGCTGGCGGTGGGGACGATGGCGGTGATCGGGTCTGCATGGCTGGTGTATCGAAGATCAGGTTCGCGCGGGAGGGAAAAATGAAAAGGCTCCGGTTTTTGTTTTTTGCGCTGGTTGTGGCGGTGTGCGCCGAGGCGCAGCCGCATTGGGTGGCGACGTGGGGAGCGAGTCCGTCGCCGTTGCTGGCGAATGCGCGGGAGATGGCCGCGGCCAAGCTGGAATTTTCGAACCAGACGCTGCGGGAGATCGTACATGTGAGCCTCGGCGGCGCGACGGTGCGGGTGCGGCTGTCGAATGCTTACGGGCGCGAAGGCGCGGAGGTCGGCAGCGCTCATATCGCACTGCGCGCTGCGGGAGCGGCGATTGTGCCGGCGTCGGACCGCGTGCTGACGTTCGGCGGACGATCGTCGGCGGTGATTCCGGCCGATGCGGAGCTGCTCAGCGATCCGGTGAGTTTGAATGTGCCGGCGGGGTCGGATGTAGCGATCAGTCTGTATCTGCCGCATCGGATCAATGGGGCGGGCGTTCATTACAGCGCCGAGCAGACATCGTATGTCGGTGCAGGGGATGTGACCGGGCGCGAGACGATTCCGGATGCGGCGACGTTCCCGTCGTGGGCATTTTTGACGGAGGTTGATGTGATGGCTCCGCGGGAGGCGTTCGCGATCGCGGCATTTGGCGATTCGATTACCGACGGCGCGCATTCGGGTGTCGATACCAATACGCGATGGCCGGATTTTCTCGCCGGCCGGTTGCTCGCGGCGCATCGCGAGATTGGCGTGCTGAACGCGGGGATCGGCGGGAACCGGTTGCTGCACGATGGAACATCGGTGCGCTTCGGAGTGAACGCGCTGGCGCGATTCGATCGCGATGTGGTTGGCGCGTCGGGGGTGAAATACGTGATTGTGCTGGAAGGGATCAACGATATCGGGCATCCCGGGTCGTCGGCGCCGGAGAGCGAAAGGGTGACGGCGCAGGATTTGATTGGCGCGTACCGGCAATTGATCGCGCGGGGGCACGATCACGGGATGCGCGTGATCGGAGCTACGCTGACGCCGTTCGCGGTGACCACGCTCAAGAATTATTTCAGTCCGGCGAAGGAGGCCGTTCGCAAGGCGGCGAATGAGTGGATTCGAACCAGCAACGCGTTTGACGGCGTGATCGATTTTGAGCGCGCGGTGCGGGATCCGGGCGATCCGGAGCGGATGGTGGAGGGGTTTGATTCGGGCGATCATTTGCATCCGAAGGCGGCGGGGTATCGGGCCATGGGCGATTCGATCGATTTGGGATTGTTTGGGAAGCCGTAGCCGGTTTTCGGCATTGAGCCCCGGCCTGACGGCCGCGGCTTTCGTGCGATCCTGTCGTCTTGCGAACGAACAGGCGGATTCCGAATCCGCCGCAGGCTGCGTCAGGAGCAGCGAAGAAAGCCGTGAGCGTCAGGGGAACCTACAATAAAGGTTTGAGCACTTTTTGGATTAAAAATTTCGGGTGCCGCGCTTCACAGGCCGATGGAGCGGCGATTGAGGCCGGGTTAGCGGCTCGGGGAATGTCCGCGGTGGGCGATGCGGGTGAGGCTGGGCTGGTGGTTTTGAATACCTGCACGGTGACGGCGGCGGCGGATGAGGAAGTGCGGCA
>Ga0335073_10003513_pt1 | contig 21861 bp, 14 predicted proteins | sample Lox_Sample_22_FD_207093 | JGI IMG/M metagenome (GOLD analysis project Ga0335073, IMG submission 207093) | Soil microbial communities from Loxahatchee National Wildlife Refuge, Florida, United States - Lox_Sample_2.2 | ecosystem: Environmental > Terrestrial > Soil > Wetlands | place: USA...
TCGCGTGTTGTGTGTCACGAGACCCCTGGCTTTGCGTCCCCGCCTCGCGGCGGGTTTGCCCCTGTGCAGTCCTTGTCACAGGGCTTTTCGGCCAATGGATGGTGAGACATGAGACCTTGTGGACAGATGTATGAGGATGGATGCAGAGGTATGACTTCGGTGGGCGTGGTGTGGGAGAAAACGTGCACGCGGGCGCCCCACTCGACATGTAAATCCGCTCGCCGCGCCCCGGCCACCGGAGCAGTGCGCGTTTATTCACGCCACGCATGCGGATCCGCGCAGCCCCGGGGCAATCGACGTGGCGTGTGCGCTTATGCAGGTGGGGGAGAGCCGGGCGCTGGCCTAGGCCACGGAGCGTAGGCCGAGCTCTTGGCGCACGGGCTCGGGCCGGCCGAGGTAGAAGCCCTGCCCGAGGTCACACTCGAGCGCGACCAGCGCGGTCACCTGCTCGCGCGTCTCGATGCCCTCGGCGATCACCGTCACGCCGAGCGTGCGGGCGAGCTCGATGATCATGCGCACGAACGAGGCCTCGCGCCCGCCCCGCGCCAGGCCGTCGACGAAGGACTTGGCGATCTTCAGCATGTCGAACGGCAGGGTGTGCAGATAGCTGAGCGATGAGTAGCCGGTACCGAAGTCGTCAAGGGCAAATCGGGCTCCGAGCTCGCGCAGCGCGCCAATCGCGGCCGACACGCGCTCTGACTCGTCGAGGAGGACCGACTCGGTGATCTCGAACACGATGCTCCGGGGGTCGACCTCGGCGGCCTGGAGCGTGGCTCGGACGCGGTCGACGAGCTCGGGATCGCGCAGCTCGACCGCGGAGAGATTCACGTGCACGGCGACCTCGGAGCGACCGCCGGAGCCGCCGGAGCCGCCGGGGCCACGGGCCTGCGAGCGACGCGCGTGCTGACACGCCTCCTCGAGCACGTACTGACCGAGCGACAGGATCAGGCCGGTCTCCTCGGCCAGGGGCACGAACTCCGATGGACCGACCAGGCCGCGCCGCGGGTGCTCCCAGCGGACCAGCGCCTCCTCGGCGACCAGCTCCCCGGTGTCGATGTCCACGATCGGCTGGAAGTAGAGCGTCAGTTCCTGGCGCTCGATCGCCAGCCGCAGCTCCTCCTTCAGGCCGTGGCGCTCAAGCACGGCCGCGCCGAAGCTGGGATGGAAGACCTGGAAGTGGCCCTTCCCGGTGCTCTTCGCCTTGTACATCGCGACGTCGGCGTCGCGGATGAGCTCCTCCGCGGACAGATCCCCGCCTTTGCTCGCGGCGATGCCGACGCTTGCGTACACCGCGACGCTCTCGGAGCCGACGCCAACCGGCAACACGAACGCCTCCATGATCCGCCGCGCCACCTTGACCGCCGCGGCTTCGGCATCGTGGGCGTCCTCGACCAGCACGGCGAACTCATCGCCGCCGAGCCGCGCCACCAGGTCCTCGGGCCGCAGGCTCGCGCGCAGACGCGATGCGACCGACACGAGCAGCTCGTCGCCGGCGGCGTGGCCGAGGCTGTCGTTGACCGTCTTGAAGTCGTCGAGGTCGATGAACAGGACGGCGAGCTCCCCGCGCCGTTGCGCGATTGTCTCCCTGACCTTGTCGGTGAACAGCGAGCGGTTCGCGAGGTTCGTGAGCGGGTCGTGGTAGGCCTGGTGGTGGAGCTGCTCCTGGAGCACGCTGAGCTGTGTGACCGCCTGCTCCAGGCGGTCGTACTGAAGCGCGACGCTGGCGTTGCCGGCGAGGGTGTCGAGCAGCCGAAGGTCCTCGTGGTCAAACGAGCGCACCACGCCGAAACGGTTGGCCAGCATGATCGCGCCGATCACGCGCTCCTCCCCGGGGAGTGGCGCGACCATCGCGTGGGTCACGCCGCGCGCCTCCAGGTAACGCTGCAGGCGGCCGCCGCCGAACGGCCGGTCCAGCGTGATTGCGCCGTGGCCGCGCTCGAGCAGGTGGCGCATCTCGTCGGCGACCTCGGCGTCGACGGGCTCCATCAGCTCCCGGTAGTTGCCGGGGCCCAGCAGGGTGCGCAGCGACGGATTCTCCTCGGAGCCGAACAGGATGATCTCGGCCAGCTCGGCCCGGAACGCCTCGAGCGAGCGGACCAGGAGCCCCTCGAGCGCATGGGCGATCTCGCGCGAGCGCGCCAGCGTGCGGTTGGCCTCGTACAGGAACTCCAGGCGCTTGTGGCGCTCGCGCTCGGACAGGTACGCGCGATAGGCGGCGAACAGGGTCACCGAGGGCACCAGCAGCAGGGGAAGCGCATGGACGTCGGCCCCGGTGATCACCGCCCCGCACAGACCCAGGCTGGCGTTGCTCGTGGTCACGACGAGGTCCATCCCGAGCATCTGGACCCATGTCCGGAGCTTCACCAGGCCTTCCGAGAGCGAGATCGCGACGGCGATCAGCGAGGAGCCCACCATCGAGGAGGCCTGGGCGGCGATCAGTGCCGAGATCCACGTGCGCGTGTCCACCGTGCCGCTGACCGGTGCCAGGATGTGCACCACCAGCAGCGCGATGCAAGCGTGCAGTGCCAGCTGGCCCAGGTTGAACACCAGCTTGACCGGCGGCAGGCGCCGGTCGAACAGCAGGACCAGGCCGCAGCCGAGCAGGCATCCGATTGCGAACGACTCGGCGCTGCAGAAGATGAGCCCGAACACGAGCGGGATGTCTCCGAGCGAGAACGAGTGTGCGCCGCGTCGGAAGTGAAGGTGGACCACGCAGCGCTCGGCGACCGCAAACGCGATCGCGATGGCCCACCATGGGAGGTGGGGGCGGGCAAGTGGCGGCAGTCCATGAACCGGGCCGGCGTAGAGCGCCGCCGCGGCCGCGAGGATCAGCACGTTGAGCCCCCACACGGGCTGCAGCCCGCGGACAGGGCGAAGCGCTCGCCCGAGGCGAGACGGCAATTTGGGCCGGTTTTCGGTGGCGGTCTGGACGGTCATCCTCGCTGCGCCGACGACAGCTGGCCGGCAGCCCTTCGCACAAGCATCGGCTTGCCCGCCGAAAAGTTGAGCGTCGGGCCGGGGCAGCTATTCAGCCGTCCGGCGACGCCAAATACGGCGCCGTCATGCCGGCCGGCGTCACACACGAGCAAACGGCCTGTGACAGCTCTGCAAATCCTTTCCGTTTTCCGAGGTTTGCAGGCAAAATACGCGGCTGTGAACGGCGGTTTCGGGGCGCTCCTGTGCTATCCTAAGTACACAATCTTCGACGCCCCGGAGCGCGCGCCAGGTTGCGCGGGACCGGGGCGTCTCGATGTCATCGGAGGATCGTGGCAACAGACGATGGCGCCGCTGCGCGCCCCAACAATCAAGGTAGTTATGACGCCCAGGACATCACTGTTCTCGAGGGACTCGAGGCGGTTCGCCGGCGCCCAGGGATGTACATCGGCTCGACCGGCGAACGCGGCCTGCATCACCTCGTCTACGAGGTTGTCGACAACTCCGTCGACGAGGCCCTGGCCGGCTACTGCGACGACGTCAAGATCACGATCCATCCTGATAACTCAGTCACCGTCCGCGACAACGGGCGCGGGATCCCTGTGTCCAAGATGGAAAAGGAAAAGCTGTCCGCCCTTGAGGTCGTGATGACCGTGCTGCACGCCGGCGGTAAGTTCGGCGAGGGCGGCGGCTACAAGGTTTCAGGCGGACTGCACGGCGTGGGCGTGTCGGTCGTCAACGCGCTGTCCGAGCACCTCGAGGTCGAGGTTCGGCGCGACGGCTACGTATGGACCCAGACCTACGAGCGCGGCAAGCCACTGTCGGAGGTGAAGCGCGGTGAGCCCACGCAGGAGACCGGCACCACGACGACGTTCTTGCCCGATGCCGACGTGTTCGAGACGCTCGACCTGAACTTCAACACGCTCGAGGAGCGCATGCGCGACACCGCGTTCCTTACCCGCGGCCTGCGCATCACGCTCATCGACAAGCGCGGTGAGGGGCATCGCGCCGAGTTCCACTATGAGGGCGGAATCGTCGACTTCGTCAACTACCTCAACCGGAACAAAGAGCCGCTCACCAACAAGGTGATCTATTTCGAAGGCGAGAGCGACGAGGGCGCGGTCGAGGTGGCGATGCAGTGGAACAACTCCTATCAGGAGTCGGTCTTCTCGTTCGCGAACAACATCAACACGATCGAGGGCGGGGCGCATCTGTCCGGCTTCCGCTCGGCCCTGACCAGGGCGCTCAACAACTACGCCAAGGAGAAGGGCGAGCTCAACAAGGACAAGGATGATGATCTGACCGGTGAGGACGTGCGAGAGGGCCTGACCGCGGTGATCTCGGCCAAGCTGAGCGATCCCCAGTTCGAGGGACAGACCAAGACCAAGCTCGGCAACCCGGGCATGCAGGGTTTCGTCCAGTCGGTGGTCTACGCCCGGTTGTCGGAGTTCCTCGAGGAGAACCCCCAGGACGCCCGCCGGGTGATCCGCAAGAGCATCGACGCGGCGCGTGCGCGTGCAGCGGCTCGCAAGGCCCGCGACCTAACCCGGCGCAAGTCGGCGCTCGAGAACTCGGCCCTTCCGGGCAAGCTCGCCGACTGTTCGGTCAAGGATCCGTCGCTGGCCGAGCTGTTCATCGTTGAGGGCGACTCCGCGGGTGGCTCCGCCGTCAGCGCCCGCGACCGCAACACGCAGGCGATCCTGCCGCTGCGCGGGAAGATCCTCAACGTCGAGAAGAGCCGGATCGACAAGGTCCTCCAAAACCAGGAGATCCAGGCACTGATCACCGCGATCGGCACCGGTGTCCGCGACGAGTTCGATATCGCCAAGGCCCGGTACCACAAGGTCGTGCTGCTGACCGATGCCGACGTCGACGGCGCCCACATCCGGACCCTCGCGCTGACGCTCCTATTCCGGGAGATGCAGCCGCTGATCGAGGCCGGCTACGTGTACATCGCCAAGCCGCCGCTGTACCGGCTCACCAAGGGTCAGAAGCATCGCTACATCGAGCGCGAGTCAGAGCTCGAGGACATTCTGCTCGGCGACAAGTTCGAGAAGATCGAGATCTTCGATCGGTACAACAAGCCGCTCAAGCTGACCGATACGCGCTGGAAGCGCTTCAACCGGCTGCTCAAGCAGTACGACGGTTGGGCTTCGGCGCTGCGTGCTGCGCACGGCCACGGCGTGATCGCGTTCCTGCAGCAGGCGAGACTGCTCGAGGAGCAGGTCACCGACGTCGACGCGCTCCTGCGTCACATCGCCAAGGACGGACAGAACGGCGAGTCCTACCGGACCGAGCTGCTGTCCGAGAACGATCGCGAGGTCGTGATCCGGACCGTCGAGGCCAAGACCGGTCTGGCCACCACGCATCACATCCCGCGCGCGACGCTCGACGCCGAGGAGTACCACAAGCTGGCCGAGGTACATCGCGAGCTCGTCGAGCTCGTGGGCACGCCGCCGTTCCACATCCAGCTGGGCGAAAACTCAAGCGATGCCCCGACCTTCGACGAGCTGCGCGAAGGCGTGCTCACGGTCGCGCAGCGCGGGATCGAGTACTACCGCTTCAAGGGCCTGGGCGAGATGGACGCGCACGAGCTACGGGAGACGACCATGGACCCGGCGTCACGGACGCTCGTCCAGGTCACCATGGAGGACGCCGCGTCAGCCGACCTGGTGTTCTCGATGCTGATGGGTGACCAGGTCGAGCCGCGGCGTGCCTTCATTGAGGACAACGCCCTGGCCGCCAACCTCGACGTCTAGGGACAGGACACATGGCATCTATCGACACCATCGGCGGCGGCAACATCGAGCCTCGCGGGCTCGAGGAGGAGATGCGCTCGGCGTATCTCGATTACGCCATGTCGGTGATCGTCGGGCGCGCGCTGCCCGACGTCCGTGACGGGCTCAAGCCCGTCCATCGCCGGATCCTCTACGCGATGAACGAGCTCGGCCTGCGGCCGCCGCGCAAGCACGTCAAGTGCGCGACGATCGTCGGCGAGGTGATGGGCAAGTACCACCCTCACGGCGACTCCGCGATCTACGACACGCTCGCCCGGATGGCGCAGGACTTCTCGATGCGCTACCCGCTCATCGACGGGCACGGGAACTTCGGCAACATCGACGGCTGGGGCGCGGCAGCCATGCGCTACACCGAGGCGCGGCTCGACCCGCTGGCCACGGAAATGCTGCGCGACATCGACCAGGACACGGTCGATTTCGGTCCGAACTTCGACGGCGGGAAGCAGGAGCCGCTCGTCCTGCCCGCGCGCTTCCCGAACCTGCTCGTCAACGGCGGCTCGGGGATCGCGGTCGGCATGGCCACGAATATCCCGCCCCACAACCTGCGCGAGGTCGTCGCGGCGACGATCGCCTACATCGATGACCCCGGGATCGACGTCGAGGGACTGATGAAGTACGTCAAGGGGCCGGACTTCCCGACCTCGGGCACGATCCTCGGCCGCGAGGGGATCCGTGACGCTTACGCCACCGGCCGCGGGCGCATCCGGGTGCAGGCCAAGGCGCACATCGAGCCGATTGGCCAGGGCAAGGAGGCGATCATCGTTACCGAGCTGCCGTTCCTGGTGCGCCGGGGCGGCGATGGCGGGGTCATCGAGAAGATCGCCACGCTCGTCCACGACAAGAAGCTCTCCGAGATCTCAGACATCCGCGACGAGTCCGACCGCAACGGCATGCGGATCGTGATCGAGCTCAAGCGCGACGCGATCCCCAAGGTCGTGCTCAACAAGCTGTTCAAGCACACGCCGATGCAGCAGACCTTTGGCGTGAACATGGTCGCGCTGGTCGACAACGTTCCGCGCACGCTGTCGCTGCGCGAGGTGATCGGCCACTACGTCGACCACCAGCGCGAGGTCATAGTCCGCCGCACCAAGTACGAGCTGCGGCGCGCCGAGGAGCGCGCGCACGTCCTCGAGGGCCTGCTGATCGCGCTCGCCAACCTCGACGAGGTGATCGCGCTGATCCGGGGGTCGCAGACTCCCGAGGTCGCACGCAACGGCCTGGTCGAGCGCTTCGAGCTGACCATTGTGCAAGCCCAGGCCATCCTGCAGCTGACCCTGAGCCGGCTGACCGCGCTCGAGGCCGACAAGATCAAGCAGGAGCACAAAGACCTGATCGAGCGGATCAAGGAACTGCGCGAGATCCTCGGCGACGAGGGCAAGGTCATGGCCCTGATCAAGGAGGAGCTGTCGGAGATCGCCGAGACCTACGGCGATGAGCGACGCACCGAGATCGTCCACGCCGAGGGCGAGATCGACATCGAGGACCTGATCGCCGATCAGCAGATGGTTATCTCGATCACCCACTCGGGATACATCAAATCGCTCCCGCTCTCGACCTACCGCCAGCAGCGGCGAGGCGGCGTCGGCGTGACCGGGATGGAGATGAAGGAGGACGACTACATCGAGCACCTCTTCGTCTCCTCCACGCACGACTACCTGCTGTTCTTCACCAACCGCGGGAAGGTGTACCGGCTCAAGGTGTACGAGCTGCCTGAGGCCTCGCGCACCTCGCGCGGCCGGGCGCTGGTCAACCTTCTACCGCTGCGCGAGGGCGAGCGCGTCCAGTCAGTGCTCTCCACGCGCGACTTCAGCGAGGGCAAGTACCTGGTATTCGCGACCCGCAACGGGATGGTCAAGAAGACCGAGTTCGGCGCCTACAACACTCCGATCAAGGCCGACGGGATCATCGCGATCAATATCCGCGACGACGACGAGCTCGTGGCGGTGCGCCGCACCAGCGGCCACGACGACATCATCATGGTCTCGCGCTCGGGGCAGGCGGCCCGGTTCAACGAGACCCAGGTCCGCCCGATGGGGCGCGACACGAGCGGTGTGCGCGGCATGAACGTCTCGCAAAAGGACAACGCGGTGCTGGCGATGGACGTGGCGCGGGATGACCAGGAGCTGTTGGTGGTGACTGAAAACGGCTACGGCAAGCGCACCCCAATCCCCGACTATCCGGTCAAGGGCCGCGGCACGATGGGCGTCAAGACGATCACCCTGACCGAGAACAAGGGCGCGCTGGCCGGTGCCCTGGTCGTGCGCGAGCACCAGGAGCTCGTGTTCATCTCCCAGAACGGCATGGTCCAGCGCACCTCGGTGCGCGGGATCAACCGCTACGGCCGCGCCTCCCAGGGCGTGAAGGTGATGAACATCCGCGACGACGATCAGGTCAGCGCGGTGGCTCTGGTGGTCGAGTCCGACGCGCAGACCGCGGCCGCCGTCGCCGAAGACGACGAAGCAACATAAGAGGTTCCCCCGAGTCCCTAAAGGCTGCCCTCGGAATGCCCGATAGGCAGCTAAATGGGACGCGGGCGGCCACAGCAGGGACACCGATCGCGGCGTGCGGCGATGGCGCTGGCGGTCGCGTGGCTGCTAATCATCGCGGCTGGCGGTTGGGCGCTCGCGACATCCCAGAGCAGCAGCCGGCACGCCGTGGCGGCGCGGGTTCAGAGCCGGACCGAGTACTCGGCGTCGTTCATCTCGATCTACGCCCGGGATCTGCTGGCCCGCGACCGGGCCGCGGCCCAGGCCTGGCTTTCGAGCCCCAAGGTCGGCCCCGCCGCGCTTGAGAAGACCTCAGCTGCGCTCGGGCTGCGAACCGCGGCGGTGTCCAACGCGGCTCGGCATAGCGAAGCCGCGCCCTCGAGCATCCGGCTGACCGAGGCCGGCGGGGTGCCAGTGATCGAGTTCACGGTCGGCTACCGCACGCCGACGGGCGAGCGCGTGTTCACCGGCGAGTACCCGGTGCGCAGCACCGTGCTGCCGACCGTCCTCGGGCACATCTTCGCCATGCCGGGGTGGCGCTCCTACCTGATCGACTTCAAGGGAGGCCGCCTGACGGCCGGACCGGGCAGCCGGCAAGGGCACCCGGTTCGCTTCAGCGCGGCCGTTGCCGGGACAGACTGGCGGATCGTCGTGACCGACCCCGCGGGTGATCTGTACGGCTTCCTCGACGGCACCGGGCGCTGGATCCCCTGGCTGGCGCTCGCCGGGCTGGCGGTGGCGGGCCTCGCGGTGATCTTCCTGTTCGCCCGGCTGCAGCGACACCGCGCGCAGCTCAGCGGGCTCAACGACGAGCTGGCCCGGCTCGCCGCGGTCGACCCGCTGACCGGCCTGCGCAACCGCCGCGCAATCGAGCAACACCTGTCCGACTCGCTGAGCGCTGCGCGCCGACACGGCCTGGATCTCTCGCTGCTCATCATCGACGTCGATCGCTTCAAGACCTTCAACGACACCCTCGGCCACCAGCAGGGCGATGCCATCCTGGCCCACGCCGCCCGCGTGCTCGACGCTGCGCTGCGGGCCGAGGACGCGATCGGCCGCTGGGGCGGCGAGGAGTTCCTCGTGGTGCTGCCCGGCACCGACGAAGAGGGCGCCCTGCATCTGACCGAACGTTTGAGGGCCGCGCTGGCCGACGATCAGCCCGAGTCCGCGCGGGCGCACCAGCTGCCCGTGACGATCACGATCGGCCTCGCCGAGTGGGGCAATGAGTCGATCGGCGAGCTGATCAGCCGGGCCGACTCCGCGCTCTATCTCGGCAAGGGCGCGGGCCGCGACACGGTGCACGTGTCTCGCGATCGTCCGGCGGTCGCTTAAACGGCCGCGCGGCTGGAATCACGCCCGCGCCATTCGCTAATCTGATCATCACCAGAGAAAGGAGGTGGTCCGACTGTCTGAGAGTTCTTGCGGGACCCTGGAGGTGTCTCGCCGCTAAGTCGGAGGCCGACCCCGCGTAGCGGAGTCCCCCCGAGACACCGCCGTGACGAGCGCCGGAGTTCGTCCCACCGGCAGTGCACCAGCTCGTTCCGGTGTTAGTTGGCCAATTTCGTGAAGGGCGCCGTGGTCGACGGCGCCCTTCGCGTTTCTGGAGTGGGGCGGCGCCCAAGGATCGCGTCGAGTTATGCAGGTCCGCCGGCTCAGGTTGGGAGGGCGAGGCCGACCAGGTAGGTCGCGCCGCCGACGATTACGCCGGCCAGGGTCATCTCGAGTCCGGCCGACCACCAGGTCCGTAGGGTGAAGAGCGACTTGGCCGCGCCCACCAGGAAGTGGGCGATCAGCGAGACGATGGCCGCGGTCACGATTGCCACGGTGCCGGTGGTGAAGATGAACGGGATGACCGGGACCATGGCTCCAAGCCCGGTCGAGATCCCGGCGGCGATGGCGGCCTCCTTGGGATCGCCGCGATCACCGGTGATGCCGAACTCCTCGGCTGCGAGCGCTCGGAGCATCGCGTCGGGCTGCTTGGCGAGTTGCGAGGCCATGGCGTCCGCGGTCGCCTCGTCGATCCCCTTGAGCTGGTAGAAGAGCGAGAGTTCCTCCTGCTCCTCTTCGGGGTGCTCGGCGATCTCCTGGCGCTCGCGCTCGAGGTTGGCCGCGGCCACCTCGGCCTCGGAGCGCTCGGCCAGGAACGCGCCCGTCGCCATCGACAGCGCCGACGCGACCGCCGCCGCCGCGCCGGCGGTCAGCACGAAACTCGAACCGCCGGTGGCGCCCGACACACCGGCGACTATCCCGAACACCGCCGCCAGCCCGTCGTTGGCGCCGTAGATTGCGCCGCTGATCCAGCCCCCGCCCCGCTGGTGCCATTTCTCGCGACCGATGATCTTGTCCAGCCGCGCCTGAGCCGGGTGCGGCGGCGCCGGCGGGCTGGCCTCGGCGGCGCCGTCGGTCGAGCCGGCGCGCATGTCGTTGACGGTGCGGGAGTGGGCGCGTTCCTCGCGGCGAATCCCGCGCAACAGCTCGTCGGTGACCGGATCGCCCGTTGAGCGCTTGTAGAGGTCGTCGACCTCGTCGTCCTCGGCCGCCTCGCGGGCGGCAAGCAGCCGGTCGACCGGTGCCAGACGCGCCTGGAGGCGCATCCACGGCGACAGGCGGACGCTCTCGCGCGGGGGGATCTCGATCCCCAACTCGGTCATGCGTGCCTCCAGCCGCTCGCGGTGGCTGCTCTCCGCGGCGGCCATGCGCCGCAGGATGTCCGCCTCGCGCGCGGGCATGCGCGCGGCGATCTCCTCGTACATGCGGCCGGCGACGATCTCGCCCCGCCATGCCCGGAGGAGGCGTTCGCGGACCTCACGATCGACATCGGTCGTGCCGGCGGCCATTGGCGACTTCAGACTACCTCCGGCGCCCCCGGTGCGACCCGTCGTAAGTGGGGTCTAACCCGCGGAGCTGCCGCTTAGGCGGCGAGGTACTGCTGCCAGGCGACTGGGATCGTCGGGCTCGCCACGTGGATGAACACGGTGGCGCTCGGCGTCCGGGGCTGCTTGGCGAGACGCATGCCAACCTGGCGGGGAAGCGCGTCGCCCTTGCGCCGGTTGCACGGCGCGCACGAGGCGACGATGTTGTCCCAGCTGGACCCGCCGCCCTTGGAGCGCGGGATCACGTGATCGACGGTCAGGTTCGACCGCGCGCCGCAGTACTGGCAGGTCCAGTTGTCGCGCGCGAACACCGCGCGCCGCGTGATCTTGCGCCGGTGGGTATCGCGGGGGATGCGTACGTAGGAGACCAGGCGGATGACCACCGGACGGACCATTGTGGAGCTGGCCGAATGCAGCTCCCATTCGGCGCGCTCGATCACCTCGGCCTTGTCCTTGAGGAGCAAGACCACCGCGCGCCTCACCGTACACACGTTGATCGGCTCGAACGTCGCGTTCAACACAAGCACCCGCCCAACCTCACGTCCGCGTCGCTGGTGCTCTGGAAGCGACGCGGACCACGCTGGCGCAGGTACTGATGTGGCCATATCTAGGCGCGGAGTCTACCGAGGCCCCTGGCAGATCTGATAAGGGTTGGTTACGACTCCGTCACACCACCGCGGCCGGAAAAGACCCGAGCACGCGGAGCACCTGGACGTGACCGCGCAGCCCGGCTAGGGCGTCCGCTACGTGGGGCTCGATGTCGCGGCCCTCGAGGTCGAGGAAGAACATGTAGCGGCCTAGTCCCTGCTTGCGCGGCCGCGACTCGATGCGGGTCAGGTTCACGTCCCGCGAGGCGAACTCGGACAGGCAGCGCACGAGCCACCCCGGGGACTCCGAGCCGACGCCCCAGAAGACCACGGCCGTCTTCCACGGACCGATCGGATCCGGGCCGATCGGATCCGCGCCCCCCGAATGCGCGCCCCCCGAATGCGCGTCCCCCGAATCCGCCCCGCCCGAATGCCCGCCGATCGCCGCTCCGCCGCCGCCAAGCCGGCCGATCCCGCCGGGCGCCGCGCCCACCGGCCCGAGCCACACGAACCGGGTCTCGTTGTCCGGCACGTCCTCCACGCCGGCGCGCAGGACCTGACAGCGGTAGCGCTCGGCGGCCAGGCGGTTGCCGAGCGCCGCCCACGCCCCCTCGTGCTCGGCCACGGTGCGTACCGCCTCGGCCGTCGAGCTCCCCGCCAGAACGCGTGCCTGGGGCAGCCGGGTACGGATGAAGCGAGCACATTGCGCGGTGGCCTGCGGGTGAGAGACGACCGTCTCGATGTCCGACAGCTCGAGCGCGGTGCGCGCGATCAGGCAGTGTCGGATCGGGTGGACGACCTCGCCGAGAATCGCCACGTCCTCGGTCTCCATGGCGAGCGCGTCGAGCGTCGCGTTGACCGAGCCTTCGAGCGAGTTCTCGATCGGGACCAGTGCTCGCTGAGCCGAGCCGAAATGGACTGCCATGACCGTGTCGTAGATCGTCGGCTGCGACACGAGATCGAGGCCGTCCTGACCGGCGGTGGCGGTGATCAGTGCCTCCTGGGTGAACGTACCCTCGGGGCCGAAGTAGGCGACGCGCATCGGGTGGGCGGGCTCTCCAAGCAAACCCGATCCTGCTAGCTCGACTGCTGGCGCCCGTCGGCCTCGAACGCGCGGCGGATTGCCTCGTCCTCCTCGGGCGAGAGCTCGAGCTCCGGCTTGCCCTCTAGGACCTCTTTGGCGTACAGCCGGGCCTGGTCGCGGTGATGGATCGAGGAGAGGATGAGCCCGGAGCGATTCGCGTCGAGCAACGCGATCGAGGTCGACTGCCGGCCCGACATCTCGCCGTAGGCGTCGTAACGGATCAGCGCCCGGTAGGCCACGGCCCGGTCCAGTCTGCGCTCCGCCAGTTCCATGCGATTGTCGAGTCGCTCGGCCGCGTCCTGTACGTAGCCGTAGAGGGCCTCGAACTGCTGCTGAATCGACGCGGCGTGGGCGACCAGATCCTGCTCGCCGTCGCCGAGGACCATCCGCTGCGCGGCCCGGACCCGCCGGAGCTTGAGTCCGAGGACGGCGCAGAAGAGAAGGGCCAGCAGGGCGCACGCGCCAGCGGCCAGCGCGACGATCCCAGCGGTGCTGGTCAGGTTGTGCACTGCCGACAGGATACGGTCCGCGTAGATGGGGGGCCCGCCACCCGCCCGCGCCGCCCGCACGCCCACGCCGCCCGCACGCCCACCCGCGTGCGAACGGTTACTGGAAGTCGACCGGGAAGGTCAGGAAGTTGTTCGCGGTGTTCTTCTCGCCGGGCACCGGCACGATCTCCGCGACGACGCTCTGAGACCCTGCGGGCGGAGCGCCGTTGAGCGTCACCTGGCAGGTGTAGGACTGGCCGGCCTTGGTCTGCGGGACCACCGCCTGGCCGCTCACCTTTGATCCCTTGATCGTGACCTTGCACACGACGTTGGTCTCGGTGTTCTGGCCAGTGTTGGCGAAGCTCAGCGTGAAGGTGGGTGCCGGACTGGCCGGAATCGCGTTCGTCGCGCCGGTGGTGAGGGTGGTGCCCCCGACGCTGACCGAGTTCAGCGCATGGCCGTGGAGGCCGGGCGCGATCGGCTGGGAGGACGCGGGCAACGTCACGTTCAACGCCGAGGCGATGGAACTGGGCTGGAGCCAGGCGATCGAGGGCAGGAACTGGCCCGCGTTGACCTGCTGCCCGCCGAGTCCACCGACCGTGATGCCCGCGGCGCGCAGCGCTCCTATGATCTGGGGCACCGTGTAGTCCTTGTAGAGGACGTCGGAGGCGTAGAAGCGGGCCATCTCCGACGCGATCGAGTTGACGGCGCCCTGGCTGGTCTGCGACTGGAGCGCCGGTGGCACGAACCCGGAGATGTTCTTGATTCCATCGGCCCGCATCTGGAGGGCCGTCACGAAGTTCTCCTGGGCGCCCTTGACCTCGTCGGGAACGTTTATCCCCTTGGCCCGGCTGAGTTGATTGCTGGCCTGGGTGGCGACCTCGCTGAGACTGTTCTGAAGCGAAGTCGGGTTGCTCTTGGATCCAGACAGCAGCCCGAAGAACGACTGGCCCGTACTGATCGACTGGGCGTTGATCGCGGCGACGTTGTTGTTGTAGTCCTTGAGCGCGCTGTTGCGGGCGCTGACCTCGCAACTGTTGACGAGCACGGCGATGAGCACGATCGCCAGAACGATCACGACCGCCAGCACGATCCGGCGGATCAGGATTGCCTGGCTCGTTGTCGAGCGCGGCCGCCGTCCACCCCCGCCGCCAGTGGGGCGGCGCCTACGCGGGGCCGTCCGTGGCGCTGTACGAGTCTCCTCCGGCTCGTCGAAGAACGACACGCTGCTCCTTAGCGACAAACCAATCGAGGCATCAGCCTCGAACGGCAGCATCGAATCTCTTGGAACCGTCAAGTATGAACCGCCAAGCGGCGGTAAGACAGTTCCGAACGCCCCGGCCGCAAGGGGAAGGCCACGGTTTTCTCGAAACAATGCCCGTGCGCCCGCGGATTCGGCATGGTTCAGAGGCACCGACGGTTCGCCGGCGGAGAGCCGGGGCCACGGACGCGGGGGCCGGCGCGCGGGACCTGGAGCCCCGCCCGCCCCGCAGCGGTGACCCGCGGCCGCGTACGAAGGTGCCGTGGTCCGGGACCGAAGGTCCGGAGCCTCGCATCGAGGATCGCCGCCCGCGCTCCGACGCTCCGGTCGTCCTGGGCCGCTACCGCCTGCGCCGGCGGCTCGGCTCCGGCGGCTTCGCCACTGTGTGGCTGGCCCGCGACGAGCGGCTCGACCGCGAGGTGGCGATCAAGATCCTCCCCCGCGAGCGGATCGCGGGCGGCCGCTTCGAGCGTGAGGCCCGAGCGGCTGCCCGGCTCGCCCATCCCGGGATCGTCACGCTATATGAGGCGGCGGTGGACGACGAGGGGGCCTACCTCGTCTCCGAGCTCGTCCACGGGGCCCCGCTCAATGAACTCCTAACCGACGGCCGGCTGTCGGATCGGGACATCGTCCGTATCGGGATCGCGCTGTGCGACGCGCTCTCGCACGCTCACGCCCAGGGCGTCATCCACCGCGATGTCAAGCCCCCGAACGTGCTGATTCCCGAGCGCCCCACCACGCCGGCACAGCTGGCTCGCCTGACCGACTTCGGCGTGGCCCGGATACTCGGCTCCCCACCGGGCGACTCGCTGACCCGGACGGGCGACGTGATTGGGACCGCCGCCTACATGGCGCCCGAGCAGGCGCAGGGGCTTCCAGCCGGCGCCGCGGCCGATCTGTTCTCGCTCGCGCTCGTCCTGTACGAGGCGCTCAGCGGCACGAACCCTCTCCGCGCGGCTGCCGGCGCCCGCAGGCACACCCGCGCCGGCGTCTATCTGCCGCCGCTGCGACGTCAGCGGCGGGATCTTCCCCGGCAACTCGGCAGCGCGGTCGACCTCGCGCTCAGGCCGCGGGCGAGCGAGCGGGGAACGCTCGGAGAGCTCCGCTCTGCCCTGGTCGCCGCCGACCCACGCGTGGCCGACGAGCCAGGGGTGGTTGAGGGGCCGTGGACGGAGAAAACCCTGACTCGCTCGGGGAGGGAACAGCCTCGCACGCGGGTCGATATTGCTGACGAGGCGGAGTCTGAGGGGTGGCGGCACGTACGTCCGGCGTCCCTCGCTCGCGTGCCGGGTGAGCAGGCGGGGGAGTCGTATCGCGAGGGACGCCGGACGCAACGTGGCGCCACCCCCATCCCCTGGTCTCGGCGGGCGCTTTCTGGGGCGGCTACGGCTGCCCTGACCGCCTGGCTGGTCTCGCACGTACCGGGGGCGTCTCCGCTGCCGGCGCCGCTGATCGCTTGCGTTGCCGGTGCCCTCGTCGCGGCGCTTCCTCGGCTGGGGTGGCTTTTGGTGATCGCGACCCTCAGCGGGTCATTGGCGCTGCATTCGAACCCCGGCGCGGGTGTGCTACTCCTTATCGGCGCGCTCATCCCCGCGCTCCTCTCGCTGCGCGACGGGCCAAGCTGGTCAATCCCCACCCTGGCACCCGCTCTGGCGATCGTCGCACCAGGGCTCGCCACCGCGTGGCCGGCGCTGGCCGGCTTCGCGCTCACGGCCCGGCGGCGTGTCGTCCTGGGCGCCACGGGGTGGTTGTGGGTCGCCCTGTATCGCCAAAGCCACGGGTTGGCCACGGTGACGACGCTGCACGATGCCGCCCAGGACGTGCTCCGGCCCCTGCTCACGATCGGGACCCCCGCCACTTGCGCGGTCTGGGCCGTGGCCGCGCTGATCCTGCCGCTGACGCGCAGCCGGCGCTCGCCGGAGCTCGAGTACATCCGGACCGCGGCCTGGGCGACGGGGCTGGCCCTGGCCACGGTTGCCACGATGAGCCTGGGGAGCGCCGCGCCCAGGCTGTCGTTGGGCGATGCGCTCTTCGGCGCCTGCCTTGGAGGGCTCGTGGCAATTGTCACGAGACGGTTAACGGCACGTGTGAGCGGGGATTGGAATGGCGAACGATTGCGATCTGACCGCGTAGCATGAATCGGGCTTGCGACCGGACGTCGCGGCTGTCCCATGAGCGTTTTGAAGAGTCTCGAGAACAAGATCGCCGGCCTCGTCGAAGGTACGTTCAGCCGCGCCTTTCGGTCGGAGGTGCGCCCGGTTGAGATCGCGCGCAAGCTGGCGCGCGAGATGGAGGAGCACAAGTCGTTCTCGGTGTCGCGCACGTACGCACCGAACGAGTACCGCGTGTTCCTCTCGCCGCGCGATCGTGAGCGGTTTGCGGGCTATGAGTCGGCCTTGACCGCGGAGCTCGCGGGATATCTGCTCGAGCATGCCCGCCGCGAGCGACTCACGCTGCTCTCGCGCCCGGTGATCGAGTTCGAGACCGACGAGCGGCTCGGGCTCGGCGAGTTCGGTATCCAGACGCGGGTCGCCCAACTCGACGAGGAGCCGGTGAGTGCCGCGGACCGCGAACCGGCCCCCGCCCAGTCGGGCCGGACCATGGTCTACAGCAACGCCGAGCGGGTATCCGAACCTCTGGAGGAGCAAGCCCGGGCCAGAGCTCAGACCGCGCTGCTCGTGATCGACGGCCGCCGTGTGGTGATCGGCTCGGAGGGAGCCACGATCGGGCGCGGCCGCCAGGCAGACGTCGTCTTGAACGATCCCAATGTGTCACGCAAGCACGCCGAGATCAGGCCGCGCGGCGGCTCCTGGGTCCTGAAGGATCTCGAGTCGACCAACGGGTCGCAGTTGAACGGACGCCGGATCGACGGCCCTGAGGTGCTCCGCGCCGGGGACGAGATCGAGCTCGGTGCGTCCGTGATGACGTTCACGCTCGAGTAGGAGCCCATCCATCATGCTCGCGCCCGTCTCCGTAGGACTGAAGTTCGGCTTCCTTATCGTCCTCTACCTGTTCCTGATGTGGGTGGCGTGGAGCGCACTGCGCGATTTGCGCCGTGGACGGGAGGGCGTCGTGCGCTCGGATGACGCGGTTCCATACGACGCCACCGGCGTCTACCCGGCCTCGGGCGACTTCGGCGAGCTTGACGGCGACGGGTTCGAGCCGCGGCTGATGGTGGAGCGCGCGCCGGGCCACGAGACCGGGAGCTCGTATGAAATTCCCAGCCATGGCGCTACTCTCGGCCGCGGAGACGTCGAGATCCGGCTCGACGATCCGTTCGCCTCCGCGCACCATGCCCGCGTCTCGCGGGAGGGCCACGTCGTCGTAATCGAGGACCTCGGATCCACCAACGGCACCTACCTGAACGAGGAGCAGCTCGACGGTCCGCAGCCGCTCCATCCGGGCGATCGGATCAGAATCGGCGACAGCGAGTTCTCCTACGAACAATGAGAAACCGGGCTCAAAGCGTGATGAAGGGCGAGTCGTGAGCATGCTCCGCGCGGCCGACACCACCTGCAAGACCGACACCGGCCGGCAGCGGCGCGACAACGAGGACAACGCGTATGCCCGGCCGCCCGTGTTCGTCGTGGCGGACGGAATGGGCGGCGCCCAGGCCGGTGAGGTCGCTTCGCGAATCGCGATCGAGGCGTTCGAGTCCGGCCTGCCCGACGCCGGCAGCCCCGAGGAGCGCCTGCGCGCGCGGGTGCGCGAGGCCAACCACGAGATCTACGAACGCGCGCGCGCCGACCGCCAGCGAGCCGGGATGGGTACCACGCTGACCGCTGCCTACGTCGACGACGCCCATGTGGCGATCGCCCACGTCGGCGACAGCCGGGCCTACCTGTTCCGGGACGGGACGCTCCAGCGCCTGACCCAGGACCACTCGCTCGTCGACGAGCTCGTCCGGCGCGGCAAGCTGACCGAGGAGCAGGCCGCCGAGCATCCGCAGCGGTCGATCATCACGCGGGCGCTGGGACCCGAACCGGACGTCGAGGTCGACACCTGGACCTACCCGGCGCGCGCCGGCGACGTGGTCCTCTTGTGCAGCGACGGCCTCACCTCGATGATCTCCGAGGAACGCGTGCGCGAGATTCTGGTCGCGCACAGCGACCTGGACGCCGCTGGCGACGCCCTCATCAACGAGGCCAACGAGGCGGGAGGCCGGGACAACATCACGGTTGTCCTGTTCCGCCTGGAGGAGGTTGCCGACGGCGAAGGGGTCGCCGACCAGGAAACGATGGTGGGCATGGTCGGGATGCCCGGCCAACCGGCCGGGGACGGTGGTTCGGACGGATCAGGTGATTCGGAGAGCACCGACCGGGCGCAGGAGTCTCGAGGCTCGACCGCGGTTGCCGTCGCTCCACCCCCGACACGTCCGACCCAGCGCCGGCTCGCGCCGAGCCCGCCCGGCGCGCCGCGCCGGCTGATCCCGCGCGCTCCGGTCGTCCAGGGTCGCCCGCCGCGCTTCATCAAGCCACTGGCCGCGCTTGCGGCCACGGCAATCGTCGTCGCGCTCATCGGCAGCGCCGGTTACCTGGCCAGCCGGCAGCTCTACTTCGTCGGGACCGACGCCCAGGGGATCGTCACGATCTATCGCGGCTTTCCTTACGACCTGCCGTTCGGGGTTCCCCTGTACGAGACGTACTACGTCTCGGGCGTCCCCGCTTCGCTGATCCCAGCGGCGCGGCGGGGCGAGTTGCTCAACAACGACCTGCGTTCACAGACGAACGCGACCAACCTCGTGATGGATCTCGAGCAGGGCAAGATCTCACCGTGAGGAAAATTGGGGGCCCACCCACCCGCCGACTCACTTTCCCACCCACCCCGGGCTCACCCACATGAGGGCGCGAAACCGTGAGCTGGTCGGGCTCGTCCCGGCGTCGCTGCTGGTCACCGCCGGGTTCGCCGGCGTGTTCATCCAGCGCCAGAACGCGCTCTCGAACATCTCGCTGACCTACGGGGCCCTGTTCCTCGGGCTGTGCATCGCGGCCCACGTCTTCATCCGGATCACGCTCCCGCGGGCCGACCCTTACATGTTCCCGCTGGTGGCCGTGCTGGCGAGCTTCGGCCTGGTGATGATCTACCGGATCAATCCGACGCTCGCGCGCCAGCAGGCCCAGTGGTTCGTGCTCGGGCTGATCCTGTTCGCCGGGACGATCCTGCTGTTCCGGGACTACCGCAAGCTCGAGCAGTACCGGTACATCATCGTGATCGTCTCGCTGGGGATCCTGATCCTCCCGCGGCTGCCCGGCATCGGCTACGCCGCCAACGGCGCCTACCTGGGCGTGCGGATTCCCGGAGTGTTCGTCTTCCAGCCGGCCGAGGTTTCGAAGATCGGCCTCGTGATCTTCCTGGCCAGCTATCTGCGCGATACGCGGCAGGTGCTGGTCCAGGGTGGGCGGCGGTTCCTCGGCATCACGCTACCGCCGCTGAAGCAGTTCGGGCCGGTGGTGATCATCTGGGGACTGGCCATGGCGATCCTCGTCGTGCTGAGCGACACCGGCACCTCGATCATGTTCTACGGCGGTCTGCTCGCGATGCTCTACGTCGCGACCAACCGGGTCTCGTTCGTGGTCATAGGGCTCATCGCCGCCGGCATTGGGTTCTATTACCTGGGCACGCACATACCCCACATCCACGCCCGTGTGGAGACATGGCTGCACCCGCTGAACCCGACGCTGTATCACGCTCCGCTCGGGAGCTACCAGGTGGCCAACGCGATGTTCGCCCAGGCCGCCGGCGGGCTGTTCGGCCAGGGCTTCGGCCGGGCGGCGCTCACCCTCCCAAGCGGCGGGTCGCTGCTGCCGGCACCCCAGACCGACATGATCTACGCCGTCATCACGGACGAGCTCGGGCTATTCGGAGCGGTGGCCGTGCTTCTCACCTACCTGCTGTTCGTGGCCCGCGGCTTCAAGACCGCGATGCTCGCTCGTGACTCGTTCTCGAAGCTGCTCGCGGTCGGGCTGAGCGCGATGTTCGCCCTCCAGGTGTTCGTGATCGTGGGCGGGGTCACGCGCGTGATCCCGCTGACCGGGGTGACGCTCCCGTTCATCTCCTACGGCGGATCGTCGATCGTGGCCAACCTGGTGCTGGTGGCGCTGCTGCTGCTCGTCTCCGACCGTGCCCGGAGGCCGGCATGAGCGGACCGATCGTCCGATTGTTCGGCGTGATCGTGCTGCTGTTCGCGCTGCTCGTGTTCTTCACGTCGCGCTGGACGGTGTTCGAAGCCTCATCACTGAACGACAACCCGCTCAACGTCCGCACGCTGCTCGACGAGCTCCAGATCAAACGGGGCCAGATCCTGGCCGCCGACGGCACCGTGCTCGCAAAGTCGGTCCGGGCTTCCGAGAACACCTGGAGCCGCACTTACCCGAACGGGCCGCTGTTCGCGCACGCGGTCGGTTACTCGATCGCCGCCAAGGGAGAGGCCTCGGGCCTGGAGCAGTCCGCCGCCCCCCAATTGCGGGGCGTGCAGACCGGTTTGTCCTCGATCTTCGGCCAGCTCAGTCCGCGACCGGTGGGCGATGACGTCTACACGACACTCGACACCAAGGCCCAGCGAGCGGCGCAGCTGGCGCTGGGGGGCGAGGCGGGATCCGTGGTCGCGATGGACCCGAGCACCGGAGCCATCAAGGTCATGTACGCCAACCCCACCTTCGATAACAACGGTCCCGATCCGGGACAGAACTGCGGCGCGAAGGACTGCCTGGTCAACCGCGTGACCCAGGGCCAATACGCCCCCGGGTCGACCTTCAAGATCGTCACCGCCGTCGCCGGGATCGACAGCGGCCTTTACACCGAGAACTCGGTCATCAACGGGAACTCGCCGATCACCGTCTCCGGTGTCCCGCTCAACAACGACGGCGACCAGAGCTGGGGTCCGCAGACGCTGACCACGGCGATGACGTATTCGATCAACACCATCTTCGCCCAGGTGGCGGAGCACGTCGGGCGTGCCACGATGACCGAGTACATGAAGCGGTTCGGCTTCTACTCCAAGCCTCCGCTCGACTACCCCTCCGACCAGATCGCCGTCAGCCAGCCGTGGTCGAGTGTCACGGGCAAGCCGTTCCCGCCGGGGAGCCCCGACGAGGACATCGGCCGGATCGGAATCGGCGAAGGGGGGCTGCTGGTCACGCCCCTGCAGATGGCGATGGTCGCCTCCGCGGTGGCCGACAACGGCACGCTCATGACCCCGCACCTGATCTCCCATGTCGTCAATCAGGATGGCCAAACGGTCAGCACGACCAATCCCAGCGTCGAGAGTCAGGTGATGAAGCCTTCCACCGCGCAGGCCGTGACGAGGATGATGGAGAAAGTGGTCGAGGAAGGCACCGGTATCACCGTCCA